>Ga0265340_10000362_pt1 | contig 24187 bp, 22 predicted proteins | sample 4CB225metaG_FD_202082 | JGI IMG/M metagenome (GOLD analysis project Ga0265340, IMG submission 202082) | Rhizosphere microbial communities from Carex aquatilis grown in University of Washington, Seatle, WA, United States - 4-CB2-25 metaG | ecosystem: Host-associated > Plants > Roots >...
AGATCCGTAGCGCTCTTGTCGCGGCTGGGGCGGTCCGGACAGCATCCTGGATTTGTTGGGGTGCGGTGCTGTGGGGGAAAAGGATCTCCATCGTGTGTCCGGCTGGGGCCAGCGTGACCTGGGACTGCAGGTCCACGACCACGGCGAGGCCGAGCAGGCTGGTGACGATCATCAGGACGATTCCACCGGCCATCCGGGCGCTGGCCGAGGCGTCATGGGCCAGGCGCCGTCCGGCCAGCAGCACGGCCACCGAGGAGTGTGGCTGCACGATCCGCAGCGCGATCACGTGGGTGATCCAGGGCAGCGCGTAGAGGGCGCCACCGACGGCCGCGCCGGAGGCGATGATGTACAGGATGGTGATGCCTGAGGTGGCGAGAGTCTTGTCGGGGTAGGCCGCACCGACCAGGATCAGGGTGATCAGAACCCCGGAGGCCGTTGCGAGGGGCAGCAGACGGATCGCTCGTGCCCTGGTGGAGGCGTCGCGGCGGATCGTCAGGGATGCATCGAGGTCTCGCCGGGCCGCGATCGCCCCCAGTTTGGCGGCAGTCAGGGTCACGAGCAGCACGGTCAGCAGGATTTGAGCCACGCTGGGTACGGTGTCGGTGGCGAACCACTTCACGCCGAAGATCCCGCTGCCGGCGGCGAAGGGGATGCACAGTGTCCCCAATCCGAGGCCGGCGACGGTGCCGGTGGCGGCCAGGATTCCCGCTTCCACGCTGGAAGCCCGGGCCAGGGTGCGCTGGGGGACACCGAGCAGGTGCAGGGCTGCGGTGCGTCGGGTTCGGGCGGTGGAGGAGAGCCGGTTGATGGTGAGGGCGAAGAACAGCAGTGGGATCCCGATCAGGGTGGCGGCCGTCAGCAGCAGGGCCCGGCCTGGGATCAGGGCGTCATCACTGTCACCGGGCCCAGGGCGTCCCCAACTGTTCGAGGCTCCGGACTCGTTGAGGCTGCCGGCGGGGCGTCCGACGATGGCCAGTAGCTGATCGGGGGAGACCAGTCCGGCCCGGGAGATCAGGCCGGCCCGGGTGCCGGGAACCCGCTGGGCGACGGCCGGGTCGTGAGTGGACATCGCCTGGAGGGCTGGGGACAGCCAGGTTTCACCCGGGGCGGGGAACCGGGGTAAGCCCGGTGGTGGTGGGGCCGTGGTGGTGTCGGCAGCCACGAGGGTGGTGGTCCACGGCTTGCTGCCGTAAGGCAGTGTCACCGTGCGGGCATGAAAGGACGACGTCCCGGTCGCGCTGGCCGGCAGAGTGGCGCGAACCTGGTGTGGCAAGCCGGTCGGGGGTCGTTTCGCCCTGCACACCGACTGATCCAGGTGATCGCTCAGAACAAGGGTCCGCCGTGGCCGAGTGCGACCGGGTCTTTGTAGAGCTCCCACCGGCGCCTGAGCAGGCCGACGCGGCGATACCGCTGCGCGATGATCAGGCTCTCGGCCTCCCCGGTCCCGAAGGCCTCGACCAGGACGGCGTCCATGCGCTGTCCGTTGCCGGTCACATATCCGTCCCAGGCAACCGCTCCCTGGGCGATTCCGACCGCATTGCGGACGTGGGTGCGCGCCATTTCCTGCCCGATCTCCAGGTCGCCGGCAAAGCGCCGGAGATCGCCACGATCATCGGGCATCCGGGTCATCGCGAACGGGATGAGCGGGCCACCCTCGGGCACGACCGAGTCGGCCGCGTGCGACAGAACGAACTGGGCGAAGGCGCTGGTTGTTTGGCTCATGGGCGTTCATCGGCGTCGGGGGAGGAACACTGTTGCCACTGGTCAGCCGACCGGGTTCAGCGCCGGTTGATGATGACCCATTGAGGTGATGTTTTCACGGTGAGTGGCTTCCGGGATCGACGCCAGCTTCGACTGCGTTACCTTACTGTTGACTTGAGTAACGGGGCAGGGATGATGTTCGCTGATTGGGTACAGCCGCAATGATCGACGGGAGACGCAGGCTAAGGCTTCAACCGGCCCGATCCTTTGGCGGTGCTCGTCGTGCTTCTCGGTCGAGCGCCGGGCCGCCGCTGTGCTTGATCGGCGATTCCGGTACCGGCAAGTCCCACCGGCTGATGGGGCCGGGCGGCGCCACAACCGAACACCGCCATCGGGTCCGCCGCACCACTGTCGCACTGGTCGAGGAGAAGGCATCCATCGCAAACATGTTCACGGTGGCACCGGTCTTCAGCAGATCCGCGGCGTCGTGCACAGCTGCGCGGGGAGCCGATCGGGGTCCGCGTGGTCGGCGAGGTACGAACGCATCGAGCGTGGCCTCGACGGGTGAGGCGACCAGCTCGTCGACGACCCACCACGAGATCTCGGCGTCGGCGTCGGCGCGTTCGGGTGGGTCGATGTAGACGCAGCCGAGCAGGGCCGTCCCGGCGGGATCGAACAGGGCGTAGTTGAATTACAGGTGGGCGGCGATCTCCCGCTCGTGGCGGGCCAGGTCCACCCGGTCCTGCTCGAAGGTCATGGTCTCCGGAGGCCAGCTCCAGGCGGGTCCGAAGATCGACCCCGGTCGTTCGCGCGAGCCCATCACCGCCGGGTAGTCCAGGGTGGCGTCGTCCTCCCGGATCGGCCGCAGGCGATGGCCGGTCGACCGGGTGCAGATCGTCGGGTGCGTCCATCCCGCCGGCAACCACGACGGTGTTCTCGACGTCACAACCCCTCCGATCAGTCGATGCGTTCGGACCCGAGTCCGTAGGGCCCGGTAGGAGCTGTCCAACCGATTCCCGCCGCCGACGAGGCCGCCGACGCGTAGAGCGCAGCATTTCCTTCGGCCCGCGGGCGTCTCGCCTCGCGTTCTGAGTCTGGAGCGGCAGTGGGAGGTACGTCGGCATTTCACCGATATCCGTGATTTGTGGAGCCGCCGAGTGGCAGCGGTTCGAATTTCTCTTTCGCCCTCGGTGAACCAGTGAAACGTTTTCTCCGTGTGTTCGCCGAATCCCCCACGGAAGGTGCTGAAATGAACAAGTCCATCCGCCCGCGCAGTTTCGTCCTGGTCACCGTCTCCACCGCATTGACCGCCGGGCTGCTGGCCGTCTCGATCTCCGGTGCTGCCGCGGGAACTGGTGCCCAAACCGCACCGGATTCACCGGGCTTCAGCTGACTGGACCCGGGGTGCATGCGAATGCGGCTCCGTCGCCGGGAAGTTTCTCCACCGGAGCGGACGATCGCGATCCTGGTCTCGTCGTTCTCACCTCGACCACCAATTCCGACAAGCCCGGTTTCTCTGGGCCGGGCACGAACCTGGCCAATCTCTTCAACCTCAATGGAGTGACCAACCGCAGTTCGAAGGAGAACGAACTGTGGGCCACCTGGCTCGTCGGCGCGGCCATCGCCGGAACGAATGTGCACACCACGCTCACCGTGGCCGAGGTCGCCGATCTCAATCACAACGGAATTTTCGACGACGCCCCCGACGTGGTGAAGGACGTCAACCACGACGGCCGGATCGACGCCAAGGATCTGAAGGCGATGGGGGTGGCCAGCAACATCGTCACGGTGCCGTTCCGAATCAACGGCGCACCGGCCTGATCGACCCGCTCCAAGCCTCCCCCAGTGGGGGCCGATTCGCGCTCAAGGCGATAAGGCGAGCCGAACCGCCGTGCGGAGGGGAAAGGATTGTGAAGGCGACGGGGCACAGGATCGGCGGACCGGCCGACGACGCCCTGCTGATCAACATGCGGAAGCTGACCGAGGTCACGATCGACTCGAACGCTCGGGAACGCGCCGTTCAGCGGGAACTGGTGGCCCGATTCGCGCCGGGGCGATCTGTTTCGGCGTCCGGATGTGTGCTCGAGGCTCGGACCATGTCATGGCTTCGTGAATTCCGGCGCCCGGGGGTGTTCCTGGCCGGGCGCGAATATTTAGAGTCGCATTTCACGGTTCGATTCCGGGACAGGTGTCCCGGGTGACCAGGGAGGCGATGGTCGTGACCACGGTATGGATGTTTCCCGGCCAGGGGGCCCAGCGTCGGGGAATGGGTGCGGAATTGTTCGACCGGTTCCCGGCGGAGGTCGAGCTGGCGGACGAGGTCCTGGGCTACTCGACCCGGGAACTGTGCCTGGCCGACCCCTCCGGTCAGCTCCAGCTGACCCAGTTCGTGCAGCCGGTGTTGTTCCTGGTCAATGCCCTGACCTGGATGGCTCACCGGCAGGAGCATCCCGAGCCCGGTTACCTGGTCGGCCACAGCCTGGGCGAGTTCAACGCGTTGCTGGCGGCCGGCGTCTTCGATCTGGAGACCGGGGTCCGGCTGGTGCGCCGCCGGGGCGAGCTGATGAGCCGGGCCACCGGGGGCTCGATGCTGGCCGTGGTGGGACCGGAGGTGGGCCGGCGGATCCCGGAACTGCTGGCCACCGCGAGGATCGACGACGTCGACGTGGCCAACCTCAATTCGGCCGAGCAACTCGTCCTGGCCGGCCCGGTGGACGCGCTCGAAGCGGTATCCGCGCTGGTCATCCGCGCCGGGGCGGGCCGGTGTCGCGCGCTCAAGGTCAGCGCCGCCTTCCACTCCCGGTACATGGCGGCCGCGGCGGGCGACTTCGCCGGGTTCCTTGCCGGCGTCCCGCTGGGCCCACCCCGGTTGCCGGTGATCGCCAACGTGACGGCCCAGCCGTACCAGCCCGGACAGGTGGGGGAGACCCTCGTCCGACAGATCGGCAGTTCGGTGCGGTGGGCCGACTCGATGGCTTACCTGGTGGCGCACGGTGTCCACGATGCGGTCGAACTGGGTCCGGGTACGGTGCTGAGCCGGCTCTGGGCTGCTGCTGTCGCGGCCGGTGCCGTCAGCCCGATCGATCCCCCCGGTGCCGCCGTCCCGGCCGAGGCCGGGGGCGCCGGGCTCGCCAGTTGAGCCGGGCCGGGCATTACTTCAATGTGTTTGCACTTTCCTGACCTAAGCCTTTCGCAAAACTCAGCTCCCCGCGGTAGCTAATTTTCATGACCGGCCCATAGCTTTTATTGAGACGCCGGAGCGGTCCGGTTCATTCATGACTTTCGTCTCTGCCGCCGGGTCAGGCCTTCGAGAAGTCAGGAAAGAGGAACCCATGGATGCCGAAGTAATTGTCGTCGGAGCAGGCCCGACCGGTCTCATGGTGGCCGGCGAGCTGGCCCTCGGCGGCGTCGAGGTGCTGGTGATCGACGATCAAGAAAGGCCCCACGGGCAGTCTCGTGGCCTCGGATTCACGGCCCGGGCGGCCGAGACCTTCGATCAGCGCGGCCTGATGTCCCGGTTCGGGGACACGACGACCAGCGAGATGGGTCACTTCGGTGGGATCCGGATGAACTACACGGTGCTCGAAGGAGCCCACTTCGGAGTCCGTGGGGTGCTGCAGGCCACCACCGAGGCGGTGCTGGAAGGCTGGGCCACCGAACTCGGGGTCAAGATCCAGCGCAGCCGCGCCCTGGTCGGCCTCGTGGACCGCGGTGACGAGGTCACGGTCGAGGTCCGGACGCCGGGCTCGATCGAGTTCCTGCACGCCGCCTACCTGGTCGGTTGCGACGGTGGCCGCAGCACGGTCCGCCGGGCGGCCGGGTTCGACTTCCCCGGTGAACCGCCCCAGCTGGAGATGTTCCTGGCCGACGTCGTGGGCGCGAAGATCCGGCCCCGCTTCCTGGGCGAGATGGTCAACGGCGGCATGGTGATGGCCGCTCCGCTCGGCCACGACGTCGACCGCATCATCGTCTGCGAGCGCGGGACCACGCCCCGCCGGGACGGCAGCACCCCACCGTGGTCGGAGGTCTCCGCCGCGTGGCGGCGGCTGACCGGGGAGGACATCGAGCAGTTCGAGCCGCTCTGGGTGAGCACCTTCACGGACGCGGCCCGGCAGGTCTCGCACTATCGCCGGGGCCGGGTCATGGTCGCCGGGGATGCCGCCCACACCCACCTGCCGGCCGGGGGCCAAGGGCTCAGCACGGGCGTGCAGGACGCCGCCAATCTCGGCTGGAAGCTCGCCGCCGAGGTCCGGGGCTGGGCACCACCCGGGCTGCTGGACACTTACCACCGGGAGCGCCACCCGGTCGGGGCCCGGCTGCTGATGAACACTCAGGCCCAGGGCCTGCTCAATCTCACCGGCGCGCACATGCAGCCGCTGCGCGACGTGCTCACCGAGCTGATCCAGATCGATGACGCGGCCCGGCATCTGGCCGGCATGGTCAGCGGGCTCGACGTGCGGTACCCGGTCGGCCCGGGCGAGCACCCGCTGCTCGGTCGCCGGCTCCCGCCCCAGACCCTGCTGATCGGCAATTCGAAGACCAGCAGCAGCGAGGTGCTGCATGCCGGTCACGGGGTGCTGCTGGATCTCGCCGACAACGCCGAGATCCGCACCGTGGCCGCCGCCTGGGGTGATCGCGTCGATGTGATCACCGCGACTGCGCTGGCGGACGGCGACACCGGGAAGCTGCAGGCCACCGCGGCCGTACTGGTCCGGCCGGACGGCTATGTGGTCTGGACCTCGCCCGGTACCGAGCGCGACCTGACCGAGGCCCTGACCCAGTGGTTCGGGGCCCCGCACGACCTCACCCCAACCCCTTGAGGAGAGCTGTGTACAGCACATTGATCGTCGCCCGGATGCAACCGCAGTCCAGCGAGGACGTCGCCAAGATCTTCACCGCCTTCGACGAGACCGGCATGCCGGACAAGATGGGGACCCGCCGTCGCGAGCTGTTCTTCTACCGCGGTCTCTACTTCCACCTGCAGGACTTCGACGGCGCGCACGGCAGCGAAGCGATCGAGGAAGCCAAGACTGACCCGGCCTTCGTCCGGGTCAGCGCGGACCTGAAGCCGCACATCGAGGCTTACGACCCGGCGACCTGGCGCTCCCCGGCCGATGCCATGGCCACCCGCTTCTATCACTGGCAGCGGGACGGGGGCCGGGCATGAGGCGCCGCGTCGTCATCACGGGGATCGGGGTCGTCGCGCCAGGCGGGGTCGGGGTCAAGGAGTTCTGGACGCTGCTCACCGACGGCCGGACCGCTACCGGCCCGATCTCCTTCTTCGACCCCTCCGGCTTCCGTTCCCAGGTCGCCGCGGAGATCGATTTCGATCCCGAGTCCCACGGATTGAGCCAGCAGGAGATCCGCCGGATGGACCGGGCGGCCCAGCTGGCGCTGGTGGCCACCCGGGAGGCGGTGGCCGACAGCGAGCTGGAGATGTCCGGGACCGATCCGAGCCGGGTCGGGGTCACGATCGGCAGCGCCGTCGGCGCGACGATGGGGCTGGAGCAGGAGTACCGGGTGGTGAGCGACGACGGGCGCCTGCACCTGGTCGACCACCGTTATGCGGTGCCCCACCTGTACAGCTACCTCAGCCCGAGTTCGTTCGCGGCCGAGGTGGCCTGGGAGGTCGGCAGCGAGGGTCCGGCCACCGTCATCTCGGCGGGGTGCACCTCCGGGCTCGACTCGGTCGGCCACGCCGTCGAGCTGATCCGGGAGGGAGCCACCGATGTCATGATCGCGGGTTCCTCCGACGCACCGATCTCTCCGATCACGATGGCCTGCTTCGACGCGATCAAGGCGACCACGCCCAGCAACGACGACCCTGAGCACGCCTCCCGGCCCTTCGACAACCGACGCAACGGTTTCGTCCTCGGTGAGGGAGCCGCCATGTTCGTCCTGGAGGAACTGGAGCACGCCCGCCGCCGGAGGGCTCACATCTACGCCGAGATCAGCGGATTCGCTTCTCGCTGCAATGCCTTTCACATGACCGGTCTGCGTCCGGACGGCCGCGAGATGGCCGAGGCGATCCGGGTGGCGATGGACGAGGCCAAGGTCGGCCCGGAGCGGATCGACTACATCAACGCCCACGGTTCCGGCACCAAGCAGAACGACCGGCACGAGACCGCGGCGTTCAAGCGGACTCTGGGCTCGTACGCCTACGAACGGCCGGTGAGCTCGATCAAGTCGATGATCGGTCATTCGTTGGGAGCGATCGGATCGATCGAGATCGCGGCCTCGGTGCTGGCGATCAGGCACAACGTCGTCCCCCCGACCGCGAACCTGCACACCCCCGACCCCGAGTGCGACCTCGACTACGTGCCGCTGGTCGCCCGCGAGTGGCAGACCGACACCGTGCTTACCGTCGGCAGCGGGTTCGGCGGATTCCAGAGCGCGATGGTGCTCACCGGACCGGACGGAGATCACTGATGAGCAGCACGGTCGTCACCGGGATCGGCGTCACTGCACCCAACGGCCTGGGGGCCAAGGATTTCTGGTCGGCCACGATCGAGGGACGAAGCGGTCTCGGACCGGTCCAGCGGTTCGACGCCGGGCAGTATCCGGTCCGCCTGGCCGGGGAGATCCCCGGGTTCAAGGCGGAGGACCACCTTCCCAGCCGGTTACTGCCGCAGACCGACCACATGACCCGGCTCGCCCTGGTCGCGGCGGACTGGGCCCTGGCCGACGCCGAAGTGCCCCCGGAGGACCCGGAGTCCGAGTTCAGCCGCGGGGTGATCACCGCCAGTTCTTCGGGCGGGTTCGAATTCGGCCAGAACGAGCTCGAGAAGCTGTGGAGCCAGGGCAGCGAGTACGTGAGTGCTTACCAGTCCTTTGCCTGGTTCTACGCGGTGAACACGGGTCAGATCTCGATCCGGCACGGAATGCGCGGCCCGAGTGGGGTCCTGGTCAGTGATCAGGCTGGTGGCCTCGACGCGGTGGCGGCCGGCCGGCGCCAGATCCGGCGCGGCAGCAGCCTGATCGTCTCCGGCGGGGTCGACGCCACGATCTGTCCCTGGGGCTGGGCCGCCCTGATCGCCAGCGGCCGGCTGAGCAGCATCGACGACCCGGATCGGGCCTACCTGCCGTTCGACGCGGCGGCGGCCGGACACGTCCCGGGCGAGGGCGGCGCGATCCTGGTACTGGAGAATGCGGTCACCGCCCGGGCCCGGGGGGCCGAGAGTTACGGCGAGATCGCCGGGTACGCGGCGACGTTCGATCCCCGACCCGATAGCGGGCGGGAGCCGGCATTGCGCCGGGCGATCGAGATCGCCCTTCAGGACGCAGAACTGGAACGCGGTCAGATCGACGTCGTGTTCGCCGATGCCGCCGCCGTGCCGGAACTGGATCGGCAGGAGGCGGACGCGATCAATGCGGTCTTCGGGCCCGGTGCGGTGCCGGTCACCGCGCCCAAGACGATGACCGGCCGGCTCTATTCCGGGGCCGCGCCGCTCGACCTCGCCGCCGCCTTCCTGTCCATCCGCGACGGCGTGATCCCACCGACCACCAATGTCAGCCCGGCCCCGGAGTATCGGCTTGATCTCGTGGTCGGCGAGGCCCGGGAGGCCCGGGTCCGGTCCGTCCTGGTGCTGGCCCGTGGGCAGGGCGGCTTCAACTCGGCAATGGTGGTGCGGCAGTCCCGATGACGGCACGGCCGCCCGGACGATCGGCAACATCCCAACCAAAACCCATTCACCACAGTCAGGCCCAGCAGACCGCACGTCCGGTCTGCGGCCAGGAGCGGGAGCATCGACATGACAGATCGGACCACGGCGGACCAGACGAACATCAAGTTCGAGGATCTCAAGCGAGTGCTGCGGGAGGGGTCCGGCGTCGCCGACGACGTGGATCTCGACGGCGAGGTGCTGGACATCGACTTCCAGTCCCTCGGGTATGACTCGCTGGCCCTGCTCGAGACGGCGGCCCGGATCTCCCGGGAATACAAGATCACTCTGGACGACGACCTGATCACGTCGGCCCGCACGCCCCGCGAACTGCTCACCGTCATCAACGCCGCCTGAACCGGGCTGAGGGCTGCTAGCACCGGAACCGTCCGGCTCGGAACCGTTCTGCTCGGAAGGACGAACATCATGACCGAAGCTCTCACCCGGACCAGCGCGGACGCTCTCGACTGGGCCACCTGCGCCGCCTGCGGGGAGATGATCTACAACCGGCGGCTGGCCCGGACCCAGCGAGTTTGCCCCGATTGCGGTCACCACACCCGCCTGAGCGCTCCCGAACGCCTCAACCAGCTGTTCGACGTGGATGGCTGGAAGCTGCTGGAGTCATCGGTGCGCAGTCGGGACATCCTCGAATTCACTGACACCAAGCCGTACCCGGCCCGGCTGGCCATGGCCCGGTACACCACCGGCCTGACCGAAGGGGTGCTGGTGGCCGAGGGCACGATCGGCGGCCATCCGGTAATCGCTGCGGTGATGGACTTCGCCTTTCTGGGCGGAAGCCTCGGCAGCGCCACCGGCGAGCTGATCACTCAGGCCGCCGAGCGGAGCCTGGCTACTCGGACCCCGCTGCTGATCGTCTCCGCCTCCGGCGGCGCCAGGATGCAGGAGGGGGCCCTGTCCCTGATGCAGATGGCCAAGACCTCGTCCGCGCTCGGACAGCTCGACGAGGCCGGCATTCTCACTCTGTCACTGATCTCGGATCCCACCTACGGGGGAGTGGCGGCCTCGTTCTCGACCCTCTGCGACGTGATCATCGCCGAGCCCGGGGCCCGGCTCGGCTTCGCCGGGCCCCGGGTGATCCAGCAGACCATCCGGCAGAACCTGCCGGACGGGTTTCAGACCGCCGAATTCCTGCTGGGCCACGGCCTGATCGACATGATCCGGCCGCGCAGCGAACTGCGGGGCACCTTGATCCGGTTGCTGGCCGCCGGCGGGGGCCGGTCCCGCCGGCCGCACGCCGTCCGCGAACCGGTGGTGCGGTCGCTGACCGCTCCGGTCGCCGTTCGTGATCCCGAGGAACTCCCGATCCGGGACCCGTGGACCGCCGTCCAGAATGCTCGGGACCTCGGCCGGCCGACGGTGGCGGACTACCTGAGCCGGGCCTTCGAGGACTTCGAGGAACTGCGGGGCGACCGGATCGGCTCGCAGTCGCCGGCGGTGATCGGGGGCCTGGCCCGGCTGCACGACCAGCCGGTGATGGTGATCGGGCACCACAAGGGCCACACCCTGGCCGAACTCACCGATCACGACTTCGGCATGCCCGGTCCGGGTGGTTACCGCAAGGCGGCCCGGCTGATGCGGCTCGCGGCCAAGTTGGGGCTGCCGATCGTCACCTTCGTCGACACCCCGGGGGCTTATCCCGGGATCTCGGCCGAGGAGAACGGCCAGGCCATCGCCGTGGCCGAGAACATCCGGCTGATGTCCAGTCTGCCGGTGCCGATCGTCACGCTAGTGACCGGTGAGGGCGGCAGCGGGGGCGCGCTCGCCCTGGCCGTGGCCGACGAGGTGATGATCTGCGGGCACGGGATCTACTCCGTGATCAGCCCCGAAGGCTGCGCGGCGATTCTCTGGAACGCCCCGGATCAGGCGCCGACCGCGGCCGCCGCGCTGCGTCTCGATGCCCGGAGCCTGCTCGAGCTCGGGGTGGTCGACGCCGTCCTGCCCGAGCCCGAGGGCGGTAACCAGAACGATCACGCCGCCGCGGCCGAACAGGTCCAGACGGTGCTGAGCCAGGCCCTGGACCGGCTCGCGGGGCTGGACTCGCAGTCCCTGGTCGCTCGCCGCCGGGCCCGGTTCCGCGCGTTCGGTACCGCGGCCGTCACCCCGCTCGCGGGGAGTGAGGCATCATGACCAGCCTTTCGTCCTACGTGAGCGAACCGGGTGCCTCGCGGCTCGACCACGGGAACGGCCACGAGAACCTTTCCGGTTCGCCCCAGCCGGCTGGGGCGGTGGCCGGCGCCTCGGCCCCGGAACTGCTGGAGCAGCTCCGGGAGGACGCGCTGCGGTTCCTGGCCCGGACCCGGTACCCGCCCAGGGCGCTGCGGATCCAGGTCGGCGATGTCAGCCTCGAACTGGAATGGCAGCCGGCCGGTACCGACTCGAGCGGGGCACCGCCGGCCGAGGGGTGGCCCGGATCCGGGACCGGATCGGAGCCGGAGCGGCCCGACTCGCCACCGCCCGGCCATTCCCTCCGGGCGCCCTCGGTCGGGGTCTTCTACCGCTCACCGGCACCCGGGGAAGCCGCCTTCGTCGATGTCGGTGATGCCGTCCGGGCCGGTCAGCAGGTCGGCATCGTCGAGGTGATGAAGCTGATGATCCCGGTGAACGCCGACCGGGACGGCACGGTCGCCGAGGTGCTGAAGGGGGACGGCGACTCGGTGGAGTACGACGAGCCGCTGATCACCCTTGCCCTGGCTCCAGGGTGAGACCGATCGCCGCCACCGCAGGCCGTCACGGACTCGAGGGGAGACCGGCATGTTCGACAAAGTACTGATTGCCAATCGGGGCGAGATCGCGCTCCGGATCGCCCGGGCCTGCCGTGAACTCGGCATCCGGTCCGTGGCCGTGTACTCCACCGAGGACCGCGACTCCGCGGTGGTCTCCTACGCCGACGAGGCTGTCCACATCGGCCCGGCGGCGGCCCGGCGCAGCTACCTGCGGATCCCCTCGATCGTGGAGGCGGCCCTGCGGACCGGGGCCCAGGCGGTGCACCCGGGATACGGGTTCCTTTCCGAGGAAGCCGATTTCGCACAAGTGTGCCAGGACAACGACCTGACTTTCATCGGCCCTGCGCCGGAGGTGATCGCCCAGCTCGGGGACAAGACCGCGGCTCGCGACCTGATGGCCCGGGCCGGTCTTCCGCTGCTGCCCGGAAGCCTGGAGCCGTTGCGGTCCGCCGAGGAGGCCCACACCCTGGCCGACAGCATCGGCTACCCGGTGATCATCAAAGCGGCGGCCGGTGGCGGTGGCCGGGGGATGCGGGTGGTGGAACGATCCGCCGACTTCGTCGCCGCCTACCGGGAGACCCGGGCCGGGGCCAAGACCCTGTTCGGTGATCCGCGGGTGTTCGTGGAGCGGTATCTGGCCTCGGCCCGTCACGTCGAGATCCAGGTGCTGGCTGACTCGTTCGGCAACGTCATCCACCTGGGCGAGCGGGACTGCTCGGTCCAGCGCCGGCATCAGAAGCTGATCGAGGAGAGCCCGGCGCCTGGGCTGCCGCCGGGGTTGATCGAGAAGATGGGCACGGCCGCGGTCGACGGGGCCCGGGCCGCCGGATACCTCGGGGCGGGAACGTTCGAGTTCCTCCTCGCCCCGAACGGCGAGTTCACCTTCATGGAGGTGAACTGCCGGATCCAGGTCGAGCACCCGGTCACCGAGATGGTCACCGGTGTCGACCTGGTCCGGGAACAGTTGCTGATCGCGGCGGGTGAGCCGCTGAGCCTGACCCAGGCCGACGTCACGGTGCGCGGGGCGGCGATCGAGTGCCGGGTGAACGTGGAGGATCCCGAACGCGCCTTCGCTCCGGCCCCCGGCCTGCTGGAGGAATTCGTCCCGCCCGGTGGTCCGTTCGTCCGGGTCGACACCCACGGTTTCACCGGCTACCGGGTGCCCGCCTCCTACGACTCGTTGCTGGCCAAGCTGCTGGTCTGGGCCCCGACCCGGGAGCAGGCCCGGCAGCGGATGGATCGCGCGCTCGAGGAGTTCCGGATCAGCGGACCGGGTGTGCACACCACGATCGATTTTCTGCGCGAGGTGCTGCAGGACCGGCAATTTGCCGCCGGCGAGCATGACACCGGAGCGGTGGAAAGGATTTTCAGTACCAAAGCCCGGGCCGACCATGCCCCGAAACCTGAGGAGTGAACATGTCCACGACGCCATCACGAGTTGCGCTCGTCACCGGTGCCACCGCTGGTATCGGTCTGGCCATCACCCGCGCGCTGGCTGAGCAGGGCCACAAGGTCTTCATCGGAGCCCGGAGCGCGGACCCGCTGAATCTGACCATCAAGCAGTTCCGCGAGAGCGGCCTGGAGGTGGACGGCACCACCCTCGATGTCCGCTCCAGCGACCAGGTGCGCTCGTTCGTCCTGGCCGCCAAGCAGCGGTACGGAACGGTGGAGATCCTGGTCAACAACGCCGGTCGCAGCGGGGGCGGGGTGACCGCCGAGATCGCCGACGATCTGTGGTTCGACGTGATGAACACCAACCTCAACAGCGTGTTCCTGATGACCCGGGACGTGCTCAGCGTCGGGGGGATGCGGGAGCAGGCCTGGGGCCGGATCATCAACATTGCCTCCACCGCCGGCAAGCAGGGCGTGGTCCTCGGGGCCCCGTACTCGGCCTCCAAGCACGGCGTGGTCGGCTTCACCAAGGCGCTGGGCAACGAGCTCGGATCCACCGGCATCACCGTGAACGCCGTCTGTCCGGGATACGTGGAGACGCCGATGGCGGCGAAGGTCCGGGCCGGGTACGCGGCGGCCTGGAACATCACCGAGGACGCCGTCCTGGACCGGTTCCAGGCCAAGATCCCGCTGGGCCGCTACTCCAGCCCGGAGGAGGTGGCCGGCATGGTCGGTTATCTGGTCACGGAGACGGCCGCCTCGGTGACGGCCCAGGCGATCAACGTCTGTGGTGGCCTCGGCAATTTCTGATCCGCTGGTGGTTGGGACGGACGACAGGAGAACACAACCATGACCGAACAGATTCAGAGCGAACAGATTCAGCGCGAGCCGGCTCAGGCCGGCCCGGCGCCGGGCGAGCCGATCAGCAAGGAGGTCGAGCACCGGATCACCGTCGCAGCGCCGGCCGCCGAGATCTACCGGCTGATCGCTGAGGTCGAGAACTGGCCGCTGATCTTCCCCCCGACCGTGCATGTCGAATACCTCGAACGCCAGCCGGTGGAGGAGCGGATCCAGATCTGGGCCACCGCCAACAACGAGGCCAAGACCTGGATCTCGCGCCGGGAGCTCGACCCGGAGGCGCTGAGAATTGTTTTCCGGCAGGAGAAGTCGCAGGCCCCGGTCGGCGCCATGAGCGGAACCTGGCTGATCGAGCCGATTGCGGCCCAGGAGTGCGTGGTGCACCTGCTGCACGAGTACCGCGCGGTGGACGCCGACCCGGGCAAGCTGACCTGGATCGACCAGGCCGTGGACCGCAACAGTCGCACCGAGCTGGCCGCGCTCAAGATCAATGCCGAGCGAACGATCGGTTCGGCCGAACTGCTGCTGAGTTTCGAGGACAGCGTCGTGATGGCCGGATCGGCCCAGGACGCCTTTGATTTCATCAACGAGGCCCAGCTGTGGTCGCAGCGGTTGCCGCACGTGGCCCGGGTGGACCTGCAGGAAGACACTCCCGGGCTGCAGTGGCTGGCCATGGATACCCGGGCCAAGGACGGGTCCACCCACACCACCAGGTCGGTGCGGGTGACCTTCGCCCCATGGAAGATCATCTACAAGCAGATCCAGGTGCCGGCGCTGATGACGCTGCACACCGGGCGCTGGACCTTCGTCGAGACCGGGGCCGGCGAGGTGACCGTGAGCTCGCAGCACACCGTGTCCATCAACGAGGCCAACATCGCGAAGGTCCTCGGTGACGAGGCCGGCCTGGCCGAGGCCAAGGCGTACGTGCAGACCGCACTCAGCACGAACAGCCTGGCCACCCTCGGACACGCCCGCACGTATGCCGAATCCCGGCGCGAGCCGAAGCCCTGAGCCGATCGTCGACCCGCATGCAGGCAGGAGCAGCATGAGCACTCACCGGGACGTCGTCATCGTCGGAGCCGGTCCGGTCGGACTGATGCTGGCGACCGAGTTACGGCGGCAGGGAACGACTGTTGTCGTGCTCGAGCAACTCGCGGCGGCGACCGGTGAGTCCCGGGCGTCCCAGCTCAATGCCCGGACGATGGAGATCCTCGACGAGCGGGACCTGCTGACCGACCTGAACGACGCGCCCCGGGAGACCATGGGCCACTTCGGCGGTCTGCCGGTCCCGGTCGACGGCGCGGCCAGCCCGTACGCCGGGCTCTGGAAGGTGCCGCAGTTCCAGACCGAGGAGATCCTCGGCCGGCGGGCCGCTCAGGCGGGCGCCACGGTGCTGCGGTCCTGTCGTTTCCTGGCCGTGAGCGAGGTGGAGGGCGGGCTCGAGGTCACCGTCGCCGGGCCGGCCGGGGAACGGAAGCTGCGCTGCCAGTACCTGGTCGGCTGCGACGGGTCCGGGAGCCGGGTGCGGGCCGCGGCCGGGATCGATTTCGCCGGTCAGGCCGCCCGGCGGCGGCTGCTGCGGGCCGACGTCGGCGGGATCACCGTTCGCAACCGCCGGTTCGAGCAGACCCCGCGATGCCTGGCCGTGGCGGCCCGGCGCCCGGACGGTGTCACCCGGATCATGGTGCACGAGTTCGGGGCCCGGCAGCCGGCCCCGCCCCCGGATTTCGCCGACCTGCTCGCGGTCTGGACCCGGGTCACCGGCGAGGACATCGGCCATGGCCGCCCGCTCTGGGTCGATGCCTTCGACGACGAGGCCCGGCAGGCCGTCCAGTACCGGCGGAGCCGGATCCTGATCGCCGGTGACGCCGCTCACCAGCACATGCCGATCGGCGGCCAGGCCCTCAACCTCGGTCTGCAGGACGCGGTCAACCTGGGCTGGAAGCTGGCGGCGGTGATCGCCGGCCGGGCCGGCGAGCAACTCCTGGACACTTATCACGCGGAACGGCATCCGGTCGCCGCCGCGGTGATCCAGAACGTGAGCGCGCAGGCCGTCCTGCAGCTCGGCGGACCCGAGGTGGGGCCGATCCGGGAGTTGCTGACCGAGGTGCTGGCACTGCCGGCCGCCCGGGAGCAGATCGTGGCCGGTCTCAGCGGCCTGGACGTCTGCTACCCGGTGGCTCTCAACCGGCCCGCGGGCCCGGCCGGGGCGTTGCTCGGCCGCCGGCTGCCGCACCTGCCGGTGCGGGTCGAAGGTGCCTCCCGCAGCACCGGTCACCTGCTGCGGACCGGGAAACCCGTTCTTCTGGTGCTGTCCGGCCCGCGCCGGGCGGCGCTGGAGGCGGCCTGGCGGCCGTGGGCGGGACAGATCGAACTGATCAGCGCCCGGGTGAACCCCGGCACGGCGCTGAGCGATGTGGACGCGGTGCTGATCCGCCCGGACGGCCACCTGGTCTGGGCGGTCGGGGACGAGTCCGCGGACCGGGTTGAGCAGGCCCGGTTCCGGGCCGCCGTCGAGCGCTGGTTCACCGCTCCCGACCACTCCGACTACCAGAGCGCACCACTGACCGATCGGAGCACAGTCTGATGAGCGCACAACTGACCGGCCGGACGGCGCTGGTGACCGGGGGGGACCGGGGTATCGGAGCCGCCGTCGTGCACCGACTGGCGACCGCGGGGGCCCTGGTGGCCGTGCACTACGCGACCGAGAAGGATCTGGCCGCGGCGGTGGTCGAGCAGATCCGGTCCAACGGTGGCGCGGCTTTCACCGTGGGCGGGGATCTGTCCACCGGCAGCGGCGTCGACGGGCTGCAGAGCGCGGTCCGCAGCGGTCTGATCGAACGCCGGGGGACCGATCGGCTCGACATCCTGGTCAACAACGCGGCGATGGCGATGCCGGCCCCGGTGCCGTTCGAGTCGCTCCCGGCGACCCTGTTCGACCAGATGATGGCGGTGAACGCGCGCGCCCCGATGATGCTGCTGCAGTCGTTGCTCCCGGTGATCCCGGCGGGCGGGCGAGTGATCAACATGTCCAGCGGGCTCACCCGGTTCGCCAATCCTGGCGAGATGGTGCACGCGATGTCGAAGGCGGCGCTCGAGATGCTTGCCCTGCACCTGGCCAAACCGCTGGCCCAGCAGGGCATCACCATCAACACGGTGGCCCCAGGAGTGACCGACAACGGCAGCCCGGCCTATCAGGATCCGGCCCTGCGAACAGTTCTCGGCCGGCTCTCCGCCTTCGATCGGATCGCCGAGCCGGACGACATCGCCGGCATCGTGGCCTTCCTGGCCGGGCCGGACAGCGGCTGGCTGACCGGCACCTGGACCGATGCCACCGGTGGGACCCTGCTCGGCGGGCTCGGGCCGGCACCGGCCTGACGCCGTGGTTCAGTCGCCTTCCTGGACCACGACCCGGTACACCGCGGGGGTTGAACTGGCGCCACGTCGTCCTCAATCCGTTTCGCGAGGGTAGGGGGCACTGGCCAGCGCCGCCTTCGTGCAGACCGTTCCGGTACCCAGCCGGTAGCCGACTCCACGAATGGTGACGATCCAGTCGGCGTGACCGAGCTTGTTTCTCAGCGTGCTGATGTGGGTGTCGACCGTCCGGCTCTCGGTGGCCCAGTCGTCGGCCCAGATCCTGGACATCAGCTCCCGGCGCGAGACGACGGTCTCGGCGCTGGAGGCGAGCAGGTAGAGGAGGTCGAACTCCTTGCGGGTCAGGCTGATCAGGCACTCGTCCAGTTGCACCCGGCGGCTGCGGGGATCGATGGTGAGCGGCCCGTGCCGGACGATCGGGGACGATGACGGGCGCGGGAGAAGTCTTCGCATCACCGCATTGATCCGGGCCATCAGTTCCCGGAATTCGAAGGGTTTGGTCATCGAGTCGTCGGCCCCGGCCTGGAGGCTGAGTACCCGGTCGAGATGGGTCTGCGATGTGGTCAGCGTGATCAGCGGCTTGTCGCTCTTGGCCCGAATCAGGCGACAGACTTCCAATCCATCCAGATCCGGTAACTCGAGATCGAGCAGGACCATGTCGGCATCCTCGTAGGTCTCCAGTGCGGCCCGGCCGGTATCGACCTGGTCGACCTGATGGCCATGGCGCGACAGACGGTTGCTGATTTCTTGCCCATTCATTGCATCGGCTGCTACCAGCAGAACTCGGAGCACGCGTACCCCCACGTAGTCGATACTCGTTCTGGTACATGGCGCCGTCCCGAGCGCAGGGGCATCATCGACCCGGATAGAACGGCTTCGCCTGAGAATCAGAGCAAGCGCCTTCTCGGCGCGTTGAAGCCCCCCCGAAATCGTCACATAGCGGGCTGGCTGAGGCAAGCACGATGGGGGTTCGGAGTTGGCCGCACGTCGTCACCGGCTGGTGCTGATCGGTTCACGGCGCACCGGAGGGGCAGAGTTGCGGCAGTACCGGCGCCCCCAGTTGAATTCTCGACCCGAGATCAGCGCACCGAACGACCGGTTCGGCAAAGGCTCGGCCTTGCCGCGAGCCTGGTCAAAAATGACTCGAAAAATACTGGGAGATAGCCAAAATCGATGTATCCACCATCGGTTCACGTCCGTCGGTGCGGGGCTTAGCTGACCAGCTGGTCAGAATCTCGGCCGGCCGTGCTGCTGAATATCGTGGCGCAGCTGTGTCGCTGGTCACGCGGCTGCCGGTATCAGCGGAACCGGTCCTGGCCTCGATCGGTCGGCGATGCGGATGCCGGTGCGGAGGCAGAGCCTGCCGCGAGGCCGCCGTGAGGCCAGTGAGTTTGGACGCGCGGCCGGCCGAAAACCTGATTTTGCTGACCATGCACAAACTTGACAGAGGTCTTGCATATTCTGCATTGACCTCGGCCGGCCGAGAGCAGAGCATATTTACACCGCCTATGAATCGAAACGGAGCGCGGTGAACCCAGATCTGATGAGCGCTCCAAGCTCAGAGGGTGGCGATGAATCTCCCTGGCCAACGGATTCGAGTTCACACGGCAACTGGAAAGACGGCGCAATCCGTCGCTGGGTAGGCAACGGCGGAAAATCTCTCGATGACGACGTCGACCAGACCTGGGGGTCGTTGACATGGTGGTGAACTATGAATGAAACATTCATGAGCGCGACCGGGAACAGAACTGTCGATCTCCGGCCGTTCATGTCCCGCTTTCCCAGCGGGGTGACCATCGTCACCGCCATGGACGATCAGGTGCCGCGCGGCATGACCTGCAACTCCCTGAGCTCGGTGTCCCTGGAGCCTCCCGTCGTGCTGATCTGCCTGCGCAACGGCAGCCCCACCCTGGCCGCCGTCGTTTCCGCCGGAACCTTCAGCATCAACCTGCTGCACGGGGAATCCCGGTCCACGGCGTCCCTGTTCGCCTCCGGCGCGGTGGACAAGTTCGACCGGGTGAGCTGGCGCCAGAGCCCGGAAGGCGGCGTGCACCTGCTCACGGATGCGTTCGCCGTCGCCGACTGCCGGGTGCTGGAACGCAAGCTGGTCGGCGACCACATGGTGATCTTCGGGGAGGTGCGCTCGGTGGATTCGCTGAGCGAGCAGCCCGCCCTGCTGTACGGGCACCACCGCTACGAGGTGTGGCCGCCGACAACCTGACCTTCTGCCGTCGATCTGCGAACGGCACCTGGTCAAACCATCGAAATCCATGAACTGGAAGGAGCGCCGTCGTGACCATGACCCAGACCCCGCCCGGCCCCCAAGGCGGGACCGGCCCGGTGCACGAGTGTGATGTGCTGATTCTCGGCTCCGGCCTGGCCGGATCGGTGAGCGGTGCGATCCTGGCCCGGCAGGGCGCCGATGTCGTCCTGGTCGATGCCGGGCAGCATCCGCGTTTCGCCGTGGGCGAGTCGATGAACCCGCAGCTGGTCGAGTGGCTGCACATCCTCGCGGTGCGCTACGACGTGCCCGAGCTCAAGCACCTGCTCGACATCAAGGCGGTCACCGAGAACATCGGCCCGCATCACGGTCGCAAGCAGAGTTTCGGCTTCGTCAAGCATTCCCCCGGGCAGGAGCCCGACCCGGAGGAAGCGACCATGTTCATCATCCCGAAGATGCTGACCGAGGCCAGTCACTTGTTCCGGCAGGACACCGACACCTACTACTTCAACGTGGCCGCGAAGTACGGCTGCACGTTGCGGCAGAACTGGCGGGCCACCGATCTCGACCTCGCGGACGACGGGGTGACGGTCACCGGGACCAACGGTGAGGTGTTCCACGCCAAGTACCTGATCGACGCCAGCGGATTCCGTTCCCCGCTGGCCCAGAAGCTCGACCTGCGGGAGAACCCGACCCGGCTGAAGCACCATGCCCGGGGGATGTTCACGCACTACGTCGGGATCAAGCCCTATGACGACGTGAACGGCTACCCGGAAGAGCTGCGGCCGCCGGCGCCATTCCACGGCGGCACCCTGCACCACCTGATCGAGCGCGGCTGGTTCTGGATCATCCCGTTCGACAACTACAAGGACTCCAAGAACCCGGTCTGCAGCGTCGGTCTCACCTTCGACGAGCGGCTCTACCCGAAGCCGACCGACCTGACCCCGGAGCAGGAGTTCAACCACTACCTCGACCTGTACCCGGCGGTGAAACGGCAGTTCGAGGGCGCGACCCGGGTGCGGGAATGGGTTTCGGCCGATCGGCTGCAGTACACCTCGAAACAGTCCGTCGGTCAACGCTGGTGCCTGATGTCGCACGCCTCGGGGTTCGTCGACCCGCTGTACTCTCGCGGCCTGTCCAACACCTTCGAGGTCGTCGATGCCCTGTGCTGGCGCGTCCTGGAATCGCTGAAGGACGACGACTTCTCGGTCGAGCGCTACGAGTACGTCGAGCGGCTGGAGCGCGGGCTGCTGCACTTCAACGACGACATCGTGAACAGCTCGTACATCGCTTTCTCGCACTTCCGCCTCTGGAACGCGGTTTTCCGGGTCTGGGGCTGTTTCACCACGCCGGCCACCATGCGCCTGCTGCGGGCCCGCCAGGACTTCGCCCTGGACGGGGACGACCGGCACTTCAAGGAGATGGAGAACTCGGCGTACCCGGGGCTGTGGTGGCCCGACAGCCAGGGTTTCAAGAAGCTGATGGACATCACCGCCGAGACCTGCGAGAAGTACGAGGTCGGAGAGTTCGACGGCGACACCGCCGCTGACATCATCTTTGCCGCGATCCGCGACTGCGACGTCGTCAACACCCCCTTCGGCTGGAAGGACGACGAGGATCATCGGTACTTCCTGCCCTCCACCCCCACGATGATGAAGTTCATGTGGTGGGCCAACACCAAGGCACCGGGTGAGATGAAGGAACTCGGCCAGGCCATGGTCAAGGGCGTGGTCAAATCCGCCGTTCGGGGCCGCAAGGCCACCTGATTCTCCGGCGCATCCCCGAAGCAGTTCGTCCGATCTCCGGAAAGGCATTCCACCGTGAAGAGTTTGGCTTCATCAGCCGATCTGACCATGGCCCTGATGTTCGCCGGTATCGCTGCCGTCCTGATCGTGGGCACGCTGCTCGGTCAGCTGGGCAGGCGGTTGCGCCAGCCCGCCGTCATCGGTGAGATCGCGGCTGGAATCATCCTCGGGCCCAGCGTGCTGGGGCTGCTTGCCGGGGATCAGACCCACCGGCTCTTCCCGACCGAGGTCCGGCCGATGCTCGCCGCGGTCGCCCAGGTCGGGCTGATGCTGTTCATGTTCCTGATCGGCTGGGAATTCGAGAAGAGCTTGTTGCGCAACGGGCGGGCGGCGGCCGCGACCATCTCCATCTCCTCGGTCGCGGTCGCCTTCAGCCTGGGCGTGGGGCTGGCCCTGCTCCTGCACGGTCAGCATCAGGTGGCCGGCGGCAAGCACGTGCCGCTGCTGGCGTTCTGCCTGTTCATGGGCGCGGCGATGTCGATCACTGCCTTCCCGGTGCTGGCCCGGATCCTGGCCGACAACGGGATCCTGCACACCCGGGTGGCATCGCTCGCCCTGGCCAGTGCCGCGATCGACGACGTCCTGGCCTGGTGTCTGCTCGCGGTCGTCTCGGCGATCGTCACCGCGGGCAGCCCGTCCGACCTGGTCCAGATCGTCATCCTGGCGGCGGTCTACGTCGCCACCATGTTCCTGGTGGTTCGCCCGCTGCTGGCGGTGCTGGTCCGGCGCCTGACCCAGGGACTGGTCGCCCCCTACCTGCTGGCCATCCTGGCCGCCGGGGTGTTCCTGTCGGCCTGGTGCACCACCTGGATCGGGATCCACGCGATCTTCGGGGCGTTCCTGTTCGGCTTCATCATGCCGCGCGAGCCGGCCGAGACCCTGGCCAGCCAGCTGCGCCGGCCGCTGGAGAGCATCAGCCTGATCCTGTTGCCGGTGTTCTTCATCGTGACCGGCCTCGGCGTCGACATCGGTGCGCTCAGCGGCCGGAACTACCTGGAACTGGCCGCGATCCTGGTCGTTGCCTGCGCCGGCAAGCTGCTCGGCGCGCTGGTGCCGGCCCGGGCCTTCGGCATCCCCCGGCGGGACGCCTGGGCTCTGGGGCTGCTGATGAACACCCGGGGCCTGACCGAACTCATCATCCTCAATGCCGGCCTCGCGCTCGGGGTTCTGGACCAGCCGATGTTCACCATGATGGTGCTGATGGGACTGATCACCACCGCGGCAGCCGGCCCGCTGCTGCCGGCCGGTCTGGGTACCACGGACCGGGCCGGCGCCGAAGAATTCCTGGCGGATCCGGCTCAGCCGCCGCAGCGAGTCGGCCTGGAAGCAACCTAGCTCTCGACCTCATCGTCGAATCAAGCAGTGCCGGGGATGAGATGGCCGAAATCATTGGGAAATACGTTCTGGGAGAGAGAAAATGGTTGAGTTCGATACTGATGTGATCATCGCCGGGGCCGGCCCGACCGGGCTGATGCTGGCCGGTGAATTGAATCTGGCCGGTATCTCGACCCAGGTGTACGACAGCCTGGCGGCCCCGATGCAGCAGTCCCGGGCCCTGGGCTTCTCGGCCCGGACCATCGAGGAGATAGCCCAGCGGGGACTGCTGGGCCAGTTCGGTGACCTCGGGGTCATCCCGCAGGGTCATTTCGGCGGTATCCCGCTCGACTACACGGTTGTCGACGGCGGCAACTTCGGGGTCCGGGGTGTTCCGCAGTCCTTCACCGAGTCGGTCCTGACCGGCTGGGCTACCGGGCTCGGTGCGATCGTCGAACGGTCCAGCACGGTGGTCGGTCTGCAGCTGGACGACGACGCCGTCACGGTCGAGGTCGAGTCCCCGCAGGGACGCCGCCAGGTGCGGGGCCGGTACCTGGTCGGCTGCGACGGAGCTCGCAGCGCGGTGCGGAACCTGGCCGGGATCGGTTTCCCCGGCACGTCGGCGACGGTCGAGATGCTGATCGCGGACTTCACCGACCTGCCGTTGCGACTGCGTCCCACCGGTGAGATCAGCTCCGCCGGGATGGCCCTGGTGCTGCCGCTGGGCCCGAAAGCTGTGCGGGTGGTGGTGTTCGAGCGCGGGGCCGGCGTCCGCAAGAGCAGCGACGCCCCGAGCTTCACCGAGGTGGCCGACTCCTTCCAGCGCGTCACCGGCGAGGACATCCACCCGGCCACCCCGCTGTGGACCAGCTATTTCACCGATGCCAGCCGACAGGCCACCCAGTACCGCAAGGAGCGGGTGTTCCTGGCCGGGGATGCGGCTCATATCCATCTCCCGATCGGGGCCCAGGGGATCAGTGCTGGGATCGGGGATGCCGCCAACCTGGGCTGGAAACTGGCCGCCGAGATTCACGGCACCGCTCCGGCGGGGCTGCTCGACACTTACCACAGCGAGCGGCACCCGGTCGGGGCCCGGATCATCACCAACACCCTGGC
>Ga0265340_10000364_pt1 | contig 24149 bp, 21 predicted proteins | sample 4CB225metaG_FD_202082 | JGI IMG/M metagenome (GOLD analysis project Ga0265340, IMG submission 202082) | Rhizosphere microbial communities from Carex aquatilis grown in University of Washington, Seatle, WA, United States - 4-CB2-25 metaG | ecosystem: Host-associated > Plants > Roots >...
ACAATTCGGTCCAGCCGCCGTCCGGCCCGATGTTCGGGTCCGCCCTCCGGGCCGCCATTCGGGCGGCCCTCGCGGCGCTTCAGGCCCGCTGATCCGAGACCATTAGCTCGACCACCCTGCCGATCCGAGGACGACAATGCGTAGAACACTGCTGCACACCAAGATCCACCGGGCCACCGTGACCCAGGCCGACCTGGATTATGTCGGGTCCATCACCATCGACACCGATCTGCTCACCGCGGCCGGTCTGGTCGAAGGTGAACTGGTCCAGGTCGTCGACGTCACCAACGGCGCCCGGCTGGAGACCTACGCCATCGCCGGAGCTTCCGGCTCCGGGGTGATCGGGGTCAACGGTGCCGCGGCGCATCTGATCCACCCCGGCGACCTGGTCATCATCATGGCTTACGCGATTCTGGACGCCGATGAGATCGCCGGGCACACCCCGACGGTGGTGCACGTCGACGCCGCGAACCGGTTGGTGGCCGTGGGTCACGATCCGGCGGCGCCGGTGCCGGGAGCCACGATCCAGCTCAGCGGACGCTGATCCGATCTGCTGCCGGGCCCCGGTCGCGGCGGCCTGCGGGGCCCGGCCGGGCCCCGGTCAGAGGGCCTGACCGAGATGCTCGGCCATCAGGTGTACGAATCGCGACGGGTCGTCCAACTGACCTCCCTCGGCCAGCAGGGCCATGCCGTAGATGAGTTCGGCCGTCTGGGCGAGCTTCGGGTCGTCCCCTCGCTCGGCGTGAGCGGCGCGCAGACCGGTCACCAACTGATGGCCGGCATTGAGCTCGAGGATCCGCTTGGCCTGCGGGATGTGCTGGCCCATCGCCCGGTACATGTTGATCAGGGCCGGGGTGGCGTCGTCGGTGTCACCGACCACGCAGGCCGGCGAGACGGTCAGCCGGGAGGACAACCGCACCTCTTTGACGTCCTTCTCCAGGATCGTCGTCATCCAGGACAGCAGGCCCGCGAACTGCTCCTGCCGCTGCTCACGCTCGGCTTCGGTCCCGGCCTCCTCCTTGCCGTCGAGATCGATCTCCCCCTTGGTGATGGACTGGAACCGCTTGCCGTCGAATTCGGGAATGGCGTCCACCCAGATCTCGTCGACCGGATCGGTCAGCAGCAGCACCTCCAACCCCTTCGCCTGGAAAGCCTCCATGTAGGGGGAGTTCTCGATGGCTGGGCGGGATTCGCCGGTCATGTAGTAAATGTGTTCCTGACCATCGCCCATACGCTCCACATACTCGCGCAACGTGGTGCGGGCGGTGAGGTCGTGAGTGGTCTCGAAGGAGCAGATCTCGAGGATGGCGTCCCGGTTGGTGACGTCCTGGAGCAGCCCTTCCTTGACCACCCGGCCGAATTCCTTCCAGAACGTCGCGTACTTTTCCGGACGGTTGGAGGCCATGTCCTTCACCGAGGACAGAACCTTCTTCGTCAGCCGGCGGCGCATCACCTCGATCTGGCGATCCTTCTGCAGGATCTCCCGGGACACGTTCAGGGCCAGATCCGCCGAATCGACGACGCCCTTGATGAACCGCAGATAGGTCGGCATCAGGGCTTCGCAGTCGTCCATCACGAAGACCCGGCTGACGTAGAGCTGAACGCCGCGCTTGGCCCCCTGGGTGAACAGGTCTGGCGATCCGTGCGCGGGAATGAACAGCAGGGACTGGTACTGCAGGGTGCCCTCGATCTGGACCCGGATCGTCTCCAGCGGGTCGGTCCAGTCGTGACTGATCCGCTTGTACAGCTCGCTGTAATCCTCGTCGGTGACCTCGGCCGCGGGCCGGGCCCACAGGGCCTTGCTGGAGTTGATCGTCTCCAGGGCCGGAGCCTCGTCGCCCGGCTTCGCGCCGTCCGTCTCGTCGTCCGAGCCGGCCGGTACCGGGGTGGCCGCCATCCGGATCGGCCAGGTGATGAAGTCCGAGTGCCGATGCACAATTTCACGGATCTTCCACGACTCGGTGTAGTCGAAGAGTCGATCCTCGGGGTCGGCCGGCTTGAGGTGCAGGGTGACCGAGGTGCCCTGAGGCGCGCTGTCAAGGGCTTCGATCGTGTACGTTCCCTCGCCGTTGGACTCCCACTTGGTGGCCTGGGCCTCCCCGGCCCGCCGGGTCAGGAGGGTGACCTTGTCCGCGACCATGAAGCTCGAGTAGAACCCGATGCCGAATCGCCCGATGAGTTCCTCGGTGCCGGTGTCGCTGTTCTGCGCTTCCTTGAGCTCGCGCATGAAACTGGCCGTTCCCGAGTTCGCGATCTTCCCGATCAGCTCCACGACGTCGTCGCGGGACATCCCGATACCGTTGTCGCGGATGGTCAGCGTGCGGGCGGTCTTGTCGACCTCGATTTCAATGTGCAGGTCGGAGGTGTCGACGTCCAGGTCGTCGTTGCGGAACCTTTCCAGACGCAGTTTGTCAAGGGCATCCGATGAGTTGGAGACGAGCTCCCGAAGAAAGATATCCTTGTCCGAGTAGACCGAATTGATCATCAACTGCAGTAGCTGACGGGTCTCCACCTGAAAATCAAAGGTCTCAGCCTGGTCGTTCATTCAAACCTTCCACGAAGAGTTTCGCGCGGGGCTCGGGAACCTGCCCGCGCCGGCCCGGTATCTGAGGTTACTGTGCCTGGCCACGTTACTCTGTGTCCAGAGCGTGCAACCTGTGTGTCCGAGTGCGCAACGCGGGCCGGTCAGGCTGCCGTCTCCAGGGTGAGCAGGGTGCGTTTGGCCTCGACCCCGCCGAGGTAGCCGCCCATCCCGCCGTCGGAACGGACAACCCGGTGACAGGGCACGACGACCGGTAGCGGGTTGGTGGCACAGGCCGTCCCGACGGCCCGGCTCGCCCGGGGGTTCCCGGCCAGCTCGGCGACGGCGGAATAGCTGGCCGTGTGCCCGTAGCCGATCTCGGGCAGGTGGTGTAGCACGGTGTTGCGGAACCCGGTGGACAGGCGCCAGTCCAGTGGCAGATCGAAGCGGCGGCGATCACCGGCGAAGTATTCGTCGAGTTCCCGGGCGACGGTGTCGAGGCGGCCCGGTGCGTTGAGGATCCGGGGGCTGATCCGGGCCGACAGGCTCAGCAGCACCTGGTCGTGGTCCTCGATCGCAAAGGCGACCCGGACCAGTCCGGTGTCGGTGGCCGCGATCAGCAGGGAGCCGATCGGACTGTCGAGGGTGCGGTAGGCGACGTCGAGGATGCCCTCGCGTTCGGCGGCGGCGGCCAGCCGGGTCTGGAGGATTTGCAGTTCCTCCGGCGTGGTCGGCAAGGCCTGGGCCAGATCGGTTGCTGGTGCCGGGGTCAGCCGGCCGGGCCGGTCGTGGGTGTTCACCGGTGTTCTCCTTTTTGTTCCTTGCTGTTGTTGGGCCTGCTGTTGTTGGGCGTGCTGATGCTGGGCCTGGTGATGCTCGGATAGGTGCGTCGCAGGGTGGCAATGCCATCGGCGGCCGCCCGCCGGGCCGCTTCGGCGCTGCCGCCGAGGACACCGGCCACGTCGATGTAGGGCAGACCGGCCAGATAGTGATAAGCCACTGCGTATTTCTGTTTCAGCGGCAGCCGGGCCAGGGCGTCGGCGAGGTCATGATCGGGTTCGGCGATCGACGTCGACCCGGTCTCGGGTAGTTCGTCGGTCGGGATCGCCCGACGCCTTGCCGCCCGGATGACGTCGATCGCCTTCCGGTGCGCGATCGTGACCAGCCAGGCCTGCACGTTGGCCTCGGCCGGCAGGTCCGGGTAGGCCTTCAGTGCGGACAGGAAGGTCTCTGACCAGGCGTCGTCGGCGTCCACCGTTCCCACCAGGGCCCGGCAGACCCGGAGCACGGTTGATCCGTGCTCGGCGACGACGGTCTCGAAGGGTTGTTTGACGGTCACGTCTGTAGACGCCTCCGCTTCGGCGGTCGTGAGGTCCGGCAACGTGCATGATCGCGAGAAGGGGGGTGTGATCACGAGAAAGGTGGGACGGGGGCGAGGACGCGGTCGAGGGAGCGCGGAACGCGGTCGAGGTCGAGGGCCTCGACCAGCAGGCGGCCGTAGCGGATCTTGCGGCCGGATCGGGTCCCGAGGAATCGGTGGAGTTGCCGGTCGGCGCTGTGATGCTGATGAGTTAGTTGTTTTTGGAAGGTGTGGAACGACCCGAGTTCGCCCTCGGCTCCGAGGATCCGTAACACCGCCTCGACCCCGAGGGCGCGGATCAGCTCGTCCTCCAGATCGGCGACGCACACGTAGAAGCCGAGCGCTTCCATCTCGGCCCGGGAGACGTCGGAACGAGCCAGTTCGGAACGCGACTGCTGATACCGAGGGAGCAGGCCGGCTCGCTCCAGGCCGCGGCGAAAGTAGCCCACCTCGGCCTCGTCGTAGAGCCCCGCGAGCGGCAGATCGAGCCCCGGAGGTCCGAACCGGTTGAGGAAGTGGCCGACGTTCGAGGCTCCGCCCATCGGCAGCACCGCGATGCCTTCGGCGTCGAGGTCCCGGCCTCGTCGTTCGGCTAGTGCCTCGAGCGCGGCCCGGTCGCTGAGCCCCTCAACGAGTACGACCGCCCGCGCATCGACATCAGTGGCCAACTGCACGCTCCGCACGGTAGCAACTCCCCGGGAGGGCGCCCGACTCGCATATTTACCTGTGCGATGCCCCGGGAGCGGGTCATAGATTGGGTAGAGCGCGCACAATTCAGACAATGCGATCGAGGGTCCGTCTGCTGTGGCTCAGATCACTGCCGGCCGGTGGCGTCTGAGGTTGGCAATGCAGCCAGATTTCAGGTGAGTCCCAGCTTTCGGGCCGATCGTCATATCCACAGGGTCGCCGCATCAGGTGGCGGCCCGATCACAGCAGGAGCCCGCGCCGATGGCCGCCATGACCGATCGACAGACCCCGTGGCCGGTTCCGGCGCCCTCGGTCCGTCGGCCGCCCTCGGTCCGTCGGCGCTCGGGTGCCGGAACCACCGGTGGTCCGGTGCGCGTCCGGCAATGGTGGCGGGACGCCGTCGGCTCGCTGACCTGGGCCAGCGTACTGATCGTGGTGGCCTTGTGGGTGGCCGACGGCCAGCTTCAGGTGCTGGGTGGCTGGGCCTCCGGTCTGACCAGCCTCGGCCGGCTCACCGGTCTGGTCTCGGCGGATCTCCTGCTGATCCAGGTCCTGCTGATGTCGCGGATCCCGATCGTCGAACGGGTCTACGGCCAGGACGAACTTGCCCGCCGGCACCGCCTCGTGGGCTTCACCTCGCTGAACCTGATGCTCGCCCACATTGTTCTGATCACGCTCGGCTACGCGGCCCAGGACGGCAAGAACCCGCTGATCGAGCTGTGGAATCTGGTCGTGGACTACCCGGGCATGCTGCTGGCCCTGGCCGGCACCGGGCTGCTGGTGATGGTCGCGGTCACGAGCATTCGCAAGGCGCGCAAGAAACTGCGGTACGAGTCCTGGCACCTGCTGCATCTGTACGCCTACCTGGGGGTCGGGCTGGCCCTGCCGCATCAGCTATGGACGGGTCAGGAATTCCTCAGCCACGGATTCGCGACGGTGTACTGGTGGTCGCTGTGGATCGCGGCCGCCGGTTCGATCCTGCTCTGGCGGGTCGGCGCCCCGGTCTATCGCACCCTGCGGTACGACCTGCGGGTCACCGCCGTGGTGCCAGAGAGCCCGGACGTCGTGTCGGTGTGGATGACGGGCCGTGACCTGCACCGGCTGCCGGTGGCCGCCGGCCAGTTCTTCACCTGGCGGTTCCTGTCCGGCCCGGGCTGGACCCGGGGCCACCCCTACTCGCTGTCGGCCGCCCCCACCGGTGACACTCTGCGGATCACCGTCAAGGACCTCGGCGACGACAGCCGCGTCCTGGCCGGGCTCCGCCCCGGAACCAGAGTGGCGATCGAGGGTCCGTACGGTCGGCTGCACGCGGGCGTTCGCACCCGCCGCAAGGTCACCCTTCTCGCCAGTGGGATCGGCGTCACCCCGCTCCGGGCCCTGCTGGAGGAGCTGCCGCAGAACGCCGGCGACGTCACCCTGATCTACCGGGGTCGCGACGAACGCGACCTGATCTTCACGGAAGAACTGCAGCAACTGGCCGCCAGCCGGGGGGCCCGGCTGTTCTACGCCCTCGGCCGCCGGGTTCCGGGTCGCAACTCCTGGCTGCCCGAGGCCGCCGCGCACCTGTCCGACGCCGAAGCCCTGCGCCAGCTCGTCCCGGACGTCGCGAATCAGGACGTATACCTCTGCGGTGCCGAAGGGTGGATGGACGCCGCCAAAGCCGCCGCACTGGCCGCCGGAGTACCGGCAGCTCGCATCCACGAGGAGCGTTTCAGTTGGTGAGAAGACTTTGAGAAGGGGCCTATCGCCGTCAGAACACTTCCCGGACCAAGGAGATTGAGCAATGCGCCGCATTGTCTACGCCATGATGGGTACGGTGAGCGCCCTGGTGCTGCTCTTCAGCTACCACACCAGTCTGGGGTCGTCGAGCTCAGAGACCGGCAACGCGAACGCCAACAACGGCACCGGCACCGGCGCTTCATCCTCCGGTGAGACGTCGGGCGACCCTTCCGAGGCGTCGGGCTCCTCCGGGTCGTCGGGCTCGTCCGGGTCTTCCAATTCGTCGAGCTCGGGGACCTACACGGGTGACGCCGTCGACACCCAATGGGGTGTTGTCCAGGTCAAGATCACGGTCAAGAACGGAAAGATCACCAGAGCCGAGGCGGTGCAGTACCCGTCGGGGAACGGGCGCGACCAGGAGATCAACGCCTATGCGGTGCCGCAACTGAACTCCGAGGTGATTGCCGCGCAGAGCGGGAACATCGACGCGGTCTCCGGGGCCACGGTGACCAGCGGCGGCTACCTGCAGTCCCTGCAGTCCGCGATCGACCAGGCCAAGCTGTGATCAGCATCGGCGCGGCCTCCTCCGACCCCAGCGCGCTGCCCACGTTCGATCGCGGTACCGGCTTCACCGGTTCCGCCGAGCACCCGCGCCGGGCGTTCGTCGAGCAGATCATGGGGCTGCCGATCAGCGTGCACGTGCGGGGCCCGAAGGCGCGCGGCCCGGAAGTGGCCGGTGCGGTCACGGAACTGTTCACGGCCCTGCGGGCGGACGACGAGCGGTTCAGCACCTGGAAACCGGCCAGTCCGGTCAGCCGGATCCGCCGGGGGGAAATGAGCCTGGAGGACGCCGACCCCCGGATCCTCGAGGTCGCCGCCCTGTGCGAGGAGGCCACCCGGCGCACAGGGGGTGCTTTCTCGGCGTGGCTGCCCGGGCCTGATGGCGAACCGGCCTTCGATCCCAGCGGTCTGGTCAAGGGGTGGGCCGTCGAGCAGGCCTTCGACGCGCTGGTCGAACGCCTGGACCGGCTCGGTGCGGCCGAAGGCTTCGGCGCACACGACGTCCTGGTGTCCGCCGGTGGGGACGTCGCCGTCCAGTGCGCCCGGACGGACACCCCCGACTGGAGGATCGGCATCGAGGACCCGCGGGATCGCCGCCGGATCCTGCTCAGTGTGCCGCTGCGCCGGGGAGCGGTGGCCACCTCCGGGACCGCCGCCCGCGGTCAGCACATCCTGGACCCGACCACCGGCCGCCCCCCGGCCGGGCTGCTCTCCGCGACCGTCATCGGCCCCCGCCTCACCTGGGCCGATGTCTACGCCACCGCGGCCTTCGTCCGGGGCCGGGACGCTGCCACCTGGATAGCGACGATCGCTGATCACGCCGCCGTGCTCGTCGACCTCGAGGGCATCCTGGAGACCGTCTGCCCGGCCGGCTGATCCGGGGACGCCCGGACGAATTGATCGGGGTGGCCGACCGGCGCCCGATAATGTCGTGATCATGCAGGTACTGGCGGTCGGGCGCGAGGGTGGCGAGGAGCCGGTGGTGATCAGCGGCGGTGAAGGAACGACCGCATCTGTTCCTGGGCCGGCTCTGAGGCGAAGAGTGCCGCCGACAGCTCGGTCATCGCGTCACCGTCCTCGTCCAGGGCGCGCAGCAGGGGAGCAGCCGCCAGGCGCTTGCTCTCCCGCAGGCCCTGCCGGCTGCCCAGGCGCAAGGCGGCGAGGATCGGGGCCAGCGCCGCGTCGGCGTCGTCAGCAGCCTCGGTGATCAGTCCGATCCGGGCGGCGACAGCGGCGTCGAAGGTCTCCCCGGTGACGAAGTACCGGGACCGGGCCCGGCTGCTGAGCCGTTCCCGCAGCGGCAGCTCGATGATCGCCGGGGCCAGGCCGAGACGTACCTCGCTGAAGGCGAACGACGACCGGGTGCTCGCGACGACGATGTCGCAGGCGCCCAGCAACCCGAGCCCGCCGGCCCGGACCGCGCCGTCGACCCGGGCCACGATCGGCACCGGCCGGGTGAGCAGCTCCCGGAACAAGAACAGCAGATCCCGCAGGCCCGACCGGACCCCGTCCGCGCTGGTCTCGCTGAGGTCGGCACCGGAACAGAAGACCGGCCCGGTGTGGGTCAGGACGGCGGCCCGCACGGTTTCGGGGCGGGTCAGCTCCGTCACGGCCCGGGTGAGTTCGGTGATCAGCCGCCGGGAGAGCGCATTACGGTTGGCCGGGGAGTCGAGGGTGATCGTCACGACGCCGTCCGCCGTCCGACTGGTCACCAGGCTCGGTGCGCCCGAGGTGTCATCCATCGAAATCACCGGATGGTCGGGGAGCTCAGTAGGACTTGGGCAGGCCCAGCGAGTGCTGGGCGACGAAGTTGAGGATCATCTCCCGGCTGACCGGGGCCAGGCGCCCGATCCGGACCCAGCCGAGCAGCAGGGCCAGGCCGTAGTCGGCGCTCAGGCCGTTGCCGCCGTGGCACTGGATGGCCTGATCGAGCGCGTGGATGCTGGCCTCGGCGGCGGCGTACTTGGCCATGTTGGCGGCCTCACCGGCCGCCTTGTCGTCGCCCAGGTCGTAGAGGGTGGCGGCCTTCTGCAGCATCAGGCGGCTGAGCTCGACCTCGATATGGCATTGGGCCAGCGGGTGAGCCAGGCCCTGATGAGCGCCGATGGGCGTGCCCCAGACGCTGCGTTCGGTGAGGTACCGGCGGGCCTTGCCGATGGCCAGCCGGCCGGTTCCGGTGGCGATCGCCGCGGTCATGATGCGCTCGGGATTGAGCCCGGCGAACAGCGCCTCGAGCGGAGCGTCGTCCCCGCCGATCAGGGCCTGGGCGGGCAACCGGACATCGTCCAGGAACAACTGGTACTGCCGTTCCGATTCGGCCAGCTCCATGGCGATCTCGTGGTACTCGAAGCCGGGCGCGGGCCGGGGAACGACGAACAGGGCCGGTCGCAACCGTCCGGTCCGGGAGTCCTCGGTCCGGGCGACAATCAGGACGGCGTCGGCGTTCCCGACCCCGGTGACGAAGGTCTTGCGCCCGGTGAGCAGCCAGTCCTGCCCATCCCGCCGGGCCACGGTGGTGATGTTGTGCGAGTTCGACCCGGCGTCGGGCTCGGTGATGCCGAACGCGATCACGGTGGATCCGTCGGCCAGCCCCGGCAGCCAGCGCTTCTTCTGCTCGGGCGTTCCGAACCGGCTGATCACCGTGCCGCAGATCGCCGGCGACACGACCATCATGATCAGTGGTGCGCCCTCCGTGCTCGCCTCCTCCAGGATCAGCGAGAGCTCGTAGATCCCGGCCCCGCCGCCGCCGAATTCTTCGGGCAGGTTCACGCCGAGAAAGCCGGCCTTGCCCATGGCCTGCCACAGCTCGGTGACCGGCTCTCCGGTCCGCGCGTGCGTGGTGGCGTAGTCGGAGCCGAAGCGCTGCACGAGCGAACGGACCGAAGCCCTCAGGGCCTGGCGTTCGGTGGATTCGACGAAACTCAAGATTCCTCCCGGAGGACGACGAGGACGGCACCGACGTCGACGTTCTGGCCGGTACGGATGGGCAGGCCGGTGATGGTTCCGGCGTGCGGGGCGCCGATGGTGTGCTGCATCTTCATGGCCTCGACGACCAGCAGCGGCTGGTCGGGGCCGACCTGGTCGCCCACCTCGACATGGACGGCGACCACGGTGCCGGGCAGCGGGGAGACGAGCGAGCCGCTGGTCACCTCGGCCGGCGGGGCCGGGAACCGGTCGAGGTGGGCGAAGGTCACGCTGCCGGCGTCGCCGTCCACAACGATCGTTCCACTGCCGGTTCCGCTGCTCGTTGCGGCGCCCGTCCCGTCGCTCGTTGTGTCGTCGTACCGCGCGACTTGCCAGGTGCGGGCCAGGCCGTTCAGCTCGAGGGTCACTTCTGCGGGCGTCAGGCGCACCAGCCGCAGATCCGGGACGCCCTCGACGGTGAGCCCGGACCGGCCGAAGCGATACCTCACCTCGTGCTCGCCGCCCGGCCCGCGCAGGAGGGTCACCTGAGGGCTCGAGGGCAGGTTGCGCCACCCGCTGGGCAGCCCGCTCAGGACGCCGGCCCGGGCTCGGCGGTCGGCCGCACCCGCCAGTGCCGCCGCGACCGCGGCCAGTCGTTCGCCGTCCGGCCCGACCAGCGGCGCGGCCAGCTCGGGGAGCCCGTGCCGGGGGATGAAGCCGGTATCGGTGTCGCCGGCGAGATAGGCCGGGTGCCGCAGGATCCGGACCAGCAGGTCCCGGTTGGTGCGCAGGCCGTGGATCCGGGCCCGGGTCAGGGCCCGGGCCAGGCTGCGGGTGGCCTCGGCCCGGGTCGGGGCCCAGGCAATGACTTTGGCCAGCATCGGGTCGTAGTGGACGGTCACCCTGGTCCCGGGTTCGATCGCCGGGTCGACTCCGGCGTCGAGTCGGAGGCCGCGCGGTTGCGTCGCCAGGTCCGGCGGCGTGAACGCTGACCGTAGGCCGGTCCTGTCAGCCAGGCCGGTCCTGTCAGCCAGGTCGAGCCGGTGCAGGACGCCGCTACTGGGCTGCCAGTCGGCGGCCGGGTCCTCGGCGTACAGCCGGGCCTCGATCGCCACCCCGCGAGCCGGCGGCGGGTCGCCCTCGAGCCGGCCACCGGCGGCGACCCGGAGCTGGAGCTCGACCAGGTCCAGGCCGGTGGTGCACTCGGTCACCGGGTGCTCGACCTGCAGCCGGGTGTTCATCTCCAGGAAGTAGAACCCCCCGGCGGCATCGGCGAGGAACTCGACCGTGCCCGCGCCCTGGTAACCCACGCTGCGGGCGGCGGCGACCGCGGCCGTGACCAGTCGCTCACGGAGCCCGGGGCTGCGCCCGATCAGCGGGGAGGGAGCCTCCTCGATCACCTTCTGGTGGCGCCGCTGGATCGAGCACTCGCGTTCACCGAGCGACCAGATGGTCCCGTACCGGTCGGCCATCACCTGCACCTCGAGGTGATGCCCGGTCTCCAGGTACGGCTCGATGAACACCGCCGGGTCGCCGAACGTGCTCTCCGCCTCGGCCTGGGCGGCCCGGATCTGCGTGGGCAGCGTGGCCAGGTCGCGGACCACCCGCAGGCCCCGGCCGCCGCCGCCGGCCGAGGCCTTCACCAGCACCGGCAGGTCGGCCTCGGTCACGGTGGCCGGGTCCAGCCCGGTGAGGGCCGGCACCCCGGCCGCCAGCACGAGCCGCTTGGACTCGATCTTCGAGCCCATCGCGGCGATCGCGGCCGGCGGCGGTCCGATCCAGGTCAGCCCGGCATCGATCACGGCCTGGGCGAAACCGGCGTTCTCGGAGAGGAAACCGTAGCCGGGATGGACGGCGTCGGCTCCGGCCCGGAGGGCGGCGTCAATGATCAAATCGCCGCGAAGGTAGGTCTGCACGGCCGTGGATCCGTTCAGCCGGACCACGACGTCCGCTTCCCGGGCGGGCGGGGCGTCGGCGTCCGGAGTCGAGCAGACCGCGACGGTGGCCAGCCCCAGCCGGTGGCAGGTGCGCAGCACGCGCCGGGCGATCTCACCCCGATTGGCGACCAGTACCCGGGTGATCGAGGTTTCCATCCCCCTCACATCCGGAAGACGCCGAAGCCGTCCGCACCCTTGACCGGCGCGTTGGCGATCACCGAAAGGGCCAGCCCGAGCACGGTCCGGGTGTCGCGGGGGTCGATGATGCCGTCGTCGTAGATCCGGCCGGAAAGGAACATCGGCAGGGACTCGGCGTCGATCTGCTGCTCGACGGCCGCCCGCAGGGCCACGTCGGCGTCCTCGTCGAACGGGCGTCCCGCGGCCACCGCCGCTGCTCGCGAGACGATCGACAGCACGCCGGCGAGCTGTTGCGCCCCCATCACCGCCGATCGCGCCGACGGCCAGGCGAACAGGAACCGGGGATCGAAAGCCCGCCCGCACATGCCGTAATGCCCGGCCCCGAAGGAGGCGCCGATCAGGACGGAAAGATGCGGGACGGTCGAATTGGCGACCGCGTTGATCATCATCGCGCCGTGCTTGATGATGCCGCCCTGCTCGTACTGGGCCCCGACCATGTAGCCGGTCGTGTTGTGCAGGAAGATCAACGGCGTCCGGCTCTGATTGGCAAGCTGGATGAACTGGGCGGCCTTCTGCGCCTCGGCCGAGAACAACACTCCCCGGGCATTGGCCAGCAGGCCGACCGGGTAACCGTGCAACTGCGCCCACCCGGTGATCAGGCTCGAGCCGTAAAGGGGCTTGAACTCGTCGAAGTCGCTGTCGTCGACGATCCGGGCGATGACCTCGAGCGGGTCGAAGGGGATTTTCAGGTCGGCCGGCACGAGGCCGAGCAGTTCTTCCTCCCGGTGTCGCGGTGGTCGGGGCTGCTGCGCCACCGGCGGCGGGCCGGCCTTGCGATGGTTGAGCCGGGCCACGATCCGGCGGCCGATCCGGATCGCATCCGGCTCGTCGAGGGCGTAGTAGTCGGCCAGCCCGGACGTTCGCGCGTGCATGTCCGCACCGCCGAGGGATTCGTCGTCCGCGGTCTCACCGGTGGCCATCTTCACCAGAGGCGGTCCGGCGAGAAAGACCTTGGCCCGGCCGGACACCATCACGACATGGTCGCTCAGGCCCGGGACGTACGCGCCACCCGCGGTAGAATTACCGAAAACAAGCGCGATAGTGGGAATTCCGGCCGCCGAGAGCCGGGTGAGGTCGCGGAACAGCCGTCCCCCGGGGATGAAGATGTCTTTCTGCGACGGCAGGTCGGCGCCCCCGGACTCGACCAGCGAGATCACTGGAAGCCGGTTCTCGCGGGCGATGTCGTTGGCCCGGAACACCTTCCGCATGGTCCACGGGTTGCTGGCCCCGCCCCGAACGGTCGGGTCGTTGGCGACGATCAGGCATTCCACCCCCTCGACCACGCCGATCCCGGTCACCACGCTCGCCCCCACCGGGTGCTCGGTCCCCCAGGCGGCCAGCGGCGAAAGCTCAAGGAAGGGAGCATCCTGGTCCAGCAGCAGCTCGATCCGTTCCCGGGCCAGCAGTTTGCCGCGCCGGTGATGGCGTTCAACCGACGTCGTTCCGCCGGCCGTCAGCACCTTGACCTGCTCGACCTCGAGCTCGTCGAGCTGGGCCAGCATGGCCTGGCGCTGGGCGACGTGGTCGGCGGCGTCCGGATCGACCCGGGTCCGCAGAACCGTCACAGCAGCTCCTGCGGGACGTCGACCGTCCGGGAACGCAGCCATTCACCCAGCGCCTTGGCCCGAGGGTCGAACCGGGCGTTGAAGGCCACTCCCTCACCGAGCAGGCCGGGAATGACGAAGTTGACCGCCCGCAGGGCCGGCAGCACATGGCGCTCGATCGAGAGGCCGGCGGTTTCGGGCAGCAGGGATGGCAGGGCCTCGGCCGTGAGCGTGCTGACCAGCCAGGGCCAGGCCCTGTCTTCCTCGACCCAGACCCCCATATTGGCGGTGCCGCCCTTGTCGCCGCTGCGGGCCCCGGCGACCCGGCCCAGCGGCACCCTTCGGGTCGGGCCGCCGGGGGCCCAGGGTGGCACGGACGGTTCCGGCACGGCCGCGAGCGCGGTTTCAGCCTTCACCGCCCCGGGAGCGCTCGGGATCGGGACCCGCTCGCCTCCGGGCAGCACCGCCACCTGGGCCACCCGGTCGGCCGCGACGAAACCGGACCGGTAGACGCCGTACGGCGAGGCGTCGCCGGGAGGAGCGGTGAGGTGGAATCCCGGGTAACTGGACAGCCCGATCTGCACGGCGGCGTCGGAGAAGGCGCGGCCGACGGTGCCGCGGTCGCCGCCGCGGGCGACACAGTGCAGCAGGGCGCTCGCCGTCTCCTCGGTGGTGGCGTCCGGATGGTCGGTCCGGGCCAGCGTCCACGTCGTCCCCACCGGTACCGCATCGGCGAGTTGCCGCCGCACCAGCGCCGCTTTGGCTTCCAGGTCGAGCCCGGTCAGCACGAAGGTGACTTCGTTGCGGTAGCCGCCGAGGTGGTTCACGGACACCTTCAGCGTGTCGGGGGGCGGCTCTCCCCGCACCCCACTGATCCGGACCCGGTCGGGGCCGTCGTTCTTCAGCCGGACCGAGTCCAGGCGCAGGACGGCGTCCGGTCCGGCGTAACGGGCGCCGCCGATCTCGTACACAAGCTGGGCGGTCACCGTGCCGACCGTCACCGCGCCGCCGGTGCCGGGGGCCTTGGTGATGACGCTGGTGCCGTCGTCCTGGATCTGTGCGATCGGGAAGCCGGGGTGGGTGAGGTCGGCGATCCGGTCGAAGAAGGCATAGTTGCCGCCGGTCGCCTGCGCCCCGCATTCGATCACGTGCCCGGCGGCCATGGCCCCGGCGATGGCGTCGTAGTCGGTCGGTTCCCAGCCGAAATGCGCTGCTGCCGGGCCGACCACGAGCGAGGCATCGGTGATCCGGCCGGTGACGACGACGTCCGCGCCGGCCCGCAGGCAGGCGGCGATGCCGAAGGCGCCCAGGTAGGCATTGGCGGCCAGCGGCGGACTGGCCAGTGCTGGACAGAGGCCGAGTTCGGCGGCGCGGGGGAGCAGATCGTCCCCCTCGACGTAGCCGATCCGCGCGTTCAGACCGAGCCGGGAACACAGCTCACGCAGCCGATCGGTGAGGCCCGAAGGGTTCAGGCCCCCGGCGTTGACCACGATCCGCAGGCCGCGCTCGAGGGCGGGGCCGAGGCATTCCTCGAGCTGGCCGACGACGCTGCGGGCGTACCCGAGGGATGAGTCCCGGGCGCGGTCCCGAGCCAGGATGAGCATCGTGAGCTCGGCCAGGTAGTCCCCGGTGATGACGTCGACCGCGCCCGATTCGACCAGCTCGCGGAAGGCGCCGAAGCGGTCGCCGTAGAATCCGGAGGCGTTGCCGATCCGGACGCCGCTCACGAGCCACCTCCCGCCGTTGGAGAGGGCCGCGTCGCTCTCCGCCCGGCCAGTATGGGCGATTCGCCGCAGTTGTGTCACCCGCCGGTCCGGTCATGCCTTGTTGATCTTGGGCAAACTGTCGGTGGGCTTTGCGACGATGCGAGCGTGACGATCTGGACCTTGAGCGATGTCGCCGCCGCCTTGCGTTCCTCCTGGGCTGCCGATACCTGTTCCCCCGACGACGTCGCCCGGTCGGGCTGGCGGCCCGATAACCCGGCTCTCGGGCACTGCGACCTCACTGCGCTGATCGTCAACGACGTCTTCGGCGGCGACCTCATGGTCGCCGAGGTTCATCTCGACGGTGAACAGCGGGGCTACCACTGGTGGAACCGGCTGGACAACGGGTACGAGATTGATCTGACCCGTCAACAGTTCCGGCACGGGGAGGTTCTCGATGCGGTCCGCCGGGTTCAGCGGCCGCCGGGGAAAACGCGTCGCCGCTGGGAAGAATACCTATTGCTTCGGGATCGGGTGGGCGCTCGTCTGGGGGAGCTTCCGCCTCCGGCTGGGGGAGTCGGGGGAGGCTGAAGCGTGCGACCAGACCAGAACCAGTTGCGGCGGGTCTCCCGGCTTGCCCTCACCTATCCCGAGCAAGGGGCCACCGCCTGGCCGCAGTGCCCTCCCGGGTACCGCACCGTGCAGCGCACTCAATCCCTCGGTCGCGGGGCCGCGGTTTACGATCGCGCCTGCGCCGGCCTGCTGTCGTGGCAGATGCACCGGCACACCGGCTTGGCGGTCACCGCTGATGCGCCGGCTGCCACTGCTGGGAGCTGCGTCATCCTGACCTTCGGCTGGCGTCCGATCGGCATTTCCGCACCCTGCCGCGTCGTGTACGACGTGAACGAGGCTCGAACTCGCGGATTCGCCTACGGGACGCTACCTGGGCACCCGGAAAGCGGTGAAGAGGCATTCATCGTCACCCACGAATCCGACGACACCGTGAGCTTTACCGTGCGGGCGTTCTCCCGTCCGGCGACGTTCCTCGCCCGGGCCGGTGGCCCACTCACTCACCGGGTGCAGGCCCTGATGACGAATCGCTACCTGAAATCCCTGAGCGCCATCGCCAATCACTGAACCGGCTGGCCTGCACAGAGCGAGGTGGCCTCGGCGCTGGCCTCGGCCCGCATGACCTCTTCGAGATAATGCGATTTCGAGATAATGCGATGGAGACTGATCCGGGAGAGTCCCTTTCGCGGGGCGGGCCTCTCGCCCGCGTGGTGATCAAGCAGCGGCCGGGTGCCCGCTCTGTGCGCGGCCCAGGGCCGACCCGGCAGTCATACCGGCACGATATCGAACCGGCTGGGGTTTGGGAATGCATCGTCGATGTTGCGGATGACGACGTGGGAACCGGCGGGAACGTCGGCCCGGGTCTCTAGGCTGGTGGAATGGAGGAGCGGACAGATCTGCGCTTGGACGTCTGGGTGTCTTCGGTCCGGCTGTTCAAGACCCGGTCGGCGGCGGCGTCGGCCTGTCGGGGCGGGCACGTGTCGGTCAACGGTCATAAGGCCAAGCCATCGACGGCGGTGCAGGTCGGTGACCGTGTCGTCGCCGTTACCCCAGGGGGTGAGCGCATTGTCGTGGTCCGGCGGCTGATCGCGAAGCGGGTCGGGGCGGCGGTGGCCGTCACCTGCTTCGACGACCTCACGCCAGCACCGCCACCGAAGGAGGAGGTCGTCCTGGTTGCCGTCCGTGACCGGGGCACGGGCCGGCCGACCAAGCGCGAGCGGCGCGAGCTGGATCGTTTTCGGCAGGGCCTGACCTAGGGCCCCGGGTCGGCCAGGATACGCTGGAGGGTTCGCCGGCCCATCAGGCTCATGGCCGGATTGCTCTCGATGTAGTACCAGACCAGGCCCATCGCCTGCTCGAAGGCCCAGGCCTGGCCGCGCGACCATTCGAGGTCGTCGCAGTCAAGATCGGTGCGCAGCACCCGGCGCGGTCCCGATTCGAGTAGATGCCAGGCGCTGACCAGGTCCAGTGCCGGGTCGGCCGGTCCCAGGCCACCGCCGTCGAGGACCCCGACCAGGCGGGCCTGCGCGACCAGCACGTTGCCGGGAATGAGGTCACCATGATTCATCACCTCATCGGCAGGCCGGGGCAGATCGCGCAGCTCGTGCCACCGGAGCCGAAGCCGGGAAACGTCCAGGAGGGTTTCGCTGTGCTGGAAGCAGGTGTCCATCCAGGGATCGTGGGCGCGTAGGTCCCCACCGCGACCGGTGCCGGCGAACGTTCGTCCGTGCCGGTCGATCGACCGCACGCCGTGGATGAACTCGGCCAGGTCGTGCGCGAAGGCTACGGACGCGCTCGGGTCGGCGTCGGTGGCCACCGTCCCCGGGATCCAGGTCTGGATCGACCAGGGCAGCGGGTAACCGGCGCCCGGTTCGCCGAGGGCGATCGGCTCGGGGGTTGCGAACCGCGTCCGACCATGCAATTCGCGGGCTGCTTCGGCCTCGGATGTGATCCACAGCCGGGCCGAGTGGACGTCTTGAGGCCGGACCGGGAGCCGGGCCGCAAGCCGATCCCCGATCCGGAACAGGGCATTCACCGTTCCTGTCCCAGCAACCTTCCGGATCGGAAGCGCGGCCCATTGGGGAAACTGATCGGCCACCAGTTCCCTCACGGTCTCCACGGAGACGGTCAGTTGGTCGGGGTGCATGTCCATCTCGAAAGGATCGTGGCCGGGGGCGCTATACCTCAAGTTCCTCCTGGAACGGTGTCAACGAGTTCGCCATCTCGATTTCGACGATCGTTGTGTCCGGCAGCGGAGAGATCGCAGCCATTCGAGAGGCCTTGGCCATTCGGGTTGCGTCGGCGACCAGGGCCTGTTGCGCAGACTGGACTGCCTGCGTTCGGAAGGCTCTGGCGAAGATCGTCGGGTCGTTCTCCAGCCGCTCGAGTTCCGCGGCCAGGAGGTCCAGTCGATGCAGCACGGCCGACAACACGACCGGATCCCAATCGGGCAAGAACTGCGGGGGACCAGACTGGTGATCATCTTCCCGCCAGGCTTCGGCCGACCCGTGCCGCCAGGTCGGTCGGCACCAGAAGTATTCAAGCGCGAGGAAGAGCGCTCCCGACAGGAGAAGTGTGAGCAGCGTGTCCATCGCCACCTCGCATTAAGCGATCCTCCATGGTAGCCGTCGGAATCGTTTGCGCCGAGGAATTCGGTTACTCACTTGGAACCTGTGCCATCCACATCCCCGGACACGTGCTCCGGCCGGTTTCGGATCGACGAATCGAGCGCGGATCCGAACCGTCGAGACCGGCCTATCTGAAACGCAATTCGGTCTTAGAGTCTCACCGTGCGTCATGATCCGGCGGCCCTCAGCTCGGTCCGGAGCGCCGGACCGAGGCGCCCGGCAACGACGGGCCGGGAACTCCCGTTCTGAGCGCGACCACCACTGGCCATCCGCACGCTGCCTGTCGGACACCCGGCGTTCGGCTGTGATCGCTTGGCTGTGCGGTGGGCAGGCTGCTGCCTGCCCACCCTGCACCTGGGGGCACCGTGTTACGACCCGTACGGCGCACGACGCCGAACCTGCTTCTGACGGCCGCACTCGCCCTCGTGATCATCGGGGTCGGTGCCGGGCTGGCCGGGCTGCGGGGGCTGGACGCGCGGGCCTCCGCGCTGGAGCGGGCCCGGGTGGACACCGGCCAGCAGGTCCGGATGCAGACCGCGCGGACCAAACTGGTGATTGCCGACACCGCCGCGGCTGACGACGTCCTGATCGGCGCCGATCCGATCCGGCTGTCGGCGCGGAACTTCGACTATGCCCTGCAGCCGGCCCTGATCGGGCTGGTGATCGCCGCCCGGCAGGACAGCGACGCCGCTACTCTGGCGGTGGCCAACCACTATCTGGCCCGCTACGTGATGGCCGTCGAGGGCGCGCGCACGCTGACCCGGCAGGGCCGGCCGGCTGCCGCCGCCCAGACCCTGACCCAGGCTTCGGCGCTGCTGCACGCTCAGGTGCTGCCCCGGCTGCAAGCGGTTCAGGATGCCAGCCGTTCCCGGCTGGCTCAGGACCAGCGGGCGGCGGACCGCGGCGCACTGCTCGCCCTGCTGGTCGCGGCGCTCGCGATCCTCGCGCTGGCCGCCGTGCACTGGTGGCTGACCCTTCGGACCCGGCGCCTGGTCAACCTCGGACTGGCCGTCGGGCTGGTGCTGCTGCTGGTGGTGACCGCCGTCTTGCTGGCGGCAGTGGTCGCCAGCCAGAACCAGGCCGACGCGGTGCGCCGCGCGCCGCAGCACGCCAGTGACGGCATCGTCGAGGCCCGGATCGCGGCCTTCGACGCCCGTTCGCTGGAGGCGCTCGCCGTTCTCGGCGGCCGGCTCGCCAAGGCCGAGACCTCGTGGCAGGCCTCGATGACGGCCGCCCGGCAGGCCCTGACCACTGCCGGCACGGCAGCGTCCGGTCCGGTACAACAGGATCTCGCCGCGATCACGCAGGACCTGAGCGACTACGCGGCCGTGCACGTCGGGCTGCTGGCCCAGGCCCGGGCCGGCCGATCGGCCGACGTGACGGCGATCGCGGCCAGCCCGACCGTGGACGGCTCGGCCGGCTCCTTCGAGGACTTCGACGCCGCCAGCGGCGCACTGCTGGCCCGCCAGGTCCAGGCCGCCGACGACGGCTGGGCGGCGGCCGGCCGGGATCTGCGCCGCCTCGGGCTGCTCAGCCTGCTGGCCGGGTTGGCCGCAGCGACGTTCGGCTGGGCCGGGCTGGAGCGCCGTCGCCGCGAGTACCGCTGAACCGGCGAACCGGTGTGGTCTCCGCGAGAGCGATCATGTCGTTGCGAGAGCGATCATGTCGTTGCGAGAGCGATCATGTCGTTCGATCTGGACAATTCGGTACTACCTCGCATACTTGCGTCTCCCTGGCGGTTGCCAATCCGAGCTCAGCGGGCGAACGCCGACAATCTGGTACTTAGTGCGCCGGCTGGGAGCGGGAGATGGCACCACAGACCCGGCCGGCCGGCTCGGCCGAGTTTTCGACGATCCCGACAGCGTTGACGATGTGCACCATCTCGGGGTTCTGCGCGGCCTCCTCGAGAGCCTCCCGCAGGGCGGCGTTGTGGTCCGGGCGTGCCTGTTGCAGCAGCTGGAAACCCGCGGGGGTGACCTCGCTGTAGATGCCACGACGATCATCGGGGCACAGGCAGCGGTTCAGCAGCCCCCGGTCTTCGAGCCGGGTGACCAGTCGGGTGGTAGCGGCCTGGCTCATCGCCATCGCCGTAGCCAGCTGGCCCATCCGGAGGTGATGCTCGTCCTGCCGGGACAGCAGTTCCAGCACGCCGTACTCGCTCACACTCAGCTGGAAACCACTCTCGAGGATCCGTTCCAGGCGCGCGGCGATGCGGGCGTGAAGCACGGCGAGCAGCCGCCAGCCGTGTACCAGGGCCTCGACCTGGTCATCGGGCATCGACATGATTCCTCCTCCGGTGCGCCAAGGTGTCGACGCGACAAAAAGAAATTACCCGCGTCGACAACAATCTGTCGACGCGGGTAATTCCTCCGGCGCTCAGTTCACGACGCTCGCTGCGGTGCGGGCACCGGTGGTGGTCTCCGGTGTGCGGTGCGGCTGCACCGAGCCCGCCAGCAGCACGAGGAGCCCGGTGAGGGCGAGCCCGGCCCCGACCCAAAGTGGGGAGGCGAAACCGAATCCGGCGGCGAGGGTCAGGCCACCGAGCCAGGCGCCCAGGGCGTTCCCGACGTTGAAGGCCGCGATGTTGGCTCCGGACGCCATGCCTGGCGCGTCCGGGGCGTACCGCATGATCCGCACCTGCAGCCCGGGGGCGGCAGCCAGCCCGATCGCCCCCATCAGCAGCAGCGAGATCACCGACATGATCTTGCTCTGCGCGGTGAGCGCGAACAGCCCCAGCACGAGGGCCAGCAAGGCCAGGACCGTGATCAGCGTGATGTTGAGCGATCGGTCGGTGGCCTTGCCGCCGATGTAATTGCCGATGAATGTCCCCACCCCGAACAGCACGAGTAGCCAGGGCACCGACGAGAGGGCGAACCCGCTGACCTTGGTCAGGGTGAACGCGATGTAGGTGAACGCACCGACCACGCTGGCGAAGGTGAGCAGGCTGACGGCGAGGGAGACCCATACCTGGGTTCGCCGGAAGGCGCCGAGCTCGCTGCGCAGGTTGGCCCCGGGGCCGGTCGGTGTCGCGGGTACCAGCAGTTGGATGCCGGCCAGCGCGAGGACTCCGATGATCGTGATCGCCCAGAACGTCGAACGCCAGCCCAGTTGCTGGCCCAGGAAGGTGCCCAGCGGGACGCCCAGGACATTGGCCAGGGTCAGCCCACCGAACATCAGGGCGATCGCGCCGCCTTTGCGGTTCTCCGCCACCATGTCGGAAGCGACCACCGCTCCCACACCGAAGAACGCGCCATGGCACAAGGCCGCGACGATCCGCCCGATCAGCAGGATTGAGTAGGTCGAGGCCAACGCTGAGATCAGGTTGCCGAGGATGAACAGCATCATCAGCCCGAGCAGGACGTTCTTACGATCGATGCGCCCGAGCGCCGCGGTCAGCACCACGGCACCGAAGGCCACGCTCAGCGCATAGCCCGAGACCAGGTACCCCGCAACTGTTTCGCTGACGCCGAAGTCACCTGCCACTTCGGGTAGCAGGCCGACAATACCGAACTCGGTGAGCCCGATGCCGAAGCCCCCCAGGGCCAGGGCGAGAAGCCCGATAGGCATGACCAGAACCTCCAGTGCTGTGAGCGAAATTTTACCAGTCGTCTGCAATTATTGTTGACGCGTGCTATCAGTGCAAGCTCTATACCCATGGCCAGCATGCTTATCGGGGGAGGCGTCCGCGGTTCGGCCGTCCGGGTTCAGACGTCAGGACCGAGGACTGCTCGGGCCGGCGGGTGCGGGGAAGGCGAAATTCCTGAACATCTCGGTCTCGCCTCGGCCGGTGCCGCGCAAGCGCAGGGCGTAGCTGATCAGGGCGTGATCCAGCATGTGGAGCCGGCTACCCTCGGCCCGGCCGTTCTCGGACAGGTGGTCCACGACCCAGGAAATCGCCGAGTTGCCGCCGTAGGCGGCTCTCGGTGTGAACAGCCGCTCGGCTTCACCGATCTCACCCAGCATGTTCAGTACATAGCTCACCGGGTAGGGACGGTTGGCCCGGTCCAGGGCGGTCCGGTCCAGACCGGGAAATGAATCGACCAGCCGGTCGAGGGCCTCGTCCGTGATGAGGTCGGGTCGGCCGCAGATCATGGCGGTCTCAATCATGTACGGGTAGGAGATCCCGTTCAGGAAGAAATCTGCCCCCGGGTTCACGTGAGGCCACTGGCTCACGATCCCTTCCACGAAAGCGTCCAGATCGGGTACCTGGTCCTCCAGGCGACCCAGGTTGTGCAGGGCGAGGATGTAGTAGAGCCCCATGTGGGTCCGTTCCACCGCGGTGATCTGGCCCAGCAGGTCCTTGGCCTCGGCCAGGCGATCGCAGCCGTAGCTCAGGTACTCCGGCCGCCCGGACATCGCGATCGCGTTCAGCATGGTCAGGAGCGGGTAGACCAGGCCGAAGGCCGGGGTCATCCGGCCCGGGAAGGACGGCGGGAGGTTCAGTTCGCCAGCACGATCCAGGTAGGTCAGGACTTCGGCCAGGTAGTCCCGGTTGCCGTCGAGCATGATGTCATCGGCTCCCAGCAACGAGACCACGGACATCAGCATCGATCCGCCCCGGCCCCGGAAGAAGGGGGCGGGCACGTCGTCCAGCAGTTCGAGTGCCGCGTGGATGTGGTTGTCTGACCCGGTAATCAGTCGCTCTCGCAGGCCCAGCTGGCCGAAGGCCAGAAAGACCGCCGTGTAGGCGGAGAGCTTCTCGTACTGCCCGTGCCGTCCGCGGTTCTCGTCCTTGATCTGATCCGGCTGAATCCGGTTCACCGTGTCGAGTACCTCGCCGGGGAAATCGCTGGCCTCGTTCATCAGCAGGTGCGGATCCAGGCCGAGCTTGGCCACGGCGTCCATCAGGATGCAGCCCGCCACCACCCGGTGGTAGGCGTTGGGCTCGGCTCGGACGGCGTCGATGACCAGGCCCAGGGCCCCTTCGAGTTCGGCGCGGGATAGTCGGGCCCGGGGTTCCTCGGTCCGGAGGATCAGATCGGTGAGATGCCGGGCGAAGAGCGTGTAGGAATTGCTGTCGGTGACCTTGAGTCCCAGGTGCTCGAACGTGCCCCGCAACTGCGCGGCGATCGCCGGGTCGTAGTCGATCGGGTACTGACCGAGGCCGATGCCGCGCACCATGCGACTCCACGGCGTCGCGATCACGCGGGACTCGTTCGTGAGGTCCGCGAGTCCAGTGACCGGCATGCTCCTGGCCGGGATCTGGGCTGGGACCGGTTTGACGGCGAAAGACATGTGCCGAACCTTTCTCGAAGACGGATCGTCAGGTCTTGGGGCGGAGTACGGAGGAAATGTCGGATGCCGGGATGCCGAGGAATTGGTCGCGCTCACCGTCCAGCAGTTGCAGGGCCCAGTTCAGCCACTTGATGCCTTCGCAGTAGATGGCGACCGGCCGGCGCTGGCTCTGGTAGGTGTCGGTCAGCGTCCCGTCCGGCTCGGACTGAAAGTGGAACGGTGGCATCGCCGTGAAATGCGTTCCCATCATGAACACGAAGCGGACGAGCCAGTGGGGATCGTCCTTCCGGGTCGGTGATTCCGGATCATCGAGCCCGTAGACCGCGTTGATCACGGGTGCGAAGTAGTCCTCCATACCCGACCCGGCAGCCTGATCGACGCAGGCGCTTCCTCTCGCTTCGACGTCCCTGACCCGGTATGACCTCTGGTAAGGGTTGTCGTCGATGAATTCGATGTCGACTTCGGGTGTCCGGTGCCGCCCGGTCCGTACCTTCAGAGTGAACTGCTCGTAATGAATCTCGTCGTAGTGGCCGATCGAGTTGTGCCACGGCTTGTTGTCGTACATCGGGTCGTCCCGGGTGTG
>Ga0265340_10000367_pt1 | contig 23969 bp, 18 predicted proteins | sample 4CB225metaG_FD_202082 | JGI IMG/M metagenome (GOLD analysis project Ga0265340, IMG submission 202082) | Rhizosphere microbial communities from Carex aquatilis grown in University of Washington, Seatle, WA, United States - 4-CB2-25 metaG | ecosystem: Host-associated > Plants > Roots >...
GGCCCCCGCGCCGTCCGCGATGCCTCCGGCTGGTTCACCTCCTACGACTACCGGCGGCGGCGTGACGTCTGGGAAGCGCTGCCCGCCGTCGACGGAGGCGACATCCATGTCGTTCCCGGCGATCCGGCGCGCACGATGGAGCGCGTGGCCGAGCGCGCGGAAGCCCTTATCCGCCGGGGCATCCTCCCCTATTTCGTCGGCGGCAACCACGCCATCACCATCGGCACCGCAGCCGGCGCATCGAAGGCCGTCTCCGGCAACATGGGTTACCTCAGCATCGACACGCACCTCGATACCGCCCCGGGTTGGGGCGGGTCGACCTACGCCTCCGGCTGCCCCACCAACCGCGCCGCCAGCCTCCCCAACGTGCGCGGCGAGAACGTCGTGGTCTACGGCGTGCACGGCTGGCTCAACGCGCGGGAGCATTTCGAGATCGCCGACACGCTTGGCATCCGCTGGTATGGCGTCGACGAAATCCGCGAGCGCGGCATCGCCGAGAGTCTCGCCGAGGCAATCGCGCTGGCAAGCCGCGGCGTCGACGGCCTCTATGTCACCTTCGACATGGACTCAATCGACAGCTCCGCCGCGCCCGGCGGCGGCACGCCGGAGGCCGACGGGTTCACCGGGCGGGAGGCCATCCAGATCGCCCGCATGACCGGCAGCGCCCGTCCCGTGATGGTCGACATCGTCGAGATCGCGCCCATGTACGAGCTTTCCGGCGCCACCCCGCGCCTGGCGTGCTCGATCATGATGGAAACGCTGGCGGCCTTCGCGGCAGCTGAGAAAAAATGATGCCGCAGCCGGCGGGCCCCGATCTTGTTGCCGAAGCCGGGCGTATCCTCGCCGCGGCCCGCGCCTCCCGCCTGACGCTGGGCGTGCTCGGCGGGGTCGGCATCGCGCTGCGCTGCGCGGCTGCCGGCTTGCCGCCGCTCGCGCGGGACTACGGCGATATCGACCTCGCCGTCGCCCGCGGCGAGCGGGCCCGCCTGGAGCCGCTGATGGCGGAACTGGGCTACCAGCCGGACCGCGAGACCAATCTCCTGTTCGGGCGCGAGCGGCTGATCTACTTCGACACCCGGCGCGGGCTGCACGTCGACGTCATGGTCGACCGTCTGCACATGTGCCACGAGGTTCCCTTCGTTTTCGCCAAGGACGGCAACCTCACCGCCGCCTGCCTGCTGCTGACCAAGCTGCAGGTGGTGCAGACCACCGACAAGGACCTGCGCGACATCGTTGCCGTGCTCGTCGATTCGCCGTTCGGAACCGAACCGCACGCCATCGATCTCGACTGGCTGAGCACGCTTTGCGCCAGGGACTGGGGCCTGTGGCGCACCGCCACGGACGTGGCCGAACGCGTCGCCGAATTCGGCGCGACCCTCGGCCCGCTTCCCGGAAGCTTCGCGCTTGCCGCGCAACTCGAGACGCTGACCGCGAGGCTGGAGAGCGCCCCCAAGACGCTTGGCTGGAAGGCGCGGGCCGCTATCGGCCGGCGCGTTCAATGGTACGAACTGCCCGACGAAGGAACCAAGAGAGCATGAGTTTTCTCGGCGGCCTGTTCGGCCGGCGCGCGGGGCGCGACTTCCGCATTTATTACACCGGCGACATTCACGGATCGGAGCTCTGCTTCCGCAAGCTGCTGCGCGCTCACGAATTCTACGCCGTCGATGCCGTCATCGTCGGCGGCGACATCACCGGCAAGGCCATGCTGCCCATCGTCGAGCAGCCGGACGGAACGTTCGTGGCGCGGCTGCAGGGCAGCGAGCGCAGGGTCACCGCGGAGGAATTGCCCAAACTCGAGGACGGCATCCGCTTCAACGGCTTCTATCCCCATCGTTGTTCCCCGGCCGAGCATGCCCGCCTCGACGCCGACGAGGACTTCCGGCGCAAGGTATTCGCGAGCGTCATGGTCGAGCAGGTCGCCCGCTGGCGCGCCATGGCCGCCGAGCGTACCAACGCCGGGCTGCCGATGTTCATCATGCCCGGCAACGACGACGAGTTCGCCATCGATCCGGCGCTCGAAGGCGACGGCGTGGTCAATCCGGATGGCCGGGTCGTCGAACTCGGACCGCTGCAGATGATGTCGTGCGCCTGGGCCAACCCGACGCCGTGGCACAGCCCGCGGGAGGAACCCGAGGAGGCGCTCGCCTTGCGCCTCGAGCGCATGGCGAAGGCGCTGGCGCCGGGCCGGCCGACGGTCATGAACCTGCACTGCCCGCCCTTCGATTCCTCCCTCGACATGGCGCCGAAGCTCACCCCGGATCTGCGGCCGGTGACCTCGGGAGGACAGCCGGTACTTGCTCCGGTTGGCTCGCACGCGGTGCGCGCGCTCATCGAATCGGTGCAGCCGGTGCTCAGCCTGCACGGCCACATCCACGAATCCCGCGGCATCGCGAAAATCGGCGTCACCACCTGCGTCAATCCCGGCAGCCAGTATTCGGAAGGCCGGCTGGACGGCGCCGTCGTCGAGATTTCGGGCAACGAAGTGCGCAGTTGCCAGCTTGTGTCCGGTTGAACGTGTCCGACGCCGGCATGGGCGTTGGATCTGCGGAAACGACCCCGCCCGTCAGCAGCTCGCCTTCGGATCGAGGGAGTGCGCCTGCTTGCAATCTACATCCGCATTCAAGGCATCCCCCTTCTCTTGGTACGCCCTGCTCCGAGCCGCGTAGAAGGACGCATTTTGGGGGTCAAGCGCCACCGCCCCGGTGAGATCCTCGATTGCAAAATGCCAGTCGTCGTTGGCGATTTCCGCGTTCGCCCGCATGGCAAGGGCAGCCACTGTCTTCGTCGGATCGATGGTGATGATCTCCGAATAGTCGGAGACGGCGTCGTCGTAGTCCTTCTTGGCAAGATACGCATCGCCACGCGCCGCGTAGGCGGCAACCACGTCGTCCTTGGATTTTTTCGCCGCGATCACTTTTCCGCAGGCCTGAATTGCGAGGCTGGGATCGGCTGTCTGTTTGCAATCGGCCTCGTCGTCCGCCAGCGCCGGTGTCGCCATTAGAAACAGCGTCGCGATTGCCGGAATGTGCCAGGTTTTCAGCATGCGCTCTCCTCCGATGCCGGCGCGCGTTTCACGCCTTGCCCCCGAGCGACGTCTGCTCGGGCAGTCAACTCTTGAGACGTCCTTCACTCGGGCGCCTGCGACCTCGCACTTGCGCACTTGGGTCGACCGCGAGGTCGCAGCACGTCGTTTCAGGTCTGCGTGCTGACCGCGCTCGTCGGGTCGACGATGCAGTCGATCGCGGTGATCTTGGTGATCGGGAATCCGCTGAGTTCGCCGTGGCGACGGATCGCGTCCTCATTCTCCGCGAGATAGACGCAAAAGGTCTTGTCGTCGGCGAAGTAGGAATGCTCCCATTGAATGTGGGGAGCGAGCTGCGCCAGCGCGTTGTTCGAGGTCTGGGCGATGCCGCAGAGCTGCTTCGGGCTCGACTTCCCGACGCCCGCCAGATCGCGCTCAATGACGTAGCGGCGCAGTTTTGGCGCCTCGGCGCCGGCGGCATTCGCCGCAGGGCCGGAGGCGGTCAGCGCCACCGCCGCCAACCCCGCCAGGGCTGCACCGCCCTGTATCAGTACGTCCCGCCGCGGAAAGTCTTGCATGATCGGTCTCCTGGGTTCGCAAGTTTCAAGGGAAGTGACTCGTAGGTGCCCTTTTGAAGGATCAGGGTGCCGCATCGTAGGTGCATGAGCCGGCACCGCCTTCACCCGTTCGGGTGACTGACACGCAAAGGACAATCGCCCGTCGGCGCCTGGCCGCGCGGTTGGCGGCGGCAGCGCGCTGGGATATCTTCAGCCGAAGGTTGAACCCGGCGGTCCCCTGAGTTTGGGAGGCGGAAGATGCGCCTGTCTGAATCGACCGAGCGCGCCCTCGAGGCATGCCAGGACGCCGTGCTGGCACCGGAGCTGTGGCCCGCCGCCCTCCAAAGCCTGTCCGATTCGTTCGGTGCCTCGAGCACGGTCCTGCTCCCGGTCGACAGCCGCACGACACGCGCGCCGATGTCGGCGGAGCATTTTGAATTTGACGCGCTGTGGCACCGCAACCAGCCCCACGCCCCGTGCATCTTCACAAGAAAGGCCCCCTGCAAGCTAGGCCTGCCTTACGTCATCGAGCAGCAGATCGTGTCCCCCGAGGAACGGGCGCGGGATCCCTATTTCCGCGAGACGGCGCGGGTGGGTCATCGCGACTGGTGGGCGGAAGCGTGCTTCTCGGTTGCCGGCAAGCAGTGGTGTCTCGCGCTCTATCGCAGCGCCGAACTCGGGCCGTTTACCCATGAAGACGGGCGATACGCCGCATTGGCCGGCTCCCGTCTCAGCCGCATCGTCGGTTCTGCGGAGAGGTTCGCTCAACGACAGGTGTCGTCGACGCTCTCGGCGCTCGAGCAGTTGAACTCTGCAGCGCTGGTGATCGATTCACTGGGCGTAGCCAGAGGCCTGAACGGCTACGCCGAGGCTCTCCTGTGCGACGATTTCCGTCTCGTCGCCGGCCGTCCGGTGGCCAGCGACCGTGACAGCAACCGCAGGCTTCACGATTTGATCGCCGCCGTTCGGCATGCGGAACGCGGCGGCGTTGCCGGCTACAATCACGTGGTCGTCAATCGCGACTACCGGCCCTGGCTGCTGATCGAAGCGATGCCGGTGACCTCGTTCGGGAGCGATATGTTCGGTGATGGACGGGCGGTTCTTCTGCTGACCGACCTGACCGTTCCGTTGGTGACCGATCAGACCCTTCTCGCGGTCGTGTTTGGATTGTCTGCCGCCGAGGCCAAGATGGCGGCACGGATTGCCCAGGGGAACAGCATCGACGAAGCCGCTTCGGCGCTGCGCATCAGCCGTGAAACGGCGCGCACGCAGCTCAAGGCCGTCTTTCTGAAGACCAGCACCAGGCGACAGGCGGAACTCACCGCGCTACTCGGCCGGCTTCGCCCTGTCCAGCCTCGCTCTGATGCCTGATTCTCTCTGCTCGATGCGGGAAATGAGAGCGTCGCGCCAGGACCGCGCCCGCGCGCAGTGCGCTTCGGCCTCAGACCCGCGCCGCCCTCGTCCGTGATCGGCCGGCGGCGGGTTTGTTGCCGGCGGCAACCGCCGCTTTGTCACGCCGCTTTCCACTTGTCGTGGCGCCGGGAACCAGCGGCGCCAGCGATGCCTCGATCGTGCGCTCCAGCCTTTGCCCGATGCCCTGGGCGAGGCGCTCCTCGATGTGCTGGAAGTGCTCGTCGGACAAGGCGATGGCGCGCGCGATGTCACGGGCCTTCAGCGCTTCCGCAATCGCTGCGTGCTCGTCGACGCCGCACAGTGAGAGGTGCGCCGGCTCGTACGCCGACACCATCAGCGAAGAGCGCGTCAGCAGTTCGCGCAGGAAGCGCGAGAGCTCCGCGCTGTCCAGAGAATCGACCAGCAGCATGTGAAAGGCGCCGGACAGCCGGACCGACGCCGGCCGGTCGCCCCGGGCGGTGGCATCGCGCTCCTCTTCGAGATGCGCGTCAATGCGCGCGATGATGGCATCGTTCAGCTCCCGCCCGAGGTGAGCCAGCACGCCGCATTCGAAGACGCGGTGGGCGCGATAGACCGTGCGGATTTCCTGCGGTGTCGGGTTGGGCACGAAGGTCCCGCGCTGCGGAATGCTTTCCAGCCGCCGCTCCGCGACCAGACGCTGGAGAACCTTGCGGATGCGCTCCCGGGAGACCTTGAAAATCGTCGCGAGGCGATGCTCGGGCAGCTTGGAACCCGGCGCCAGCCGGCCTTCGAACAGGGCCTGAGACAATGCCGCGTGAACGCCGTCGTCGAGGGCAGGACCGTCCAGTGGCACGGAGCGACGTTTTGGCATCTCTATCCGTTTCCGATTGCAGGCCGGATTCGCCTCCGCCCCGCGCTGCCTTGCAAATCACTCGTGCACATTATGCAGAAAAACTGTGCACACAAATAGCCCGGCAAATCTCGAACATCAAGACATCATCCGGATTAATCAAGAGATTTCAATATGTTATAGAATATGTGCACAATTGGCGCGGGCCTTGCTTTGCCGAACACGGCCGCCAGTCTTTGGCAGCGAAACCTAGGAGCGATCAATGTCAACCGGGCGTCACGTTCGACAAACTGCTTTCCTGCTGCTGGCGGCAGCTATAGCTTTTGCGGCGCCGGCCGCCAAGGCCGCCTCGACTACCTACACGCCGGCAACGCCGGAGCCGGGCGCCGACATTCCTTCGGTCAGCGTGGCGTTCGGCATGCGCCCGTATGCCGACAACACCTTCTACGTCATCGGCATGCGGAAGGGCTGGTTCAAGGATGTCGGCATCACCATCACCCCTGAGCCCGATGGTCTGAAGACCACCGAGAACCAGTGGGTTTCGCTGCTGCTGAACCGCCAGGTCGACATCAATTCCGCGACCTGCAGCAATCTGCTGCCCTCGTACAAGAGCACCGACCAGTTGAAGTGCGCCGGCTTTGCCGTGACGTTCTCGGGCTCGGTCATGTTCGCCAATCCCAAGCTCGGCCTCAAGCGGCTGAGCGATGTCATGAAGCCGGGTGAATCGCTCAAGGACGGCCTCGCTGAAGTGCTGAAGCCGCTGGAAGGCAAGACCGTCTACATTCCGACGTCGGTCTCGGAGAAGCAGTTCACCGAAGTCCCGTTCAAACTCGCGGGCCTCGACCTGCCCAATTACGTCACGATGGAAGATTCGCAGATGCTGCTGCTCGCCAAGAGCGGCCGTATCGACTTCCTCCATCCGGTCGGCGCCCCCATCGCGCAGACGCTGCTCGATGCCGGCTGGACGCCGATCTACGACAGCGCGCAATTGCTGAAGTTTGGCCCGGGCGGTATCGACTCGCCGTTCGAATCGCTGGTGTTCAACAACGGCTGGGCCGCGACCGCCGACTACATCGATGGCCACAAGACGACGATGCTGCGCTTCGCCTCGGTCATCTATCGCATCTTCGACGCCCTCAAGAAGGACCCCTCGCTGTTCGGCGTGTATGCGCCTTATCTCAACAGCGTCGCCGGAACTTCGCTCGACGCCACCGGCGTTCAGCGCACGGTCGACAACCTCGATCCGTTCGTGCCGTTCGACGAGCAGACGAAATATTTCACTGACAAGAACAGTGCGGAATATTTCGGCAACTCGGTCGGCGCGCTGATCAAATCGTTCCAGACGGCCGGTACGATACCCGACGGCATCACGCCCGAAGAAGTCGTGTGGGCCGCGCCGATGTACGATGAAATGGTCGGCTACAAGACGAAGTCCGACGCGCTGTTCGATCAGGCCGCCAAGGCGACGCTGACGGCGGACAAGCAGACCCTGCTTGCCAAGGCGCACCAGTTCTACGCATGGGACGACTTCCTCGATTCCTATCGCCTGGCGACGGCTGCGCTGGTGCAATAGGCAAGCGCACTTTCGACGTAAACCGCCGGCGCTGCGCTGGGCGCCGGCGGTGCGGATTTTCAACGGAAGACTGCTTTATGGATCAAGCTCCACGAGCCGCGCGACAGCTGCCGTTCGATCCGCTCGGCATCGCGGGGCTTGTTGCCCTGATCGTGCTGTGGTGGGCGCTGTCGTATTTCCGCATCGTGCCGCAGGTGTCGCTGCCCTCGCCGGCCGGCGTCGTCACCACGATCGCCGACAATTTCTTCTCGTCCAGCTACCTCGACAATTACCACCTCGGCCAGCAGGGCATGGCCGGCAATCTCCTCTATTCGATCGTCAACGTGCTGATCGCGCTCGTCATAGCATGCGTTGTCGGGATCACGCTGGGCTTCACCAGCGCGCGCCTGGCTCTTTTCCGGGCGGCGATCGATCCGGTCATGCTGACCGCCGGCACCATCCCCGTGCTCGTCACCGCGCCGTTCTTCCTGGTCTGGTTTGGCGTCAGCCGCAGCGCCCAGATCGCCCTGCTCATCATCTACGACATCACCATCATCTATCTGTTCGCGCAGCGCGCCGCCGCCAACCTCGATCCTACCTACGTCGATGCCAGCCGCACGCTGGGCGCCAGCCAGCGGCGGATCGTCCTCGACGTCTATCTGATGGGCACGCTGCCCGAAGTCTTTGGCGGCATTCGCATCGCGCTGGCCGGTGCCTGGGGACTGGAAGCCTTTTCCGAACTGCTCGGCGCGCCCAAGGGCATCGGCCGTGTCATCCAGGCGATGGCCGCGGACATGGATACGCAGATGATGGTGGCAGCGATCGTCACGCTGGCCGTGGTCGCCGTCGGTTTCGACTTCGCCATCGGCAGCGTCTTCGGGTTCATCACCCGCTGGAAACGCAAGGCCCGGCTTTGAGAGAAAGGTTCGCGCGATGGCGGAAGTTCAGCTGACCAGCGTCCGGCAGGTGTTTCGCCGCTCCAGCGGCGCACTGGTCGAAGCGGTGGCTGGCGTCGATCTGGTTTTCCGGGCGCACGAATTCGTCTGCATGATCGGCCCGTCGGGTTGCGGCAAGACGACGTTGCTGCAGCTTGTCGCCGGATTGATGCCGGTGACCTCCGGCCAGATCGCGGTCGACGACGTCGCCGTCTCCGGCCCCTCGCCCGAGCGCGGCCTGGTGTTTCAGCGCGACAGCGTGTTCCCGTGGATGCGCTCGCTCGACAACGTCGCCTACGGTTTGAAATGCCGCGGCGTCGATAAGGCCAAGCGCGAGAATATCGCCCGCGATTATCTCAACCAGGTCGGGCTCGGCGCCATCGAGCGCTCCTGGCCGCGCGAGCTTTCCGGCGGCATGCTGAAGCGCGTGGCTGTGGCGACGGTCTTCGCCAACTCGCCGCGGGTTCTGCTGATGGACGAGCCGTTCGGTGCGCTCGACTACGTGACCAAGCTGCAATTGCACCAGACGCTGCTCGGCCTCTGGGGCCATTACCGGCCGACCGTCCTGTTCGTCACCCACGATGTCGACGAGGCCATGCTGCTCGCCGACCGCATCATCGTCATGAAGGCAGGTCGGGTCGCCGACGACAGGCAGGTCACGCTGGCGCGGCCGCGCACGGTGGAAAGCCTCGCGCTGCCCGAAGCGGTGGCGCACAAGGAGGTGCTGCTGCGCCATCTCGGCCTGAACGCGCTGGTCCAGGACGGAAAGAGCGCGCAATGAACCGCGCCGCCGTCCATAAGCTTGCGGGCTTCGCCTCCGTCATCGCGCTGGTCGCGCTCTGGCAGCTCGCTTCGCTTGTCGTTCCCTATGAGACCGTACCGGGCGAGCCGATGGTTCCCGGCTGGCAGGTGGTCTTCACGCGCACGTTCGTCAGCCTGGCCGATTACTGGCAGGGTGGACTGGGCGTGCCCTCGGTCGCCGACGGCGGCCCGCGCACCTATGCGGGAGCCGTGCTGGCGATCCTCAGCAATTCCTGGGACACCAGCCTCAGGCTCTTTGCCGGCCTGGGGCTTGGCGCCTTCGTCGGTCTGGCCGCCGGTCTGGCGGTGTCATGGTCCAGGTGGTCGCGACGGATCGCGGCGCTGCCCGCCCAGGTTCTCCGCACCTTTCCGATGATGGCGCTGATCCCGATGTTTCAGCTCTGGTTCGGCGCCACCTATCTCGGCATGATGCTTTTCGTCGCTCTGGCCGTCGGCGTGATCTTCTTCACCGGCACGGCCAATGCCGTCGGCAACGTCGCCGACATCTACGTCGACTACGCCCGCACGCAGGGCGCCACCCGGCTGCAGATCTATCGCACCGTCCTGCTGCCGGCGATGTTCCCCGAGCTGCGCTCCAGCATTCTACTCGGGCTGGGCACCGCCTGGACCGCCGTCGTCGCCGCCGAGTTTCTGGGCGCCCAGACCGGGCTCGGCCAGATCATCGTTTCCGCGCAGTATTTCGGTTACGTCGACCGGATGTTCGTGGTGGCGCTGTTTCTGCTTCTTTATGCGGCCATCACCTACGCCCTGTTCGAGCGGGCATCGCGGCGCCTGACCGAGTGGATGCCGCGCGGCCAGTCCGCCAACGTCTACGGCGCGTCATGACCAAAATCGACGTGACGCCCGCCAATCCCGGACGGGACTTCTGGGGCTACGGTGGTGCCAGACCGGCGGTGCGCTGGCCCGGCGATGCACGGGTCGCGGTTTCGTTCGTCGTCAATTTCGAAGAGGGTGCGGAGTATTCCATCGCCGACGGCGACGATCATAACGAGGCGATCTATGAGGTCGTCCATCGCATCGCCGATCTCCCTGACGCCTGCATCGACAGCCATTTTGAATACGGATTGCGCGCCGGCTGGTGGCGCGTCATGGGCGCTCTCGGCGATTACGGGGTTAAAGCGACGGTCAGCGCCTGCGGTCGCGCGGTCGAGCGCACGCCGGAGATCGCCCGCGACGCCATCCGGCGCGGCCACGAAGTCTCCGCGCACGGCTGGCGATGGGAATCCCACGCCGGGATGAGCGAGGCGCATGAACGCGCGATCATCGCGCGCACCGTCGCCGCCATTACCCTTGCGACGGGCACCCGCCCCGTGGGCTGGCACACGCGCTCGGCCGCCTCCCCGAACACGCGGCGCCTCTTGGTCGAGGAAGGTGGCTTCCTGTACGACAGCGACGCCTACAACGACGATCTGCCCTACGCGCTGGACTACGGCCGGCATCGCCACATCGTCGTGCCCTATGCCTTCGATACCAACGACATGCAGTTCCAGAACAACAACCGCTTTCGTGGCGCTGCCGACTTTGCCGATTACGTGCTGGAAGCGTTCGACCGGCTGTATCGCGAGGGCGCAGACGGGCCGATGATGATGTCGATCGGGCTGCATCTGCGCATGATCGGCCGGCCCGGCCGCATCGGCGCGCTCGAGCGCATCCTTGCCGCGATGCAGGCCAAAGGCGGCGTCTGGTTTGCGCGGCGCGACGAGATCGCGCGCCATTGGCTGGCCCGGACCTCGCTCGCCGAAACCCCGGCGGCAAAGTGAGCCCCATGCGGCGGCGCCTGCTCGTCGTCAATCCCAATACCGACGTCCGCGTGACGCAATGGCTCGCCGAAGAGGCACGCCGCGTCGGCGGCGCCGCGTTCGACGTCACGGCCGTCAATGCGCGTTCGGGACTTGCCGCGATCCAGAGCGAGGCCGACATCAGTATCGCTGCCGACGCGGTCGCTGCCGCAATCGCCGCGCACCCCGACGCCAGCGGCGCAATCGTCGGCGCCTTCGGCGACCCGGGCGTCGAGGCGGCGCGGGCGTCAAATCTCATGCCGGTCGTAGGACTTGGGGGCGCGGGCATTGCGGGAGCGGCGAAAGGCGGGCGCAGCTTTTCGATCGTGACGCTCGGGGAAGCGATGCGCCAGCCGATCCGGATGAAGGTTCGCGCCATGGGCCTTGAGGCGGCGCTCGCCGATATTCGCATCCTGCCGTTTTCGATCCCCGACTACGTTGCCGACCGTCCGCGTCATCGCGCTTCGATCGCGGCCGCGGTCAGCGCCTGTCCCGATGGTGCAGTGTTGCTCGGCGGCGCGCCCTTTGCGGGCTTGGCATTGCCGCTGGCGCAGGAGACGGGCCGGATCGTGCTCGACGGAGTGGCCGCCTGTGTCGAGGCGCTGTCAACCTGAAGCGCTGCCGCCGGCCAGAGCAATTCCCGATTTGACTGAATCGGGAATTGCTCTTGATTCCTTTGCCTTGCGCAATTCCGGACAGAAAAGTGAAATTCACTTTTCCTGGAATTGCTCTAGGCCCGCCCGCCATTCAGTGATCGCCGCGAATGCAACAGCGACAGACTCGCCCCCGGCCGGCGCGGTGGTCGGGGGGCGTTGTCCGGCCTGGTTGCCGGGAGCTATTTCAGCGCGGCCAGACCGTCGGCCAGACCCTTGCTGCTGAAAGGATAGGTCACCCCCTTGCCGTCGCGCCCGAAAATCGTCGCGGTGAGCTTGTCGGCCTTCGCAATCGCGGCCACGAAATCGGGGGCCAGATCGCCGACGGCCTCACAGCCGCCGGGAGCACAATACTCGAACGGAATGACCGCCGGCTTCGGCGCACCGACACCCATCACGATCCCATGGTTGACCAGAACTCCGGTGGGCGTCTGCCAGATGCCGACCAGCCCGCCCTTTCCGTTCTGGGCAATCCGCCACTGGAAAACCGGCTTCTTTGTTTCGGAGCTCGACAGCGTCTGAGCGATCGAGCACTGCACAGTGCCGTTCTGGAATCCCAGACACGTGTAAACCCAGTCGCCGTAGGTTGCCTTCTTGGTCACCTTCGGAGCATTTGCGTCTGCGGCCGGCCCTGCGGGAGCGGCCGGCTGCGGTGCCGCGGGCTGCGGTGCTGGCGCCTTGCTCGACGCGGCCAGCGTCGGTGCAACCGCAAGAAAAACTCCCCCTGCGACCGCCGCCACGATGACGCCGGCAATGAGTGGCCACCACCGCTGAGCGTTATTCATCCGCAACGTCATTTGCTCTCCTGACGACCGTCCGCGAGATTGCGGGCGCTACATATCATATATATTCCCGGGTCAAACGCGGGGCCCGGCGCCCCGGCAAAAAATGCGCACGGGGGACGGCCTCGGCCAAATGCTGATGGTCAGCCAGCGTTCGTTCACGGGGACATGCCGCAGCGGCAGCCCTGGCCTGACTAGAACTGCTGGCGGACACCGGCCCTGGCATTCAAGGTTGTCGAATTGCTCCCGAACAGGCCACCCGCCGAAATATAGGTCGACGTTCCGGATTCGGTCGCCGCGAAGCTCACGCTGCCTTCGACTTCCCCGTAAAGCCCGCTGGTATCGTTGGTGAACGTGTCCGGCAGATTGACCCCGTCGGTAATCGTCACGGTGTTATTGCCGGAGAATTCGTTCCAGACCCGGCCGAGCAGGGAAAACTCGGCAACGGTTCCATCCTTGCCCTTGAAGGTCGTGCCGATGCGGGCACCGACACCACCGCGCAGGCTTTCGCCGTTGCTGAAGTCGACACGCGAACCGTCAACCTCCTGATCGCCCAGCGTCATGTTGGCGTACGCGAAAGAAGCCAGCGGTTCGAAGAAGTTCCTGCCGCGGTACATGCGGTCGCCTACGTTGGCGACGATGCCCATCGTTGTACCCGTGGTGTCGAGCGACGTGCCGCCGCCGAGCGGCGCATTGAAATGCACGTCCGCAAAATCGGCATCGAACTGGCTGTCGGCGTAAAAGCCCCCGTGGGTGTATGCAACGTAGCCACCGACCTCCCCACCGGTGAACTTGCCGCTGGCGCCATAGGAGTTGAAGCTGAGACCGGACTGGATGTAGCCGCCGAAGGCCCCGAAGCGCAGGCCGCCGTCCGCCGCGTCGGGGCTCATGTCGAGACCGCCGAGCAGGGTGTAGATATTCTGCTTGTAGCTTGTGTCGAAGGCCCCGAGGCCGTCGTCGACACTGCTGTTTCCGGTCGACCAGCTCGCGCTGGCACGCGCCCAGACTGCCGAATTGGTTGTATTCGTGCCCGGGCCCTGCGGTGTGACGTCATCGCCGCTGCCGCCGGAACCGACGTCCGGGAAGTGCCCGCCATGGAGGTGGTCGGAAACCAGGTCGGTGTCGGCGTAGAAGATATTGAAGAAGGCAGTCATCAGCTCCGGCGTCTGGTCTGCGGTCGGCAGCGCCGCCGTCACCAGGTAATAGCCGTCCTGCGCGTCCGTTCCCGTCGGCTGCTCGGTGAGGTACCACGCGAACATGCCCTGCTGGATGGCGCCGTGGCCGTTGATGTCGATATAGTCGGTCGAGGCGTTGGAAATGTAGAACGCATCGCCTTCCATGCAGGCGACGCTGGCGCAGCCATTGCCGCCATCGGGGTTGTCGACCTGCACGACCTCGATGCCGGTGCTGTTCCCCGCCAGCAGACTGTCCGGATTGAGATTGTTGATGATGAGCGCGGTCGTTCCCGTCACCTTGCCCCCGATTTCCAGCGTATCCGCGCCGGGTGTTCCCGAAGCAACGTCGAGGTAGGCATCGATCGCGACGTAGCTTTGCGAATTGTCGTCCGTGGTCTTGCCGATGAAGTCGCCGCTGATGACGGTCTTGTCGCCGACCGTCCCGTCGAGCGAGCTGAGATAGCCAACGGCGGCGGGGCTGTCGTTGTAGAAGGCGCTGACGTTGAAAGTGGTCGTGGTCCCGTCGACGCTGCCGAAAGCCGTCTGGATCAGCCCGTCGTTGTGGATGGTGCCGTTGTAGTCTCCACCGACCGTGTTGGTGCCCAGCGTGAACCACATCCCGTTGTTGTCGAGCTCGTCGCCGCTCTGCGCGCTGTCGCTGTTTTCGTTTGAGCCGGTCAGGTTGACCGTGCCGAAGAGAAGCGCGCCCGACTCGTTCTGCACCAGGACACTGCCGACCGTGGAGACAATCGCGTTGTCCGCCGCCGCGCTGACGTTGTCGCTCACCGCGTTGGTGCTGTCATTGAGCTGCCCGAGGGCCACAGTCGGCACGTCGTTCTGTCCGCCCGATTCGACATAGCTGAGCACCGTCGAGGCATCGCTGTAGACGGTCCTGAGGTTGGTCTGGCCGTCGCCGCTGTCAGGATCGACAAACCCGTAGAGATTGGTGCTCGCGATCACGCCGAGGTTATCGACGTAGCCGTTGAACGCCTCCTCGGTGATGTTGGTATTCCCCGAAGTATTGAGACGGATCACCGGCTCGTTCGTCGAACCCGAGCCGATGATGATGCCGCCTGTGACCGGTCCGTCGCCGTCGCGCCCCGAGGCGGTACCGTTGTAGATGTCGGCGGTGCCGACCGCGGACGCCTCGCTTGTACCGATCTCGCCGCCGGTTTCGAACGAGCCGATCGAGATCGCCGACGCGCTTTTGACGCCGATGATCGAGCCGCCGTTCGCACCCACTTCGTCGCTGTTGTAGATGGTGACGTTTCCGCCGACGCCAGCGGCAGCCTGAACGTCGTTGATCGTGATCGCGCCGAGGCTGTCGCTGCCCGGGATGCCGCTGCCGAAGCTGGCGTTGCTACCGGCCACGCCCTCGATCAGGCCGTTGGCGTTGTAGATGGTGACGCTGCCGCCGGTCAGCCCGAGGTCGGTCGTCTGCCCGTTGCCGCCGAGCGCGATCGCCATCTCGTCGCCGTAGATGGTGCCGTAGTCGTTGTTGATCGTGATGTTGCCACCGCTGACGCTGGACATCACGATGCCGAAATCGCCGCCCGTGATCAGGCCGCCTTCCGAGGTGCCGCTGCCGTTGCTGTTGTCGATGTCGATCACGGTCCCGCTACCCGGGCCGGTCACGTCGGACAGTACGATGCCCGTGCCGCCCTCGTCCGCGAGTCCGCCAATCTGGCCGCGCTGGTTGGTGATCGTGACGGTGCCGCCGGTATCTTCGATGTCGATGCCGTCGCCGCCGAGGCCCCAGATGCCTGTGGTCGGGCTGTCCGCCGGCAGAAAGTCGTCGCCGCTGGCGTCGGAGAGACCGGAGAGCATGTCCGCTACCGCCGGATCGACGCCACTGAGATCGTTGGCGCCGTTGTCGCGCGTGTTGCTGTTGTCGATCGTGATGTCGGCGTAGACCGATCCCATGCTGATCGCACTGTTGTCGACGCCGACGATCAGCCCGCCGGGCTTGGTCGTCGGCGTGTTGTCGCGATAGCCGCTGTTATCGATGGAGACGACATTCTCCCCGGCGTGATAGGCGGCGCCGACGTTGGAAACGGAGATGCCATAGTCCGACCCGACGATGACGCCGGCGGCGGTACCGCCGTCGCCGCGCGTGTTGTCGATCCAGACGGCATCGCCCGTAATCCGCGTTTCGGCCGCCACCGTATCGATGGTGACACCGTTGCCGTCGGCGCCGGCAATGACGCCGCCCTGGTTGTTGGCGATCGCGACCGCGGCGGTGTCGGCATCGGCACCGGTCCCGGTTACGTTGGAGACGTTCACGCCGTCGCCGCCGTCGCCGTAGGTGAAGCCGCTGCTGTTGTTGAGCCCGAAGACACCGCCGACGCCATCGACCGCGATGCCGGTGTCGCCGCCGGCAATGGTTCCGCCCGTCAGGTGATCGACGTCGGTGTTGTTGTAGATCGTGACGTTGTCGCCGACGCTGTTGAGGTCGATGCCGTCGTCGCTCTGTCCAGCGATCAGGCCACCTTCGTTTTCGATAGTGACCGAGCCGTCGACGCTGTTGGGGTTCGAGTCGCCCGAATACACGTCGACGTAGATGCCGTTGTTGCCGCCGAGCGTGGTGCCGCCCTGGTTCTTGTAGTCGACGCTGCCGTTTTTCACGTCCTCGATCTCGGCGCCGTTCTGCGCGCCCTCGACCAGGCCGCCGTCGCGGTTGTCGATGCTGACGACCGGATTGGCGATGTCGCCGCTGACGGAAGCGCCGATCTGGTAAAGCTGGATGCCGTCGGTGGTCTTGCCGAAGATCTGGCCATCGCCATTGTTGATCGTCGTCGTGCCCTGGATGTTCTGCGCGTAGATGCCGCTCTCCTGGCCCCAGATGCCAGTGGTGATGCCGTCGGCTGGCGCCGTCGGCGCATAGTCGCCGCTCAGCACGTAGTTGAGGTCGTAGGTGAAACCGGGACCGGTTCCGTGCACGAGCTTGTCGAGCAGCGTTGGGCCGGCCGGAGTGGTATCCGTCGACTTGCCGTCGTAGCCGACCAGGGGATCGATGGTCGACGCGCTGAGATCGTTGCCCGCCCCGTTCGCCGTATTCGAGTTGTCGATCAGGACATCCGCCTGGGCGCCGCCAATTTCGATGCCGTTGCCGTATTCGCCGACGATCAGCCCGCCCGGCGCCTTGTCGACGTCGGAGCTCGTGCCGCTGCCGCTGTTGTCGATGAGGATGCCGTTCTTTCCCGCTGTATAGGACGTGACGATGCCGAACATGTTGATGCCGGAACCGGCACCCACGATGATGCCACCCTCCGACCCCTCCGGCTGGATCGTGTTGGTGATGGTGACGGCGTACTGCGGGAGGCTGGACGTCGCACCGCTGATGTTATCGATGATGAGGCCGTTGCCGGTCAGTCCCGATCCTGAAAGACCGGCCGTGAGGCCGCCGCTGTTGTCGTAGCTCGCGGTATTTGAGTACGAGATTTCCTGGCCGTTGGTCGCACCGATCATCGAGCCGAGGCTGTGATTGTCGACGGTGATGCTGGCGGCGTGGGAAAGATTGGCGCCATCGCCGACCGACCCGCCGATATGTCCTTCGTTGTCGACGGTTATGGCGCTGGTCCCGTTGCCGTAGGCGACCAACCCGTCGGCGCCGTTGGCGGTCGCTCCCGAATAGTTATCGACAATGATGGCGCCGTCGGCCGAAATATTGATGGCGCTTCCCGGACCGTTGTCGTCGTCGGTGCCGATATTGGCGTGACCCGCGATGGTTCCGTGGTTGTCGACCGTCACCGCACCGGTGACCTGATAGCCGTCCCCCACGCCGCCATCGACGGAGGACACGTGCACGCCTTCGCCCCAGTTTTCTCCATTGGGATCGCCAGTCGAGGTGCCGACGCCCTTGCCGTTGATCGTCCCGTAGTTGGTGATCGTCGCCTGCACCGCGATATTCTGGGCGATGTAAACTCCGTCGTCCGCACCCCTGATCACCGCGGACGTATTGTTGACGTTGCCGACATTGATGTTCAGCGTGCCGATGACGGAGTCGCTGCTCACGGTGGGCGCGTGGGTGCTGGATTGCCCGATGTGCAAGCCGTCGCCGGGATGGGTGACGAACGTCGTGTCGTTGCCGCCGTAGAGTGTGCCGTTGATGTTGAAGGTGATCGTATTGGTGCCGGTGTTGCCCAGATCGTAGAATCGAAGACCGTCGCCCGAACTTCCCACAAGAACCGAGCTCGCGGTCTCCGTGATCGTGCCCGAATAGTTGTTGGTGTTGTCGATGACGACCGCCGCTTCGTGGCTCGAATTGAACTGGTTCGTCATCGTGTACTTGTCGGGCGTTCCACTCTGGCCAATGCTGACAGTGAAAGTGGTCGTCGGCACGAGCGGGCCTTGTGGGTTGCTGCCGCTCTGCGAGCCGGTGGTCGTGCATACCCAGGCGTTGGCGGTGCTGCATCCGGCAAGTGCGCCGCCGCTTGAGCCCATGAGGAGCAGCGCACCCGCGGCCGCGACGGCAACCGGGCTCGCCCACCGCGTCGCGTCGCGGATCAGGCCCATAGCCGTGCGGATGAACCGTGACGGCTCGCCCGTTGCGTCTCGCAAACGCATAGAGCGACTCGCTGCGCGAGCGATAATGGCAGTCATTGTGCCCCCTCGTGGGCGGAATCCGCCATTCCGCGCCACAATTCCACGTCGCATGCGATTCGCCGCGAATCACTACTGCCACGTATGCGGACCCTGACACGTCGACCGGTTGTGTCAAAAGAAGAATGAGCTTCGGCCGAACCTTCGATTTTTCGTGCAGAGCGTTGAAACATCTAGGAAAAGCAGGTGAATGCGGAGGCTCGCCCTGCCCTGGACCGATGGCCCCTCAACAACCGTGAATCGGCGGTATGCTGTGGCTTCTGTGCCACGTGTATAGCCAGTTGGCCGGGGCTGATGCGGATGACGGGATACCTGCGCAGAGGTTTGCTCGCCTCGCTCTGCATTTTGCTGACCGCTTTCGGTCCCGCTGCGGCGGCGACCGCGGCGCCGGCGCTTCCGCCAGTGATGCTGCTCATTCCCTCGCCCGCACCGGGCATCGCCATGCACGCCACGCTCTTCCGCCCGCCGGGCAAAGGCCCCTTCCCGCTCGCGATCATCAACCACGGCTCCGCGGAGGACGAATTCGCGCGGGCCACAATGCCAACGCCATCGTTCCCCGGCCTGACCGCCTGGTTCGTCGCGCACGGTTACGCCGTCCTCGTGCCCTTGCGGCCCGGCCATGGCGCCACCGGCGGCCCCTATCTCGAGGGGCAGGGCCCCTGCGATCATGCCGACTACGCCGGCGCGGGTAACGCTACCGCCGACGGCATCATGGCAACCGTCGCCTGGATGGCGAAACAGCCGTTTGTGCGTTCCAGCGGCATGATTGTCGTTGGCAATTCCGCCGGCGGCTGGGGCGCGCTGGCGCTGGCCGCCCGCAACCCGCCCGAGGTCGCGGCCATCGTGGCCTTTGCGCCCGGTCGCGGCGGCCGTCGCTACAACCGGCCGCAATCGAACTGCTCCCCCGACAATCTCGTCATGGCGGCCGCCGTCTACGGAAAGACCGCGCGCGCACCGACCCTATGGATGTCGGCTGCCAACGACACCTACTTCCCGCCGGAACTGTCGCGGCGCATGGCCGATGCCTATCGCGGCGCCGGCGGCAGGCTCGAGTACGATCTCCTGCCTGCGGTCGGCAACGAGGGCCACGGGCTGATCCTTGCCGATGGTGCTGCCACCTGGGCGCCATATCTGGAGAGGTTCCTCGGGGCGGTCGCGAACCGGCGCTGAAGCTGGCCGCTTCTTGGCAAAGGGCGGGACTTCTGTATTGAATCGTCTGTGCCGCGCTTTTCCTTCCTGTCCCTCGCCCGCAATGCCTTGACCGGCCACCGCAACTGGCCCGAGCAATGGCGCTCGCCCGCGCCGAAGGCGGAATACGACGTCGTCATCGTCGGCGGCGGCGGCCACGGGCTGGCGACCGCCTACTACCTGGCGAAGGAGCACGGCCTCACCAACGTGGCGGTTCTCGAAAAAGGCTGGCTGGGTGGCGGCAACACCGGCCGCAACACCACCATCATCCGCTCCAATTATCTCTGGGACGAGAGCGCCGCCCTCTACGAGCACGCGTTGAAGCTGTGGGAAGGCCTTTCCGCCGACCTCAACTACAACGTCATGTATTCGCCCCGCGGCGTCATGATGCTCGCCCACACCGTGCACGACGTTCAGGTCTTCAAGCGCCACATCCATTCCAACCGCCTGAACGGCATCGACAACGAGTGGCTGACCGCCGAGGAAGCAAAGGCGTTCTGCCCGCCGCTGAACATCAGCCGCGATATCCGCTATCCCGTCGTCGGTGCAGCGCTCCAGCGCCGCGGCGGCACCGCGCGCCATGACGCCGTCGCCTGGGGCTACGCCCGCGGCGCCGACGAGCGCGGCGTCGACATCATCCAGAACTGCGAGGTCACCGGCGTTCGCCGCAGCGCCGATGGCGCCGTGACCGGCGTCGAGACCACCCGCGGCTTCATCGGCGCAAGGAAAGTCGGTGTCGCCGCCGCCGGCCACACCAGCGTCATCATGGCAATGGCAGGCGTGCGCATGCCGCTGGAGAGCTACCCGCTGCAGGCGCTGGTCTCCGAGCCGGTCAAGCCGGTGTTCCCCTGCGTGGTGATGTCGAACACCGTTCACGCCTATATCTCGCAGTCCGACAAGGGCGAGCTCGTCATCGGCGCCGGCACCGATGCCTATGTCTCGTACAGCCAGACCGGCGGCCTCCACATCGCCACCCACACCGTCGATGCCATCGCCGAGATGTTCCCGATGTTCCGCCGCCTGAAGATGCTGCGCAACTGGGGCGGCATCGTCGACGTCACGCCCGACCGCTCGCCGATCATCGGGCTGACGCCGGTCAAGGGGCTCTACGTCAACTGTGGCTGGGGGACGGGCGGCTTCAAGGCGACGCCGGGCTCCGGCCATGTGTTTGCCGCCACCATTGCGAAGGACGAACCGCACCCCTACGCCGCGCCGTTCACGCTGGAGCGCTTCCGCACAGGGCGGCTCATCGACGAAGCCGCCGCCGCCGCGGTCGCTCACTAGCATGCTGCTGATCGCCTGCCCCTACTGCGGTGAACGCCCCGAGATCGAATTCCGCTATGCCGGCGAGGCGCACGTCGCCCGCCCGCTCGATCCGGCGCGCCTCGGCGACGCCGAATGGGCCGACTATCTCTACATGCGCACCAATCCGAAGGGGCTGCACTACGAGCGCTGGCGGCACAACTACGGCTGCGCCCGCTATTTCAACGCCGTGCGCCACACCGTGAGCGACCGTATCGTCGCCACCTACCGCACCGGCGCGCCCCGGCCCGACGGCGCCGCCCTGCTTGCCGCGCTGCAGGCCGTGGACGTGAAGCGATGAGCGACTTCCGCACCCACAGCGGCGGCCGCATCGATCGCACGCGCCCGCTCCGCTTCACCTTCGACGGGGCGGCCCTGACCGGATTTGCCGGCGATACGCTCGCCTCCGCGCTTCTCGCCAACGGCGTCCATCTTGTCGGCCGCTCGTTCAAGTATCACCGTCCGCGCGGCATTCTCTCCGCCGGCGCCGAGGAACCCAACGCGCTGGTGACCATCGACCGCGGCGGCGGCCGCGAGACGCCGAACCTGCGTGCCACCGAGGTCGAGCTCTACGACGGCCTCGCCGCCACCAGCCAGAACCGCTGGCCGTCGCTCGCCTTCGACGCCGGCGCCGTCAGCGATGCGCTCTCGCCGCTTTTTCCCGCCGGCTTCTACTACAAGACCTTCATGGCGCCCGCCGGCTTCTGGGCACGGTTCTACGAGCCGGCCATTCGCGCCAGCGCCGGGCTCGGCAGGGCGCCGCGCGCCCCCGACCCCGACCGCTACCTTCAGCGCTTCGCCCACTGCGATGTGCTGGTCGTCGGCGCCGGCCCGGCCGGACTTGCCGCGGCATTGGCCGCAGCATCCTCCGGTGCGCGCGTCATCATCTGCGATGGCCAGGCGGAGTTCGGCGGTTCGCTGCTTCATGCCGCGGCCGCGACCATCGACGGCCGCGCCGCCTCCGAATGGGTGGCGCAGACCGTCGCCGAGCTCAGCGCCAATGAGCGTGTCACCCTCCTGCCGCGCACCACCGCCTTCGGCTACTTCGCGGAAAATTTCCTCGGCCTCGCCGAGCGCATCACCGACCATCTCGCCGACCCCGACCCGCGCCTGCCGCGCGAACGGCTGTGGCAGGTGCGCGCGAAAGAGGTCGTGCTGGCCGCCGGGGCGATAGAGCGTCCGCTCGTCTTTCCCGAGAACGACCGCCCCGGCATCATGCTCGCCGACGCCGCGCGCACCTACATCAACCGCTACGGCGTCAGGCCCGGTACGCGCGCCGTCGTCATGACCGCCGACGATGCCGCCTACAGCGCTGCGCTTGATCTCCACCAGCAGGGCGTCGCCATCGCCGCGATCTGCGATCTGCGCGCTGCGCCCACGGGCCAGGAAGTCGCCGCCGCCATCGATGCCCGCATTCCAGTGTGGCCGTCGACCAGCATCGGCGGCACCCATGGTCGCCGCCGCATCAAGGCCGCCGAGATTGGCGCGATCGAGAAATCCGGACGCGTGCGCGGACAGGAGAAGCTCGATTGCGACCTCCTCCTGATGTCGGGCGGCTGGACCCCGAGCGTGCACCTGTTTTCGCAGTCGCGCGGCAGATTGCGCTTCGACGGGGCGCTCGGTGCCTACGTTCCCGATGTTTCTGTCCAGCGCGAACGCTCCGCCGGCGCCTGCCGCGGTACCTACGATCTCGCCCATTGTCTGGAGGAAGGCTACGCGGCGGGCGAATCGGCGGTGCATGCGCCCGCCTCCGCCCGCGCCTTCTGGGTGACCGGCACCGCGCTGCCGTCCGGCGGCTTCATCGGCGCCCTGCCCCACAATCGCTCGCCGAATTTCGTCAAGGCCTTCGTCGATTTCCAGAACGACGTCACCGCCAAGGACCTGAAGCTCGCCGTGCGCGAGGGCTTCCGCTCGATCGAGCACGTCAAGCGCTACACCACCACCGGCATGGCGACCGATCAGGGCAAGACGTCAAACCTGAATGCGCTCGCCATCGTCGCCGCCGACCTCGGGAAGACCATCCCCGAGGTCGGCCTCACCACCTTCCGCAATCCGTACACGCCGGTGACCTTTGGCGCGCTCGCCGGCACCGCGCGCGGCGATCTCTTCGATCCGATCCGCAGGACGCCTATCCACGACTGGGCCGCGGATGAGGGCGCCGTGTTCGAGGATGTCGGCCTGTGGAAGCGCGCCCGCTATTTCCCCAGGACTGGCGAGGACATGCACGCGGCGGTCGCGCGCGAATGCCTCGCCGTGCGCAATTCCGTCGGCATTTTCGATGCCTCGACGCTTGGCAAGATCGAGGTTGTCGGGCCCGACGCGGCCGAGTTCATGAACCGCCTCTACATCAATGCGTGGACGAAGCTCGACCCCGGCCGCTGCCGCTACGGCGTCATGCTGAACGAGGCCGGCTTCGTCATGGACGATGGCGTCATCGGCCGCCTGGCATCGGATCGTTTCCATGTCACGACCACCACCGGCGGCGCGCCCCGCGTGCTCCATCACATGGAGGACTACGTCCAGACCGAGTTCACCGATCTTCGCGTCTGGCTGACCTCGACCACGGAACAGTGGGCGGTGATCGCCGTGCAGGGTCCGCGCGCCCGCGATTGTCTCGCACCGCTCGTCGAAGGCATCGACCTGTCGCCCGCCGCCATGCCGCATATGAGCCTGCGTCTCGGCAAGGTGGCAGGTGTCCCCGCCCGTCTGTTCCGCGTCAGCTTCACCGGCGAGATCGGCTTCGAGATCAACGTGCCGTCGCGTCATGGCCGCGCCGTCTGGGAAGCGGTTTATGCCGCCGGCGCGCCTTACGGCATCACGCCTTATGGCACGGAGGCCATGCACGTGCTGCGCGCCGAGAAGGGCTACGTCATCGTTGGCCAGGAGACCGACGGCACCGTGACCCCCGCCGATCTCGGCATGGCCGGCATGATCGGCAAGACCAAGGGCGATTTCGTCGGCAAGCGCTCGCTGACCCGCCCCGACATGCTGAAGGCGGACCGCAAGAAGCTGGTCGGCCTGCGCACGGTCGATCCGGCGATGGTGCTCGAGGAAGGCGCCCAGATCGTCGCCGATCCTTACGTCCCGCCGCCGGTGAAGATGCTGGGACACGTCACCTCGTCCTATCACAGCCCCACCCTCGGCCGCTCGATCGCGCTCGCCCTCGTCGCCAATGCGGCGGAAGGCATGCGCCTGTTCGTGCCGATGCCGGACGGCGCCATTCAGGTCGAAGTCGTCAGCCCGGTCTTCGTCGATCCGGAAGGGACGCGGCTCGATGGCTGAAACCACGGTCATCGCCCTGCCGCCGCTGACCCGCTTCGTTCTCCGCGGCGGCGAGGCTGCGATTTCGGCCTTCGCCAGCGCGGTGGGTGTCGACC
>Ga0265340_10000368_pt1 | contig 23885 bp, 16 predicted proteins | sample 4CB225metaG_FD_202082 | JGI IMG/M metagenome (GOLD analysis project Ga0265340, IMG submission 202082) | Rhizosphere microbial communities from Carex aquatilis grown in University of Washington, Seatle, WA, United States - 4-CB2-25 metaG | ecosystem: Host-associated > Plants > Roots >...
GACGCACCTGAGCCTCGAACAACCCGACCACCGTCCGGGACGACACGACCTCCGCGGTGTCGGTCGTGGTGTCGTTCCAGTCCGGGTTCCATTCTGTGACCACGGCTTTCCGCTCGGCCGAGGTCAGCATCGTGGCGGTACCGATCGACCGGTGCGGATCGGCGGCCAGGTCGGCCAGAAAGGTCAGGAAGGACCGCTGCCGGGCCTCGAACTCGTCCAGGCCGGCACCTGACGTGACCGCCTCGAAGCTGATTCTGGCGCCGGTACCCTCACCCCGCACCGCGATCGAGAGATCTTCCACCGGCCGGATCGAGATGTCGTGCCGGGTGGCCGGATGACCGGCAAAGGTCAGTTCCCGGTCGAAGCCGATGATGTTGACGACCGGGCCGAAGTACTTCCGGTTTCCCAGTGGCCAGGCCAGTTCCCGCCGCAATTCCTCGCCGCGAAACCGTTGATGCCGCATGGCCAGTCGCAGCTCGTCCCGGGCCTGGCCGGCCAGCCCGATCAGGTCCGCACCGGGTGGCACGCCGAGTCGCACGGGAAGCACATTGGCCAGGGTGGACGGGGTCCGCCCCGACAGCGGGGTGATCCTCCCGGTGAGAGCGACACTGAAGACGACGTCCCGGAGACCGGTGACCCGCCCCAGGTACCCGGCAGTAGCGGCCAGCATCACGCTCGGCCAGTTGGACTTCGCCCGGCGGGAGACGTCCTTCAGCCTCTGTACGGCTTCGGCGTCGAGGTGGCCACCGGCCCGACGGTACTCGCCTTCGGCCGCCTCGAAACCGAACTGGGCCGGCTCGGGCCGGTCCGCGAAACGCTGCTGCCAGTAGCGCTGGTCGGTCCGATAATCGTCGGAATTCCGGTACTGCGCATCTTCGTTCAGCAAGCCGGCCAGCGATCCGAAATGCCCTGGTTCCAGCGGGGCTCCGGCCACCAGCGCGCCATACAGCGCCGCGACCCGCCGGTCGATCAGTGACCAGCCATAGCCGTCCATCACGACGTGGTTGTAGCGCTGGTACCAGAAATACCGGTCGGCGGCGATCTTCAGCAGGGCATAGCCGAACAGTGGTTGCGAGGGATCCACCGCCGTGGCCAGTTCGGTCTGCATCCAGGCCCGGGCGCCGGCCTCCGGATCCGGGTCCGAGCCGAAGTCGATGATCTCAAGTTCCCAGTTCGCGGGTGCGAAGATCTGCTCCGGGCCTTCTGGGCCGGTAATGATCCGGAGGTTGAGAACCGCACATTCCTCAACTGTTCTGGCCAGCGCCTGCTCGAACAGCGACTCCTCGACCGTTCCCCGGATGTCGACGTACTCGGCCGCGTTGTACGCGGCCCCGGCCGGCCCGGCCTGCTGGGCCAGCCAGATCTCGTACTGGGCGGCGGACAGGGGGTACCGACGGTTGTGCTCGGTCATCTCGTTTCTTACCTACCTGCCTAGTGGCTGGCCACAAGACCATAAATGGATTCGAGGTTCGGAGCCTCAAGGACATCGATGACCGTCACCGAGCGGCCGGTCCTCTGCTCGAGCTGGGTCACCAGCCACAGGAGGTGCATCGAATCCCAGCCGGGAAGTTCGTCGAGCTCCCGTTCGATGTCGTCGAGCGTGATCATCAGGCCGAGCTCGTCACGGACCAGACCGATGAGATCTCTGATGTTGTTCACAGTTCCTCAAGACTCTCTACGAGATGGACATGGTCCGGTGCCGGGGCGACCTCGGCCAGTTCGTGCCGGAAGGTGGTGACCTGCTCGTCGCCGGTCACCCGGACGAATCCGTGCCGCGGGTAGAAGTCGGCGACCCGATGGTTGCGGGGGGTCCGCCGGTAGTCGGCCAGTACCTGCTGGACGCCGGTTTCCCGGGCCAGCCGCAGCACCGACAGGAGACAGGCCTCCTCGATCCCGCGGGAAAATACCCGGCAGCTCAGAAGGAAGTTCTCGATCCGGAAGGCCGTGGCCTCCCGGCGGATCAGCACCGCGCCCACGAGTCCGTTCCGGCCGAACCGGTCCCCGGTGTGCACAGCCAGCACGAGAGCGGCCGGATCCTTGATCAGCGCCTGCACCTCAGGCGGCTGAAGCCGGCGCGCGGTCAGGTTGAACTGGTTGGTGCGCAGGGTCAACTGGGAGACACGGGCCGCCTCCGCCTCGGTCGCGGCGGCGATCCGCACCCTGACGTTCAGGGCGCGCAGATACTCGGCGATTGAGTCGAAACGGTCGAGAAAGCTCTGCCGTTCGGCCTCGACCCGATACCGGGCCGAACGCTCGCGATCCTCCTCGGTCAGTTCGAGGGCGTCGAACCATCCTTCCTGGAGCAGGTTTTGCCGGTGTGAGGCCGGCTCCCGATCCAGATCGACGACGGCGACCGCGGGAAGCTCCTGCCGGACCAGCCCACGCTCGTAGGCACTGTCGTCGGCGAACACGAAGCTGTCCAGGCCCAGGCCGAGGGACTCGGCCAGTCGGCGGAGATTCTCATGCTTGGGCTGCCAGTTGGCGATGACCTGGACGAAATCTTCCTCGCGCAGGACCATTCGGGGATGCTCTCGCAACACCGCGGCGACCAGTTCGGGTTCGTTCTTGCTCACCGCGGCCAGTACCACCCCCTGCGAGCCGAGCTGCTTGACGACCCGCTGGAAGCTCACGAAGGCCTCGCCCCGGTAGCCGTCCCCCACCTCGATGCCGTCCATGCCGTCCTCGCCGAGCACACCACCCCAGAGCGTTTCGTCGAGGTCGAGCACCAGGGCCTTCCGGCTGTGACCGAGGTGCTGACGGACCAGCGGGGTGACCTGCTGCGCGTACCGGCTCAGGAGCTCCGCGGTGAGATGCGCCTTGGCGTACAGGCTCAGCCGCCCGTCGCTGGCCGGCACGCCGTCGGCCAGGACGGGATCGAGGTCGAGCACGACCACGGCCGGGTTCTGCGCGGCCAGCCGCAGCAGACGGATGTTCACCTCCCGCCAGATCACTCCCAGCCGGGCCCGCGAGAGATGGTCGATGAGCTGGCCGGTGTACTCGCGCAGCAGGGGCATCGTGTTCAGCACCAGGGTTGCCCGGCCGCGGGCCGGGCCGTCCTGGAATCGGGACGCCAGACCCTCGATCACCTGCAACCGGGCCGCGGCCACGCGCTCGACGTCCTCCGGTCGCCATGGAACTGGTATTTCATCGAAGACGATCGACGGGTCGAGCAGACAGAGCACCAGGTCGGGCCGGCACCGGTAAATCTGGCTGGCCGGGTCGGACAGCTCGAAGACGTACCCGTCGAAATCGCCCAGTACCGGTCGCAACAGGATTCCGTGCCGGGCCAACTGGACGGTGAGCGCCGGGATGACCGACGACAGCGTGCCGTGCCCGGTAACGGCGACGGTCACGCTGGGCACCGCCGGGTGCTGCCGGCTGACCTGGTCCGGGTCGAGGCGGGCCAGCGCCCGGCCGGCGCGCTGCAGTTCCAGTTCGGGCAGGCCGGTCAGCAGCTCCCGCACCTGCGGGTACTGGGCGGCAAGCCGGCCCTCCCGGGCCAGCCCGAGCAACGGATCGGCCGTGCGTGGACCGGGTGGAGTGGCCGGATCGATCGGATCGGCCACGCTGGTCAAATTCATCGCGAGTCACCGTCGGGAGCCCGTCTGACGGGGCCGCGCCCCGGCCGGGGCGAACCGGAAGCTCCCGGACCCGGACCATGAAATCCCGGCCCACCAGCCCCCGGACCCGGACCGTGGAACCCCGGACCACCAGCCCCCGGACCCGGACCATGGAACCCCGGACCACCAGCCCCCGGACCGGGACCGTGGAACCCCGGGCCGTGGAACCCCGGACCGGCTCCGGAGGCGACCAGTTCGTCGTCCTCCGGGCCGGCCTGGTCATCCTCCGCACCGGCCTCGGGACCGGGCGCCGCCTGGCTGCGGAACTGGGTCCGGTAGAGATCGCGGTAGAGGCCGCCGAGCTCGATCAGCTCTTCATGGGTGCCGCGTTCCACGATCTGGCCGCCGTCCACGACCAGGATCTGATCGGCGTCCCGGACCGTGGACAGCCGGTGCGCGATCACCACCGAGGTCCGGCCCACCAGCGCCGACTTCAGGGCAAGCTGGAGCGCCGCCTCGGACTCCGAGTCCAGGTGCGCCGTGGCCTCGTCCAGCACCACGATCGAGGGGGCCTTGAGCAGTAACCGGGCCATCGCCACCCGTTGTTTCTCCCCGCCCGAGAACCGGAATCCCCGGTCGCCGACCACCGTGTCCAGGCCGTTGGTCAGGCTCGAGATGAGATCCCAGATCTGGGCGGCCCGGCAGGCCTCGATCAGGTCCTCCTCGGTGGCCTCCGGGCGGGCGTAGAGCAGGTTGCCGCGGATGGTGTCGTGGTACAGATGCGCATCCTGAGTCACCATCCCGATGGTCTGGCTCAGTGAGGCCAGGGTCAGATCACGAACGTCCTGGCCACCGATCCGCACCGCGCCCGAATTGGGATCGTACAGACGTGGGATCAGGTGGGTGATCGTCGTCTTGCCCGCCCCCGAGGGTCCGACCAGCGCGGTCAGCGTTCCGGCCGGAACCCGGAAGCTGACCTCGCGCAGGGTCAGAGCGTTCTCCGAGCGTTCCTGCACCGGCAACGCGATCGACTCCAGCGAGGCCAGCGACACATCCGCGGCAGCCGGGTACCGGAACGAGACCCTCTCGAACTCGATCTCCGGTGCGGCCGGCTCGTCGGCCTTGACCGCCGGCAGCGCCCGGGCCCCCGGACGCTCGGTGATCAGTGGCTTCAGGTCAAGGATCTCGAACAGCCGGTCGAAGCTGACCAGCGCCGTCATCACATTGGCCTGGGCGCTCGAGAGCTGGTTGATGGGGCCGAACAGCCGGGTCAGCAGCGTGGCCAGAGCCACCAGCGTGCCGAGCTGGAAGGCCCCGTCGATGACCAGGCGACCGCCGAGCCCGTACACCACCGCAGTAGCCAGTGAGCCGAGCAGGAGAACGGACAGAAACATCAGCCGGCTGTACACGAAACTCACCACGCCGATGTCCCGGACCTGGGCCGCCCTCGTGGCGAAGCGGGTCTTCTCCTCATCGGGTCGCCCGTACAACTTCGCCAGCAGAGCACCGGCGACGTTGAACCGCTCGTTCATGAGCGAGCCCATCTCGGCGTTCAACTGCATCGACTCACGCATCAGGCGCTGCAACCGGCGGCCGACCAGCCTCCCGGGCAGGAGGAACAACGGCAACGCGATCAGCGCGACGATGGTGATCTGCCAGGACAGGTAGATCATGGTGCCCAGAATCAGCACCAGGGTCAGGGCGCTCGACACCACCGTCGACAGCAGCGAGCTGATCGCCTGCTGGGCACTCACCACATCGGTGTTGAGCCGGCTGACCAGCGACCCGGTCTGAGCCCGGGTGAAGAACGCCAGCGGCTGACGCTGCACCTGATCGAAGACCTCGGTCCGCAGGTCGTAGATCAGACCTTCGCTGACCCGCCCGGACAGCAGGCTCTCGAAGAATCCGAGCAGAACTTCCAGCACCGCCAGCCCGGCGACCCCGATCGCCGTCCAGAGGACGACGTTTCGGTCGCCGGGCCGGATGCCGCTGTCGATGAGGTACCGGAACAGCAGCGGCGTCGTCACGGTCACGACCGCGCTCATCGCGGTGAGGGTCAAGAGCGATCCAATGCCCCACCGGTATCGCCTGGCATAGGGCCCGATCCGCCGTACCGTCCCGGGGCGAATCCGCTGCCGAGTGAGCGATGAATCCGGGCCGAAGCCCCGGATCATAATCCCTTGACCCGCACCACCGATCATTAGCGATTACCCCCTGCTATCCCTCGGCGCTCTCGTACTCTTTCATTTCCTCGATGAGGCTCTTTGGACGCATGTCCGTCCAGTTCTCCTCGATGTACTCCAGGCACGCCGAACGAGTCTCCTCGCCGAAGACGGTTTCCCAGCCGGCCGGCACGGCGGCGAACGACGGCCACAGCGAATGCTGGCCCTCCTCGTTCACCAGAACCAGAAAAGTCCCATTCTCATCGTCGAACGGGTTGACCATGATCACTCCCATGCGTTGAATTGCGGAACACAGATTGACGACGACGCCGGCGCGCTAGCTGCTCTGCGGCTGCAGCCAGAACATTCCATCGGTCGAAGCCACCAGACCACCGTCGAAAACTGGGACGTCGGCACCGGCGTCCTCACCGAGCAGGGCTCGGGCCTGTACGTGCGCACCTTCCTGCATAGCCTGCCGGACCACCGACGACTTGAACAACGGGACCATGCTCTTCTCTTTTTCGTCGACCAGGACGTCGACGGCGTCGGCGAATTCGCTGGAGCGCTTCTTGAAACGAAGGGCCGTCGATTCGGCGTCCGCCAGGGCGAACTCGGAGGACGACATGCCGGCCACCAGCTCGACGAACGACTCCAGTTCGGTGTGATTGTTCTTCGTCACCTTCTTCGCCGACCAGAAATACGAGGTCTCGTCGACGTGCATGTCGTAGAACGACATCAGGAATTCATAGAAGACGCCGTATTCCCGGCGATAGCGGGCCTCGAACTCGTCGAAGGCCGGTGCTTCGTCGACCAGGCCGGCCAGAATGCTGTTGATGGACCGGGCGGCCAGCAGCGCACTGTAGGTCGCCAGGTGAACACCGGAGGAGAACACCGGATCCACGAAGCAGGCGGCGTCACCGATCAGCACCATCCCGGGCCGCCAGAAGGTGGTGTGGTGGTACGAGTAGTCCTTGCGCACCCGCAACTGACCGTAATCGCCGGTCGTTACCCGGGCCGCACCGGCCAGATAGTCCGTGATGATCGGGCACTCCGCGATCAGGCTCATCAGCGCTTTCTCGGGGTCACCCTGGATCTTGTCGGCGTCTTCCCGGCGCACGACCGCCCCGACACTGGTCAGGGTGTCGCTCAGCGGGATGTACCAGAACCATCCGCTGCCGAAGGCCGCGGACAGGATGTTGCCCGAGTTCGGTGGCGGGAGCCGCTTGCCGCCCTCGAAGTAGCCGAACAGCGCCAGACTCCGGAAGAATTCCGAATACACTCGGCTCCCGCCGACCCGTTTATAAATTCTGCTGGTATTTCCGGAGGCATCCACGACGTATTTGGCGAACACCTGCCGTTCATTTCCCTCGGCATCGACGTACTTCACCCCCGTAACCCGGCCGTCGGCCTCGATGATATCGGTGACCGCGCAATTCTGCCGCACCTCGGCGCCGTTGCGCACCGCATTGTCCAGCAGAATCTTGTCGAATTTGCTCCGCTCCACCTGGTAGGCGAAGGAGGTGGGACTGGAGATCTTGGGTGAGACCGAGAAGGAGAAGGTCCAGGGATCGGGCCGGGCTCCCCATCTGAGGGTGCCGCCGAGCTTGTGCGTGAATCCGGCCTTCGCCAGCTCATCCGCCACCCCGATCATTCGGCAGACGCCGTGGACCGTGGACGGCAGGAGCGACTCACCGATCTGATACCGCGGGAACGTTTCCTTCTCCAGAATCAGTGCGCGGTGGTTCTGCATCGCCAGTAGCGAAGCGATAGTCGATCCGCCTGGCCCGCCACCCACCACCACCACGTCGAACTCCTCTTGGTGCTCGGTACTCATTTCTCCACCTCCCCATGAAAGTGCCGTGCTTGCTGAAAGCGCCGTACTTGATGACGTCATCCTCTCCCATCAATGGGGGTTTGACGAGGCATTGGACGGGTCCGGGCCAACACAATCGCGGCCGCTGAATACGCGCGTCCAACCAGAGGATTGAACAGTTGGACGGCGTCGGTTTCAGGACCGGCGCCGGGTTTCAGGAGCTGCGCGGAAACCTGATCCAGATGAACGGTTCCGCATTCTCCGGCCATTCCGCGGCCCAGCTCTCGATCCCGGTTTCGAGTGCCTCGACCGCGGCCCGGTCACCGACCCGCCGCAACTCGCCGGTGACCGCAGTCAGCCAGCCGTCGACCTGGTGCACCCAATCGGAACCGGCCGGACCGAGATGCCGGTGAATCCGAGGGTGACGCCCCAGCCAGGCCGCGATCGCCGGAGCTCGATGCATGACGTAGGTGTCGCCCACGATGTGCACGTCGAGCGCAGCCGGAACTTCCGCCTCGAGCCGGAGCAGGAAGTTCGTGAACCCCAGCGCCCGCTGCCGGCCGCGGCCGGCGCCCGGCGCCCGGTCCGCGAGGTCGAGTTCGGCCAACCGGACCGCGATTCCGCGGCTGATCTCAGTCTCCGCAGCCGGCCCCGCTCCTCCCGCTTCCCCAGCTTGCCCCGCCGGCCCCGCCTCTCCGGCTTGTGTCCCGGTCTCGACGCAGTACGCGATCGCGTTCTCGGGCGGATCCAGGTACAGCCCGACGACGCGGTGCAACTGCTCGACGGCCGTTCCGGTTCCGGCGAGCCGGGTAACCTCCGGCCGGTGCGGTTTCAGTTCGAACGACTTCCAGATCCGCCCGATCGTCGACTTCGACAGACCCGACCGCTTGGCCATCAGAGCCCTTGACCAGTGAGCCGCGTTCGGCGGTGCCGTCTGCACGGTGGCGATGACCACCTCCCGGATCTGGTCGACCCCGATCGTGGCCGGCCTCCCCTGGCGAGCCGCGTCGACCAGTCCGTCAAGGCGATCAGCGATGAACCGCCGGCGCCACTTCCCGACGGTTGCCTCATTGAGCATCAGCTCCGCCGCGACGGCCTTGTTGGACGAAGTCTGGGCACAGGCCAGTACGATCCGCGCCCGCAACGCCAACGGCGCATTGTGTCGCCGGGCCCAGCTCATCAGCTGAGTCCGCTCCTCGTCGGTCAACGTCAACTCGGCTTTCGGCCGACCTGTCCTCGCCATAGACTCAATCTTCAGATCACTCTCCGACCGACGTCCAACCGCTCGGCTTCAGCGCTTGGACAGCCTCGCCAGCTATCCTTCGCTCTGCCGCGGCGGCACCAGAGCGGCTTTTTCGTCGAGGTTCAGGGCGAATTCCGCCCAGGTCTCAGCGCATTCCCGGGCGAGCTGGGCCACCACGCTCCGGCGGTGCAACGGGACTCCCTCCGATATCCGATCCCAGTCCTCCGAGCGGATCACCAGAATCTGCAGCAGCCTGAGCAGGTCGCGCCCAGCCTCATTGAAGCGAATCGCGGGGTCGGCTTTGAGACGTTCCACCGCCTCGGCGGCCCCACTCGGCCGGGTTCCGCTCGACCTGGGGCCGGCCGCACTTGATCTGGACCCCGCCGGGCTCGATGCTGTCCCGGTACCGGGGAGCCTGCTGATAGCCAGTCCCATCCGGCTCTTTCGCTCGTCCCGAAGATGATCACCCGCTGGCTCCGCGGCGGCGGTGAGCGGATTCCCGCCGTGCGTCAGCCTCTTCTTCAGGGTCCGAACCGTTTCCGGCGAGATTCCGGCCGACCGGGCGACCTGCCGAAGTGAGAGATTGGGATTGGCGAGGATCAGCTCGCTCGCGGCCCGCCGGCCTTCGGCGCTGCTGAGCGGCCGGACCCGGCCGTCCTGACCGATCCGGACGTCACCCTCACCAGGTTCCCCGAGCGAACGCCGGCGAATCTCGGCCACCGTTCCCGGGGAGATGCCCGCGATCGACGCAATCATCCGGGCCGACCATTGCGGATGCGATCGGATCATGCGCTCGACCGCGGCCTTGCGGTCGGCCAAGGACAGCGGCAATCCGTGCGCGATATTGGATTTGACGGCCAGGATGAAGGCTTCGGCCTCGCCACCGTCGAAGAACCTGACCGAGATTGATTCATGACCCTTGAGTTTGGCGACCTTCAGGCGATGCATACCATCGATCACCCGCATTGTCCGCCGATGCACTATGATCGGTGGAAGTTGATCTTCCATTGCGGCGAGCATCTCTACATGCTCGGCGCTCTCACCCGATGCACGCGGTGAATCGGCTACGGACAGCGCACTTACCGCAACTTCCACCACTGGCGCTTGATCTATGGGCCCCTGTCCCAGCTCCAACTGTCGGCTCCTCACGATCGTTCCTCCCAGGACGCCTTTACCGACCCTCGCTTCTCTTTGACACCTCCCAGAGATAGAGGGCTGCGGGCCGGCAACAGATACCTAATCGGCGAATACCCAAATCGATAATCGCCGGCACCGGAATCCGCCCATGCTTCGACCCCGAATTTGGCCGTTGCCTCAGCGATGCCCCCCGTAGCGCGACGACGGTGACCCGTGCTGACCAGCACAGCTCTGACGCCATAAGAAGCGTACGACATGGCCCCCATGAGGACAATAGGGATATAGCAATCCATGATAGTTGCTTAACGCTTACGAAAAATCACAATACGTAGCCCACGGTAGCGCGGTCAGCACCCGGGAAGCGGGTCTTATGTTATCCACCATCACTACATAGCCGCAGCCCACAAGGGGTAACAGCGGTGAGTGCGAGAAATTTTTCGGCGACTTCGGTACGCATCAGTAATATACGAGCCCGTGGGCACGTTCCCTAATGCGCCCATAGTCCATGGAATAAGTAATTCCTGAAGGATCCTACATCTTAAGATTTTCTTAACGTAACGCGACCACGTGGTGAGACGGACCGGAAATCGCGGTGGATTTCTTCAGCCGGTCATCAGCCGGTAGACCCGAGCCGCGTTCCATCGCCCGATCAGACCGGCAATCCGGGTGGCGTCCTCGGCCGCCCACTCGCCACCCACCACCCGCTCGGCCAACAGGCCGCCGAGCGCGTGCCGGAAGCTCAGCGCGCCGACATGGTAGAACTCCGCCACCCCGAAAGCATCCGAGGAATAGAGCAGCTTCCCGAACGGCGCCAGTTCCGCGGTCTCCGCCAGCACCGCCCGAGCCCGAGTGGGCCCGACATAATGCATGGTCAGGCCGACATCGAGATGAACGTGCGGGTAAACCGCAGCCAGATAACCGGCCTGCCGATGATAGGGCCAGCAATGCAGCAGCAGCACCGGCAGCCGGTGCCGCTGCAGCCAGTCGGTGAGTAATGTCGGGTCGGCGCGGTACATCCGCAGATCCGCGTCGCCAAAGCCGATATGGAATTGAAGGGGCAAGCCGAGTTCGACTGCGGCCCACCACAGCGCCCGGGTGAGAACGGCGTCCTCCAGCCTCCAGCCCTCCGGGCCCGGTCCACGCCGGAGCCAGGCCCGGGCCGAGCGGGCGATCGCCGGTCGATCCGGTGGTTCCGGATCCAGATCAAGTCCGACCCGATAGGCAGCAACGGTTTTCACCCCGACCGCCGAACGCGCCGTGACCACCTGCTGAAGCCGTTCGATCAGGTGATCGGCGAACCCGGGGCCGTCCATCCCCTCGGCGGCGAGCGACTCGGCCACCGACTCCAGCCGGACGATCTCGTGACCACGGGCCGGGGCGGCCAGGCTCGCCAGTTGCTCCGGGGTGGTCAGCCCGGTGGCCCGGAATCCGGTGTCCAGCAGAAACTCCGCGGTGCCACTGGCCACCAGGAACCGCCGGTTCACCTCGGCCGGCCCGAGTTCGCGGCGACGGGACAGGTAGTCCTCGGCCCCGGCGTGCCGGGGCAGGTCGAGCACCGGCGCGCAGTACCGGCGGATCGCCAGCCCGACCGGCGTGTCGAAGTTGCTCGATCCCGCCGGAGGTGCCCCGCCCTCGCTGATCAGCGCCTCGAAACCGGGTCGGTCCAGTTCGGTGGTCAGCAGACCATGACAGTGATGATCGATCAGGGCCAGCCCGGCCAGGTGGTCGGCGGTCAATAGACCCAGCGGTAGGCCGCCGCGATCGCCTCGTCATCGAGACCGGCCACCCGCTCGGCTTCCGCCCGGCGAACGGCGATCACCGCGTCGGTGAGTCTCGGGCCGAGAGCCTGGGTCAAGACGGACGAGCCGGCGAACTCCTTGAGCGCCTGGCTGATCGACAGCGGCAGCCGGCTCACCCCGAGCCGGGCCAACTCGGCGTCACCCAGCGTGGAAGGGTCATCGGTTACTTCCTCCGGCAACGACCGACCACGGCCGATCCCGTCCTGACCGGCCGCGAGAAGGCCGCTGAGCAGCAGATACGGGTTGGCGGCCAGATCCGCGCACTTCACTTCCAGATTCGCCGGGCCGTCCGGATCGGCCGTCATCCCGGTGATCAGCCGCACCGCGGCCTCCCGGTTCTCCCGTCCCCAGCAGCCGTAGACCCCGGCCCAGTGCGAGGGCTGCAATCGCAGGAAACTGGACGGACTCGGGGTGGCCAGGGCGGCGAGCGCGGGCAGTTCGGCCAGGATTCCCGCGGCCAGCCCCTCCGCTTCGGCGCTCAGCCCGTACCGGCCGGTCCCGCCGGTGTGCAGGTTCGCACCGTCGCGCCACAGCGAAAGATGCACGTGACCGCCGTTACCGACACCGCCGGGGCGGACGGTCGGCGCGAACGAGACCCGCAAGCCGTGCCGGGCCGCGACGGCCCGGATGGTCTGCCGGACCAGCACGCTGCGATCGGCCGCGGTCACCGGGTCGGCCGCGGCCACCGAAACCTCGAACTGGCCGCAGGAGTATTCGGGGTGCAGTTGCTCGACCTCCACCTTCTGCCCGTCGAGCGCGGCCAGCAGGGCAGCGGCGAAATCGGACAGCTCGATCAGCCTGGTCATTCCGTAAGCCGGCCCGGTGCACGCCGGAACGAACTCACCCGCCGGCGCGTCCTGGGTTCCCAGCGCGAATTCGATCTCGATCGCGGCCTTGAGGCTGAACCCGGCCTGGGCCGCCTGCCCGGTGAGCCGGCGCAGCCGGGTTCGGGTGCAGGCCGGGTGCGGATCGCCGTCCTGAGTGATCCGGTCCACCGGGGCCCAGGCCCAGCCGGGCTGACCGGCCAGGGCCACCAATCCGTCGAGATCGGGGATCAGCCGCAGGTCACCGACCGGGCCACCGAGGTCCTCAGTGCGGACGATCGAGTCGTCAGCCAGGAAACTGTCGAAGACCGGAGACATCCCGGCCCCCCAGGCGGTGACCGTGCTCAGCCGGCGCAGCGGAACGGTCTTGATCCGGTTGATCCCGGCGGTATCCACCCAGGACAGCACCACCCCGTGCACAGGCGAGGCGAGGTGGGACAGTTCGACGGTGAGCCGGCGGGCCCGTTCCACCTGACCGGGCCGGCCGCCCGGCACCGGGTCGTCGAGCGCGGTCACCGGGTCTCCTGCCGGACCCGGCCGGTCAGCGGGCCACCGGTCAGGCCGTCCTCGGCGGTCAGCCGCCGGCCGGCCCGGCGGGCCAGTTCCGGCCGGGCCAGAACCAGGACGACGGACAGCAGCAACCAGATCGCGCAGATCACCGGCATCCAGGCGGCTGGGCCCGAGGGATACGGGACCACATTCCGGTACAGCGTGTACCCGATGAAGGCCAGGGCCAGCACCGGCACCACGATCTGCCGGCGCGGCACACCGGTGCCGGTGCCGGTGAAGAACACCAGCCGGGTCGCGCCGAGAGTGGCCAGCGCGTAGGCGACCAGCAGAATCAGGGTGCCGATGGTGCCGGCATAGAGGAACACGTCGAACGGCTGGGCGCCGAGCCCGATCGCCGCCACCGCGATGATCGCGTACATCCCCAGGATCACGGTGACGGCGGCCGGGATGGGCGTTCGCCGGGTGGGTGAGATCCGGGCCAGCGCGGCCGGGGTGACGCCGTCCCGGGAGAGCGCGAACAGCAGCCGCGACCCGCCGACCGCGCAGGCCAGCGTGCAGCCGAAAGCGCTGATCGCCGCACCCAGGCTGATCAGGTCGCCGACCCAGGCGCCGACATATTGCCGGCCGAGGTCCCCCAGCAGCGAACCGGAGGAACCGAAGGCCGCCATCCCGGATCGCCCCACGCCGAACCCCATCACCTCCACCCAGGTGACGAACACGAAGTAGACGCCGCCGAAGATCGCCACCCCGAGGATGGCCCGGGGGATGTCCCGGCGGGGCTCGCGGGCCTCCTCGCCGAGGGTGGCGGCAGCCTCGAAACCGGCGAACGACAGGAACCCGAAGACGATGCCGAGGAACAACGCCGACGCCGGGGTCCCGGAAGGAACGGTAAACGGTTTCAGGGTCAATCCCTGGCCGCCGGGAGCGTCACCGGCCGCCAGCCTGATCAGTACGACCACGCTGACGATCAGGATCAGGACGACGGTCGTCGCCTCGATGATCAGCAGGGTCCGGGTACCCCGCCGGATCGGGGAGACGGTGAGCAGCCCGACCAGTACCAGCACCGTGGCCCCGATCAGGAACGGCGCCCAGTGCGGGGGGCGGTGCCACCATCCGGCCGCGTCCAGGAAGCTGCTGCCGAAGATGCCGCAGGCCATCGCCGTCCCGACACCGTAGAAGGTGTAAGTGCCGAGCAACCCCCAGCCGGCCACCACCCCCGGCCGTGGGCCGAGGGTGGCCCCGACGAACCCGTACACGGATCCGGAGTGACGAAAACGCTGGCACAGCCGGACAAAGGTCCAACTGATCAGCAGTACCCCGATGGTGGCCAGGGCGAAGGTCAACGGCACCGATCGGCCGACGCTACTGGCCGAGCCCTGAGGATTGATGTTCGCGGCCATCGACGGCGCCATCAGAGCCACCGAAAGGCCAATGGTCTCCCAGATGTTCAGTTCACGTCGCAGGTCGGCGCCGACGTTGGTCATCCGCACTCCCGGAATCGCACCGAGCATCGCTGGAGATCATCACGAACTAGCACAAAATAGCAGGCTGGGGCGGCCTCCACCAGAGTAGTGGCGGCGGTTGGAGGTGGATCAGGACTGCGGGACCAGCCGGTACGACTGGGCCCCGGTCCCGTTGCAGGTGTACTGCACGAGCTGAACGCTGTCCGACGTCGACGCGGCGGGCACGTCGAGGCACTTGCCGCTGTTGCGGTTGACGAAGTGGTAGTAGCCGCTGCCCTCGGCAACCGCCGTCCATTGCTGGTTGTTGCCGCCGCCATAGGTCCAGGTCTGGATCGGCGCGTTGTCAGCGGTCGACACGTCGGTCACGTCCAGGGACTGGGCGGTGTTCGCGCGGTTGTTGATCCGCAGATAGCTGCCGGTGGTGGTCTGGAACTGGTACTGCTGGGCGTTGGTGCTGTTGCAGGTGTACTGCTGAATCGCCGTGCCGCTGGTGGTGCCGGCGGCCCGGGCGTCCACGCACTTGCCGCTGTTCTTGTTGATCACCGTGTACCAGGCGGTCGACGAGATCGGATCGGTGGCCGGCGTCGTCGGGGTGACCGTCGGGGTATCGGTCGGGGTCGGGCTGGTGGTGCCGGCCCCGGCCAGCCACAGGATCCCCTGGATCAGCCACTGGTTCTGCTGCGGGCTGGCGAACGTGGAGGAGGTGCGGGTATTCGTGTCGTAGTTCATCGCGTTGTGGCCGAAGTTGGCGTACAGCATCTTGTACTTGGTGTTCGACCACAGGATCGGGTAATAACCGCTGGTCCACTGCTGGTTGGGGTCGGTGCCGACCGGGAAGCTGGAGTTGTCGATCGAGGCCAGGACGTCGATGTTTGGGTTCTGGCGCAGGTCCTTGCTCCAGGAGTACCACTCACTCACCGAGGACCCGATCGTCGCCGGCAGTCCCGCGGTCGAGGGGTGATTGCGGTCCTCGATCTTCAGGGTGGCGCTGGTCGGGCCCCAGGTGTTGGTCTCGAACGAGCCGGTGCCCAGGAAGGTGTTGTAGTACCAGCTCCAGGAGTTCGGGTCGGTGGTGAACGCGCTGACGTGGAAGCCCATCCAGGCGCCGCCGTTGTTCATGTAGGTCTGGAACGCGGTGCGCTGGCCCGAGTCGGTCGGCGCGTCGTCCAGGAACATGATCACCTTGTACGCGGCCAGGCTGCCGGTGTTCAGCCGGCTCCAGTCGGTGGTCGCCTCCCAGGTGAAACCGTTGGCCGCGGCGGCGTCCGGGAACCAGGTTTTCGCTTCCTTGTCGAAATCGATGTGGGCCGCGTCGTAGGTGCCGTCGTAGAAGGCCAGGACCTTGAACGGAGTTGCGGCCGCCGGGGTCACCGCGCCGCTGGCCGAGGTCGTCGAAAGCGTGAGGCCAACCGCGGTGAACAGCCCGAGCGCCGCGACCAGCGGGCGCTTCAGGCCGAAGGAGAGATTTCTGAACACGGAGAATCCTTGGGGGTAGGCAGGGCGGACACGGCACCCGGACCAGGAGGCTGGGGCGCCGCTCGGGTCAGATCATCGATGACCGAGCCCTAGATCCACAAGGCTTTTAATCTTATAGTTAAATTAAGTCTATTAACCAGTCGCCTTTACTCAGCCGGTTCCCCGCAGGGCGAGGTTCTGACCGATCAGGCTGCCGTCGGCCGCGGTCGCGTTGCGGTATCCAACCGCCCAGACGGTGGCCGCCCCCTCGGGCCCGGCCACCGCCGAAATCCCCTGCCCGAGAACGCCGAACGGCAGCACGGGTGTCGGTTCCACGGCCCGGCGCGACGAGGCTCAGCACCGCGGCCCCGCCGAGGCCACGAGAGCGCACTTGATCACCGGCCAGGCCCGGAAATGTGTCAGCGACGCGGACGGTTCGCGGGCCCGGCCAATGATCATCGACGGGAGCTGGAACAGTAGCCGGGTGACACTTGTCGAGATCTGCCTCGAAGACCTCGCCGGAGCCGCGATCGCCGAGCGAGCCGGGGCCGACCGGATCGAACTGTGCACCAATCTGGCTCAGGGGGGAACGACCCCGAGCCTCGGCACGGTGTCGGCCGTACTCGACTCGGTCGGCACCGTGGGAGTCCAGGTCCTCGTCCGGCAGCGACCCGGCGACTTCGTCTACAGCGCCCTCGAGGTGGAGGCGATGGTCAGGGACGTCGCGGCGATCGGGGCGCTGGCCCGGCCGGCCGGGGTCACGCTCGGCTTCGTCCTCGGAGCCTTGACCCGCGACGCCGCGATCGACGTCCCGATCATGAGCCGGCTGCTCGGGGCCTGCCCCGGCGGCCCGGTGACCTTCCATCGGGCCTTCGATCTGATTTCCGACCAGCAGGCGGCACTGGAACTGCTCGTCGATCTGGGTGTCGGGCGGGTGCTGACCGCCGGCGGCCCGGGCCGGGCCCTGGAAGGGATCGCCGGCCTGGCCCGTCTCGTCAGTCAGGCCGACGACCGGATCTCGGTGCTCGCGGCCGGCGGCGTGCGGGCCGACAACGTGGCCCGGATCGTGCGGGCCACCGGGGTGAGCGAAGTGCATCTTCGCGCCCCGGCCTCCGCGAACCCGGCGTCCAACCTGCCATCAGACCTGCCATCAGACCTGCCGTCGAACTCAGCGTCGAGCCTGGCATCGACGTCGATCGAGGTCATCCGCGCGACAATCGCCGCGCTCGGTTGAGGTTTCGTCCGGCTGCGGGTCCACGGCCGCGAACCTGGTCGACGCCGGCACCGCCCGCGGTGGGTCACCCGTCCGGGACGTGACCGCGCTCGGCTTCGACGCTCTGACCTTCCGCTGATGAGGTCCCGGCAGCGTGGAACAGCCCAGCCGTCACCGATCCATTTCGCCGGACGGACGGACCCGGCGCGACTGCTCCTGAGCCTCGAGGCAATCTGGCCGAGAACAGACCTGCTGCCGGGCCAGCCGGTCCTGGACGTAGATCAGTTTGCCGGCCCGGTCCCGGGCCGCCCGGTCACACCATGGGCAGTACACGACCCAATCACTGCGAATGCGCATGATGACCTGCACGACGGATACCGGTCCGATTGCCGCCCGCGAGGCTATGACAACGATGCCGGAACTTACTCCAGGGTAACTCGATGTTGAACAATTGTCTGCCCGTCCCAACCCCTTTTCAAGGATGGACTTTTGACCCTGGACCGAAGAAGTACCGGAGGACAATGTCGGTATCACCGACCGCACCACGAGACACAGAGGAGATCGCGATGAAAGCTGAACGAGGCGACTGGCTGATCGTGGAATCGCTGCACACCGGTGAGGTCCGTCGCCGGGGCATGGTGCTGGAAGCGCACGGCGCCGACGACTCCCCACCGTTCCTCGTGGCCTGGGCCAATGACGATCACGAATCCCTGGTCTTCCCCGGCCCGGACGCCCACGTGGAAAAGGCTCAGGGCGCCACCACCGGGAAACACTGGTAAAGCCAATGCCGGGTCAGGTCACCTGGTCCACGCGGTCAGGCCACCTGATCCGGCGTCAGCACCGTTCCAGCGCCATTTCAGCGCGCCCGGGCAAGGTGGAAGGAATATTCACCACCACCAAGTCCACACGGGGAACGGAGAAGTTGAACCATGAAATGGCGAAAAGTCCTGATCGGGCTGGCGAGTACGGCCTGTGCCGTGCTCGCGGTGGGAACGATTGCGGTCGGTCCGGCGTGGGCGGATACCATGCCGGCCCGGCAACTGGGTCTCGGTACCTACTCACTCAGGGCAGCCTACAGCGGTGACGAAAGCTCTTCCGGGTCCAGCTCCACCGCGGTGACCCTCACAGCGGCGACCCAGCCGACGACCACTCACTTGTTCATATTGGATCCCACCGGCACGACGGTGACGGGTGATCCATCGATCGTCTTCGGTGACGAGCAAGGATATTCATTCAGTATCAACGTCAGCGCCGCCCAGTCCAGCACTCCGACCGGGACGGTGACCATCACGGACACGACTGCTTCCGGAACGATCACCTTGTGCAGCAGCACCCTGGACAGCCTTGGGGACATCCTCCTCTGCGCCGCCCTGGGCCCGAGCACACTGCCGGTCGGAAGCAACCAGATCACCGCTACCTACACCGGCGACGGTGTTCACGCCAGCTCCTCCACCCAGCGGACGATCACCGTGTTGCCCGTGCTACCGACCACCACCACCTTGACGCTGTCCTCCCCCTCGGTGCCTTTCGGCAGCGAGCAGACCGAGACCCTGATGGCTACGGTCACGCACGCCGGGAGCGGCGCCCCGACCGGGAAGGTCACGGTGACGACGGGAACAACGACGGTATGCACGATCACCTTGACCGGGGGCACGGGCAAATGCGCGCTCCCCAGCGGAAGCCTGCTGCGGCCAGGCAGCTACCCACTCACCGCCACCTACAGCGGCGACGCCACCGACACCACCTCCTCGGACACCTCCCAGACCCTCGTCGTGGCCAAGGAACCGACCACCACCACCCTGGCGCTGTCGGCGGACACCGTCGCTCTCGGCAGCGAGGACGCCGAGCAGTTCACCGTCGAGGTCGACCCCGCGACCAGCGGCACCCCGACCGGGAACGTCACCGTGAAGGTCGGAGCGGTGGGGTTGTGCACCATCCCCCTCGCCAGCGGCACGACCTGCTTCCTGAAACCGAGCCAGCTCAAGGTCGGCAGCTACCAGATCACCGCCACCTACAACGGCGATTCCACTTATGCCAGTTCCATATCCACGCCGCCGCAGACGCTCAACGTGGTGGACCTGTAACCTCGGCCTGCCGCTTACTGGTCCCCGCGCCGTCCGGCCATAGGCGCGGGGACCTTCCGCACCGCAGATCCGGCCACCGACCATTACCGGCCGAATTCGGTAAGCCACACTCCGCGAGCTCTGAGCCGTCGAGCGATTTTCGCGAGTTATCCACAAGTCAAGTCTTGTCTCTCTGCGTGCGCCAGGGTTCACCAGGAGCCGGAACTGCCGCCCATGTCCGGGGGCGATGACGCCGCGCTCGCAGCACTGGCCGCATTCACAGCACTGGCGGCACTCGCAGCACTCGCACCGGCGAACAACGCCGCTCGGTTGGCCGCGCTCACCGCCGAGCGCACCGCCCGCTCACCGTCCTCCGCAGCCGAGGTGGCGGCCTCGGCCAGCCGCAGCGCCTGCGCCGGGCTGCTCGTCAGCAGCGACCGTGCTTCGGTGACCAGGCACTCGGCGCGATCCACGGGCGAGGCCCCCCGGTGGGACTGGCCCCGATGCTGACGAAGATAGCTGCTGGCCGAGGAACTGACCCGCTCGGCGTGCGTGAGGGCGGTCCGGGCCAGGGACGTCATCGCCTCCCGCGCAGCCGCAGCGCGATCGGCGACCTGAGCCTGCACGCGGGTGAGCTCATCGGCCAGGTCCAGCCACGGCGGTCGGGAACCGGACCCTGCCGCCGTGATCCGCGCGACCTCTTCAGCGGCCACCTGCAGCGGGCCCACGTGCGCGTCCCCGAGGTCCGCGCGCCAGCCGTCGCACAACTTCTGCGCCGCGGCGATCTCCTGCTGGACGCGCACGCAGTCACCGGCCAGGGAAAGCTGGGCGGCTTTCGTCTTCGCGGCAGCAGCGGTCAGACCGGCAGCAGCGTCCACGGCGGCGCTGACATGCGCCAGTGCCTGCGCCAGCGCAGTGTCGGCCTCGTCCCAGCGCTGGGCGCTCATCGCGATCGCAGACTCCAGCAGGTCACACGCCTGAACCGCGAGCACCAACTGGTCTGCGGCCGAGGTGACACCGTCCTCCCACCGTGACCAGCAGGAGGAGTCGTAGTCCTCCCGCAGCGCCCCCAATAACACCAGCGCGTCCTGCGCCCCCTGCTGCGCCTCCTCGCGGCTTCGCCGCACAGCGCTGAGGGCGGCCGCCAGTGAAGCCGCGTGCAGGCTCAGAGCATCAGCGGAGGTCACCGCCCGGGCGGTGACCTCCCGGGCTTCGGCCAGGGCGGTGGTCGCCGCGAACACCTCACCAGCGCCTGCGTGGGCCTCGACCTCGTCCAGGAACGTCTGCGCACAGCTGAGGTCCTCGTCGCCGGCGGGCGTCCGCAGGCCGCTGCTGCGCACAGCCTCGACCCGCGCCCGCGCTTGGCTCAGGGCCTCACGCCCTTCGCGGATGCGGCCCGGCAGCAATTCGAGGTCATTCCTGACCCTCACACACGTCGCCTTCAGCCCGGCCATGCGGTCCTGGACAGCGGCGAAAGCCTTCTCGTGCGTTGCGTACTCCGTCACGCCCTGCTCCAGGCGTGCTGTGTTCAGCGCGGCGACGGCAGCGGAAGCCCACGTCTTCTCGCTGAGTTGCCAGCGCCCGTGGGCGTTTTCCAGGTCGGCTTCGAATTGACGTAGCTGCCCCTGCAACAGTTCGCCATCGCTGATGCAGGCTGTGACCTGCTCGACCTCCGCTGCTGTAGACACCGCGGCGGCACTGGCCGCACCGTCAGCACGCTGGGCCCGTTCACGCTGCCTGGTCAGGGCCAGGCGCGCTGTGGTCCGTCGGCGCCAGCGGCGCCACAGCGCCGCCCCGAGGGCGGCGGTGGCGGCGAAGCCGGTGATCGCCCCCAGGACCAGGGCGATGCTCCGCCACGACACGTTCATCGGTGCGGAAGGCTGGTCCTGGGACGGGTCGTCGGCGAACCCGCCGATGCTCGGGGTCCTGCCCTGCTCGGCGAACCCGCCGATGCTCGGGGTCTGGTCCTGATCGACAGTCGGTGCCGGGTGGGCTTTGGGGTGCAGGGCCTTGCGGATTCCGTCGAGTCCCGCCTGAAGTCCACCTTCGACGTCGCCCTGGCTGAACTTCTCATGCATCGCGTCGGTGCGGATGCGTTCGACCTTGCTGTCCATCCGGGAGGCGAATTTGTCTCCGTAGAAGAGACCAGACAGGTGATCGGAGACGGAGACGGCCACGACGATCATGTCCGGGGCAAGGCGAGAGCCCCGGGTCCAGTCCGGGCAGCGGCGGCGCTGCGCGCGCACTGCGTCCGCGATGTCGCCCGAGCTCAGATGCGGGTACAGCCGGACCCGGACCCGGGCCCGGCCGGCGCGCGCCAGGGCCCGCGCGGACGCGGTCAGCTGAGCCACCTGCGAGCGTGACAAGTCCGCGCCGGAGTCCGTCACGACCTGGTCACAGGTGCTCGCGGCGGCCGCTCCTCGCCCGCCGCTGCCCGCGACCGGCCAGACGGTGAGGGCGGCCACAACCAGCATGACACCGACAACCCGGACTCGGTGGGCAGTGCGCAGGTGCGGGGCCGGGTTCGTCATCCCGTGATTGTGCCTGGAGCCACCTTCACGGCAACGGGCGCGTCCCCCGAGCACAGACCAACGACCCGACGAGCCGACCGGCGGGACCGTCTTCGACGCGCGTACGGGCTTCCGTGTCCGCCAAATCAGCGACTATCTCCATTCGCGGCGAGACCAGAGTCAAGTTATCCGCAGGCCCGAAGCTCAGCCCTGGAGACATCTTCGAATCCGTAGTAAAATCGAGTCATTCGAACATGTGATCGAGAACGACTGGTACGTGCATGCCGTGCCCGTACATCATCGGCCCCCACGGGACGACGGTCGCAGACGAGGAGGGGGCACACGCGATGGACACCCACGACGGGCACCCCGATACCACCCCCTCCCTGGCATCGCCTCCGTATCCCGTGCCGCCGGAGGCTGCTGGGTCACCACAGCGGCCGCGCCCTGGTGCCTACCCCCGGGTGCCGGGGGCTCAGGTGTGGCCCCTGGGTGGGCACGGGCCGGCAGGCTGGCTGCCCCAACCGGGACCCGCCCTACACACCTTCTCAAACGTTGAGGGACATGGTGATTGGGTTGCATCGTCTCTGCCGGTACCCTGGCTGCCGCCGCCGGGCCGAGTCTGGTGATCTTGATAGTGATCCCGTTCGCCGGGGGCGGGACGACGTACCTGTGCAACCTAGGACCTCTCTTCCGCGCCCACCATAGTCTGAAAACCTATACGGAGTGGTCAATTCGGTTCACCACCGCCGAAGAGCCCTACCCGGCAGGAACTCTCGAATGGACCAGCCGGTGGGGGCAGACCCACCATTCTGAAGAGGGTGCCGGCGCACAGAAGGGATCTCCCCGGCGGGCGGGCGGCTCAGCCGGCACCCAGCCCGCAAGCCGGTTTGGGACTTTCGCCTCTGGGGGTCGGCGCTCGCAGACAGCAGGGTACATAACCGACGGGATACCTAAGACCCTCGACGTTCCGCCGAAACCCCCGTACCTGGAGCTTGCTACTTGACGTCCTCCCGGCCGTAAACGGCCGGGATTCCAACTGACTCGCGAGGGAATCCAGTTGAGGTTCGCGCTTCATCCCAGTCAGCCAGGGTCACCCCTGGGTTTGCGTCCGGTCCACGCGCTGCAACCGCCCGCCAGGCGGCCGTCTCGTACATACGTACCCACCCCGACCCCGATCCCACCCCCGGGTCGGCTGCCCCGGTCCTGCTCCGCAGGGGTCCGATTCCTCCCGGGCCCGAAGACCCGGGTTTCCTCGAAGGAGATCCGATGACCAGCCACCACCCCCGCCTCGCGAGCGCCGCCGGTAAGAGCGCGGGGGGCCGACGCCGTCACCTCCACCACCTGACTGTCGGCATCATTGTGGTCGGGCTTGGCCTGGCCCGGCGGCGCGCTCTGCAGTGGGGAGCGTCTCCCCACGAGACCCGCCAGGTCCTGCCCGGCGACGAATTGCTGACCACATCGAATCTGACGGCGACCCGGGCCATCACCATTCGCGCCGCCACCGAGGACGTCTGGCCCTGGATCGCCCAATTGGGGCATGGTCGTGGCGGCTTCTACAGTTATGCCTTCCTGGAGAATCTGATCGGCTGCGACCTCCACAACGCCGAACGGGTCGTCGCTGAATGGCAGGACATCGACGTCGACGACGAGGTCAAGCTTCACCCCGAGGTCGGGCTGCGGGTCGCCGACGTGAAGCCGGGACGGTACCTGGTTCTGCGCGGTGCGGTCCCACTCGGCAGTGCCCCTGCTCCCTACGATTTCACCTGGGCTTTCGTCGTGCTGGACGACCCGGCCGGCGGCACCCGGCTGATCGTGCGAGAGCGTTATCAGTGTTCCCGGTGGTGGACCTCGGCTCTGGTGCAGCCGGTCGGGATAATCAGCGCCGTGATGAGTCAGCGCATGCTGCGGGGAATCAAAGAACGAGCCGAGTACAGGGCCAGGTACGGTGCGGCCCGCCACTGACCGGACCCGGGTCATTGCCTGGACGCTGGTCCTGGCCCAGGGCCTGCTGATCATCGCTCTCTTCGTCGTGCCGACCGCAGACCCCTGGCCGCAGACCTTCCTTCTCCGCTGGATGGCGATCGCGGCAACCACCGTCGGGGTCGTCGGCATGATCCTTGCGGGAACTCG
>Ga0265340_10000371_pt1 | contig 23812 bp, 19 predicted proteins | sample 4CB225metaG_FD_202082 | JGI IMG/M metagenome (GOLD analysis project Ga0265340, IMG submission 202082) | Rhizosphere microbial communities from Carex aquatilis grown in University of Washington, Seatle, WA, United States - 4-CB2-25 metaG | ecosystem: Host-associated > Plants > Roots >...
CTTTGTCCTGTTCGATCTGCTGCAGCATTTGAATGCGCACGCGAGTCACGGCCTCGTTGTCGAAGCGCGGGTGTGCCAACGCCAAGCCGAGCAGGCGGAACGCCTCCTTAGCGTTCGCCGACAGGACCGAAAGCGACACGGTCATGCAATCGCGCCCTGGCTCGACGCTCAGCTGGATCGCGCGATTGGCAAGCGCGGTTTGGAACGCGGGGCTGTCGAGGTTGCCGGCGCCCTCGTCCAGCAACGACGCGGCGAACGCCGCCAACCCCGCTTTTGCGGAGGGGTCGTAAGTCGAACCGGCAGGGAACGAAGCGACGAGCGCCACCATCGGGACGGTGTGATCCTCGGCGAACCAAACCTGCGCGCCGTCGACGGCGGTCAAGGCTTTGACGGCGGATGCGTGGGCCGGCGCGAGCGCCGCAAGGAGAACCGCGAACAAGGCGATCACGCGGCGCGCCGTCATTTCGCGCCCGGCTGGAGAGTGGCGGTAACGGACTCGTTCGCCAGCAGGCTCGCTGCGGCGGCCTTGCGCACGTCTTCACGGCTCACCGCCTGGATGCGCGCCGGCCATTGCTGGACGTCGAACACCGTCAATCCGATGGCGAGTTCGCGCGCGTATGCCGAGGCCATCTCGAACTGGCTGTCGCGGCGGAACGTGGCGCCGGCAACCAGCTGCAGCTTGGCGCGATCGAGTTCCGCCTTGCCGGGCGCGCGTTGCAGATAGGGCGCCACAACCTCATCGATGGCGCGCTCCAGCGCGTCCAGCGCCACGCCGGGACGCGGATGGGCGGCAATGTCGAATTCGCCGGCGTCGCGCGCGTAACCGTCGTACGTAGCGCTGACGTCGGTGGCGAGCTTGCGCTCCACCACCAGCCGGCGATAGAGCGCCGAGGTCGTATCGCCGCCTAACAGTCGCGCGAAAACCTCAAGCGCTTCGGCCCGTCCGGGTGCCGCCTCGGCATAGCTCTGGACGCGATAAAGCCGCAGGAACATCGGCACTTTCACGTCCTTGCGGGCGACGGCGAGGCGCGTCCCGCCGAGCCGCGCCGGCTGCGCGTAATCGAAGCGCACCGCCAGCTCGCGCGACGGCACCGGCCCGTATTCGGCTTCGGCGGCGGCGCGCACCTCGTCGACCGTCACGTCGCCCGCCACGATCAGGATGGCGTTATTGGGCGCGTAGTGGCGCTGATAGAAATTCTCCGCCTCGGCCCGGCCGATATGGCGAATCTCGTCGGTCCAGCCGATCACCGGCCGGCCATAGGGATGGGAGAGGTACAGCGCCGCGTCGGCCTGTTCCTCGGTCAACGCCTCGGGATCGTTGTCGACGCGCATGCGCCGTTCCGCCAGCACCACGTCGCGTTCGGTGGCGACAGCCGAATCCGAAAGGTCGAGATTGACCATCCGGTCGGCTTCCAAATGCATGACGAGGCGCAGCTTGTCCTTGGCGATCTGTTCGTGGAAGGCGGTGTAATCGGCGGTGGTGAAGGCGTTGTCATCGCCACCGTTGCGCGCGACCGTCTGCGAGAAACCGTCTCCCGCCACCGAACGCGTGCCGCGGAACATTATATGCTCGAAGAAATGCGCCAGTCCCGAGGCGCCGGGCGGATCGTCGACCGCGCCGGTCTTGAACACCAGCATCTGCGTCACGACCGCCGCGCGGTGATCGGGCAGCACCACGACCTGCAAGCCGTTCTGCAGCACGAATTGGGAGGCCTTCGCCGGACTGGCCGGCTGCGCCCAAGCACCGCCCGCGCCAGCGAGCAGCGCCAAAAGCGCAAACCCCAATGATCTGCTGGACAAGCCCGTCACGGCGCTTTTCATCCCCAGGCAAGCTCGGACGCAGCACCGAGATCAGTTTCAACCCCCGCCCCGAGCACGGACGGGATACGCGCTCAGAACCAATCGAACCAGCCGTCGAACCAGCCGCTCTTCTCTTCAGGCCTGGGCGGCCGCCGCTTGGGCGGTGCAGCGGGCGCGTCGCCGTTCTTAGACGCATCGATGCGCCTGGCTTCGGCGTCGGCGTCGACAACCTTGCCGGGATCGGTCTTCGGCCCGTTCCAGAACAGAATTTGGTCGGTGAAGCTGTCGTCGGCGCCCAGCGTGTTCTTGCTGTCGGACGCCAGTTCCTGGCGGATTCTCGGATCGGCGTTGGCGACGCCGGCATCGGCCAGCAGCATCCTCTCGCCCAGGCTGAAATTTGCCGGCAGGTTGGCGGCCACGGTCGCCGCATCGCTGCCATACAATTGGGACTGCGCGGAGTCGGTGGGATCGCTCTGGTTGGTGGGCGCCGCACCCGGCCTTGGCGGCTTCAGATTGTAATCGGGGGGCACGACGAGGGGCGCTTTCGTCAGCACGGCGAATTCGTCGGGCGGTTGCTTTCCCATGCCGGCGGCGTCGCGAATAGTGTCGCAGCCGCACAATGTCAGAGCCGTGCCCGCCAGCAAGGCGGCGCGCAGCAAGTGCGACGAACGAAGTTTCATGGATTACTCCTTGCCTGCTTCGCCCTGCGGCGAGTCGGGCTTCAGCAACGCATCGTACAACAAACCGATGACGCCGAAAGTGATGGCCGCGTCGGCGACATTGAACACATACCAGTCGTAGCCGAAACCGTAAAAGTGGAAAAAGTCGGCGACGTCGCCGTAAACCATCCGGTCGACCAGATTGCCGAGCGCGCCCCCGATCAGCAACCCCAGGCTTAACGCCAGCACCGGGCGGTTGACGAACCACAGCCACCAAGTCAATCCGCCTGCCGCCAAGAGCTGAAATGTCGCCAAAATCGCGATTCCTTCGGGCCCGGCAGCCGGAAACAGCCCGTAACTGATGCCCGCGTTCCACACCATGACAAGATTAAAAAAAGGCAAGATGGGCACCGACTGGCCCGGCCCCATATGCGCAAGGCCGAAGCCGTACAGGATCAAGACCTTCGAGCCCTGGTCGAGGACCAGCGCCACAGCCGCGGTGACCAAACCAATATCGCGAGCCTTCATAGGGCCTCCACAGCGCCGGTGCAGCGGTTGCACAGGTCGGGATGGGCCGGATTCTTACCAACCTCGGGCAGGATCATCCAGCAGCGCGCGCATTTTTCTCCTTCGGCGTGATGGAAGGTCGCGGCCACGCCCGGCACGTCCGGCAGGTTGAAAGCTTCGGGCGGCGGGGGACGGGTCGCGATGTGAGCGGCCGAGGTGATGGCGATCTCGGCGAGATCGGCGCCCTTCAGCGCGTCCTCATCCGACGCTTCGGAAAGATAGAGAACCGGCGCAGCCTCGAGGCTGGCGCCGATTACCTTGTCGCGCCGCGCGATCTCGAGCGCTCCCGTGACGACGCGGCGCAGCGCCCGGATGCGGTTCCATTTCTCGATCAGCGCGGAGGACTGCCAGGCGGCGGGCGGCGGCGCGAAGTCCTGCAGATGCACGCTGTCGCCTGCGAAGCGAAGGGTCCAGGCCTCCTCCATGGTGAAGCAGAGGATCGGCGCGAGCCACGTCACCACCCGGCGAAAGGTCTCGTCGAGTACGGTGCGCGCGGCGCGGCGGCGCCGCGCATTCAGCGGATCGCAATAGAGCGCGTCCTTGCGGATGTCGAAATAGAACGCCGACAGCTCGTTGGTGCAAAAGTTGAACAGCGCGGCGAAGACGCGATTGAAATCATACTCCGCATAGCCGTGGCGCACCAAAGCGTCGAGTTCGGCGAGCTTGGCGAGGATATAGCGCTCGAGTTCGGGCATCTCGTCGGCGCCGATGCGTTCGGCCTCGTCGAAGCCCGCCAGATTGGCCAGCATGAAGCGGATGGTGTTGCGCAGCCGGCGGTAGGCATCGACATTCGCCTTGATGATGTCGGGGCCGAGACGCAGGTCCTCGGTGAAATCGGATGACGCCACCCATAGCCGCAAAATGTCGGCGCCGTTCTGATCAGCAATCGTCTGAGGCAACACCGTGTTGCCCAGCGATTTCGACATCTTGTAGCCCTTCTCGTCGAGCACGAAGCCGTGGGTGAGCACGGCCCCATAAGGCGCATGGCCCACGGTGCCGCAGCTTTCCAGCAGCGAGGATTGGAACCAGCCGCGATGCTGATCGGAGCCTTCGAGATAAAGATCGGCGCGGTCCTTCTTCGGCCAGGACGGCTCGATGGGCTGTTCGACCGTGAAGACGTGGGTGGAGCCGGAGTCGAACCAGACGTCGAGAATGTCCTTCACCTGCTCGTAATCGTCGGCGGGAAGATTGCCGAGGAAGCGTGACGGCGGCGAATTGAACCAGGCGTCGGCGCCTTCTTTTTCGAAGGCTTCCACGATGCGGGCGTTGACAGCCGCATCGTTGAGGATTTCGCCGCTCGGTTTGTGCACGAAGATTGCCAGCGGCACGCCCCAGGCGCGCTGGCGCGATAGCACCCAGTCGGGGCGGCCCTCGACCATTGAGCCGATGCGGTTCTGACCGGCGGGCGGATACCATTTGGTGTCGACGATGGCTTGCATGGCGATCTGGCGCAAAGTTTTGCCACCCGAATTCTTGAACGGCTTGTCCATCGCCGCGAACCATTGCGGCGTGGCGCGAAAGATCACCGGCGCCTTCGACCGCCAGGAATGGGGATATTGGTGGCGCAGCGCGCCCTTCGCTAGCAGCGCGCCTGCTTTCTCTAGTTCCTCGATGACCGCCTTGTTCGCATCGCCATCCTTCTTGCCGTCGCGCGAGAGGATGTGCTTGCCCGCGAACAACGGCACGTTCGGCGCGAACGCGCCTTCGGCTGTGATGATGCTGAAAGCATCGGGGTTTTTCGCCGGATAAGCTTTGTCGAGCGCGAGCATAAGCTCGAAGTCATCTTCGCCGTGACCCGGCGCGGTATGGACGAACCCAGTGCCGGTATCTGCGGTGACATAATCACCCGGAAGAAGTGGAACTTCGAACCCATAGCCTTTGTCGTGCAATGGATGACGACACACGGCGCCAGCAGGATGCTTGAACGAGTGAATGCGCTTCAATGTTGCCTTTGCATGGACTGCAACTTGATCGGCAAGCACGTCGGCCAGAAGTAAATGCTCACCACGTACTGCAAACGAGCCTTCTTGGGCGTCAATAACTTCATAAAGGCCATAGTCCATTGTAGGCGAATAGGCGATCGCACGATTTCCTGGAATCGTCCACGGTGTCGTCGTCCAGATTACGACACTCAAATTCGGAAACGTTTCGGCCTTTCCGCTCTCAGTGCCAAACTGATCCGAGTGCGTTGGAAATTTCACATAAATCGTCGGGCTGGTCTTTTCCTTGTACTCGACCTCGGCCTCGGCCAGAGCGGTCTTCTCAATCGGCGACCACATCACCGGACGAAAGCCGCGATAGAGCAGCCCGTTGGCAACGAACTTATGCAGCTCGCCTGCGATGGCCGCTTCGGCGCGGTAGTTCATCGTGGTGTAGGGATGGTCCCAATCGCCCATGCAGCCGAGCCGCTTGAACTGTTCGCGCTGCACGTCGATCCACTTGAGCGCGAATTGGCGGCAGTCGCGGCGCAACTGGTCGATCGGCACATCGTCCTTCGATTTGCCGGCGGCGCGGTACTTCTCTTCGATCTTCCATTCGATCGGCAAGCCGTGGCAGTCCCAGCCGGGCACATAGGGCGCGTCCTTGCCCAGCATGCCCTGCGAACGCACCACAAAGTCCTTCAGGATCTTGTTCATCCCGGTGCCGGAATGGATCTCGCCATTGGCGTAGGGCGGCCCGTCATGGAGGATGAAAAGAGGACGCCCTGCGGCCTTGGCGCGGATGCGCGCGGTGAGCTTTTCTTCGGTCCAGCGGGCCAGCCATTTCGGCTCGGCCTGGGGCAGACCAGCCTTCATGGGAAAATCGGTCTGGGGCAGAAACATTGTGGCGCGATAATCCTTCGCGCCGGCGGGTTTTTCGGGATCGGACATGGCGGGAGGCTTCTAACAGCGCCCGGCTTGGCGGTCCAGCGCCGCTCTTGCCGCGTCGCAATCCTTGGCCATTTGCGCCTTCAGTTCCTCGACCCCGGCGAATTTCGCCTCCGAGCGCAGATAGGCGATCAGTTCCACCAGCAGGTGCTTGCCGTAGAGGTCGCCGCAGAAATCGAACAGATAGGCTTCTAGGAGCGGTTCGGGGCTCTCGAACATCGGCCGGATGCCGAGATTGGCGACGCCGTCGTGGCGGGAAACCACCTTGTCTTCCTCCAGCACGGCGACGCGCACCGCATAGATCCCGAAAGCCGGCCGCATATAGCCGTCGATATGCACATTGGCGGTGGGGTAGCCGAGCGTGTGGCCGCGCTTGTCGCCCGGCTCGACGCGGCCTTCTACCGTGAAGGGATGGCCCAGCAGCTGCGCGGCGTCCTCCGCCTTGCCGGCCTTGAGCGCGGTGCGGATGGCGGTAGAGGAAATCTTGCCGCCGTCGCTTGCGATGATCGGTTCGAACACCACGACGCCGAAGCCTTCCATCTCGCCCATGTAGGCTAGGAGCGCGGCGTCACCCGCGCGGCCCTTGCCGAAGCGGAAGTCGGAACCCACGACGACGCAACCTGCTTCCAGCCCTTTCAACAGCACGTCGAAGACGAAATCCTGCGGGCTGCGGTTCGCCATTTCGTCGTCGAACGCGAGCGCGAACATCGCATCGACCCCCAGCGAGGCGATCAGATGCGCTTTGGCGCGAAACGGGGTGAGGCGGAACGGCTCGCCGCCAGGGCGGAAATATTCCTGCGGCGACGGCTCGAAAACCAAAACCGCCAGCGGCGCGCCGCGTTCTTCCGCCAAGCGGCCCGCCTCGCCGATCAGGGCGCGGTGGCCCAGATGCACGCCGTCGAAATTGCCGATGGCGACGACGGCGCCCTTATAAGCCTCCCCCACGTCGGCGATGTGACGGAAAATGCGCATTGCGAGGTCAGGCCGCCGGACGCGAAGGCGCGATCACCGTTGCCTCGCCTTCCACGGCCACGGTGTCCTTCACCTTGCAGACGCAATCGAAGATCACGCGATTCTTAGGCAGCAGCTCGCGGACCGTACATATCGCGGTGACGGTGTCGCCGATCCGCACCGGCGCCTTGAAGCGCGTGGTCTGGCTCAGGAAGATCGTGCCCGGTCCCGGCATCTTCATTCCCAGCACCGTAGAGACAAACGACAGGTACAGCATGCCGTGGGCGATGCGGCCCCTGAAGATCGTTGTCTTGGCGTAGGCTTCGTCGAAATGCACCGGATTCATGTCGCCGGAGAGCTTCCCGAACAGCGCCACGTCGGGCTCGTCAACGGCTTTGGAGAAGCTCTCGGACATGCCGATCGTCAAATCTTCGTAATAACAAGCCATCCCGTACGAATCCTCTTCGCTTCGTCACTCTACCACGCAAGCGCGCCCATCGCCGCACGCGCCGTCACACTCTTCTTCGCGAACAAGGCGGCCAGGTTCTCCACCGTCAAGCCGCCCAATTCCTTGGCATGCACGCCGTCGACGATGAACAGCGCATCCCAACCCATGCCGTTGGCGCCCCTTATGTCCGTCTCCAAGCCGTCGCCGATCACCAGCGGACGCTTGGGCGAACCCGCCGTCTCGAACGCCACTTCGAAGATCGGTCGATGCGGCTTGCCGTAATAGATGACCTCGCCGCCGATCGCTTCGTAGGCGCGCGCCAGCCCGCCGGCGCAATGCAACAGGCGCCCGCCGCGCGGCACGATGATGTCGGGATTGGCGCAGATCATCGTCAGCCCACGCCTCTTCAGATCGGCGAGAGTGTCGCGGTAATGCTCGGGCGTTTCGATCTCGTCATCGTACAGCCCGGTCAACAGCACAACGGACGCTTGTTCCGGACCCGTCAGCTTGACGTTCAAACCCTCGAACAGCGCGACGTCTCGTTCGGGGCCCAGATGCATCATGGCGAGCGGCTCCGATGCGGCGCGATGGGCGATATCCTCGCGCGCGGCCCCGCCGGAGGTGACAACCGCGTCGTAACTGTCCGCGGGCACACCGATCTTGGCCAGCTGTTGTTCGATCGCAGCGGCCGGGCGCGGCGCATTGGAGAGCAGCACGACCTTGCCGCGTTCGGTGCGGAAGTGTTTCAGCGCCTCCACCGCCCCCCAATGCGGGCGCTCGCCGTCGTGCACTACGCCCCAGACGTCGCAAATGAGCGCATCGTAATCGCCGGCGATCTGATGAAGGCCGGAAATGAGAACAGGCGGTGAGGTCATGTCTTAGCGGTTAGAGGCGGGCGCGGGCGCCGTCAAGTGGGACTAACCGGCCTTGCGGAACGGGATGATCGGGGCCTGCGATTCCGGCTTTTCGGCGGGCTTGATGACCTCGTCGCGCACCGCGCGCGGCTCGCCGAACAGATAGCCCTGAGCAAAATCGACCGCATAGTCGAGCAATTGCAGGACGGTTTTTTCCTCTTCCACGCGCTCGGCGATCAAGTTGAGGCCGTAGCGCTCGAGCAAAATCTTGATGTCCTCGGCGGCGACCGCGGCCTGGGCCGGGCCCATGCCCTGGATCAGAGTCTCGGCGCGCACCTTCAGATGCTTGAAGCCGAGATTCTTCAGCTTCTCGAAATTGAGCGCCAGCGTTTCCACATGGTCCATCGAAAGCGCGAAGCCGAGCCCGCTGAGGTAATTCAGGTTGGCCTCGCCTTCCACGCCCGCCTTCAAGACCGCGCCTTGTTCGAATTCGAAAACGATCTGGCCCGACAGGTCGCGGTTGTGGTGCATGTACTCGAGGAACTGCGGGAAAAACTCCGTGTCGCGCAACGTGTCGCCGGAAATGTTGCAGAACACGCCGATGTCCTTGTTCTTGGTGGTCAGCTTGCGCACGATCTGCACGCAGCGGAACAACAGGAGATTGTCCACCACGCTCATCAAGCCGGCGGGGGCCGCGACCTTGATATATTGCGCCGGCATGATCACCGAGCCGTCTTCGGCGCGCAGCCGCGACAGCGCCTCGTAGTAGCGCAGCTTTCTTTGCGGCAGGCTGACGATCGGCTGGAGGTAAAGGTCGACGCGGTTCTCTTCGAGCGAAGCGCGGATGGTCTCCAGAAGCTCGGGTTCGCCAAGGCCGGTGAGCATGGTCTTCACCGGTTCGCGCACGCGCCGCTCGAGGATGGATTCGTCGGCCGGTTCGGCCTTCGCCTTGTTGGAAATCTTGCCGGCGAACTCGCGCATCAGGCTTTCGAGCACCTGCAGTTCGGAAACGATCTTGCGGCTCTGGGCGGTGGCGCGCGCTTCGACCGTTTTGGTCACCTCGTCCATCTTGGCGCGGGTATCGGCCATCGCCTTTTCCATGGCGGCGCCGGCGCGCTTGAGGTTCGTGATCTCGGCTCTGTGCTGTCGACGGTCGCGGCGGCGGACCATCGCCCCATCCATCTGCAGGATCAGCAGCAGCGCGAGCACGCCGCACACAAACCCGGCCGAGATGCCTTGATAGAGGCCTGCCAGGCTGCCGAGGGTGATGGCGGCCATCAGATAGGTAAAGACAAGGAGGACCCGGATCATGGGGCGGTTCCCGTGGCTTGCGACCGCCCACCATCGCCCGGCGTGCGTTTCCAATCGGTTAACCACAACGAGCGGTAAACAGGCCCGGCCGGCTATTTCATCTCGGGCCGGAGAATGTAGAGGCCCGCGAACTTGCCTTGCGCGTCATAGGCCTGGCAGAGGATCTCGCCGTCCGCCGCGATAAAATCGGCCAGGCCGACGGTCAGATTCTTCTTGGCGTCGGCGTCGCTCCAGTCGGTCAGGCCGTTCAACTCGACGATCTTGCCGTCCCGGAACAGCACCGCGTGGAGAATGTCGTGCTTGGAGGCGTCCACCGACGAGGCGCCGGTATCGACATAACCGGCAATCGTCCCGTCATCGCCGATGCCGAGCGCGGCGCTGCAGCAATAGCCGCCGGTTCCAAGGTCCTGCGTGCTGCCGTCGCGGTGGACGACGACCGCGTGATATTTGCCGTCTGTCGTGGTCAAGGTTGCGGCCATATCGCCGGAGGCATTGATCTCGTAAGCGGTCAGCATGCCGTCGCCGGGCAGCGTCGTCACTTTGCCGTCATGGTAGCCGGCGCTGATGTCGACGTGCCGGCCCGCAGCGTCAACCTTTGTGTAGACGATGATCGCGTCGTCTTTGTCGTTCAGCCGCAGAACCATCCCGCAGTCGCCGGGAGGCGCACCCAAATCCGAGACCTTCCCGCCGGAATAAATGAACGGATGTTCTTCGGTCTGCGCAGTGGAGCTGGCACAATGCGCCGGATGCGCGGAGGCGACTTCCAAGCTTCCCGCAATGTCGCCGTTGTTGTTGATCGCCTGGGGCAGCGCCGATTTGCCCCCCAGCGTCCCCAGATCGCTCAGCTTTCCGTCGGACCAAATAAACGCATGGTTAGGGCACGTGCTGTCTCTGCAGCCGGGCGCCGGTATGTAGCCCGTCAGCTCGTCCTTGTCGTTGATGCCCGTCACCTCCGCACCATCGGGCAGACCGCTCACCGGATCGCTTGAACCATCTGCATGCATGAGGAGCCAGGGTTCACCCTTGGCGGCCTTCGCGACGCGGATGCCATGCACATTGATGCGGTGGCTGATGCTGGAGGGAACCGGCACGGCCTCATAGCGTCCGGTGGGATGTTTCCCGCACGCAGTAATGGACAGGGCCAATGCGACGATAAGAACTCGTTTGATCATGGATTGCCCCGTCAATTGCCGTTTTCGGGCCTCAAGACATAGAGCCCCACCTTGTTGCCGGATGAGTCGACAACACGGCAGAGGATGTCGCCCTGATTGCTGACCGAATGGGCGTTGGTGACGAGGAGATGCTTGGCGCGATCGTCCGCGCTCCAGTCGATCAAAGTGTTGAGGTCGATGACCTTATTGTCCTGGAAAAGCACCGCGTGCGCCGTCCCTTCGTGGGCGGGTCCGATATTGGCCGATCCGACGGCCACGCCCGCATCGTTGGTCCAGTTGGCTTCGCTGCGCCAATTGTCGGTCTGATCCAAGAGTTCGGGCTTGCCGTCGTGAAACAGCGCCGCCGCGTAGCCGTCCGGCTTATTGCTAAAACCGACGGCATCGCCGGACGCACCGATATGATCGAAGAAGATGTCCTTCCCGTCCACACGGAACTTCACGTTCCCTTGGCCGTAAACCTCCCGGACCACCTGCCACTTCCCGCCAGGCCCCTCGCGGTCGAAATGCACCATCACGTCGCCGGCGTCGTTCAAGTTGCTGGCCAACCCGCAATAGCCGGCCGGTCCGGTCAACTCTATGAACTTGCCACCGGAATAGAGAAAGGCGTGATGTTCGGGGTCGCCGCTCGTGCAACGCAGCGGCGGGTTCGATGCACGCTCGAATGACCCTGCCACGTCGCCTTGATTGTTGATCGCGTGGCCCGAAGACGACGTGCCGCCAAATGTGCCGAGGTCTTGCAGCGTCCCGTTCTTCCAGATGAAGGCGTGCCGGGCGCAATTGTCGCCCGAACAGTCGCCGACCGGCACGGACCCGGTCAGCATGTTGTGGTCGTTGATGTCCGCCACGATCGCGCTATCGGGGAGATTCGCGATGGGTTCGCGGCTACCGTCGAGGTGGACGAAGTACCAACGAGTCCGACCGCCTTCGCTGATTTGGGCGAAACGAACGCCTTTCGCGTTGAAATGGTCGCCAAAGCCGGACCAGGCGCCGGGGATGGGTACGGCCGTGTAGCGCCCGGTCGGATGTTTGCCGCACCCGGCAAGACATAGAGCGACTGCTATCCCGATCGCGAGCGCGCGCATGGCTATTGTCCTATCTGGCAGGCTTCCTGATTCATCGCCCCGGCTAGTCCGCCGTTGTTGACGCACGGCTTCTTAGTGCCTGGATGCGAACCGGTCGTCGTCTTGCCGCCGCTCGGCTTCGGAACCGGCTTGGCGGACTGGCGCAGCTTGCCTTCCGGCGGGAAGCATTCGTCGAACAGTTTCTCGTCGTCGTCGCTCCAATTCTTTGCCGAGGCTTCCTGCGCGATCGCATTGCCGACGGCGTTGTCCAGCGCGGTCTTCGCGGCGTCGCGGTCGGCGGTTGCTTTCTTGAGGATGGATTTCGCGCGGTCCATCTGGCCCTGCCAGGTCGCGAGGCGCGCGTTATATGCCGCCTGCGTTTCACCCGGTTTGCCGGTCGGCTTCGCCATGGCCATCTGCAACGCCTCATACATCGCATTGCCGACAAGAGCCTCTTGCGTGTTGAATTCGTTGCGCAACTTCTGAGTCATGCGATCCACCAGTTTGCGGGTTTGATCCGCGGTGTCGCCGTTGGGGCCGAGCTTCTTGTGGGTGCAGGGGTCGGCGGGCGGCGGCGGCTTGTCGCAATCCTGGTCCGCGAGCTGCTGCTGCAGCTTGGCCTTCTCATTTTTCAACGCCTGCAGCGCGGCGGCCTCCTGCTCGGCGAGAGTCTGCTGATTCAGATAGAGGTCGCCGTTGTCGAAGTCGGTGCCTTTCAGCGCCTCATTCGCCATCGCGATATTCTTTTTCATGCTCGCCTCGATGGACGCGACATTGTTCGCAATCCCGCCGACGGCGGTCGAATAGGCGTCGAGGAAATCACCAACTCCGGGCACCTTGTCGGCGCCGGTCACCTTTTTCATTCTGTCGATGACAACTTTCAGTGCGCGCACTTGATCGGCGGCGCTGCCGTTGCGCGCGTTGTCGAGGGCCTGCAGGTCGGCCACCTGGTCGCGCACATTCTGAAGCTGAGTGACGGCGGTGTTGATGTAATCCTGTGCCTTTGCGAGGCCCGCCGCCGTCTTGCCCGCTGCACTGCCCTCGTATTTCTTGACACCGGCTTCGATGCCGCTGGCCATCTTGTCGACGGCGCCGGAGAGATTGCTCCAGCCGGGGGGAAGCGTGACCTTGGCGTCCTTCAGATTCTTGGCGATGTCGCCGAGCTTGGATTTCGCCGCACCCACCGATCCGGTGATCTTGCCGAGATCGCCCTTGGTGCCCTTTAGCCCGTCGATCAATTCGTCCAGCACCGCAAGAAGATCGGTCGCCAGTTTGCCTGGAAGCTGCGATTTTTCGATCTGCGCGATGGCCTTGTCGATCTTGGCCATATCGCTTTTCGTTTTTGCGCAATCCGGCGACGGCTCGGCGACCGCGGGCATGGAAAAAAGCAGCGCGAAGATGGTTAATACCGCGGCGAGAGTGCGGCGTTCCAGACGAAGCATTCGATCCCCCCAACGACAGCGAAATGCATTGCGAGCCTAGGCTATCTGCAATCGATACCCAGGCGCAATAAACCGCCCTGATCGAACCGACCTAAGGCCATAACTGCCCTGTGGAAAGACCGGGTGGGTTGTCTGCCGCTGCGTCAAGTGTTTGGCCGCCCGCCCTTGCCAGCACTCGCGCAACCGAGGTTTGATGAGGCTTCAACGCCGGGGGGCGCTTTGGCAAGGCTCAGGCAAGGGATCGCTCAACTCGCCGTGCTGGCGCTGGCAGGGTTGCTGGCGGCGTGTTCGATGGACGATTCCGGCCCGGTGCGCTCGGTCTGGCGGACCGAGAACGCTAAGTCCGCCTATCTCGACGTCGTCTATCTGACGGACCGCGAGCCCGACGCGAACGCACCGGGCGGTTTCGGCAAAAGCTGGGGCGACAAGGCCTCCTGCGGCGAGGCAGAGGCCGTCATCCCCCCCGCCGCCCTGCCCAGCGAGAAACCGCAATATGGCTACATCGCCAAGACATGGCCGCGCGCCTGCGCGACGGACAAGGGCTCGGTCGGCGGCGTGATGGACGCCGTCGAAGCCCAGGCCAAGGCGCGTAACTGCAACTCCGTCTTCCTCTTCATCCACGGTTTCCATACCGGCTTCGACGGTGCGGTGCTGCGCGCCGCCCAGGTGAGCCACGACGCTGGGACAGGATGCGCCACCGTCGCCTTCAGCTGGAGCAGCGAAGTCAAGCTGGAGCGCTACCTCCCCGATCTGGAGCACAGCGAATATTCACTGCCGTTCCTCTCCGAATTGTTGCGCGAGCTGGCGGCGTCGAACTTGCGCGTCACCATCCTCGCCCACAGCACCGGTGACCGGCTGATCCTGGCCGAGCTTTCCGCCTTCGCGCACAGCCGTTTTCCGGTGCGCAACGGCTTCATCGACGAACTGGTGCTGGCGGCGGCGGATGTCGGCAACGAGAAAGGCAACGACGACTTCGCTCATCTGCTAGCCGACGCGGCACCCTATGTGCGGCGGACGACGATCTACGCCTCGAAGATGGACGGCATCCTGCTGGTTTCGAAATACGAGCATGGTGGGGTGGGACGCGCGGGCCACGACCCCGAAGCCGATCTCGCCTATCGCGCCGACGACAAGACCCACATCGTCGACGTAATCGACGCCTCGCAAGCGCGCGCCGACAAGCTGGATCACAGCTATTTCGCGATGTCGCCAGACGCGATCGCCGACATGGGCCTGGCGCTGGGCGGCGTGCCGACAGCGGACAGGATGAAGGCGGCGGACGGCGGCAAGCCAACGCTGATCTGCGAGGACGTCAAGGACTGCGGCGACGATCCGCACTATGCGCTGGCGGTGGCGAGCGACCGCCAGCCGCGGCTCATCTCGCGGATCTTGCTGGATCTGATCCCGCTCATTCAGCTCGTTCCGTGACCTCCACGCCGCTCGCGCGCGCGATCACCAGCGTCTGCGCAATGCCGACATAGAGCCCGTGTTCGACCACGCCCGTGGCGCACGACAGCGCCGTCGCCAGCGCGCCGGCGTCGGTAATCGCGCCGAACGCGCAGTCGTAAATCACGTTGCCGCTGTCGGTTTTGAACACCGCGCCGTCCTTGTTGCGCAAGACCATCGCGGTGTTGCGATAGCCGAGCGCCGCGGCAACGTCTGCGATGCGCTTGGCCGTGGTGGCGTGGCCGAACTCCAAAACCTCGACGGGAAGCGGAAAGCGCCCCAGCTTTTTCACCAGCTTGCTGCCGTCTCCGATCACCACCATGCGCTTGGCCGAAACTGCCACGATCTTCTCGCGCAGCAGCGCGCCGCCGCCGCCCTTGATGAGGTTGAATTGGGGATCGGCTTCGTCGGCGCCGTCCACCACAAGGTCGAGCGGCGCCAGATCGTCGAGATTCGCCAGCACGATGCCGAGCGTGCGCGCCAGCTGCGCCGTGCGCTCCGAGGTCGGCACGCAGGTGAGTGTCAATCCGCCGCGCACCCGCGCACCCAATAGCTCGACAAAGACCTCCGCGGTCGTGCCCGAGCCGAGCCCCAGCTTCATTCCGTCGGAGACGAAATCCAGCGCGCGGGCGGCGGCGGCGCGTTTGAGGGCGGCAGAGTCGGTCATGGCGGGAATCAAGCCGATCTGTCGCGTTGCGTCCAGCCCGGCGCCCCGAATAGCAACAGCTCCCGGTCCGCGGGGCCCGCGCACGAGAAGTTGAAACACGGGTCCGGCCACGTCATACAAGATATCCTCTAATTTTCGCTGCAGGGGGATGAAATGAGAATCTCAATGTTCGGCGCGGCCCTGCTGTCGCTCGGCTTGGCCCAGGCACAGGCGTCGGGTCCCGAGCCTGTTGCCCCGGAAGCACCGATCGCGGCGCCGCAGGACATTTCCTATCCGGGCACTATCCGCCTCTCCGTCGATGCCACTGATCTCGCCCATCACATCTTCAGGGCGCACGAGACCATTCCCGTGGCGAAGGCCGGGCCGCTGACGCTTCTGTATCCGCAATGGATTCCAGGCGCCCATTCGCCGATCGGACAGATCGACAAATTCTCCGGCGTCGTCATCCGCGCGAACGGCAAACGGCTGGAATGGACCCGCGATCCGGTCGAGGTCTGTGCCTTTCACGTCGATGTGCCCGAGGGCGTTGCTGCACTCGATATCGACATGCAATTCGACTCTCCCGTCACCTCTCCGGAAGGGCGGGTGATGATGACGCCCGACATGTTGAGCCTGCAATGGTGGACGCAACTCCTCTACCCAGCTGGTTATTTTTCACGCGACATCGCCTTTTCGACCTCTGTGAAGCTGCCGGCGGGCTGGCAGTTCGGCACCGCGCTGGAAACGGCCTCCGCATCGGGCGACACGACAACCTTCAAGGACGTGATGCTCGACACGCTGGTGGATTCGCCAATGATCGCCGGACGCAATTTCGAGCGCGTCGATCTCGATCCACACGGCCCCGCGCCGGTGCATCTCGACGTCATCGCCGACCTGCCGGAGCAACTCGTCATCCCGCCCGCAGCACTGGCCGCCCACCGCGCCCTGGTTGCGCAGACCTACAAGCTGTTCGGCTCCCACCATTACAACCATTACGACTTTCTGTTCTCGCTGAGCGACAAGATGGGCGGCAACGGACTGGAGCATCATCAGTCGAGCGAAGACGGCACGCGGCCGCGCTATTTCCTCGATTGGGATTCGGGCGGGCCCGGGCGCGATCTGTTGTCCCACGAGTACACCCATTCCTGGGACGGCAAGTTCCGTCGGCCGGCCGATCTCTGGACGCCCAATTTCAACGTGCCAATGCGCGACTCTCTTTTGTGGGTCTATGAGGGCCAGACGCAGTATTGGGGCTATGTGCTGGCGGCGCGTTCGGGACTGATGAGCCACCAACAGGCACTTGACGCCATCGCAATCGTGGCGGCGACCTATGACCATCATGTTGGCCGCGCGTGGAAGAACCTCGAAGACACCACCAACGATCCCATTGTCGCCCAGCGCCGCCCGATTCCGTGGCGCAACTGGCAGCGCAGCGAGGACTATTATTCCGAAGGCCAGCTCGTCTGGTTCGACGCCGACACGCTGATCCGCAACCTTTCAGGTGGAAAAAAGTCGTTGGACGATTTTGCCAAGCACTTCTTCGGCATCGACAATGGCAGCTATGTCACCGTCACCTATAGCTTTGACGATGTCGTGAAAGCGATGAACGATGTGCAGCCTTACGACTGGGCGAAATTCCTGCATGATCGTCTCGACGGTCATGCGAATGGCGCACCGCTCGATGGGTTGACGCGCGGCGGCTATCGCCTCGTCTATACCGACAAGCCGAGCCTGTTCGAGAAAGGCCTCGAGAAGCAGCGCAAAAACTCGGATTTCAGCTTCTCGCTAGGCATCACGGTAGGGGAAGACGGTGTGTTGTCCGATGTCTTCTACGACAGCCCGGCTTTTGCCGCCGGCCTGACGGAGGGCGACAAGATCGTGGCGGTGAACGGCGATGCCTACGACAACATGGGCCTCATGGACGCGATTCAATGGGCGGGGCAGGAGAAGAAACCCATCGCCTTGCTGATCGAGGACAACAAGCAGTTCCGCACCGTCGAGATTCCCTATTTCGACGGACCGCGCTATCCCCATCTGGCGCCCATCGACAAGGGGCGGCACAGCCTGGACGCGATCCTCGACCCCAGGAAATAGGGCGCGCTATTCTACCGTCACCGACTTCGCGAGGTTGCGCGGCTGGTCGACGTCGGTGCCTTTGGCCACCGCGGCGTAATAGGCGAGCAGCTGCACCGGCACGGCGTAGAGGAGCGGCGTGATGAAGGAGTCGGTTTCCGGCACCTGGATGCTCGCCCACACCTGCGAACCGGCAGCGGCGATGCCCTGCGCGTCGGAAATCAGCAGCACTTTGCCGCCGCGCGCCATCACCTCCTGCATGTTGGAGGCGGTCTTCTCGAACAGCGCGTCATGCGGCGCGATCACGATCACCGGCACATTCTCGTCGATCAGCGCGATGGGGCCGTGCTTCATCTCGCCCGCGGCATAGCCTTCGGCGTGGATGTAGGAAATCTCCTTGAGCTTCAGCGCGCCTTCCAGCGCCAGCGGGAAAGACGGCCCGCGGCCGAGATAAAGCACGTCGCGTGCTTTGGCGATTTCCTGGCCGAGCGCCTCAAGCTTGAGTTCCTGCTTGAGGAACTCGACAATATGGCGCGGGGTTTCGAGCAGCGCGGCGCAGAGCTTCTTCTCGGCGGCCGCGTCGAGCGTGCCCCGTGCGCGCCCCGCCGCGATGGCGAGCGACGCCAGCGCCGACAATTGACAGGTAAAGGCCTTGGTCGAGGCGACGCCGATTTCCGGCCCCGCGAAGGTCGGCAGCACGACGTCGGCCTCGCGCGCGATCGAACTTTCCGGAACGTTGACAATGGCGAGCGTGGTCTGGCCGCTCGCCTTGGCGTCGCGCAATGCCGCCAGCGTGTCGGCGGTCTCGCCCGACTGCGAAATGAACAGCGCCAGTCCGTTCTTTGGATAGACCGGATCGCGGTAACGCAGTTCGGAGGCCACATCGATCTCCACCGGCAGGCGCGCCAGCTTCTCGAACCAGTACTTGCCGACCAGGCCCGCATAATAGGCGGTGCCGCATGCGGAGATGGTGAGGCGCGAGGCGTCGGCGAATGCCTTGGCCAGTTTCGCTTCGAGGCGCACGTTCGGTCCGGCGGGATCGAGATAATGCGCTAACGTGTGGCCGATCACGTCGGGCTGCTCGTGGATTTCCTTGGCCATGAAGTGACGGTAGCCGCCCTTGTCCACCAGCCCGGCTGTGGCAGTGGTCAGCTTGATCTCGCGATTGGCGGGGCGGTCATGGGAGTCGAAGATCGCCACTTCCGAGCCACGTACCACGGCGACATCGCCGTCTTCCAGGTACGCCACGTGGTTGGTGAACGGCGCCAAAGCGAACGCATCCGAGCCGAGATAGGCCTCCTTCTCGCCGTAGCCGACGGCCAGCGGGCTTCCCATCCGCGCGCCGATTAAGAGGCCTTCCTCGCCCTTGAAAATCATCGCCAGCGCATAGGCGCCGGTCAGCCGCTCGACCGCCGCCTTGGCTGCCTCTTCGGGCGACATGCCTTGTTTGAGATTTTCCGTAACCAGATGGGCGCAGACTTCGGTGTCGGTCTCGGATTCGAATTTGTGGCCCTTGGCCAGCAATTCGGCGCGCAGCTCGCGGAAATTCTCAATGATGCCGTTATGGACGACGGCGACGCGTTCGGTGGCGTGGGGATGGGCGTTCGACTCCGACGGCTTGCCGTGGGTGGCCCAGCGGGTGTGTCCGATGCCGGTGTGGCCGGGCAAGGGATGCTTCTCCAAGGCCGCGCCCAGCTTGGCGAGCTTGCCCGGCGCCCGGCGGCGCTCGATGCGCCCATCCACCAGCGTGGCGATGCCCGCGGAATCGTAGCCGCGATATTCCAGGCGCTTCAGCGCCTCCAGGATGACCGGCGCGCAATCCTTGGTGCCCGCGATGCCGACGATACCGCACATCTCACTTGTCCTTCGTTTTGGCGGCCTTGGCCGCTTTCTTCCGTATACGGAATTTATCCGCCCAGCCGGGAATTTCTTTCTGCTCCGCGCGCGTGACGACCAACGCGCCCGCCGCGACATCCTTGGTGACGACCGAACCCGCCCCGACCACCGCACCGTCGCCGATCTTGACCGGAGCAACGAGGGCGGTATCCGAACCGATGAAGGCCCGGGCGCCGATCTCGGTTCTGTGCTTCTCGAAGCCGTCGTAATTGCAGGTGATGGTGCCTGCGCCGATATTGGCGGCCTCACCGATCCGCGCGTCGCCCAGATAGCTCAGATGGTTCGCCTTGACGCCCTTTTCCAGGCGCGCGTTCTTGACTTCGACGAAATTGCCGACATGGACGTTCTCTTCCAGGACAGTGCCTTGGCGAAGCCGCGCGTAGGGGCCCACGATCGCGTCCTTGCCCACTACGGCCCCTTCGAGATGGCTGAAGGCGCGGATGCGCGCGCCCGCGCGCACCGTTACACCGGGAGCGAACACAACATACGGCTCGATCTGGCAATCGGCTTCGAGCACCGTGTCATAGGACAGAAACACCGTCTCGGGCGCAGTCATGCCCACGGCATTGGCCAGCGCGCGGGCGCGCAGGCGCTTCTGCATCGCGCCCTCCGCCGCCGCGAGTTCCGCGCGGCTGTTGACGCCGATCATCTCGGTTTCATCGGCTTCGACGACGGCGCAGCGCACGCCTTCGGCCTTAGCGAAGGCAGGCACGTCGGTCAGGTAATATTCGCCCTGCTTGTTGTTGTTCTCCAGCTTCGCTGCCCAGCGGAAGAAGCTCTTCGCGTCCGCCGCCAGAATGCCTGCGTTGCACAGATCGACGGCGCGCTCCTCGGCGCTGGCGTCCTTGAATTCGACGATGCGATCGAGCGAGCCTTGCCCGTCCAGGATCATGCGGCCATAGGCGGCGGGATTCTTCGGCCGGAACCCGACGATCGCCATGCCGGACTTGGATTGCGCCGCGAACGAGGCCTCGAAAGTGGCGGCCGTCACCAGCGGCATGTCGCCATAGGCCACAACCAGCGCGCCGGTAAAATCCTTCAGCGCCGCGCCGGCCGAGGCGGCCGCATGTCCGGTGCCGAGTTGTTCGGTCTGGATCACGCTTTCCGCGCCCGCCCCGGTGGCGAAGGCGCGAATGTCATCGCCGTCCCTATGGCTGACCACGACGATGCGCCCGACGCCCGCTCCGCGCATCGCGGTGATCACATGGCCGAGAATGGGAAGACCGGCGACGGCGTGCATGACCTTGGGCATCGCGGACTTCATCCGCGTCCCTTGTCCTGCGGCCAATATGATTCCCGCGCGCATCGTTGTTGTTCGATAATCCGTCGTGTCTTATGGGTAAAGTGAAGAATTGCGACGCAATGTTGCCGCGCTACGAGATACGTTAACCCATGACTCCTGCCCTGATCTTCGACCTGGACGGTACCCTCGTCGATACCGCCCCGGACTTGCTCGGCGCTTTGAACGCAATCTTGGTGAACGAGGGGCGCCGGCAGGTCGACGTCGCCGACCTGCGCCATCTCGTCGGCCTCGGCGCGCGCGCCCTGATGGAAGCGGCATTCAAGCTGACCGGCGGCGCGGCGACGCCGGAGCGGATTGAATTCATGAAGGACGAATTCGTGGCTCATTATCGCAGCCATATCGCCGACTCGAGCCGGCCCTATCCGGGAGTCGAGGAAACCCTGGCCGGGCTGAAGGCCAAAGGCATGCGGATGGGCGTTCTGACCAACAAGCCACACGATCTGACCCTACTGCTGATGGCCGAGCTGGACCTTGAAAAGTATTTCACGGCGATCTTCGGGCAAGGCCGCATGCCCTACACCAAGCCGGACGGGCGGATTTTCCACGACGTGGTGCAGGCGGTCGGCGGCGGCGCCGCGCTGATGATCGGAGACAGCATTACCGACGTCGAGACCGCGCGGGCGGGCGGCGCGCCGGTCCTCCTGGTCTCCTATGGCTACACGCCCGAGCCGGCGCGGGCACTGGGCGCCGACGCCGTGGTCGACCATTTCTCGGACGTCCCGCAGGCGGCGCGGCGGCTCCTCGCGCTCGATGAACCGCGCCGCGACTGAAAAGAGCGGGATCGGGCCGCACTTCGCGAGCGTTCGAGCCTAATTCTAATCAATTGCCGGAGCCGTCTTTCATCGCGCTACAACGGATCGCACGGCACCATGGGCGCGCAATACGCTATTCAGGTGTGCTGCCGTGTACACGATCGTCATAGCGTCGCAAAAAGGCGGCTCGGGAAAAACAACGCTGTCGGGACATCTGGCGGTCGAAGCGGACCGGGCAGGCGCCGGTCCGGTCGTGCTGATCGACACCGATCCGCAGGGAAGCCTGGCGCAATGGTGGAACGCGCGCGCCGCGCCGACGCCGCAATTCGTCAAGGTCGGCGTGCTCGATCTGGGCGATGCGCTGGAGGAGTTGAAGAAATCCGGCGTCCGCCTCGCGGTCATCGATACGCCGCCCGCGATCACCACCTCTATCGCCCATGTCGTCGCCTTCGCCGATCTGGTGATCGTTCCGACGCGGCCAAGCCCGCACGATTTGCGCGCGGTCGGCGCCACAGTCGACATCGCCGAACGCCACGATAAACCTGTAATCTTCGTGCTCAACGCCGCCACGGCGCGGGCGCGCATTACCGGCGAGGCCGCTGTCGCCCTGTCGCAGCATGGAACGGTGGCGCCGGTGACCCTCCACCATCGCGTCGATTTCGCCGCCAGCATGGTGGACGGTCGCACCGTTGGTGAAATCGTTCCGAAATCGGCATCGGCGAGGGAAATCTCGGAATTGTGGGTCTATGTCCAATACAAGCTCTCGCGGCTGATGCGCGATCCGCAGCTCGTTCCGGAATTCCAGCCGCAACATTTTTCCGTCGGCTCGCTCTTATCGGCAGCGGAGGAACCAGACATGCAGGACGACGACAAGATTGTCGAACCGAATCCTCAGGCTGAGGACCTGCCGCCGCTCGCGGCGCCCTATGTGGGGCCGGACCGCCGGATCAATCCGCCCGGTACGCGTTTCAACGGCGTCGAACGGCGGGTCAACACCTTTGGGCGGCGGCAAAACGCCCTGCCGATGCATCATGACGATAGTGGAGCGAGAAAGTGAGCCGATCGAAATTCGCGCCCATCACATCGAGTCTGCTCGCCCGCAAGGGCGACGCACGGCCGTGGCAGCCGCCGCCCTCCGACTTTGCCCGCATCCTCGCGCCCCAGCCGGAAGAGCTGCCGCACGCCGATCTCACGCTGCTCTCCGCGGCAAATCAGTTGCCTGATGAAGAGGGAACAGTGCCGCAGGAACATACCAAGCGCTGCGCACTGAAGCTCTCGCCCGCCGAATACGAGCGGCTGGGCATCATCGGCGTCAAGAAGGGACTGTCGCGCCACCAGGTGCTGCGTCAGGCATTCGAGAAGTATCTGGCCTCGATCCAGCACGAATATCAGGCGGAATGCGGCTGCCTCGCGGAACATGGCTGCCGGAACAACTGCTGAAACGCCGCGGCTTGACGCTGCTCGGCCCTCGGCCTTATAGCCGTCTGCCCCGGCCGGGGGCGCGTAGCTCAGCGGGAGAGCACTCCCTTCACACGGGAGGGGTCACAGGTTCAATCCCTGTCGCGCCCACCATTTCTTAATAAAATCAGATAGTTATGACGTTGGCGGGTCAGGCCGCGCGCTCCAACGCGTGGCGGGTCCACAACTCGCTGAGCGACCCAACAAGGTGGTCCATCATTTGGACCGTGTGCACCGGCGAAGGCGTAAAGCGCAGGCGCTCCGTGCCGCGCGGCACCGTCGGGTAGTTTATGGGCTGCACATAGATCGCATAATTGTTCAGCAGCGCGTCGGTGACAGCCTTGCAGCACACCGCATTGCCGACCATGACCGGCACGATGTGACTGGGCGAATCCATCACCGGCAATCCGGTGCCGCGGAACATCGCCTTGAGCCGAGCCGCGTTGGCATGCATGGCCTTGCGCTCGACATCGCTTTCTTTGAGGTGGCGGATGCTGGCGAGCGCCCCCGCAGCGATGGCCGGCGCCAGCGAACTGGTGAAGATGAAGCCGGGGGCGAATGAGCGCACGCAGTCGATCACTTCCGCCTTCCCCGTGATGTAGCCGCCCATCACGCCGAACGCCTTGGCCAGCGTGCCCTCGACGATATCGATGCGGTGCATGGCGCCGTCGCGCGCGGCGACCCCCGCCCCGCGCGGGCCGTAAAGGCCGACGCCGTGCACTTCGTCGATGTAGGTTAGCGCGCCGTATTTTTCGGCGAGATCGCAGATCGCCGCCGTTGGACCGAAATCGCCGTCCATCGAATAGACGGATTCGAAGATGATCATCTTCGGCCGCTCGGGATCGATCGCGCGCAGCAATTCCTCGAGATGGCCAAGATCGTTGTGGCGGAAGATTTTCTTCTCGCAGCCGCCGTGGCGGATGCCTTCGATCATCGAGGCGTGATTGAATTCGTCGGACAGGAAGACGACGCCGGGCAACAGCTTCGCCAGCGTCGCCAGCGTCGTGTCGTTCGAGACATAGCCGGAGCTGAACAGCAGTGCCGCTTCCTTGCCGTGCAGATCGGCCAACTCGCGTTCCAACTCGACGTGATAATGCGTCGTGCCC
>Ga0265340_10000372_pt1 | contig 23802 bp, 26 predicted proteins | sample 4CB225metaG_FD_202082 | JGI IMG/M metagenome (GOLD analysis project Ga0265340, IMG submission 202082) | Rhizosphere microbial communities from Carex aquatilis grown in University of Washington, Seatle, WA, United States - 4-CB2-25 metaG | ecosystem: Host-associated > Plants > Roots >...
GGACCGCGGCGCCGGTCGCGCCCTGGCCGAGCACCGCACACGTCGTCACCGCAGCCTTGCGCGAGCCCGCGGCGTGCGCGGCGGGCGATGCAACCGCGGCGGTCAGCGTGAGGACGAGCGTCGAGGCGGCCACGCCGAGCCGGAGCGACCGCGGTCCGAGCACGCACGACCGCACGTCACACCTCCGTCAGGGGCCTCGCTGTCAACTTCCGCTATCAGGAGTTTCGGCACGGCCCCCCGGGGGCCTTGACCCCGCTACCGCAGCAATTCGGGCAAATCCCAGCCCGCCGAGCGCAACCGGCCGGCTCAATGCGTGTGGTGCCCGATCACGGCGCGCCACTCGGCGCGAGTGGGCTCGGAAACGCCGGCTTGCCCGAGCGCGGGGCCGAGCCGCTTCTCCATGAACTCCTGCTGGGACGCCTGGGAGTCCCACACCTCGAAGACCAGCAGGGATCCGTCATCCCCGGCCGCACCGGTATGGCTGAGCAAACCTGGCGGCCAGTCGCCTCCGCCGGTGGTCGGATCGATGCCGAGCAGCGAGTTCACCGAGTCGTACTTCTCCTTGGAGACGTCGGCGAACTCCAGGATCAAGGCGTCGGACATGGTCGATCCTCCATGCGGGTCTCTGGATAGCGGGACGACACGTCGTCCCGGACCGCCCTCTCAGGTCCGGCCGAGGCTCGCACATTCGCGCCGCGATGCCAAGAGCCAGGACCCTGAGGATCGGTCCGGTGGTGCGGGGCTCAGTCCGTGCTGCGGTCGAGCGCCGCAGCGAGATGCGGCACAAGGCCGGTGTCGCCGGCGGCCAGGTCGATCGCGTACATCAGCTTGCCGGCGCGGACGGCGTACAAGCGCCGGTCGGCGGTGATCGGCGGCGCGCTCGGGGTGCGGGCCACCACGTCGCTGACCAGCTCGACCTGCGGCCCGGCCGGACCTTCGGTGAGCGCCCCGATCAGGACCTCGGTCACCCCGCTCGGGCGGGTCACCACCAGCTCGACCACGATCGACCCGTCCTCGGCCGGCGGCTGCGGGCGCCACCACCCGGACTCCGACTGCAGCCAGCTGCCATCGTCGACCGTGACGAGGTGGGAGGTGTAGGCCAGCCAGGACGAGCCGTCATCGTGGATCCGGAGCACCTCGGCGTACGGATAGTCCGGGCCGTCGCCGCCCGGCACCGCGCCGACTCCCTCGCCGCGCCAGGTGCCGATCAGGAAGTCGAGTGCCCGGGCCGGGTCGGCTGGTGTCATCGCGGCGCCCTCACCGCTCACCGAGCAACAGCCGGCTGATGATCATCTTCTGGATCTCCGACGTGCCGCCGCCGATCGAGCCGAGCTTGGCGTCACGCAGCGCCCGTTCCACCCCGAAGTCGCGGAGGTACCCATAGCCGCCGTGGATCTGGATCGCGTCGAGCGCGTTCTGCACGCTCATCTCCCCAACGAGGTATTTCGCGATCGAGGCTTCCATCTGGTGTTCGGCACCGGTCTGCTTGAGGTAGGCCGCGCGGTAGACCGCGGTGCGGCAGGCCTCCAGGCGGACCTTCATCTCGGCCAGCTTGTGCGCGATCGCCTGGAACGACGCGATCGGCCGACCGAACTGCTTGCGGTCCTTGGCGTAGGCGATCGAGGCGTCGAGGGTGCTCTGCATGCCACCGAGCGCCCCGCCCATCATCACGGTGCGCTCCCAGTCAAAGCACTCGAAGGCGATCTGCCACAGCGCCGCGCCCTCGGTGCCGAGCAGCGAATCGCCCGGCACGCGGCAGTCGACCAGGGCGATCTCGGCGGTCGGCGACGACCGGCAGCCCATCTTGTCGAGCTCGCGCCCGACCTGGAACCCGGGATTGCCGGTGTCGACGATGAACGCGCTCGCGCCCTTGTCACTCGTCTTGGCGAGCACCGTGCAGACGTCAGCGATCGGCCCGTTCGTGATGAAGATCTTGGTGCCGTTGAGGACCCAGTTGTCACCGTCGGGTACGGCGGTGGTGAGCAGGCCACCGGCGTCGGAGCCCGCCTCCGGCTCGGTCGAGGCCCACGCCCCGATCATCGAACCGTCGGTGAGCCCGGGCAGCCAACGGCGCTTCTGTTCCTCGGTGCCGTGCAGCCAGATCGGCACGCAACCGATCACCCAATGCGCCCCGAGCGAGAGGTTGAAACCACCATCGTGGCCGGCCTCGCCGATCGCCTCGTTGGCGATCAGGCAGTCCATGATCGACGCGCCGGCGCCGCCGTACTCCTCAGGGATCGGCAGCCCGGCGAGGCCCTGCGCGGCGAAGGACTTCCAGATCTCGGGGTCCCACCGCCCGTCCCGGTCGCGATCCGCGGCGCCGGGAGCGACCGTGGCCGCTGCCCAGTCGTAAACGCTGCTCCGGAACGCCTTCTGCTCATCGGTGAGGGAGAAGTCCACGAAGGCAGTGTGCCAGCCGGCCCGCGGGCTACCCTCCGGGCCATGTCTCAGATCACCCTCGACGTCGCCGAGCGGGCCCGGCTCGACCAGGTCCTGGTCGGCCTCGCCGGTCCGGACGGGCTGGCCGGCTCGGATGGCGACGTATACGTCGATGAGGAGGGCACCCCGCTCGCCCGGCGGGAGGACGGCGCAATCACACCGCTCCAGCCGCCGTCGTGGCGCCGCCCCGCCGAGGTCGACAGCTCGCGCGCGGTCGTGGTCGCGAGCGACGGGCGGATCCCGACCGGAGCGCTGCCGGACCGCGCATTGTTGCTGCTCGCGTCAGCGGGAGTGCGACTCGACGACGCCCGGCACATCGCGTGGGCCCAGCGGTGGTCGGCGACCGCGTCCGAGGTTGTCACCGTCCCGATCCCCCCGGCCGAGGCCGGCGCGCGCGCATCCGAGCTCGCCGCGGCGTACTCCTCGGGTCCGTTGATCGAGGTCGAGACCGAGCCGCTGCCGACCGGCACCGGCCGGACCGTGCTGCTGACCGGCCTGTCCGGCTCCGGCAAGTCGACGATCGCGCGTGCCCTGGTCGAGCGGCTGGCAGCCGATCGCAGCGTCACGCTGCTCGACGGCGATGTCGTGCGCACGCACCTCTCCCGCGGTCTCGGCTTCTCCCGCGAGGATCGCGACCTCAACATCCGCCGGATCGGCTGGGTCGCGGCCGAGGTCACCAAGCACGGCGGCCTCGCGGTGTGCGCCCCGATCGCGCCGTACGACGAAACCCGGCAGTGGGTCCGACGGACCGTCGAGGCAGCCGGTGGACCGGGATCGTTCGTGGTGGTCTGGGTTTCCACGCCGCTCGAGGAGTGCGAGCGCCGCGACGTGAAGGGCCTCTACGCGAAGGCCCGGGCGGGCGAGATCACCGGCTTCACCGGCATCGACGATCCGTACGAACCGCCGCTCGACGCCACCTTGACGATCGACACGACCGTGACCTCACTGAGCGACGCGGTCAACCAGATCGCCGCCCTCATCCCCCACTGACCCGTTCCAGGCAATGTCACATCACCCAGGGGTTCGTGGGGGTGATGTCACATTGCCCCCCACTCCGTGGGGGCAATGTGACATTGCTTGGGAGCGAGCTAGACGGTGACGTGGGTGACGGCGGCGAGGAGGCGATCGCGCAGCGCGGGGTGGCAGATCAGCAGCCGGTCGGTCAGCCGCGACGGTTTGTTGAACACGAGTGGCTCACCCGCGAGGTCGCTGACCGCCAGCCCGGCCCTTGCTGCGACGACCACGGGTGCGGCCGAGTCCCACTCCTTCATCGGCCCGCTGTGCATGTACGCGTCGGCCTCGCCGAGCAGGATGGACATCGCCTTCATCCCCGCGCTGCCGATCGGGGTCAGCTCGCCGCCGACCCGATCGGCCACCTCGACGACCCAGCCCGGCCGGCGGGTCCGGCTCACCGCCAACCTCGGTCGCGCCGCAGGCGCGTGCAGCGCCGGCAACGGGTCCGCGGTCGACAGCGTCATCCCCCGCGCCGGCAAGGCGACCGCCCCGTCGACCAGGCCGGCACCACGGACCCACAACGCCACGTGGACCGCCCAGTCGGTGCGTCCCTCCTCGCCGAACTCGGTGGTCCCATCGAGCGGGTCGATGATCCAGACCCGGTCCGCATCGAGCCGCCGAGGATCGTCCGCCGACTCCTCCGACAGCACGATGTCGTCCGGCCGTGCCTCAGCAAGACGCTCGAGCAGGTGCACGTTGGACCGCGAGTCCCCCGCATCCCGAAGCGCCCACGGATCGTCGAACCCGAACTCGGCCCGCAAGGTGAGCAACAACTCGCCGGCACTGGTCGCAAAGTCCCGCGCCAACTCCGCGTCGCTGCGCTGAGGACTCACCGTCGCGCTCCCGGCCGGGCCGAGCAGCAGGTCCGGCGTTGCGGGCGCGGAGGAGGCGTGGGTCGAGTCCAGCGAAGCGACTCGACCCCAGCCGACGGAGCGACTGCAACGCCGGCTACGCCCGACACCTGGATCAAGTCAGAGCACCATCGCGGCGCCGACGGTCGCGCCCGACGCCTCGTCGATGATCAGGAACGACCCGGTGGTGCGATTCCGCCGATACTCGTCGACGAACAACGGTTGCGTGGTACGAAGCCGGATCCGCCCGATCTCGTTGAGCGACAACGTCTCGGCCGCCTCGTCGCGATGCAGAGTGTTCACATCGATCCGGTAGTCGATGGCACGAACCTGCGCCCGAGCCGACCGGGTCGTGTGCTTCACGGCGTACATGCCCCGCACCCGCAACGGCTCGTCGGTCAGCCAGCACACCATCGCGTCGACGTCCTGGCTCGACCGCGGCTGGTTGTGTGGCCGGCAGATCATGTCGCCGCGCGAGATGTCGATGTCGTCGGCCAGCCGCACGGTCACCGACATCGGCGGGAAGGCCTCGTCGATCGGTCCGTCGGCGGTGTCGATCGACTCGATCGTCGACCGCAGCCCACTCGGCAGCACGATCACGTCGTCGCCCGGCTTCAACACCCCGCCGGCGACCAGGCCGGCGTACCCGCGGTAGTCCGGGTATGCGGAGGACTGCGGCCGGATGACGTACTGCACCGGGAACCGTACGTCGATCAGGTTGCGGTCACTTGCGATGTAGACGTCCTCGAGGTGGTGCAGCAGCGACGAACCCTCGTACCACGGCATGTTCTCCGACCGATGGACGACGTTGTCGCCGTGCAACGCGCTGATCGGGACGAAGGACAGGTCCGAGACGTCGAGCTTGGTCGCAAACGACCGGAACTCATCTTTGATCCGGTTGAAGACACCCTCGTCATAGTCGACCAGGTCCATCTTGTTCACGCACAGCACGAGGTGCGGCACCCGCAGCAGCGACGCGAGGAACGCATGCCGGCGGGACTGCTCGACGATGCCCTTCCGGGCGTCGATCAACACTAGCGCGAGGCTTGCCGTCGATGCGCCGGTGACCATGTTGCGGGTGTACTGCACGTGCCCCGGGGTGTCGGCGATGATGAACGACCGCTTGGGGGTCGCGAAGTAGCGATACGCGACGTCGATCGTGATGCCTTGCTCGCGCTCGGCCCGCAGCCCATCGGTGAGCAGTGCAAGGTTGACGTGCTCGTCCCCGCGATCCCGCGACGTGCGTTCGACCGCCTCGAGCTGGTCCTCGAAGATCGACTTGGTGTCGTAGAGCAACCGTCCGATCAAGGTCGACTTGCCGTCGTCGACACTGCCCGCGGTCGCGAACCTGAGTAGCTCCACGGCTAGAAATACCCCTCGCGCTTGCGGTCTTCCATCGCGGCTTCGCTCAGCCGGTCGTCCGCGCGAGTTGCCCCGCGCTCGGTGACCCGGGTGGCGGCCACCTCGGCGATGACGTCTTCGTACGTCGCCGCGGTCGACTCGACCGCGCCGGTGATCGGGATGTCTCCCACCGTTCGGTATCGCACCGACAGGGTCACGATCTCTTCGTTCTCCCGAGGTGTGGTGAACTCGCTGACCGGCAGCCACATCCCGTCGCGCATGAAGACCTCGCGCTCGTGGGCGAAGTAGATGCTCGGCAACTCGACGCTCTCCGCGGACAGGTAGCCCCAGATGTCGAGCTCGGTCCAGTTGGACAACGGGAAGATCCGGATGTGCTCGCCCTTGTGGTGCCGCCCGTTGTAGAGCGACCACAGCTCGGGCCGCTGGTTTTTCGGGTCCCACTGGCCGAACTCGTCGCGGAAGCTGTAGACCCGCTCCTTGGCCCTGGCCTTCTCCTCGTCACGACGGGCCCCGCCGAACACCGCGTCGAACTGGCCCTCGGTGATCGCATCGAGCAAGGTCACGGTCTGCAGCGGATTGCGGACGCCATCGGGCCGCTCGCGCACCCGTCCGGCCTTGATCGAGTCCTCGACCTTGGCGACGACCAGCCGGAGCCCGAGCCGTTCGACCGTGCTGTCGCGGAAGGCGAGCACCTCGGGGAAGTTGTGGCCGGTGTCGACGTGCATGACCGGAAAAGGGATCGGCGCCGGCCAGAACGCCTTGGCCGCGACGTGGAGCATGACGACCGAGTCCTTGCCGCCGCTGAACAGCAGCACGGGACGCTCGAACTCCGCAGCGACCTCACGAAAGATGTGGATCGATTCGGATTCGAGCGCCTGCAGCGCGGTCAGCTCATACGTCTGGGGTGCCGTCATAGGGCTTACAGAGTAGATCGAAATGCGGACCAGGCACGGCGAACTGGACAGACCGCCACCTCTGCTTCGTGGCGGACTCCCACCAAAGGCTAGGTTTTCGGCATGGATCTCAACGGAACTTCAGCCGTCGTCACCGGTGGTGCCTCCGGTCTCGGCGCGGCTACGGCGCGCCTGCTCGCGGCTCACGGCGCCGGGGTCGTCGTTGCCGACGTCCAGGACGCGAAGGGCGAGGCGCTGGCCGGCGAGATCGGCGGGGTGTTCATCCACACCGATGTCACGGACACCGGCACGATCATCGCCGCGGTCGACACCGCGGCCGGGATGGCCCCGTTCCGCTCGCTGGTGTGCTGTGCAGGCATCGGCTGGCCCGAGCGAACGATCGGCAAGGACGGCGAGTACGCCTCGGCGCACAACCTCGACGCCTACAAGAAGGTGATCGCGATCAACCTGGTCGGCACCTTCGACTGCGTCCGGATCGCCGCGACCGCGATGGGACGCACCACCACCGCCGGCGACGACGGGCAGCGCGGCGCGATCGTGCTGACCGCCTCGGTCGCCGCCGAGGACGGCCAGATCGGTCAGGCGGCGTACTCCTCGTCGAAGGGCGGCGTGGTCGGGATGACCCTTCCGGTCGCCCGCGACCTGTCGGTCATCGGGGTCCGGGTCAACACGATCCTGCCCGGGTTGATCGACACGCCGATCTACGGCGAAGGCCCCGCCTCGGAGGAGTTCAAGGCCAAGCTCGGCACCGCGGTGCTGTTCCCCAAGCGGCTCGGGTACGCCGAGGAGTACGCCTCGCTCGCGCTGGAGATGCTGCGCAACGACTACTTCAACGCCGAAACGGTTCGGCTCGACGCCGGCATCCGGATGCAGCCGCGCTGAGCGCACCCACGCCACCAACCGAGGCAGCCCGAACCCTCCGTGTCCCTGCTTGCGGACGGCATTGCGACCGGGGTCTTGGGCCATCGCCGACAAGAAGCACGAAGGGCTCGGGGGCCTTGGCTAGACGGTGAGGCGAAGCTCGTTGACCTCGCCCTCACCAACCTCGGTCGGTGCATCGGCTCCGCCGTGACCGCCACCGGGGACGAGACGAACGGTCCAGTTGCCGGGGCGCGCGTAGAACCGGAACTGGCCGGTCGCTGAGGTGACCACCTCGGCAGTGAACTCCCCACCGGAGTCCAGCAGCCGCACGTAGCCGCCCGCGACCGGCTGATCGCCGGCGTACACGAGCCCTTGGATGACCGTCGCGCCGGTCGGGATGCCCTCGCGGTCGATCGTTGCCTGGTCAGGTGATCCGCACACGCTCAGACATCCTTCTCGATCGGAACTCCGACGAGCGAGCCGTACTCGGTCCACGACCCGTCGTAGTTCTTGACGTTGGGCTGGCCGAGCAGCTCGTGCAGGACGAACCAGGTGTGCGCACTGCGCTCGCCGATTCGGCAGTAGGCGATGGTGTCCTTGCCGTTGAGGTCGACACCGGCCTCCGAGTAGAGCGTGGTCAGCTCGTCGTCGTCGCGGAAGGTGCCGTCCTCGTTCGCGGCCTTGCTCCAGGGGATGTTCGACGCGGTCGGGATGTGCCCGGCCCGCTGCGACTGCTCCTGCGGCAGGTGCGCCGGCGCGAGCAGCTTCCCGGAGAACTCGTCGGGCGAGCGCACGTCGACCAGGTTCTTCACGCCGATCGCCGCGATGACCTCGTCGCGGAAGGCGCGGATGTCGTTGTTCGGCGCCTGCGCGGTGTAGCTGGTCGCAGCCCGGTTCGGGGTCTCCTCGACCAGCTCACGGCTGTCGAGCTCCCACTTCTTGCGCCCGCCGTCGAGCAGCCTGACGTCCTGGTGGCCGTAGAGCTTGAAGTACCAGTACGCGTAGGCCGCGAACCAGTTGTTGTTGCCGCCGTACAGCACGACCGTGTTGTCGTTGCCGATGCCGCGCGAGGACAGCAGCGCCTCGAACTGCTCCTTGCTCACGAAGTCACGGCGGACCTGGTCCTGCAGGTCGGCCTTCCAGTCCAGCCGGACCGCGCCCTTGATGTGGTTCTTGTCGTACGCCGCGGTGTCCTCGTCAACCTCGACGAGGACGACGTTCGGATCGTCGAGGTGTGCCTCGACCCAATCCGCGTCGACAAGTACGTCGCTTCGAGCCATTGTGGTTCTCTCCTTGCAACTTGAGGGGTGCCATTGCCGGACTCCGCCGGGTCAACAACAAGAATCTGAGCGGGGAAACCTCTGAACGTTCACGCGGCCGCCGACGGCGGGCGCGATGGCTGCGGTGAGGCAGCCGTGCCTAGCGGGTCAGGACAGACACAGACAGGTGGCCACGCGGCACAGGTCGACCGCGCGCCGACTCCACAGCGCGGGGTCAGCCCACGTCGCGCTCGAGGAGATGATCACCGCTCAACACTACGCAACTGCTGTCTCGAGCCGCAACCGCGCCAAACGCCGCAGGGCAGGGCCGGGAATGGGCCCGTGCGATAATTAGTTGCGTAGGCTAAGTAACGCGCGGCGACCGCGCTCCTGATCCGAAAGGCCGGCCATGCCCTCCGCGCCCGCGACGACCTCGTCACCCGAGGCCAAGGGCATCGCCTACAAGTGGATCGCGCTGTCGAACACCACGCTCGGCGTGCTGATGGTGACCATCAACACCTCGATCCTGATCATCGCTTTGCCGGACATCTTCCGCGGGATCAAGCTGGACCCGCTGGCACCGAGCAACACGCCGTACTTCCTGTGGATCTTGACCGGATTCCTGCTGATCACCAGCGTGCTCGTGGTCAGCCTCGGCCGGATCGGCGACATCTACGGACGAGTCCGGATGTTCAACCTCGGGTTCGCCATCTTCACCTTCTTCTCCCTGATGCTCGCGATCACCTGGCTCAGCGGGGCCCACGGCGCGCTGTGGATCGTGCTCATGCGGCTCGGCCAGGGCGTGGGCGGGGCCTTCCTGTTCGCCAACTCGAGCGCGATCCTGACCGACGCCTTCCCGGAGAACGAGCGCGGGATGGCGCTCGGCATCAACGGAGTGGCCGCGGTCGGCGGCGCCTTCTTCGGCCTGATCCTCGGTGGCCTGCTGGCACCGATCGAGTGGCGACTGGTGTTCGTCCTGTCCGTGCCGCTGGGCCTGTTCGGCACGGTCTGGTCGTATTTGAAGCTCCGCGACAACGGCGTTCGTACGCCGAGCCGGATCGACTGGGCCGGCAACACGCTGTTCGCGGTCGGCCTGGTCGGCGTACTCACCGGGATCGTCTACGGCTTGCAGCCCTACGGCGGGCACACGATGGGCTGGACCAAGCCGTTCGTGCTGATCTGCATGTTCGGCGGGTTCGCGATCCTCGGCCTGTTCGTCGTGGTCGAGACCCGGGTCAACGATCCGATGTTCCGGCTTCACTTGTTCCGCATCCGGGCCTTCACGATGGGCAATCTCAGCGCTCTGTGCGCTTCGCTGGCGCGCGGCGGGCTGATGTTCATCCTGATCATCTGGCTACAGGGGATCTGGCTACCCGAGCACGGCTACAGCTTCGAACGCACTCCACTGTGGGCCGGGATCTACATGATCCCGCTCACCGTCGGCTTCCTGATCTCCGGCCCGCTGTCCGGCCGGCTCGCCGACCGGTTCGGTGCACGGCCGTTTGCGACCGCCGGGGTCGCACTGTCGGGAACGGTCTTCTTGCTGTTCAACCTGCTGCCGATGGACTTCAACTACGTGTGGTTTGCCGTGTTGGTGCTGCTCGTGGGGCTCGCGCTCGGCCTGTTCCACGCGCCCAACACGGCCAGCGTCATGAACTCGCTGCCCCCGGACCAGCGCGGCGCCGGCGCCGGCATGCTCAACACCTTCCAGAACAGCGCGCAGGTGCTCTCGATCGGGGTGTTCTTCACGGTCATCACGCTCGGCCTGGCGGCCCGGTTGCCGGGCGCGCTCGACCACGGCCTGGTGGCGCAAGGGGTGCCCGCTGCGCAAGCGCACTCGATCGCGACGCTGCCGCCGATCGGATCGCTGTTCGCGGCATTCCTCGGGTTCAACCCGATCAAGCAGCTGCTGCCGTCCGCGTCCGCGGCGCATGTCTCCGCAGCGCACTACCGGTTCCTCACCGGTCGCGGGTTCTTTCCGCACCTGATCGCCGGGCCGTTCGGGCACGGCCTGCATCTCGCCTTCTTCATGGCCGCCGGGGTCTGCTTCCTCGGGGCTATCTTCTCCGCGCTGCGCGGTGGCCAGGACGCCGCGCCGCTCGGCCGCACCCCGGCCGAGTCGATGGAGCGCGGGATGGCCGGTGCCGGCGAGATCGCGATGGCCGAGTCCGGGGCCGGCACAGACGGCGCGATCATCACCCGCTGACAGTCGGACGCTGGCGCCGATAGCGCGCAACACCGCCGTAAGCGGACCAAGCGCGGCGTAGATCCGTAACTTTGTCGGGTACGCAGGTCAACCCCGCCAGTCGGCCAGGCGTTAGTCAGGGGACGGTGCACGTCGTGAGCTTCGACGAAGCGGCGACCGCCCACCCCGCTGAACCGAGCTTCGAGGAGGTCTTTCCCGTGCTGATCCGCGACGCCTATCGCGTCGCGTACCGGCTGCTCGGCGACCGGGGCGAAGCCGAGGACGTGGCCCAGGAAGCCTGCGCGCGCGCCTACAGCAGGTGGGCCGGCGTCCGCGATCACGCCGAGCCGTGGTGCGTCCGGGTCGCGAGCAACCTCGCGCTCGACCTGCTCCGCGCCAGGACCCGGGCGGTCCGCCGCAACGAGCGGCTGCGGGCGAGCGATATCGCGCCGAACCCGGCGCTCGAGGACCGGCTGGACCTGTACGCCGCGCTCTCGCAGTTGCCGCGTCGCCAGCGGGAGACGGTCGTCCTGCGCTACCTCGGTGACCTCTCCGAGGCGCAAACCGCGGATCTGATCGGCTGCTCGGTCGGATCGGTGAAGACCCACGCGAGCCGCGGGCTCGCCGCACTGAAGGAGGTGCTCGCCCGATGACCTTCGACGAACCCGGCGAGGATCCCTTCGGTCACCTCGACGACCCGACACCACCCATGCACGGCGCGGAGGCGCTCACCCACGTGGTCGCCCGCGGGCACCAGATCCGGCGCCGGCGCCGTACCGCCTACTCCGCCAGCACCGCGCTGATCGTGGTGGTCATTGCCGGCACCGCGATCGGGGTAGCTCGGGGTGGCGGCGCCCACAACAGCCAGACCATCTCCACCCTGAAGTCCGGGTCCCCTTCAGTGACGGCGTCGGGGCCGTCACCGACCCGCTCGAGGTCGTCCGGCTCGGGCGGGCTGACGACCACGACCGGGCCGACCCACCATCAGGCCCTGTCCGGCAGCCCGGACCCGACGCCGACCTGCACGAGCGTGGCGCCCACCCCGGGCGGCACCGGTGCCGGGGTCACCGGCAACGCGGTCGGCCGACCGAAGACCGGTACGTCGCTCTCGCCGACCCCGACCCCGACCCCGACCCCGACCCCGACCGCCACCTGCCTCACGCCGGCACCGACGTCGACGCCGAGCACCTCGGCGAGCCCGACACCCACCTCCACACCCAGCGACCTCGGCTCAGACCCGGCCCCCTGACCGCAAGACCGCCGACGCCACCCCGCTCAGGCCGGCGCGGTGCCGAGCACGATGTCGGTGGCGCTGCCGGTCACGGTGACCCCGGCGGAGGAGAACGTGACCGTATCCAGGCTGATCTGAAACGGCAGCCCGCGTAGTGGGAGCGCGACCTTCAACGACCGGAGCGTGCTTCGGAGCAGTGCTGCCCCGACCGCTACCGGCGATGCCGGAGCCCGCTGAAGCCCGCTGACCCCGACCTTGATCTCGTCGCCGGACAGCGACAAGACCGCCACCCCTTGCAGGACCGCGGCCTTCTTGCCGACCCGCACCCGGTCCACCACGGTCGCGCGGGTGCCGCTCGCGGCCCGTAAGGAGATCCGCTGACCCAGCGGGCTGCGAGTGCTCAGGTAGGCGTTGATGTTCGCGACCGACACGACTGCCGTGGCGCTGACCCGGTCCACCGGCACTTGCGACACCGTGCTTCGCAGCGCTTTGCTGAACGGGACGTGCACACCGTGCAGGGTGGCGCTCAGGCTCGAAACCGTCAGTCCGTCGACGACCAGATCGACCACCTTGACCGTGACCTTCTTGTAGTCGCCGCTGGCGGCCTGCGTGAGAAACGGGAACCCGCCGATCGACGCCTCCGGACGATCAGCGAGGTGCTCGTCGGTCTGCACCTTGCCGGCCAGCACGTGGGCTGCCACGATCGCGCCCAGCCGGTCCACTGCCACCACCACGGCGAGCAGGAAGATCAGAACCGCGATCAGGAACCGGCGAATCACTGGGTGACTAGCCTCCCGCGAAGGGCGGTAGCACCTCGACGGTGCCTCCGGCGGACAGCGCGACGTCCGCGTGGTCGCGACCGCCCACCGGCGCTTCGTCCACGATGAACGAGCACCGTGCGAGGACTTTACTCAGCGCCGCTCCGTGGCGCAGTCGAATCGAGTCAAGTGCCTCAGCCAGCGTGTGAGCGTCGTAGGGCTCCTCGGCAACGCCGGCCGCCTCCCGGGCCGCAGCCCAGAAGCGAACGATTCCCGCGGGCATCGCCTAACGCTCCGGGCCGCGAGCGAGCAACTCGGGAAGGTGCCGGCCGATCCGATCGAGCAACTCCGGTGTCGCCGCACTCTCGGCGTGGCCGAATCCCTCGACCAGCCACAGTTCCTTGGGCTCCCGGGCGGCGTCGTACAACGCTTGTGGATGGTCGATCGGGAAGTAATGGTCGCGGTCGCCGTGGACGAACAGCACTGGAATAGGACTGATCAGCGGCACGACCTCGGTCGGGGACTCCGGCGGCGCCTGCGGATCCCAGCCGACCGGGGAGATCCGGGTTCGCAGCGCCCGACGTGCAATTAATCGGCCGAGCCGGGTCTCGATCGCCCAATGCACCCGACGCATCGGCGTCGTGTCGCGGTAGTACCACCGGGACGGCCCCGAGACGCTGATCACCGCGTCGACGCCACCGTGCAGCGCGGCGTGCCGGAGCACGACCGTGGCCCCCATCGACCAACCGCAGGTCACTACGGAGCGGTAGCCGAGCCGGCGGGCCGCCACCACCGCCGCGTCGAGGTCGAGGACCTCACGATGCCCGAGGGTCGACTGACCGGTGGAACGCCCATGACCACGGAAGTCGAAGGCGATGACGCCGGCGTAGCGGGCCAGGGCCGCGACGATGGTGCGGATCCCCGGCCGCTCGAGGGACTGGGTGAACCCGTGCGCCACCACGACCACGGTGTCCCGCACCGGCTCGGGCCCGTCGACGTGAATCGCCTCGAGCCGTTCGCCGTCGGCCGTATGCAGGGCGAGCCGATCCCAGGTCGGCGAGGGCGGGGCCGAGGACACTCGGCTATCCTCGCCTAGTCGGGCCCGGGCAGCGCCGCCCCCCGTGGGATTGGCGCCTCGCCGGGCCATTTCTTTTCGCGCCAGTCGCGACACGGTGCCGGCACGTTCACCGGCCGCACCAGTCGGCCGGAAGATGAAAGGATTGCGCCGTGGCGAGCTTGGTGCTCTTGACCGGTGCCTCCGGTGCCTCGACGGACGTGTTGCCGAACCTCGCGCTGCTTCCGCACGTGATCCGCGTGCTGCCGCTCGATGTCGCGCCACTGCTCGACGCGCCGCCCAGCGACGTCATCCTGATCGACGCGCGGCGCGATCTGGCGGCCGCACGCCAGACCTGCCGAGTGCTTCGAACCACCGGCGCGGACGCTCCCCTGCTCGCCGTGGTGACCGAGGGCGGGCTGGCGGCGGTCGCCGCCGACTGGGGTTTCGACGACGTCCTTCTCGACAGTGCCGGACCCGCAGAGGTCGAAGCCCGGCTGCGGATCGCCATCGGTCGCGCAGCGGCCAGCCGCGAATCGTCGCCGACCACCAGCGAAGAGATCCGGTCCGGTGACCTGAGCATCGACGAGGCGACGTACCAGGCGAAGTTGGGAAACCGCGGTCTGGACCTGACCTTCAAGGAGTTCGAGCTGCTGAAGTTCCTCGCCCAACATCCGGGCCGGGTGTTCAGCCGGGCGCAGCTGCTGCAGGAGGTCTGGGGATACGACTACTTCGGAGGCACCCGAACGGTCGATGTCCACGTCCGGCGGCTACGCGCCAAGCTCGGCCCGGACCGCGAAGCGCTGATCGGCACGGTGCGCAACGTCGGCTACAAGTTCGTCGTCCAGCCGCTGACGGCATTGCCGGTGTTGCCGGACGGCAGTGCTGCCGCCGATGTGCGCGACCCCGAATCGGCCGACCCGGCACACACCGCCTCCGTGGACGCTCGGTCGATGCGGTAGACCAATTGTTGTGTCGGCCGGCCGGATCGAGTGGCAACGCGCTCTCACGCCCGACCAGATCGACGATGTGCTGGCTCTGATCGCCCGGGTCACCGAGCTCGAGGGCCGCAAACCGGTATCGGAGCGAGTGGTACTGCAGGTGCGGCGCAGCGACGCCGCGGACACCCGGCACGCGCTCCTGCGATCCGGCGATGATCTCGTCGGCTATGCCCAGCTCGCCGTCGCCGACTCGGTCGCCGAGCTGGCCGCCCTCGACCCCGTCGCGATCAGCACTCTGATCGACGCGCTCGTCGCCGAATCCGGACCGGCGCTTCGCGTCTGGGCTCATGGGCAGTCCGCGGCGAGTGCACCTGTCCTTCGCGGTCTCGGCTTCGCCCCGCAACGCACCCTGCTTCAGCTGCGCCGATCGCTGACCGAACCCAGCCTCGGCGAACCGATCTGGCCGGACGGGGTGACCGTGCGCACGTTCGTCGTCGCTCAGGACGAGGCGGCCTGGCTCGCGGTCAACAACGCGGCGTTCGCCGAGCATCCCGAGCAGTCGAACTGGTCGATCGACGACATCCGCGCACGCGAACAGCAGCCCTGGTTCGATCCGGCCGGTTTCTTTCTCGCCGAACGAGCCGGCGAGGTGGTCGGTTTTCACTGGACCAAGGTGCACAAGCCCGCCGGCGCCGACCACGAGCCGATCGGCGAGGTCTACGTCGTCGGGGTCGCGCCCGCCATGCAGGGCCGGCACCTCGGCTCGGCCCTGACCCTGATCGGGCTTATCCATCTGCGCAACCTCGGGCTGCACACGGTGATGTTGTACGTCGACGAGTCCAACCACGCCGCGGTCAGGGTCTACGAACGGCTCGGCTTCGCTCGTTGGGACGTCGACATCTGCTTCCAGCGCTAGCGCCAGCAATGTCACATTGCCCAGCCAAACTCGGGGGTGGTGTCACATTGCCCCCACGAAGTGCGGGGCAATGTGACATTGCTTGGTAACAGCAGGGCCGGGGGTCAGGCCTTGCGGCGGAGGCGGTCGGCCCAGCGCCGTTGGCTCGGCGGGGTCGCAGCGCTCGGCGTACCCGGGGCGCTCGGCGTACTTGGAGCCGGGTTCGACGACGGAGGCGCTTCGGTCGGATGCGAGGCCGGCGCCGGAGCCGGCGGAGCGTCGTAGTCGGTGGCCGCGATGATCTTCACGATCGCGGCCGCGTCGAGGTCCTCACTGTCCGGAATCTGCGGCACGAAGCCGACCAGTACGCCGTCCCGCAGCACCATCGCCTCGAGACCGGCCGCCCCGTCGTTGTCCCAGATCGCCTCACGGCCGTCAGGGATCACGATCCGGACGCCCACGTTGTAGACCCCGGCCCGGCGATTGACGTGCGCGAAGATCGACCGGGCCCGCAACTGCTCGACCACATCGACCGCGATCGCCTCTTCCATGGCAGCCACGCTATGACGTCGCGCTGTGAAGATCCTTCAGATTCGCCAGGTCAGGTAGTCGGAGGATTCCTCCGCACCCCGTCGGATCCGTTCGATGTCGACTGCCACCATCTGCCGGATGACGTCCGTCAGCGGCGTCTGCGCCGCCCAGCCGAGCTCATGCCGAGCCCGGGACGGATCGCCCAGCAGCTGCTCGGGATCGGCCGGGCGGGCGATGGCCGGGTCCTCCTGCACGTATGCCCACGGATCGTCGATGCCGGCGCAGGCGAACGCGGTCGTGACGAAGTCGCGAAGCGACGTCGCGGCCCCGGTCGCGACCACGTAGTCCTGCGCGGTCGGCTGCTGGAGCATCAACCACATCGCCCGCACGTAGTCCGATGCGGCACCCCAGTCGCGTCGTACGTCGAGGGTGCCGAGCCTGAGCTCGGTGCGCAGACCGGCCGAGATCTCGGCCGCGGCGCGGGTGATCTTGCGGGTGACGAACTGCGGGCGCCTCAGCGGACTCTCGTGGTTGAACAAGATGCCGTTGCAGGCAAACAAGTCGTACTGGGTGCGGAACCGCACAGTGCTGTCGTGCGCGATCCGCTTCGCATAGCCGTACGGGCTCTGCGGCGCGCGCGGCGTGCCCTCGCTCAGCGGCTGCGAGTGAGCCGGGCCGAAGATCTCGGCGCTCGACGCCTGGAAGAACCGCGGGGCCTGGCCGCACTCGTCGCGATAGCGAACCAGGATCTCCAACAGCCGGCCGACCGAGGTCCCGTTGACCTCACCCACCTCGCGCGCGTCGTCCCACGACGAGCCGACCGAGCTCAGTGCAGCCAGGTTGTAGACCTCGTTCGGCCGGACCGAGAAGACCAGCCGCCGCATCTCGGCGACGTCGCGAACGTCGACCTCGACCACATCGACCCCGTGGAGGTACGGCGCGTAGTGCGTCGCCGCCTCGCTGCCGGGCGGCACCGTGCCGGTGATCCGGTAGCCCTGGCCGCCGAGGAACTGGGCCAGGTAGATCCCGTCCTGACCGGCGATGCCCGTAATGAGCGCATCCCTGTCCACGCGCGCAGACACTACAGTCTCAGCGGACGAGCCACCGAGAGGGATGAGATGCCGAAGCGTGCCCTGATCACCGGAATCACCGGTCAGGACGGCTCGTACCTTGCCGAGTTGCTGCTCGACAAGGGATACGAGGTGCACGGGATCATCCGGCGTGCGTCCACGTTCAACACGCACCGCATCGACCACCTCTACGTCGACGCGCACGACCCGAGTGCTCGGTTGTTCCTGCACTTCGGCGATCTCACCGACGGCACCCGGCTGGTCACACTGCTCACCAAGGTGCAGCCGGACGAGGTCTACCACCTGGCGGCGCAGACCCACGTGCGGGTGTCGTTCGACGAACCGGAGTACACCGGGCTGACCACCGGGCTCGGCACCACCCGGCTGCTCGAGGCGATCCGCGCGACCGGTCTCGCGACCCGCTTCTACCAGGCGTCGTCGTCGGAGATGTTCGGCGCAGCGCCCCCGCCTCAGGACGAGTCCACCCCGTTCCACCCTCGATCGCCGTACGGCGTTGCCAAGGTCTACTCGTACTGGATGGCCCGCAACTACCGGGAGGCCTACGGGTTGTACGCGTGCAACGGCATCCTGTTCAACCACGAGTCACCGCGCCGTGGCGGCACCTTCGTGACCCGCAAGATCACCCGCGCGGTCGCCGCGATCGCCGCCGGCGAGCAGGAGCACCTCTACCTCGGCAACCTCGACGCGATCCGGGACTGGGGCTACGCCCCCGAGTACGTCGAGGCGATGTGGCAGATGCTCCAGCAAGACGAACCCTCCGACTACGTGATCGCGACCGGTGCGCCGTACTCGGTGCGTGACTTCGTGCAGTACGCCTTCGACCATGCCGGGCTCGACTGGCAACGACACGTGCGATTCGACGAGCGCTACCTGCGACCGGCCGAGGCAGATGCCCTCGTCGGCGACGCGAGCAAAGCGGCGACCGAGCTCGGCTGGAAACCGAACGTGTTGACGCCCGACCTGGCCCGGATCATGGTCGACGCGGACCGCGCGATGCTCGACGCACATCCGACGGAACCGGCCGAGCGGCCGCGCACCTAGGGACCGGCGACACCGATCAGGTGCAGGCGCGGCAGCGGCCGAGCGCGATCCGCGATCGCTCGCTCACCGGCATGTCGCGGTGGCAGACCGAGCAGACGAACGTCTCCTCCGGCTCCTCGGGCTGGGCGCGGCCGACCTTGGTCAGCGCCGCGGCTCGCGCCCGCTGAAGGCGCTCGCGGGCAGAACCGCTCGTCGTTGCCATGACCACCATCTAGTGAGTAGTACTCGGACCGCAGAGTCGGACGAATCTAGGCAATTCATCGACACCGAACCTGAACGGATGCTGACCCGTTCGGAGCGGTTCGGCCCGCTCACCGGCGCAACCGGTCCTCAGCCGTCTGGCGCCGCGCACGGTCCGGGCCCGCGGTCGGCCCTCATCCGGCCGTACCCGGGATGCACGCCGCGCGTGAGGCCCTGACCGTCGGCGATCCGGTGCAACAGGTCGGAGAGCTCCTGCCGCTCGGCCGCGGTCAGCGTCGCGAGCAGGTCGCGTTCGGCCTGGCGACCCACCGTCGACAGCTCGTCCAGCATCTGCTCACCGGCGTCGCTCAGATACAGCAGGTGCACCCGCCGATCCCGTTCGTCCCGCCGGCGCTGCACCAACCCCCGCGACTCGAGCTCGTCGATGAAGCCCACCATCCGGCTGGCCGGCACGCCGAACTCGTCGGCGATCGCCTGCTGGCTGCGACCGGGAGATTCGCCAACGGCACGCAGTACGCCGACCTGCGGAGGAGTCAGGCCGGTCGATTGGATTCGCTGGGCATAGGTGAACGCAGAATGGGCACCTAGCTGGGAGAGCAGGAAGCCGACGCCGATCACCCGGGGCCGAGCAGTGCGCGCCGAGGGCTTGCCACGCTCCGCCATGGACCACAACAATACCTTTTGCCAAATCATTCGTCATGTGAAAGGTTTTTGGCTGGAACGAGTTGGCAGACTCGGGTGATCGGTGGGACAGAGGGGCATCGGGATGAGCGAGGGTTCGAACCGCGGGTCGCGGACCGTGATCGGTCGAGTTGCGGAGTTCGTGCTGACCCATCGTCGCTGGGTGATGATCGGCTGGCTGGTCATCTTCCTGGCCGGTGGCGCGGCGGCCTCAAAGGTCTCCAGCCGGCTCTCGGTCGACTTCTCACTCCCCGGCCAGCCCGGCTACGAGACCGCGAAACAACTCACCGCGGTCTACGGCCCCAACGCAACGATCGGGTTCACCAGCATCGGCGTGCTGACTCCGCCCGCCGGTCACGACGCTGCCCAGGAGAGCGCCTCGCTGACCCGCGCAGCAACCGCGATCGAGTCGGCGCTGCCCGGCACCCGGGTCGTTGATTACGCCAACACCCACGACCAGCGCTTCATCGGGTCCAACCAGCGCACGACGGTGGCCCTGATCTTCAGCCCACAACCGGTGTCATTCTCCTCGGACCCGACTCCGACCCTGAAGCACTCGCTCGCGACCGCACTGCCCGGCTGGCAGACCGGGATCACCGGGCTGAACCAGCTCTCGGCCGGCGGCGACACGAACGGGCCGGGCGTGTTGGCCGAGACGCTGATCGGCGGAGCCGGCGCGCTGATCGTGCTGGCCTTTGTGTTCGCTTCACTGCTCGCGTTCGTGCCGTTGCTGATCGCCGCGGTGTCGATCCTGACGACCTTCCTCGTCGTACTCGGCCTCACCACCATCACCGAGGTGTCGTTCATCGTCGAGTTCCTCGTGGCCCTGGTGGGTCTGGGCCTGGCGATCGACTACAGCCTGTTGCTCGTCACCCGTTGGCGCGAAGAGCGCGAGCACGGCCTGTCCAACCACGACGCGGTGGTGCGCGCGGCCGAGACCGCGGGCCGAACGGTCGCGGTTTCCGGCTTCACGGTTGCGATCGGCTTGTTCGCATTGATCATCCTGCCGGTGCCAGGGCTACGAAGTGTCGGGATCGGCGGAGTGCTGATCCCGCTGGTCTCGACCACGGTCGTCCTCACCCTGCTGCCGGCCCTGCTGGGCGGCATCGGTCCACGCGCCGACTGGCCACGGATCCGGCACGAAGCGAACGCCAGCCGCGCGTGGACCCGCTGGGCCAAGCTGATCGTGAAGCAACGGTGGATCGGTGCCGGCGTGGCGGTCGTCCTCCTCGCCCTGCTGCTGAGTCCGATCTTCGGGCTGAGGGTCGGTGAGACGAGCGTCTCGGCTCTGGCTCAGAACGGCTCGGCGCACGACGTCTACACCCAGATGACGAGCCAAGGGATCAGTCCTGGGATCCTCACGCCGCTCGATGTGTTCACCACGTCGCGGGCCGCGCCTGCCGCGCTCAAGGCGGCCGGCCAGGCGAGCGGGGTCAGCACCGCCACGCTGCCCGACGGGCCGACCGGCTCCCGGCGCGGCTATGCCGACATCATTGCGATCCCCGACGTCGTGACCGTCAACAGCCAGACCCTCGCGCCGGTGCGCAGCGTGCAGGCGAAGGTGAAGGGCATCCCAGGGGTGATCGGGGTCGCCGGCGACGGTCCGGTCCAGCAGGACTACATCCACGCGGTCTACGGGAACTTCCCGCTGATGTTCACGTTGATCGCGCTCGCCACGTTGATCCTGCTCATGCGCGCGTTCCGCTCGTTCGTGCTCGCCGTGAAGGCGGTCATCCTCAACCTGGTGTCGATGGGAGCGACGTTCGGTTTGCTGACGTTCTTCTGGCAGGAAGGCCACGGCTCGACCGCGCTGTTCGGTGTACCGGCAACGGGCGCGATCACCTTCTGGATCCCGCTGATGGTCTTCGCGTTCCTGTTCGGCCTTTCGATGGACTACGAGGTCTTCATCCTGAGCCGGATCCGCGAGGAGTACGACGGGGCGCCCGCGAACGGCACCCAAGCCGCGGTGGTCCGGGGGCTCGGACGGACCGGACGGCTGGTGACCAGCGCGGCGCTGATCCTGTTCCTGGCATTTGCGTCGCTCGCCTCAGGGCCGGACACCGACATCAAGGTCCTGGCGACCGGCCTCGGGGTCGGCATCCTGCTCGACGCGACCATCGTGCGCGCATTGCTCGTGCCGGCGTTGATGGCACTGATGGGCCGCTGGAACTGGTGGCTGCCGGACTCCTTCGCCCGCGTCCTACGGGTCGCGCCGAGCGCAAGGCCCGCGGCAACCGTTACGACCTAGTGCCCCGTCAACACGTAGTGGCGAACGCCGTCGCGAACCGAGCGGGTCGCTCGACCCTGGGCCACCAACAGGTCCAGGTGCGCACCGCTCTCGCACACCGCGAGGAACTGGTTGAACACGTCGAGATCGGCAAACGCACGGGCGTGCCGCGTCCAGGTGACCACCGCCGCCACGGCGGCGGCGGTGTCGGCACCCCACCCGAGCGCGGCGGCCATCGCGTCGAGGCGCAGCCGGTGATGCTCGACCAGCTCGTCCACCCGGTCATGGACGCTCGAGGTGACCGGCCCGTGCGCGGGCAGGAGCATCGCATCCGGGCGGGCACGGACGATCGCGAGTGAGGCCAAGAACGCCCCGAGCGGGTTGTCGGCCAGCGCCGGCTCGAAGCCGATCGACGGGGTGATCGTCGGCAGCACGTGGTCGCCGGCGAACAGGAGGGCACCGGGGGTGTCGAAGAACACCACGTGCCCTCGGGTGTGCCCGGGCGTCTCCACCACCTCCAGCGACCGGGTGCCCGCGATCACGACTTCGTTCGGGGTGAACCAGTCGTCGGGCAGCTCCCAGTCGCTCAGGTCGATCCGGCCGTGGTGCTGCGCCATCCGGTCGGCAACGTCACCCGCACCGAGCTCGCGAAGATAGGCGATCTGCTCCTGGGCGATCGCCCGGCCCGGGCGCATGGTCGTCTCGAGGGACCAGCGTTCCTCCGCGCCGAGCGTGACGCGGGTGCCGAACTCGCGGCGAAGGTGGACCGCTTGGCTGTAGTGGTCGCGATGCATGTGCGTGACGAGGAAACGCCGGACGTCGGCAAAGTCGGTGCCGAGCTCGCGAAGACCGGCCCGCAACTGTTCCTTCCCGGCCGGGATCGCCCACCCGGAGTCGATCAGGGTCGGGCCGCCGGCTCCGGCAATGGCGTAGACGTTGACCGCGCGCAGACCGTCGTTCGGGAGCGGCAACGGAATCCGGTGCACGCCGGGCGCGACCTCGTAGACGCCCGGGGTGGTCCAGTCCGTTTTCGTCACTCGACCTGTTTACACGTCCGGGTCGGACTGCCTCGCGATCAGGTCGGGGGTGTCACGAATCGGGTGGCCGCATACCCGTGCGCCTGGGTCCGCGGCAAGACCACGCGATAGCGGACCGGGCGCTGAGCCGGCACCGGCACGGCAAACAACGCATCGCCCGACGCGTCGAGCTGCATGGTGGCCACACCCACCCAGCCGGTTCGGGCCCGTCGCTGAAGCATCACCACGTCGCCCTGCTGCGCTCCGTCCGTCGTGATCGACGCGTCGTACGACGAGCCCTGCACCGACAGCGTCGCCGACACCGTCGGCATCACGACGACGAGGACCGGCGCGCTGCGAACGCCTTGCCCGGACACCAGCCGCAACCGCACTGAGTGGGTCAGGTCCCCGGCGGTCAGGTCGACCGAGCCGTCGGAGCCGGTGAGACCCATGTCGACCTGGCTCAGCGTGCTCTGCCCGGTCAGCCGCTCCATCAGCCAGATCCGGTGCCCGGCAATCGGCTCGCCGGTCGAGGTCGCCAACCGCCCCAACACGGTGACCGAACCGTCGACCGGCACGCTCGACGCCGACAGCGTGATCGTGATGGAGCCCAGCACCGGCGGCGTCAGGGTCGGAGTCGGCGTGGGGGTAGTGGTCGGCGTCGGGCTGGTCGACGGCGGTGGCGAGGAGGCCACGGTCGTCGGCGAACTGCTCGGCGACGTACTCGGCCTGCCGCCGCCGCTCTGCTTGCCGGACGGCTTCGCCTTCGGGGTCGGGGTGGACGTCGGGGTCGGTGTCGGCGCCGGCGTCGGCGCGCCGGCGACCGGCGGTGTGCTCAGCTGACCGAGAGCCTGCTGGACGCCTGGGGACGGCGTGCCGCCGTGATGCCCTCGGGCGCTGTGCTTGTGATGGACCGCGGTCGGCGCCGGGATCCCGGCCCAGCCTCCGACGTCGTTGAAGACCCGCTGAACCTGCGACGGCAGCGCGGCGGTGTATGCCGCGGCCACCCCGCCGGAGAACGCGATCGCGATCGCCAGGGTCGAGCCACCCACGCCGAGGCGACCGGCGAAGCGGCGCCGGGACCGGGTCGGGACCGCCGCGCGGAACGCGGCCAGCGCCCCCGCCTCACCGGCCAGCTCGTCGGCGGTGCCGGGCGCGGTCAGGGCCTGAACGACCGGGTCGTCCTGCCAGGCGGTCAGGTCATCCTTGCGACGACGCACTCAGACCACCTCCGCCGGTTGGACTCGCGA
>Ga0265340_10000373_pt1 | contig 23749 bp, 14 predicted proteins | sample 4CB225metaG_FD_202082 | JGI IMG/M metagenome (GOLD analysis project Ga0265340, IMG submission 202082) | Rhizosphere microbial communities from Carex aquatilis grown in University of Washington, Seatle, WA, United States - 4-CB2-25 metaG | ecosystem: Host-associated > Plants > Roots >...
AGGCCACATGAAAAAGCACACCGGTTCCGATGCCACCAGTCTTCAGTCGGAGCCAGCCGAACAAAAGCGCGGGGAAAAACACGGCAAGACGCGCTGGATGAGGCTCGGTGATGAAGTGGCCGAGCGCGAAAAGCGTGCTCGACCAAACCAGGCTCATCCCCACCGGAACCCCGAACACGCGCAGGTGATGGCGATCTTGACGCTCGAGTGTGGTCAATAAATAGCCGCGATAAAAGGCCTCTTCGGGCAAAGCGACAACGAGTGCCTGTCCGAACAACTCGTCGCTCCAGGACAGCGGTGCTCTAAATGCAAACGCATGGGTTGGGTGCCACCAAAAAATAAATCCCAACCAGAAGAGTGGAAATACGAGCAGAGTGGTGCAAAGAGCGAACAAGACCGCGTGTGCGCTATCGCGTGCCATTCGGCGTGGGTCGAGTGATCCCGTCTCCAGAAGTCCGCCGAGTGACAATCCCATGGCGTGCACGTGAGTGCTGCTGGTGCCCGACGCGCAGAGCCAATAGGTTGCAACAAGAAACGCGAGTCCTACGAGTGTTGCGCTCCAATTGTCAGGCACGAGGTACGCGACTAGTCCAACCGCAAGCGTGACGAGCGCAGTTACCAGCCAAGGATGGTTTTTTGGTTCGGGGGCTTCCAGCATGCCTGACGGGTCCTGGGGGAAGGGTGACAGCAGCAGCGCTCGAGGGGCAGCCCTCGGTCACCGATCTTGCCGGTTACGCCATGACTGGAATAAGGTCGTGTATTTGGACAAAAGGGGCCTTCTTCTGGTCTTGGTGGTCGCGGAAAGGGCGATTTGCTCTCGCCAAACGCTCGCATGGTCTCCCCCTTCCAGCGACTGCGTGAGATAACGTGCACTCCGTTCCAAGACAGAGCCCGACTGGTAGCTTCGGGACGATTGGGACAGCCGCGGAGGATCAATGTTGAGTCCGAATTACCAAACGCCCACGCCTGCGCCGCAGCCAATTCCTGGCCGAGTGGATTTCGCGAAATGGCCACCCGACGATGACAACCTGCCTGCAGGACCACCCCCCGGATCACCGGGCATGCCTGGTGGCGGTTCATTCGATGCTGGCGACGGAAACTTTAAGAAAGGTCGGTTCGGCGTTGGTTTCATTATCATCGGCCTGCTTGCCGTGGGTGGCATAGCCGCAGGCTTAGCCTTCGGGTTCAAACAAGACGCCGAGAAGATGACGGTGCCTGAGGCCATGGCAAAGGCCAAAGAAATCTTCGTCAAGCCGAAGACGGAACAGATCCCCGATTGGCGCAAGTGGGCAGCGACTGAAGCGAGCGCTGAGCTGAAGCGTGAAGCTCTTAAGCAGTTAGCGTGGGCCAAGGATCCCGAGGGGGTCACACTGGCAGCCAAGGCGCTAACCGACTTGAACGAAGGTGTTCAAGGCGATGCCGCCATGTGTTTGGCTTCCTATGGTTCACCGCTCGGCGACGGGGCAAAAGACGCGTTGCTTGCAGCGCTCAAGACCGTGGGACCCGGCGCAAAGCCGCAAGTTGCGTGGGCGCTCGTCGAACTCGGCGACGCCCGGGCCTTTGATCAGATCATGGTGCTGTATCGCGCGGGGCACTTGAGCCAAGTACAACGGCTCGGCGGTGGCATGGGCTTTGACCCCGAGAAGATTACGAGACTCGTGTCGCTCGACAAGTTGGCGTCCATGGCGAGTGATGAGAGCGCTGCGGTGAGGCAATTGGTTGCCTCTGTTCTCTCGGCCAATGCAGCTCCGAAGTACACGGACACGCTCATCAAATTGCTCGGGGACAGCGACCAAGAAATCGCACGGCAAGCCGCACCAGGCCTGGGCAAAATCGGTGATGAGCGAGCGCGTCAGCCGTTGCTACAAGCCTTGCGGGGAACGGACAAAGAGAGCCGTACGAAGTACCTGGAAGCCTTGCGCGACGGCATCGGCGCGCAAGGTCTCGTGTTGGCCCTCGACAGCATCTCGAAGGACAACGAGAAGTCGGCTTGGTACCAGACACGCGAAGTCTTCGAGTACCTCAAGAAGCTGAATGATCCACGCGTGGGTAATTGGCTGGCACCCTACATCGAGACCAAACCCCATATTCATTGGCAGACGATGGCTGCCATCGTGATGGCAATGGTGGGTGATCCACGGGGCGTACCAACGTTAGCCAAGCGCTTACGTATGGATCCACTCAAGATCTACAGCGACCAACATGACTGGGAAATGGAACTCAAGCGTGACGACAACGAACGCGTTGAATCCGCCCGCATGATCGCAGATCTTGCGCAACTGCATCCGGAGAAGGTGGAAGAGATCAAGCAGCAATCAGAAGATGCGCTGATCTTCTGGATTCATGAGTTGCCTTCTCCCCACGCAAACGGCATGCGTGCCCTCGCGGCTTCTGGCTCCAAGAAGGATATCACGGCATTCCGCAAGTGGTCGAACCCGGATGTGGCACTGCCCAAAGAAGGCCAGCAGCCCCCAATGCCCGAAGAATGGGTGATTTCACAGAGTGCTCTCCGCTACGTCGGTTGGCTCAAGGATGCCGAGTCTTGGGATGTCTTCGAGAAGATGCTCAAGAAACGTCCCAAGGAGATCGACGCCACCATGGACAGCCTGATGCAAGGCGGTCTCGCGATTCTTGGCATGACGCTGCGCGCAGTAGGCAAGGGTGCTGCGGAAGGTATGAGCGAGTGGGGTGACCCCAAAGGCTTCAAGCCAATGATGGAGTACATCCAGGACGTCAAGAACAACGAGCAGAGCCGGATGGACGCCTGCGCCGCGTTGGCTTGGGTTGCGACCGATGAGGATATGCTCACGGTTGCCAAGAAGATCGATGAATACAAGGGCACCCTGAAGTCCGATCAATTCCGGCGCATGTGCTTGCTCGAAACGCTGATTACGCGTCCTGTGCCGGGTACCGCCCCGGCGTTGATTGGCCTCATCAACAAGGACTCACTCATCGAGACTCGGCATCAATTGGCGCGCGCCATTGGCAAAGCCGGGTTGAGCGATGAGGTTACGGGTCGATTGTTCGAGATGATGAAGGATGAGGCGCTGGTCAACGACGCAGCCCTAGCGCTGCTCTTGGGCGGCACTCCCGACGTAGCCGCCCGAGCGGTTGCCATGTATGGGACACTGTTTGGCGACAAGTCAAAGCCGGCTCTCGAAGAGCTGCAGGAACTCTGGTATCGGACGTTTGGATATTGGTCCAAGGACGATTTGGAGAAGGGCCGCATCTTCAATTGGGTCGACAATGCCATGGCCGTTTCACATGTGGAGATCAATCAGACCCCGCAAGAATGGGCCCCGGCATTGCTCACCAAGCAATTCGACAACCTGCTGTTCGACAACGGACCGCACTCTTTCACACGCGTCGTGCTGCGCTCACGCCTCTACCAGATGGCGAAGGGGACAGATGCTGCCAAACGTGAAGGCGCGATCCGCACGCTCGAGTTCATGCAAGAGCAAGGGATGCTGCTCGCATTGCGCGATGAGGAGGGGCCGACCGGCAAGCTCGGGCGTGAAGCGTATCACCGCCTGCTCAATCCGAAGGTCGTTGCTGGCATGATCAAGATCGACGAAGAGAAGTATCGCATGCCCGATCAGTGATGCGTGTCGATCGAGCGTAGGGCTCGACGGCAGCCCACTTGAGATCGCCGCAGTGGCCCAAGCCATTGCGGCGAAACTCATTTGGGGCAATCAACACCCTCGCCTCACATCGTGGTTTCCAATGCTGCGCGCCGATCTGAAGAGCTAATGACAGGAGCGGCGAGGTGCTATTCGTTGGCAGAAAGCAGTTGCTTACATTGTGGCACAAGGCCTTTACGGCAGGGCGCGTGCTCCCGTTCTGCACAATAGCGCTCAGCATGGCTGGCTTTGGACTCAAACGCGTACAATAATGACTGGTTAGGTGTCGCAAACTCTAGGCAGAATCATAGCGGAACGCGACTGTGAGTCCGGTCCGGACGTGCTGCTCGATATCGTGGTCGAGCGAGAATGGCTGCGCGACGCAAAGATGATTGAGGTCGATTTGCCGCGGCATTTGTGTTGCGCGGCGTGCCAAGGTGCCGGCTGTGATATCTGTGCCCAATCGGGTGCGATTACAGTGCGTGGCCGCTCTGAACTAGTGGAAACGGTACGCATTACATTGCCGCGGCAGACTGCTGACGCATCGGATTGTGCAGATTCGACGCGTACGTGCACACTCAAGGTGCCGGATTACGGTGGGCTACCAGATCCGAATTCAAGTGTTACGACACGGGGCCGGCTCCTGCTTCGTATCAACACCAATGGCCCGATCAGCAGTTGTATAAGAACCATTCTGCCCAGTGAACCTGCACAGCCACAAGACGCTGTTGAATCATCGGTGGTTTCGCGACAGGTCGACAGCGGGCGGCAGTCGGAGCGAGCCACTTCGGCAAAGGATACAGGACTGCCTGCGTCGGTTGACGGTCTTTTCTCTCAAACTGCTCGCTCAATGGTTGCGCCAGAACCTCAAATACCTGCAATTCGTTCTACCGGTGTCCGCGTACGCCAACAGAAGACAGTTAGTTCGACGGTCGAACCGTCGATTGGTTGGACCTGGCGTGACACTCTCGTGGGTCTGGTGCTACTCGTTTTGGGCGCAATCTTCGCGTGGTGGTTCATTCAACCGCGCTAGAGACCCATAAGCTCCAGCTTCGATTCACCAGGGCGCGCCCCGCGACGTTAGAGTAGAAGCTGGGCGATGAACCCCGCCGCAATGACTCTGTTGCTGACGTGTGGATTTGGCCTCTTCTCCTGGAGCATGGTTCAAAGGTGGCGTTTGCTCTTTGCAGGGGCGGCGCGACGTGCCCAGCCGCCTCCTGATTATCGGCAGCGTTGGAAGCGATTGCTGGTGGACGGCCTGCTGCAATCGCGGCTGCGTCAGTACAAGATAGCGGGTCTCGCCCATACGCTGGTGTTTTTCGGATTCGTAGTTTTGCTGTTGCGTACGCTCACGCTTTGGGGGCGAGGATTCAGTCCGAGCTTTGAGCTGCCCACATTGGGACGCGATGCGCCATTCGATGGACTCCTCGGCGCGGCTTACAACGAAGCCAAAGACATCGCGGTCGCGCTAGTGCTGCTAGCGGTTGGTATCTTTATCTTCCAGCGCATTGTCACTCGGCCCCGACGACTGACGCTCTCGTGGGAAGGAATTCTCATATTGACGGTGATTGGCGTGATGATGGGCGCCGACGCCATCTATGACGGCGCCAGTCTGGTATTGTCGCGTACGTGGGACTTGCAATGTGCGGCTACGGCGCAACCGGATTGCCTATGGATCGCGCCATTGGTTTCAGGTGTTGGTAGACACATCGAATCAATCGCCTGGCGCGTCTTTCCGGATCCGCTAGGCTCGCTGGCTGCGCTCGGTTTGCACGGTTGCTCGACGGCAACGCTCAGTATGCTCGGGGCTGCAGGTTACTGGACTCACTCGGTGCTGGTGCTCGTTTTTCTCAACTGGCTGCCCTATTCGAAGCACTTCCACATTATCACCGCATTGCCCAATGTTTTTCTTGCCTCGACCGAACCCGGCGGCAAGCTGATGAAGGTTAGTTCCGATGCTGAAGCGCTACTCGAGCTAGCCGACGCGCAACAGACTGGGCTCGAGCATGAACAGCCCCCACTGGGCCTTTCGCGCGTGGCCGATCTCAACTGGAAGTACCGACTCGACCTGCTGAGTTGCACCGAGTGTGGTCGCTGTACTGAACACTGTCCGGCTCACGACGCGGGCAAGCCCCTACACCCCAAAGACTTTACGCTCGATTTGAGAGATGCGCTCTTGCGGAGCCAGTTGGCGCCTCGTCGCGCTTGGGCGAGTGAAGCCGACGAATCTTCGCGTGCGGCCGACGAAAATTGTTTGGTGCCGGGCGTTATAGCGCCCGATACGCTGTGGTCTTGTACCAATTGCCGTGCTTGCGAGGAGCAGTGCCCGGTGGGCATCAGCTATGTGGACAAGATCGTCGATTTTCGTCGTGATTTAGTGTTGATGCGGGGTGAACTGCCGAACGAGCTGCAACGCGCGTTCGATGGTATCGAGCATGCGGGCAACCCGTGGGGGTTACCACGTACCGAGCGGACTGCGTGGGCAGCTGGCCTCGGCGTGAATCGCATTGCCGATGTCGAGCAGACCGATGTTCTTTTCTGGGTCGGGTGTGCCGCAAGTTACGACCAGCGTGCACAAAGAGTGGCGCGGTCCTTCGTCTCTCTGCTGCAGAAGGCGAAGATAGATTTTGCCATTTTGGGTGACGAAGAGAACTGTACCGGGGATGCTGCGCGTCGTGCAGGTAATGAGTACCTATTTCTCAACGTGGCGCAGTCGAACATCGAGGTGCTCAATGGTTACTACGCGGCCCATCGATTTCGCCGCATCGTGACGGCGTGTCCCCATTGCCTGACGACACTCAAGCACGAATACCCGGACTTCGGTGGCAACTGGCCGATCGTACACCACCAACAATTGCTTCTCGACCTCGTGAAACAAGGGCGTTTACAGCCGAAACAGCGGTTCGAGAAGACCGCTGTGTTTCACGATCCATGTACCTTGGCACGCTACGCGAGCGACGTAGTTTCTCCGCGTGAATTGTTGCGAAAAGTCGCAGGCATCTCGCTGCGGGAAGCTCCCCGTCACGGTCGCTTCACCCGCTGCTGCGGTGCGGGAGGAGCTCGCATGTGGATGGACGACGCGCCAGGTACGCGTATGAACGTCGTGCGGACCAAGGAACTCCAACAGACCGGAGCCGATACGATTGTGACGGCTTGCCCATTTTGCACGACGATGATCGATGACGGCGTTGTCTTCGTGGGTGATGCGAGTCCGGCTCCCGTGCTAGATATCGCCGAGGTGCTGGCTGAGGCATGTGGAATGTCGAATTGACGACCTGCGGTGGAAATCGCGGCGTGCTCGCTGCACGCAGCCCGAGTCTCCGCGCCGTAACGACAAGATGAATGTCAACCCGTTAGCCCTGTGTTGCGGGTCCAGCTGGCCTATACTCTGGTTTGAAGTGATTTTCGGGCAGCCGTGTTTCGGGCCGGACTGATTTTGCTGGTGATGCTTCGTGACGATTGCCCCCGGGTGGACATTCGGAGGCATTGGTGACGAAAGCGACTATACTGACATTCATGGCCCTATGCCGTTTGACTCACGCCCCGGTCGTGTATGAAGAAGTGCCAGTTCGCGCACGAGGCAGCGCGGATCCACAGCCTCAGTTCGACTGTGACGTGTGTGGCAAGACGTTCGAGGGTCGCCCCTACGGAAGTGGTTTGTTTTTGTGGCACCGGGGTCAAGAGATGCGGATCGAAGAGCCACCGCTCTGTGAAGAGTGCGCCAGCCGCGTCACCATGGGCGCGCTGTTTCAGTGGTCCCAAGAGGAAGAGGAGTAGCTTTCCAACGTGGAGCTTCCTAGTGTATGGTGGAAGTTGATACAGCACCGAGGGGTGGGCGACGGTCGAGTAGTTCCCGGGCAGCGGTACGCAGCACGGGGTGTAGAGAGGTGTTCTCCAGAATCTCCGCCAATTCGTCGCGTTTGCAGAGTACCAACAGGGCCAGCGCCAGGTGCGAGCTAGTGTAGGGATTGTGCAGAAGGGTCAGGCGAATCCGCGGACGCAACAACCATTCTGGCCGCTGCACGAGTTCACGAGTAAGTGATTCACGCAGCGGTCGTTTTGCGGCGAGACGCAGCACATCGTCTTCCGTAAGCCGCGGATTGCCTAACAGGTTACGTAGAACTAGCGGATGTGGATCGCGCAGGAGCTTTTCGAATACTCGTCGATTAGGCTGACGTGCCAGACTGCGCCGCTCACCAACGGTCAGCTCACGGCCAGCACCGTAATCGGGAACCTTGAATGCGGTTTCTGGCGCGGTGCTGACGCTCGTGTATGTCTGCAACATGCGATTGAGGCTGAGCAGATTCCTGTCAATCGATTCTTGGCGCAGTGCCAGCACCCAGGGCGAATCACTGAGGGTAACCAGGCCTGCAACCCAGGCCGAAAGTACCTCATGGGCAGTTGGCTCACCACGTTCCGACGACTTGCAAAGTGCATCCAACAGCGCAGCCGATTCTGAGGTGTCCAGCCTGGGGAGGTAGTCAAGCAGCCAATCACGACGGAGCTTCAGCTCCGAGAACGACAATACGGACTGGATGAGCTTTGATACGAGAAGCACGACACCTGCCGAGACGTGGCCGAACCTTCGCGCAGAGTAGCGCGATTGAAGGGGTTTCGTCAGCTTGCTTTAAGGCTAAGCTTCTCCTCAATCGTGTCTGCCGATGGTTCGTTACCCCCTGATCGCCGAGTCGAGCTCTTTCATGCGGCATTCTGGAGTCGGGTATCGCCTGCACTGCGGCGACTGAGCTGGGTGGGCACGCTGGCAGCTATCGTCCTGGGGGCTCTGATTGCGCGGGCGGGTACCTCTGGCTCGCGGCTCGCGGCCGTCATCTTGTTGCTCTCGGTGGCGGTGAGCATCGCTTGCGTGCACGTGCGAAGGCTCCGCCAGAAGGATCATGTTGCGCGCATATTGACTCAGATTGTTCGATCGAGCGATCCGGTCGCTAGTCAGCGGTCGCTGCGGGCTTTGCGCCTCTTGGTACAGACACGAGAGGCGACCCGTAGTGGTTCGACTGCGCTCGCCGAAAGATACGTACAAAATTCACTGGCAAGGATCTCCACCGAAGCGATTGAGAGGCGTGCGCGTCGGCACGCGCGCTTGATGAATGGCGGAGTCATCGTTGCCCTCGTTGCTACCCTCGTACTCGTATCGAGGGCGAAGCATCGAGTTCTGGAGGGGCTAGACGTTGCGCTGGCAAGTAGGGGCACAGCGCCCATTGCTATGCCCTGGCTGGATGTAACGGGGGTATCCGCGCAGCCACCGGCCTACCTGCGGATCGCCGAACATTCGATCTTGTTTGGTTCACACTTGTCAGAGCCAACAGGGAGTCTGATTTCAGTCCGTGGTGGACCGTTGCAAGCGGGGCGTGAGCTCGTGCTCACCAATGGTCAGCAGTCCGTGGAGTTCATTGAGACTGCCGAGGGCGAAGTCGTTGCTCACTGGACTTTGCTTCAGTCAGTGCGCCTACGGATTGCTGCGCGGTTCGGCCCGACCTTGATCGAGCAAGACGACTCGATTCTGATTGATGCCGAGACCGATGAACCCCCCGAGGTCGTTCTTGAAAACGAAGGTCAGACCGTACAGCTAGGCCGCGTCGCGCGCGTCGAGTTGAAGTACCAAGCGTTCGATGACCACGGACTACGGCAGCTCGATGTCGTGCTGAAAGCAGCTGACCATGAGGAGCGGCGGACACTGATGCGCCTCGATGGCCAACAGCGTGAGCAAGTCGGGGCGTACGCCCTGCGGGTGGGTGACCCGTTTCTCAAAGAGGTCCATTTGCCCACGTTGGTGAGGGTGGAAGCGCGCGATGACAACAATCTGGTTGCAAATAATTGGGGGCACAGTGGCTGGATCAAGCTCGAGCCACCCATGCCGGGGCAGCCTGAAGCTGAACGCATTGAGGAACTGCGGCGTGTACGAACCCGTCTAGTTGAATGGCTAGCTGCGGATTACGTGTCGGGGCACAACACTGGCGACGAGGACCATTCAATTGCCGAATACAGAGAGCGCGCACTGACGACGCTCAAGCAAAGCCTCGCAAATCAACATGACCTATGGAATTGGCCGACGCACGTCGATCTGCTAGTGCGCGCCCTGCAGGAGAAGCTTGCTCGCCTCCCATTGAATGGTGGTTTGCAGCAACCCCAACTGGAGCAAGTAACGCTGGCTCTAGACTCGTTGGTCTTCGAGCTAGAGCAACGAGATGCGCGTGTGGTCTGCAGTGCGCTTGCCGAACTGGCAGACGAGCTGGCACTCGGGGCGCGGCAGGCGAATAGCACCGAGCTTAGGGACCCCGGTGATAGAAGGGTCAATGACGCGCTGCGCATGTTGAAAGGCGGCGGGAGGTCACTGGCGGCTCTGGGACAGTTGGGCGCCGATCTTGCGAGCATCGTGCGTGCGACGCTGGTTCGAATCGAGCGTGCTCGTGATGCTCACGATTACACTCACGTGCAACTTGCGGCCGAGTACCTGGCGACGCGTCTTCGTCGTCCAGAGCCCTCCGCTGGAAGCTTACCTACCGGCGGAGTTGAGTCGGCAGCAGGAGACGCGCAAGGGGCCGCGCGCGGGCGGCCGTCAGCCTCGAATGCACACCAGCGAATCGAGCGTTTGCTGCTGGAATTGCAGCAATTGAGGCAGGAGCACCGGGCGGGGTTGGAGCTACTCGAGCGGACGCTGAAGGCTGCAGAAGCGGGCGCATCGCAGGATGCTTCCAGCACTGAAAGCCGAGAACACGCCGCTCATCTGCGCCAGATCGCAGAGAGACTCCCTAACACGGGGGCGGAGCCGGACTCGGCTCAATCTTCCCAAGTAGTGGCGAGAGAACAAGCACTCGGCGCGGCTGAGGCGATGCTCCAGCAGCGCAACGGCGACGCCCTTGAACGGGTGCGCATTGCCCGCGATGCCATCAGCGAGGCGATGTTACGTGCCGCCCGCGAGGGCAGAGTTGGCGGCATTGACCAAGAAACTCTGCGCAAGCTCGACGAAGACCTGGCTAGTCAGGCTCACTCCCTGGAGCAAACCGAGCAACGAACTCAAGCGCAGATCGGGAGGTTGGCTGCGCAACAACTTCGGGACCAAGTGGGCAAGGAGCGTCAGTTGGCTATTCGTGCCCGAGGCCTGGCTCAGCGCGAACAGCGCGGTGACGCGGTAATCCCAGAGGCCTTACGCAATGACCTGGGTCGTGCTGCGGCGCTTATGGAACGCGCGAGTGGAGACCTGGAGAAAAGCGATGGAACCCAAGCCCTGGACCACGAAAAGATGGCCCAAGCGTTGCTCGATCACTTCGATGCGCAGCCTAGTAACCGATCCACTGAGAATGCTCGCGATGATGCCCAGGGGAAGAATTCTCCGGCAACCAATCAAGGTACGGTTACGCCAACCGGCGACCCTGAACTGGCTGCCCGCTTCCGAGCTCGCGTTCAAAAGGGGCTGAGCGCAGAGGCGCCCGGCGAATTGGGTGCGGCGGTTCGACGCTATGCGGAAGGACTGCTGCGATGAATCGTCGGGTCTTCTGGATGAGCGTAATAGGGGCCTTGGTGTTGTTGGCGGGGGTTTCGATGCCGCTTCGCGATCGGCTCCTGACGGAGAGAGCTAGTCTGGTTGCGCGCCCGAGTTTCATGGCCAATGCGAACGAGATTCGCGTGGCGATCAATGGTCTCAGGCTCACGCGTGCTGCAAATCTGCTGAGCACGTATCCGTCGATGCGCCCCGAGGCTGCTGCGCTTCGAGCCCGGCTTGCCTTGTACCGGGGTGACTGCGATGAGGCCCGCGCCATCATGGGTGCAATTTCGAACCTACCGGCAGAATCGGGCCGAGAACTTTCCTCGCTGGCGGATGGTTGCGCGCGGGCGATGGCCGCTGCGCGCCTCATCAACGATGAAAAGCGAGCCGTATGGGTGCGCTTGCAGGATGACGCAGATGCCTCGTGGGCCTCACTCATCATAGATATTGCTGTGCAGGCGCGCACTTTCGTTGCGGGCAAGCTGGGCGTCTCGAGTGATCTGCCATTGCGGATCGAACTCGTTATGGATCATGCAAGCTTGTCCGCACTCACAGGTCTGCCGCTTGAGGCGGCAGAAACAACGGGCACCGTTGCTGTGGCCCGTTTTGGTCGGGTTACTCTGCTTTCGCCGCGAGCATTTCGGAAAGGTTACCCCTGGCAGGATACGCTGGCACACGAAATTACGCATCTGATGGTCACCGCTGCGACGAACGACAATGCCCCTCTCTGGTTGCAGGAATCACTGGCCAAGCACCTAGAAGCCGGATGGCGAACGCCGCGACCCCATGATGGTGTGCCGAACCAACACGAGGTGGCGCGTACGGCGTGGCTCTCCGGGCGAGCTGTTGGCTTCGAACGCCTGGGCGCTTCCATCGCGCTTCTGCCCAATCCTGAGGCAGCGAATGTGGCTTATGCCGAGGTGTTCGACTTTCTTGCCGTCATTGTTCGTGAGTGCGGATGGAACGCCATTCGTTTGTTACTTCACGAACTGCGTGGGTTGGGAGACGAAGGTACCGATGCAGCACTTCGTTCGGTGACAGGCTATTCCCTCAAGGATTGGACGCGACGTTGGCGGCACGTGCTGTCAACGGAATCTCTTCCCCAATCACCCCAGGTGGATCGAAACAGTGACTCTGGAGGCGATCTGAATCTAGAGCTCGTACAGCGGCTGCGAATCTCAGAACTGTTCGACCAGGTGCATCGCTACGATGCGATTAAGGCAACATTGCCAACGGCGATACTCAGCGAGTCACCTGTCACTGAGCTCCACACCCTTGCCGGGCTGGCACTACTTCAGCAAGGGGGAGCCCTGTTGGCGCTCGCCGCGCTTGGAAACGCTACCCAGCTTACGAGCGTGCAAGGAGAGTGGTTGGCACTACGCGGCCGCGCCCTTGCTGAAGTTGGCCAAACCGTCGAAGCCACCGAGCACTTCAATTGGGCCTTGGCATACGCGCCGACCGATGAACGGGTTGCTTGTGAAGGATTCCTCCTGTCAGCGGGTGACCGCGGAGACTCCGGATATTTTCCTACCAGTCAAACGTGGAAAGGGCTGTGCTTGGCGGCCAGTAGCTTCACGAATTCGGCCCGGGAACCGCTGTCGCCATGATTATCAGCCTGGCGAGGCCAATCGCATGGTCCGATCAGCAATCGCACGACCCATAAGTCGATTGCCCATGATATGAAGTTCGGGCTCCGCCTCAGTCGTGGAACCCGGCATTCCTCGGCTGGCATGAGAAACTTTCAGCTAAACAATAATCTTATTGCCAATTCATTTCAGCGTCATTGACCGTTCTGGTTCCGTCGGCCTAATATCTTGATGACGCTATTTGCCCCATTTCGAGCAAGAGTGAGCCTAGCCAATTCAGTTGCCATTCAACTTCTGCGCGTTCTTCCCAAGGAGAGAATTAGCCGTGCCGTCGGTAGACTGTGCGAACAACCTCTCCCTTCGATGATGTCCGCATTGATCTCAAGAAGTTACTCGGCGGCTTACGACGTGCAGATGGGTGAAGCGGCAGCACCCCACGGCTGCTACCGGAGCTTCGACGCTTTTTTCACCCGGACCTTGCGTGAGGGGGTCAGGCCGATCGCAAATTCCAAGATAGTCAGTCCTTGCGATGGTCGGATCTCGGCACATGGCCGAATCGATGACGGCTCAAGGCTGTTCGTCAAGGGTCAGCCTTACGAGGTGGCTGATCTGGTGGGCTCGACTGGACCCAGTCGGGATTATGTGGGAGGCCAGTTTGCCGTTATTTACTTATCACCGAAAGACTATCACCGGGTTCACTCGCCTATCGATGGCCGACTGCTGAGCATTCGCGCGACGGCGGGCGAATATTTCCCAGTCAATTCGTTGGGGGAGCGGTGGGTGCCGCAGCTGCTGGTTCAAAATCGTCGGGTTGCGTTCTTTATGGAAACGCTCGACGGGATACCGATCACTCTCGTCATGGTTGGGGCATTGATAGTTGGCAAGATAACCGCCAATGCTCTGGGCGATCGAGATGTTGCACCGGGGGAGCATCAACTGGAGTCCGCTATTCGGTTGCAGAAAGGTGATGAGTTGGGAGCCTTCCATCTCGGGTCAACGGTCGTGTTGCTGGTTGCACCAGGAATATCTCTGGCGCCGTCTGACTTCACGGTGCGCTACGGCCAGCCACTCACAGTGGAGGCTCCGTGAGCGAGGACCGAACGTCGACTATTCCAACCCCCAAGCCCTCCGAAGGTGTGGTTGCAGCGACTGAGTCGAGTCAGTCGCCGCCCTCCGTTCGCCAGCGAGCCTCAGCGGGCGCGGATCCGGGGCACGTGCCAGCCATTCCGGGTCTTATCGCGCCACGCTTCGTTCAACGTTCGCCGCTCGATAGCCCGGCAAGGTCTACGGCCATGGGCGTGTCTGATGCCCCGGGTCTGATGCGACCACAGTTGCCCTATCGCAAGGCCTTGCCCTCGCCACTGCCCGCTGAGCCCGAGGTGAGCGCGCGCACCGATTCCGCACCAGACTCGAGTAGCTTACCGGGTCTCGACTTGACTCCGACCGTGGCCACCCCAGCCGTTGCCGAACAACAAGTGTTGCTCCCAAAAAGGCCAACGTCGGCAGGTGCGCCGATAAGTGTGCCGATCCACCAGCGTAGGCCCGCCGAGCAGAAGCATGCCGATTCAGTGCTTACCGTCATGCGGATCATTTCGATTGGTGTTGGGATCACAGATGATCCAACCGCCGGTGATTCGACGTTTGCGGTTACGGATGAAACTGGTTCGAACTCTGAATCAGCAAGGGCGCGCGCTTTCGAAATGCCGCCCTCTGCAGTTGATGAACTGCCAGAACTCGACGAGGAGCAGCTGTTTCCGTTTGATCCGCTCACGCGAACAGCGCCGGAACTTGATGAAGGGCAACTGCAGTCGATTCCCCCAGTGCGGCAGACCATCTCGACTCTGCCAGAGCTGGATGAGGCACAGCTTCAACCCCTTGGAGCGACGCTTCCCACGGAGGCGCGGCCCGGCCTTAGGGTACCTCCGGCGTTTGAAATGTCGGACGCAGGAATGCGCTCCGGCGCGCCGATGGAGGCGCTTCCCGCGTTCGAACTTACGGAGTCCGCAAACCAACCAGCTGTTGCAGTGCAGGCCAATTGGCAACAAGAGCCCGCGAGTTCGCAGGAACGGTTCGAACCTGCAGCTTCGCCCTTGCCCTCCTTTACGTTGCCCGACACCGATGAGCCGCCTGCAGTCGATGCAGCGGATCGCCTGCCAGCCTTCGAGCTCGAGCCTGGTGAAGCTAGCCCAGGGACTGTTGCTCGCGCACCGGTTGGTTCTTCGAGGGGGCCGACCGCGAGCGTGCCGAACCGGTCGAGCTCAGTGGTCACTCGTCCACCTGTAAGCATCGAATCGCGAACGAACTCGGGGTCTACCTCAGCGAAACCCCCGCGCGCTGCATCGCAGCCCGTCGTACTCACCGAGGATGATGTCTCACCAGACTCTGTGAAACCTGCTCCGCCCGTCCCCCCGTCACGAACGGCTGTGTCAGTGCCAGCCGAGGCGCGTGCGACAACGCCGCCCAACGTGCGTGGCGCAGTCTCGGTGCCGACCGAATTGCGCTCGACTCGACCTGATGCCGACCTCACGGCGCAGGGCAGCCGGCGCAATCCGCCGCGCCCCCCGCAGCGTCGCAGCATGCCGTCAATATCCGCAGCGCCAGAAGTATCCGGGTTGTCAAGTGCAAAGTCGAGCCCTGCCGAAGCGAGTGGCGCAACAACAGAAAGAGCGAATAGCGAGGACAAGACCAGCGCTCGCGCGCGTCGCCCCTGGTGGGAAGAGCTGTTCAACGAAGACTACTCTCGTGCCCTCAGTCGACTGAGTGACGAGCAGATCAAGCGCGAAGCAAACTTTATCGAAGAGTCTCTGGGGGTGACGCCCGGCGGTGTCGTGCTCGACCTTGGATGTGGTGCAGGGTATCACGCAGTGGAACTTGCGCAGCGCGGCTACGCGGTGGTTGGCTACGACCTTTCGCTGCATCAATTGGCGCTGGCAGCCGACGTCGCACAAGACAAGCATCAGAAGCTCAATCTGATGCAGGGGGACATGCGTGACATGGCTTTCGACTCCGTCTTCGACGGCATTTACTGCTGGGACAGCACCTTCGGCTACTTTGAAGAAGACAAGAACGTTGCTGTGGCAGCGAAGATCTTTCAGGCGCTCAAGCCCGGAGGAACGTTCTTAGTCGATGTCATCAACCGCGACTTTGTCACGATGCAGCAACCTTCGAGCGTGTGGTTCGAAGGCGACTCAGCTGTCTGCATGGACGACATGTCCGTAGACTTCATCTCCAGTCGCCTTAGGGTCAAGCGCAGCGTTATGCTAGACGACGGACGTACGAGAGAGTGCCACTACTCAATACGACTCTACTCGCTGCATGAGCTTGGAAAGTTGCTGCACGAGGTCGGTTTCCGGATTGCCGAAGCCAGTGGGCAATCAGCTACCCCGGGTGTTTTCATGGGTCAAAATGCGCCGCGGATCATCATATTGGCGCAACGACCGTAGCCGTCCCGTGGTTTATTTGCTCTCCTGCGGTCACGGGCTAGAGTCCCCTTGCTGGTGACCACGTACCCGCTCGCTCAACTCCTCCAACTCCGGCAGTCGAACGTTCGACAGCTAGAGCGAAAACTCGTCAGCGACCTGGCTGCCGTGAATGACGCAGAAACGCGAATAGCAGACCTCGAGAAACGACGGGAAGAGCTGCTGTCGAGCGTTGTCGACGAACAGCAGCGGCAGTTAGCGTGTGCCTTGCAGGGGTCAGCACTGGCACAGGATTTCGTGCAAGGTGCGGCGCACCGGGCCCAGCAGCAGCGCGAACAGGAGCGCCTGCAGCAATTGAAAGCGGCGGCGGTAACCGAGCTCGAAGGGTGTCTTGTTGTCACGCGCAACACTGAGCAGCTACTTGCCAAGGCGCGCCGACAGCTTGCGGCAGTCGAACGCCATCAGCAACGATTCCTCAAGCGCCGCAGCCAACTGCAGGCAGCCCAAGGGGAAGAAGACGCTGCCGAAGTGTGGCAAGCCGTCAGAATCGCGCACCGCTCAGAAGGGGGCAAGTGATGGTTCGTTTCGTCGGGCCGCTGAGTGTATTGAGCGCAATCGTGAGTTGTTCGTTGCAGCAACCGCAGGTAACTCGCCTACCTCCCCCGGCGCCGTTCCCGCAGTCTCACACACAAACCAGCGCTGACGCCGAATCCCCAGTGCACCCTACGGTGATCTCTCTCGACGCACTCAGACCCATGAGCACCCGGCCCAATTTCGCGGCTATCGCCCAAGCGGTGGACCTGGGCGCGGAGCGTAGAGCCGTTGAATTCATCGCGACTCAATTGCGTGCCGATGATGCCTCAGTACCCGAGTTGCAACGAAAGCACCTGTGGCTAGGTTATGCCTATGGCAAACATGATTATGTTGTACAAGCTCTCTTCCATTTCGAAGCGGCAAGCAGCGTGGACTGGCCGCTTGCGGGCTACGCGCGGTTCGGAGCAGCTCAGTCATTGATCGCCCTGGGGCGCCCAGAAGAGGCGCTCCGTAGACTTGCTGAATTGAAAGCCAGTGAACCTCTTGCTACGGCTGCCGAATTGTTGCGAGCCAAGATCTTAGCGCAGACAGGGCGAGCATCGCAGGCGATTCCCATTTGGCGAGCTTACTTGGCTCACCCAACCAGTTCCGAGTCCGAACGGGGACAGGTCAGTTTGATGCTTGCCGAAGCACTGTTAACGCTCTCGAGTGCGCAGCCGCGACCAGCCTCGACGAGTTTTCAGGAGACGGAGCCCATGGCTTCTTCTGCCCATGCCTACCAACAAGAGGCCTTCGATCTCCTGGATCCGCTAAGAAACAAGGGCCTTGACGTCGGGGCGCAGGAGCGAGCGGCCCAGCTGCGAGAATTGCTGATCGCGAACGTTTTTGCTGGCCAACCCAGCCACCAACAGCAGTGCAGGCTCAGTGATCGCATCAACGGCCTTGACGTGCTCGTGGAGCAACATGAAGTGAGCAAAGCCATGACTGCAGCTGAATCCCTTTTGGGACAACTGCAGGCCGAGCAGCGCTATTCAGAGGCGAGTTGTCGGACGCTGTTCTTCTTGGCTCAACTGCGGACGTGGAAGGGTCAGGTCAGTGAAGCTGCTGCGGCCTTCGAAAGTGTGGCTAGCAATTGTGAAGCGCCCGATGACTTGGTTGCCCGTGCGTTGTTTCAGAGTGGTCGGCGGCTGCAGGACCTGCACGACGCGCCGGCGGCAATTGCACGTTTCGAGGCTCTGCAGATGCGCTTCCCGCAACATCGACTGGCGGACGACGCGCGCCTCAAAGCGGCAAACGCATACCTCGAGCTCGGCTCAGAATCGAAGTTCGTCGATCTAATCCTGCGGATGCCCGACGACTTTCCCCTCGGCGACCAGGTACCGGATGCCCTGTTTATGGTCGTTCTGCACCGCATGGTGAAGCGTGATTGGTCGGGCGCATCCACCGTCCTTGCGACCATGGGCCAATTGCCGCGTATCGTTAGTCACGAAGATGCCGAGCAGACGGAACGCTACCAGTACTTTCTCGCGCGCGCTCAATGGGAGCTCGGCCAAACGGAGCAAGCCTTGACGCAGTGGGAACGCCTGGTGCGAGAGCGCCCCTTCAGTTTCTACATGTTACTTGCGCAGGACCGACTCATGAAACTCGCTCCCGAGCGGGCGCAGAACGCGCGTAACGCTGGCATGAACGACACCGGTCGCTCTCCATTCGAAGTGCCGTATCAGGCCGAACTCGACGTTCCGGGCTTTGCGCGCGCCATGGAACTGATGGCCTTGGGGCAAATGGACGAAGCCGGCGCAGAACTCAAAGCACTGAACCTGTCAAAAGACATAGAACCCCAACTTTTGTGGGCAAGAGCCTCATTCGAGGCCGCGGCGGGTGATATCAAAGCCAGTCAGCGAATCATTCGGGACCGTTTTCGCGGTTGGCCAAGGTTCTGGCCAGCCGGCACCTGGGAAGGCGCTTGGAAATTGGCATTTCCTCGCCCTTACCTGGAGATTGTGCGGCGCGAAGCGAGCCGGTCGGGTGTGGCTGTGTCCCTCGCTTATGCCGTAATGCGGGAGGAATCTTTGTTCGACCACCAGGCAGTGAGCGCGGCGGACGCGCATGGACTGATGCAGCTCATCGTGCCAACCGCACAAACGGCTGCCAAGGAACTTGGCATTTCGGTCAATGCCCGAGCGTTGCAGCGCCCGGAGATCAACATTGCCGTTGGTTGCCAGGTGCTCAAGGGGCTACTCAAGAAGTTTCCGAGGCAACCACTGCTTGCGATAGCGGGGTACAATGCCGGACCCGGCAGACCGACGCGCTGGGTAAAGGAAAGGCCCGACATGGACCTTGACGTTTGGGTCGAGACCATTCCGTTTGCAGAAACTCGTACTTACGTTAAGCACGTGTTGGCGAGCTGGGCTGCGTATGTATGGCTTTACGACCGCAGTGATGCGGACACGATGCCGCCGCTGTCGCAGCGCATCAACGACTGACTTTTCCCGGTTTCGCGTTGTGCTAAGGCTTCGATGTGAGAAGGCTTTTGGTCCGTGATGCGGTGGCCTTGATGTGTACAGCTGGGCTTGCTGTAGATTGCCGCTTCGTACGCGGCACTGAGCACAAGAACCACGAATCTATCAGCCCCGTTGTAGCTCAGCACCAGACGGGCGACGCCTGGCAAGTGGGTGAACTGCCACCGTCTGTACTTGAGGGAACGCCGCGGAGCGGTGGTGAAGCAACGGTGCAGATCGATGCTGATCCACCGAATCTAAACATCAACATCGACTCGGACTATTGGGGCGCACAGATCGTATCTAACCACGTTAGCGAGTCACTGGTCACCAACGACCGCTATGACGACCCGCAATTTCGGATTCGGCCCGCCCTCGCCGAGCGATGGAATATCAGCCTCGACAAACTCACCTACACATTTTACCTCAGAAAAGACGTTCGTTGGCACGACGGTCAACCGTTTTCGGCACGGGACGTCATTGCCACATTCGATAAGATCCAAGATCCGAATTCCAAAGCTGCCGCCATTCGTTCGTACACTCAATCGATCCGGAACTATCGCGGCCTGGACGACTATACCGTGGAATTTCACATGAAGGAGCCGTACTTTCTCGTGATGGACGGCGTCTTTGCCAGTGTTTTGATCCACCCGGCGCACGTCATCGGTTCAATGAGCGCGGTCGCCTACAGCGAAGCTGCCACCAATCCGCTCAATCGAGCGCCCATTGGTACGGGACCATTTCGCTTCTCTGCTTGGAAGAGTGGGCAAGCGATAACCTTCGTGAGAAATGACGAGTATTGGGGCAAGAAGGCCTATCTGGATCGCCTTGTCTTCCGGATCGTTCCTGAGGCACCCATCGCCATCGAGCTTGCCGAGCGTGGCGAACTCGACGTCGTGTCACGCGTGCGAGCCAATCAGTGGATCAAGTTGACTCACTCCCCATTGCGCAATGGGTTTAATCGTAGTCTGCTCTACGAAGCCAACTACAGCTGGATTGGTTGGAACCTGCAGCGTCCGCAATTTCGTGAGGCGCGAGTGAGAAAAGCATTGACCATGCTCATCGACCGACCCGGCATCATCAACTCACTTGCGTTTGGTCTTGCCCGGCCCACGACCTGTCCCTTCTACTGGGCCAGCAATGCCTGCGACAAGAGCCTCCTGCCGTTGCCTTATGACCCCGTGCAAGCCCTCACGCTGCTCGACAGCGCTGGCTGGGTCGATCACGATGGCGATGGCGTGCGCGATCGTGACGGTCAGCGTTTCCGATTCAATTTCCTGGTTCCCTCGGTTTCCGAAGAAGCTGCACGCATGGGGACCAAGATGAAGGAGGATTTCGCGCGCGCCGGTATTGAGCTGGTGTTGCAGCGAGTCGAATGGTCTGCATTCATCCGCCGGGTCACGACGCACGATTTCGATGCGTGCACAATGCTCTGGTCCCTGAACCCCCGTGACGATCCGACGCAAATCTGGGCCAGTTCATCGATTGACGGTGGCTCCAATTTCATCAGTTTCCGAAACGCCGAAGCCGATCGACTGATGCGTGACGCGCGCGCGGAGCTCGACGACGAGCGGCGAAACGCGATATATCGCGCTTTCGATCGAATTTTGTACGACGAGCAGCCCTATACCTGGATGTACGTAAGGCCTCAGATGGCGCTGTTCAGCAAGCGCCTTCACGGTGTGAGAAATACGCTATTCGGTTGGGTTTTCGAAGACTGGTGGGTTACCGAACCGCGCGCGGGGCGCTCAAGGTCCAATGACGCCAAGGAAGGGGGGCCCTCCGATGACGCTGAGCAAAGGTCGAAGGACCACCATTCCTCAGCGTCATCGGAGGGCCATTGAACATGCTCAGATACTTGTTTCGCCGGTTTTTCCTGATGATACCGACCTTTTTCGGTGTCACTTTGATTTGCTTCTTGGTGTTGAAGTTGACTAACGCCGACCCGGTGACCGCCAGCAATGCCGGTGCCATGTCGGGTCACCAGATCTCAAGAGAAGCCATCGAGCACCTGCGGCACTTCTACGCTTTGGATCGACCGTGGCCGGTGCAGTACTTGCGCCTCGTGCGACGCTTAGTAACTTTGGATCTGGGCACTCGGTGGCAAGATGGCCGTCCAATCTCTGAGGTCATCGGTGAAGCTTTGCCGATTACGCTGTTGCTCAGCAGCGTGTCCCTCGTGATCGCGTACGTGCTTGCGATTCCTCTCGGAATTTTCTCTGCCGCTCGCCGTGGTTCGCGGCGGGACACCGTCACGACTCTCGTGCTTTTCATGCTTTACTCCCTGCCGAGTTTCTGGGTGGGCACGATGCTCATCGTGTATTTGAGTAGCGGCCGCTTCGTCACCTGCCCCTGGCTCGGCCGCCCCGGTTGTTTTCCACTGCAGGGCTGGCATTCGTTCGAAGGCTTCGACCAGCGTACGATCCTTGGCAAGTTGGGCGACGTGCTTTGGCATATCACGCTGCCGATTGTCACTCTTTCGTATGGCGCGTTGGCGAGCCTGTCTCGATATATGCGGATGGGTATGCTCGAGAATCTGCGCCAGGACTACATTCGTACGGCTCGAGCAAAGGGTTTGAGTGAACGCCGGGTGTACTACCATCACGCTCTGCGCAACGCGCTGATACCGATTGTTACGTTGCTCGGTCTGACGCTGCCGACACTGATTGGTGGTAGCGTCATCGTCGAACAGATATTTGGCATTCGCGGTATGGGGTTTGTTGCGCTCGAAGCGATTCGCTTGCCTGACTATCCGCTCGTCATCACCATCGTAGCCTTTACGGGCCTATTAACTATGATCGGCGTACTATTGTCGGACGTCCTCTACGCGATCGTTGATCCTAGGATCCGTCTGCAAGGAGTATCCGCCAAGTGACGGCCAAGACTCTGGTGACGGACGCCGAGCGGAGTTCGGCCTCCAAGCTGTTCCACCAGGTGTTCAAGCAGCCTATTCAGCGAGTGGCCCTCGTCGTGCTTCTAGTGATGGTTACGGTGGCACTGATCGCGGACATGTTGGCCAGCAGTCAGCCGCTACTCCTGTTCTTTCATCATCATTGGTACGTTCTACCCAATTTGATACACCCGAGTGGCCTGAGAATCTACGACAACGACCTGCTCATGAAGCACCTCGGAGTCGATGATTGGGCGCTGCTTCCTTTGGTACCTTGGGGATACAATGGACACGATCTGACGCACGTATTGAGCGCTCCTGACGCAGTCCACTGGCTTGGGACCGACAGCAGCGGTCGGGATGTGCTCGCACGACTCTTACATGGCTCGCGGGTAAGCCTCATCGTGGGGGTTCTCAGCGTCACGGTGTTGGTAACGATAGGGACCACGCTGGGCACGCTCGCCGGGTATTTTGGAGGGGCACTAGACGTTCTGCTAATGCGCATCCTCGAGATTGTCCATTCGATCCCAACCATCCTGCTTCTGGTAACGCTGCTCTCAGTGCTTGCTCCTGAAGGCTATTCTGCGGTAATTGCCATGACAGTGGTGATTGGCCTTGTATGGTGGACAGATGTGGCTCGCTTGATTCGTGGCGAAATCCTTCGTGTCAAAGAGCTCGACTTCGTGCATGCGGCTCGTGCGCAAGGCGCCAGTACGTGGAGAATCATCTTCGGTCACGTGCTTCCCAACGCCAGCAGTCCGGTACTTGTCAGTGCCACCTTTGCGCTCGCGTCCGCAATCCTGGTGGAAGGTGCTCTCAGTTTCCTTGGCTTTGGAATCCCCGACGATATGGCGTCTTGGGGAGGCTTGCTCAACGAGGTTAGGAGTAATATCGAGGCCTGGTGGCTAGCCGTCTTTCCAGGTGCGGCCATTTTCGTGACTGTGACGGCATTCAACTTGGTGGGTGAAGGATTGCGTGACGCGCTCGACCCACGCACGCGCTAAGCTCTTACGGCATCTTGCTACGACGCCCGCCGCTCTCGTTCGCTGGCTGTGTTTGACCTGCGCTCCGGTGCTGGTTCTTCAACCATTCCGCTGCGTCATCGGTTCGCCAGTGAACGAGCTTGACGGTCGGGACTTTGTGACATGTGATTGGTCAGAGGAACACTGTGTCGAGTCTCGCTCGGACGCCTTGCGAACCTGTCGCCAGGTGGGAAAGTCGGTGGTCATTGCACTGTCGCGAGCAGTCAAAGGATACGTTATCACATGGCGCGGGAATATTGCAGTGCTACGGTGCCGCTGTGCGTAATCGAACCGAGGGCAAATCAAGCCTTCGTGGGAGATTGTACGTTCTAATGCGCATGCTTGTGGAGCTATGCTAGCAGCCACGAAGTAAGGTCTTTGAACGGATGCAAAGAACGATGAATCATGCACTGACGCGTTGCTCAGTTGCCGTGCTCGCGGGTACGGCGGTTTGGATATTGGGTGGTTCGATTGCGCTTGCACGCCCTGCTTCGAGTGGCGGTGAATCTGCTGCCAAAAGCGATTCTGGCAAAACCAATTCTGCAATCAGTTCAGACTCGCCTGAACCCAAGACTGGCCCTGAGAAGCGTGCCTCTAAACTCGGCAGCGAGGCGATTGGTAGCGACTACTGGTCTGGTCGTCATGAGATGGCGGAAAAGAAACTCCGTGAAGGCATACA
>Ga0265340_10000375_pt1 | contig 23722 bp, 24 predicted proteins | sample 4CB225metaG_FD_202082 | JGI IMG/M metagenome (GOLD analysis project Ga0265340, IMG submission 202082) | Rhizosphere microbial communities from Carex aquatilis grown in University of Washington, Seatle, WA, United States - 4-CB2-25 metaG | ecosystem: Host-associated > Plants > Roots >...
GCTATAACTACCGGACATAATCAGCAAATTCGGTCCCATTAGCGAAAGCGACAGTCGATGGCGCGCGTCACCGTAGAAGATTGCATTGACAAGGTCGACAACCGGTTCGACCTGGTCCTGTTGGCGGCGCACCGCGCTCGCATGATTTCATCCGGCTCCCAACTTACGGTTGATCGGGACAACGACAAGAATCCGGTCGTATCGCTGCGCGAAATCGCCGAATCCACCATTTCTCCGGAAGATTTGCGCGAAGAACTGGTCCATTCGCTGCAGAAATTCGTCGAGGTGGACGAGCCTGAGCCCGATACCGTTCCTTTGATTGGCTCGGCCGGTGCCAGCGTCGACGCCGACGACACCGAGGTCGCGGTCGAACGCATGACCGAAGAGGAACTGCTGAAGGGCCTCGAGGGCTTGGCGCCGCCGGAAGAGCAGCCCGAAGAAGACGAGTAGTAGGCCAGAGGGCTTACAATCCCGGGGTGTATTCATCCCGCCGATCTGATCCAGGGCCCGGACATCGATCCGGGCCTTTGCTTTTATTGACGTTTTCGTGGTTACCATGGGCCTATCATGGGCGCGGGCGGATTCTGCTGCGGCTGACCCCGATTTGATCGGGGGAAGACCGGATCGGCGTCATACTGGCCCCCGGGAGTCCTAAATCGAGCGCTTTCGTGGACCAGAAGGGTACTGCTTGGCGCGACAGGGACTAGGTTATCCGTGATGTCGTGAGGCGGACCTGGTCCGCATGTGAAGGCAAGGATTCGATGGCGTATTGGCGCCGCAGCGCACCCCAGATGCAGGCCGCGACCGAATCGGTCGCCGTGGCGCCCGTCGTGCCTGTGCCGGCGAAGCCGGCCAAGTCGCCGCGTTCGCGGATGATGCGGCAATACGACCTGGTTGAGCGCGTCAGGTCCTACAACCCGGATACCAATGAAGACCTTTTGAACCGCGCCTATGTCTACGCCATGAAGGCGCACGGCACCCAGACCCGCGCCTCCGGCGACCCCTATTTCTCGCATCCGCTCGAGGTTGCGGCGATCCTCACCGACCTCAAGCTCGACGACGCCACCATCGTGGCGGCGCTGCTGCACGACACCATCGAGGACACCGAGGCGACGCGCGCCGAAATCGACAACATCTTCGGCTCCGAGATCGGCGCGCTGGTGGAGGGACTCACCAAGCTGAAGCGGCTGGAGCTGGTGTCGCGCGAAGCCAAGCAAGCCGAGAACCTGCGCAAGCTGTTGCTGGCGATCTCCGACGACGTTCGCGTGCTGCTGGTCAAGCTTGCCGACCGTCTGCACAACATGCGCACGCTGGAATTCGTGCCGCCGGCCTCGCGGCAGCGGATTGCCGAGGAGACGCTCGACATCTATGCGCCGCTCGCCGGCCGCATGGGCATGCACGAGATGCGCGAAGAGCTCGAGGACCTGTCGTTCCACTCGCTCGATCCGGAAGCCTATAGCGTCGTGAAGCAGCGGCTGGATTCTCTGGCCGAGCGCAACCGAAACCTGATCGGTGAGATCGAAAGCCAGCTCTCCAAGAACCTGCTGCGAAACGGACTGACCGCGCAGGTCACCGGGCGGCGCAAGCAGCCGTTTTCGATCTGGACCAAGATGGAGCGCAAGTCGGTCGGCTTCGAGCAATTGTCCGACATCTACGGTTTCCGCGTGGTGTTGAAGGACGTCGAGTCCTGCTATCGCGCGCTCGGCGTCGTGCATACCACCTGGCCGGTGGTGCCCGGCCGGTTCAAGGATTACATCTCGACCCCGAAGCAGAACGATTATCGCTCGATCCATACCACCGTGATCGGTCCCGGCAATCAGCGCGTCGAACTGCAGATCCGCACCGAGGAGATGAACCAGATCGCGGAATTCGGCATCGCCGCGCACGCCTTCTACAAGGACGGCGTGGGCTCGCCGACCGAACTCCTGAAGCGCGAATCCAATGCGTTTGCCTGGCTGCGCCACACCATCGCGATCCTGTCGGACAGCGCCAATCCGGAGGAGTTTCTCGAGCACACCAAGCTCGAGCTGTTCCACGACCAGGTGTTCTGCTTTACCCCCAAGGGCAAGCTGATCGCGCTGCCGCGCCAGGCCAATGTGATCGACTTCGCCTATGCCGTGCATACCGACGTCGGCAACTCGGCGGTCGGCTGCAAGATCAACGGCAAGTTCGCACCATTGTCGTCGGAACTGCAGAACGGCGACGAGGTCGAGGTCCTGACCTCGGAAGCCCAGTCGGCGCCGCCGTCGGCATGGGAATCGCTGGCCGTGACCGGCAAGGCGAGGGCGGCGATCCGGCGGGCGACCCGCACCGCAGTGCGGGACCAATATGCCGGGCTCGGCCGCCGCATCGTCGAGCGCCTGTTCGTGCGCGCCAAGATCGAATATGCCGACGACAAGCTCAAGGGCGCGCTGCCGCGGCTGGCGCGCGCCTCGATCGACGACGTGATGGCGGCGGTCGGGCGCGGCGAAATGAAGGCCTCCGACGTCGCCCGCGCGATGTATCCCGATTACAAGGAAGAGCGCGTTGCGCGCTTCGGCGCCAAGAAGAGCAGCCTTGCGGTCAAGCTGAAGCTGAAATCGCCTCCCGATCCCTCGCGCAGCCCTTCAGCGATCCCGGTGCGCGGCATCAATTCGGATTTGCCGGTCAAATTCGCGCCGAACGGCGGCGCGGTGCCGGGCGACCGCATCGTCGGCATCGTCACGCCGGGCGAGGGCATCACCATCTACCCGATCCAGTCGCCGGCGCTGAAGGATTTCGAGGAGGAGCCGGAGCGCTGGCTCGACGTCCGCTGGGATGTCGACGAATCGACGCCGCAGCGCTTCCCGGCGCGGATCACGGTGGACAACGTCAACGAGCCCGGAAGCCTTGCCCAGGTCGCCACCGTGATCGCCGAGCACGACGGCAATATCGACAATATCAGCATGTTCCGCCGCTCGCCCGATTTCACGGAGCTGACCATCGATCTTGAGGTCTATGACCTCAAGCATCTCAGCGCTATCATCGCCCAGTTGCGCGCCAAGGCCGTGGTCGCCCGGGTCGAACGCGTCAATGGGTAGCTTAACCTCCTAATTTCCCCGCGAGTCCCTTAATGCCCCATCCTCCGCTGCGTCTCGGAGTCAATGTCGATCACGTCGCCACCCTGCGCAACGCACGCGGCGGGCGCAATCCCGATCCGGTGCGAGCGGCGCTGCTGGCGATCGAGGCGGGCGCCGACGGCATCACCGCGCATCTGCGTGAGGATCGCCGCCACATCCGCGACGACGACATGGCGCGGCTGAAGGCTGAGATCGGAAAGCCCTTGAATTTCGAGATGGCTGCGACGGAAGACATGTTGCGGATCTCGCTCGCCACCAAACCCCATGCGGTGTGCCTAGTGCCGGAACGCCGCGAGGAGCTCACCACCGAGGGCGGCCTCGACGTGGTCGGGCAGCACGATGCGCTGGCTCCCTTCATCGCGCGGCTGAACGATTCCGGCATCCGGGTGTCGCTGTTCATCTCCGCCGATCCGCGCCAGATCGAGATGGCGGCAAAGCTGCGGGCGCCGGTGATCGAATTCCATACCGGCGCCTGGTGCGACGCTGTGGTCGACGACCGTGCGGCAAAGGCCGATACGGAATGGCAGCGCATCGTCGCGGGCGTCGCCTTGGCGCGCTCCGTAGGCCTCGAAGTCCATGCCGGCCACGGGCTCGATTACGGCACCGCCGAGACCATCGCAGGGCTCCCCGAGATCGCCGAGCTCAACATCGGCTACTACATGATCGGGGAGGCGCTGTTCGTTGGCCTTGCCGAGACGGTACGCGCGATGCGGGCGGCGATGGACCGCGGCCGCGGCAAGGCCGCCGGGGCGAATCACTCTCTTACAGGCAAAGCATGATCATCGGCATCGGCTCCGACCTGATCGACATCCGCCGCGTCGCCAAGGTGATCGAGCGTCATGGCGACCGCTTCCTCGACCGCATTTTCACCGAGGCCGAGCGCGCCAGGGCCGGGCGCCGGGCCAAGAACGAGAACATGGTGGTGGCGACCTACGCCAAGCGGTTCGCGGCCAAGGAGGCCTGCTCCAAGGCACTCGGCACTGGTATTCGGCAGGGCGTGTGGTGGCGGGATATGGGGGTGGTGAACCTGCCGGGGGGGCGGCCGACCATGCAGCTGACCGGCGGGGCGCTGGCCCGGCTGGCAGCGCTGACGCCGGAGGGCTATGAGGCGCGGATCGACCTCTCGATTACCGATGACTGGCCATTGGCGCAGGCCTTCGTCATAATTTCGGCGGTCGCTCCGGGCAAACCGTGACGCGTCGGGGCGGTTCAGCCGGCGGACTGGCGAAAAACTAAAAATCCAAAACTTTTCAATGGATTAGCAAGTTTTGACGCGGCCGTTGATTGCGCGGCTGCGAACAACGGTTTAAAACGCCGCAGGTTGGATCGAGGCCAGAGCGAATTCCGGTTTGCGTCGGGATTGGCTTTCAAATCAGAATCAGGAGCACTTTCTTGACGCGAAGCGATGAGCTTTCCGCGTGAGGAAAATGCTCTGCCGCCGCGCGGGGAACAAACGCTGCGGGGAATTGGGAAAGCGATGAGCGTGACATCCGGGACAAAAACTGAAAGCGGCTTGGGTGAAACCATCCGCGTCATCATCCACGCCTTGCTGATCGCGCTGGTGATCCGCACCTTCCTGTTCCAGCCCTTCAACATCCCGTCCGGCTCGATGAAGGCGACGCTGCTGGTCGGCGACTATCTGTTCGTCTCGAAATACTCCTACGGTTACAGCCACTATTCGATCCCGCTGTCGCCGCCCTTGTTTTCGGGACGCATCTTCGGCTCCGAGCCGTCGCGCGGCGACATCGTCGTGTTCCGCCTGCCCAAGGACGACACCACCGACTACATCAAACGCGTGATCGGGCTGCCCGGCGACCGCATCCAGATGAAGGAAGGGCTGCTCCATATCAACGACGTTCCGGTGAAGCGCGAGCGGCTGAGCGACTTCATCGGCGAGGATCCTTGCGGGTCCGATGCCACTGCGCGGGTGAAGCGCTGGAAGGAAACCCTGCCGAACGGCGTCAGCTATGAATCGCTGGATTGCGTCGACAACGGATTTTACGACAACACCAATGTCTACAACGTGCCGCCCGGCCACTTCTTCATGATGGGCGACAACCGCGACAACTCGACCGACAGCCGGGTTCTGTCGGCGGTCGGCTACGTGCCGTTCGAGAACATCGTCGGCCGCGCGCAAATGATTTTCTTCTCCATAGCCGAAGGCGAACACGCCTGGATGTTCTGGCGCTGGCCCACCGCGGTGCGCTGGAATCGCATATTCAAAATTGTGCGATGAACGACGAAACGCCGGACATCCAGACCGCGCCGTCATCAGGCGAATCAAGCTCTCAGCCTGACGTCGGCCAGGAGCCCGTGGCGGCAAAGAAGAAGCGCAAGGTCAGCGCCAGGGCGGCCACGGCGGCGCTCGAGGGGCGGATCGGGCACAAATTTGCCGATCCCGCTTTGCTGACGACCGCCTTCACCCATGTCTCCGCGCTGAAACCGGCGCGCAAGCGCGGCGACAGCTATCAGCGGCTCGAATTCCTCGGCGATCACGTGCTCGGATTGGTCGTGTCCGACATGCTGTACCGCACCTTTCCCAGCGCCGACGAAGGCGAGTTGTCGAAGCGGCTCGCCGATCTCGTGCGCAAGGAGAGTTGCGCCGACGTCGCAAAATCGCTCGGGCTGTTCGATGACATCAAGCTCGGCCAGGTCGGAGCCAGCGCCAGTGCGCGGCTGCGCAAATCCGTGCTCGGCGATATCTGCGAGGCGGTGATCGGCGCGGTGTTCCTCGACGGTGGATATTCCGCCGCGGCGCAGTTCGTCGAGCGCAACTGGACCGAGCGGATGCGCAAGCCGCGGCGGCCGCTGCGCGATCCCAAGACCGTGCTGCAGGAATGGGCGCAGGGCAAGGGACTGCCGACGCCGGTTTACCGCGAGATCGAGCGCACCGGGCCGCATCACGATCCGCAGTTTCGCGTCGCGGTGGATCTGCCGGGACTGGAGCCGGCCGAAGGTATCGGCGGCAGCAAGCGGGCCGCGGAAAAGGTCGCGGCGTCCGCGATGATCGCGCGCGAAGGCGTCGCCGGTGGCAGCAATGACGGATAATCCCGAAGACGGTATCCCGCCCGCGACGCGCTGCGGCTTTGTCGCGCTGATCGGCGCCCCCAATGTCGGGAAGTCCACGCTGGTCAACGCGCTGGTCGGCTCCAAGGTCACGATCGTCTCGCGCAAGGTGCAGACCACGCGCGCGCTGATTCGCGGCATCGTGATCGAAAACAACGCGCAGATCATTCTGGTCGACACCCCCGGGATCTTTTCGCCCAAGCGAAGGCTCGACCGCGCCATGGTGTCGACCGCATGGAGCGGCGCGCACGATGCCGACCTCGTCTGCGTGCTGCTCGACGCCAAGGCGGGCATCGACGAGGAAGCCGACGCGATCCTCGCCAAGGTCGCCACCGTCAGGCACGAGAAGATCCTGGTGCTGAACAAGATCGATCTGGTGCCGCGCGAAAAGCTGCTGGCGCTCGCCAAGACCGCCAATGAGCGGCTCGGCTTTGCCAGCACCTTCATGGTGTCGGCGATGTCGGGCGACGGCGTCGACGATTTGCGCCGCAAGCTTTCCGAGATGGTGCCGCCGGGACCGTTCCATTATCCCGAGGACCAGATGTCGGATGCGCCGATGCGGCATCTGGCGGCCGAGATCACGCGGGAAAAGATCTACCGCAAGCTGCACCAGGAATTGCCGTATCAGTCCACCGTCGAGACCGACAGCTGGACTGAGCGCAAGGACAAATCGATCCGCATCGAGCAGACGATCTTTGTCGAGCGCGAAAGCCAGCGCAAGATCGTGCTCGGCAAGGGTGGCGCCACCATCAAGGCGATCGGCGCGGAATCGCGCAAGGAACTCGCCGAGATCGTGGGCGTGCCGGTGCACCTGTTCCTGTTCGTCAAGGTGCGCGAAAACTGGGGCGACGATCCCGACCGCTACCGCGAGATGGGACTGGAGTTTCCCAGGGAATGATCGAGAAAATAATAAAGAAATGACCGGCTCGCGATGAACGTACCCAGGAACGTGCTGTGGTTTGAAGTGTTGCTGTATCTGTCGCTGACGCTGGACGCACTGTCGGTCGCGTTCCAGGACCGCACGCCAGGCGGCGAGATGACGGAGTCCATGATCATGGTTGCGACCGTGATGGCGGGCGGCATGATCCTGTTGTTGGTGTTTCTGGTCTGGCTCGCCGCCCAGCGACGCAAGAACTGGCCGCGCTGGGTGCTGGCGGCGGCGCTCGCCTTGTCCGTGATCTCGCTGGTGCAGGTGATCGGGGACAGCGGCGTCCAGCTCGACAGCGCCATCGAGGTTGTCTCCTGCGCGCTGACCGCCGCGGGGCTGTATTTTTCCTTTACCGGCGACGCCAAGGGCTGGTTCAACGCGTAGTAATTTTGCTTCGTCATTCCGGGGCGATGCGAAGCATCGAACTACGATGTGCAATTGCACATCTGAGAATCTCGAGATTCCCCGATGCGCAATTGCGCATCTGGGGTCTGGTCCTGCGGACCATCCCGGAATGACGGCAGCGTGAATGACGGCGGAGATAGCTGCGCCTCTCACCGGAATCCTGTAGACTCGCATCATGGAATGGTCCGACGAAGGCATCGTGCTGGGGGTGCGGCGGCATGGCGAATCCTCCGCCATCGTCGAGCTGCTGACGCGCGGCCATGGCCGGCACCTCGGCCTGGTGCGGGGCGGGGCGGGGTCGCGGATGCGGCCTCTGCTGCAGCCCGGCAACAGCGTCACCGCGGTGTGGCGGGCGCGGCTCGACGAGCATCTCGGCTATTACCAGATCGAAGGCACGCGGTTGCGCGCGGCCACTGTGCTGGCCTCGTCGCATGCGGTCTACGGCGTGACGCACCTGGCCTCGCTGGCGCGGCTCTTACCGGAGCGTGATCCGCATGAAGACATCTACGAGATGCTGGACCGCACACTGAATGATTTCGACGACATCGGCGAGGCCGCCGCGCATCTGATTCGGTTCGAACTCGCCATGCTCGCCGAACTCGGCTTCGGGCTCGATCTCGACACCTGCGCCGCGACCGGGGCGACCAGCGAGCTGGTTTATGTTTCGCCGAAATCCGGCGGTGCGGTATCGCGCGCGGCCGGCGATCCCTGGCGCGACCGGCTGCTGCGGCTGCCGGCCTTCCTGCGCCACGGCGAGGGCGGCGCCAACGGCTGGTCCGATCAGGACCTGCAGGACGGGTTTCAGCTCACCGGCCTGTTCCTGCTGCGCCATGTGCTGGAACCGCGCGGGCAGGGCCATTCCGACGCCCGCGACGGATTTATCAATGCGGTGACTAAATATCGGGCCAAGCTGGCTGTTCCGTAGCGCCCCCGCACCGCCTAAATTGCCGCTGATTCGCGGTCTTACTCGCGGTCTTGCCCGATTCACCGCCAGGGTTTAACGCCTCCCCATGGGAAAACGACAGTTACCGCCGGAAGAGCCGGCCGAAATTCACGACGTCGGGCTGCGGGACGCGCTGGAAGAGCGCTATCTCGCCTATGCCCTCTCCACCATCATGCATCGCGCCTTGCCGGACGCCCGCGACGGGCTGAAGCCGGTGCATCGGCGTATCCTTTACGGCATGCGGCTGCTGCGCCTCGACCCCGGTACGCCGTTCAAGAAATCCGCAAAGATCGTCGGCGACGTGATGGGCTCGTTCCATCCCCATGGCGACCAGGCGATCTACGACGCCATGGTGCGGCTGGCGCAGGATTTCTCCTCGCGCTATCCGCTGGTCGACGGCCAGGGCAATTTCGGCAATATCGACGGCGATAACGCCGCCGCCTACCGCTACACCGAAGCGCGCATGACCGACGTCGCGCGGCTGCTGCTCGACGGCATCGACGAGGACGGCGTCGAATTCCGCCCCAATTACGACGGCCAGTCGAAAGAGCCGGTCGTGCTGCCCGGTGGCTTTCCGAACCTGCTCGCCAATGGCGCGCAGGGCATCGCCGTCGGCATGGCGACCTCGATCCCGCCGCACAATGCCGCCGAACTGTGCGACGCGGCGCTGCATCTGATCGAGAAGCCCGAGGCGAAATCGAAGGCGCTGCTGAAGTGGGTCAAGGGCCCGGATTTCCCGACCGGCGGCATCATCATCGATTCCAAGGAGGCGATCGCCGAAGCCTACATGACCGGGCGCGGCTCGTTCCGCACCCGCGCCAAGTGGCAACAGGAAGAAGGCGCGCGCGGCACCTGGGTGATCGTCATCACCGAAATTCCCTGGCTGGTGCAGAAAAATCGGCTGGTCGAGAAGATCGCCGATCTTATCAACGAGAAGAAGCTGCCGCTGGTTGGCGATGTCCGCGACGAATCCGCCGAGGACATCCGCCTCGTGATCGAGCCGAAATCGCGCGCGGTCGATCCGGAATTGCTGATGGAATCGCTGTTCCGGCTGACCGAGCTGGAAAGCCGGATTCCGTTGAACCTCAACGTGCTGGTGAAGGGGCGCGTGCCCAAGGTGCTTGGTCTTGCCGAGTGCCTGCGCGAATGGCTCGACCATCTGCGCGACGTGCTGGTGCGCCGCACCAACTACCGCAAGACCCAGATCGAGAATCGGTTGGAAGTGCTGGGCGGCTATCTGATTGCCTATTTGAACATCGACAAGGTGATCAAGATCATCCGCACCGAGGACGAACCGAAGCCGGCGCTGATGAAAGCGTTCAAGCTGACGGAGGTCCAGACCGACGCGATCCTCAACATGCGGCTGCGCAGTTTGCGCAAGCTCGAGGAATTCGAGATCCGCACCGAGGACAAGAACCTTCGCAATGAACTGAAGGGCGTCAAGGCCATCCTCGCCTCCGAGGCCGAGCAGTGGGCCAAGGTCGGCGAACAGGTGCGCAAGGTCCGCGACATGTTCGGGCCGAAGACGCCGCTCGGCAAGCGCCGCACCCAATTCGCCGACGCGCCGGAGCACGATCTCGCCGCGATCGAGGAAGCCTTTGTCGAGCGCGAGCCGGTCACGGTGGTCGTTTCCGACAAGGGCTGGGTGCGCACGCTGAAGGGGCATGTCGCCGATCTCTCGACCCTGACCTTCAAGACCGACGACAGGCTCGATCAGGCGTTCTTCGCCGAGACCACCTCGAAACTGCTGCTGTTCGCCACCAACGGGAAATTCTATTCGCTCGACGTGGCAAAACTGCCGGGCGGCCGCGGCCATGGCGAGCCGATCCGGATGTTCATCGACATGGACCAGGATGCCGCGATCGTTTCGCTGTTCGTCAACACCGGCGGCCGCAAGTTCCTGGTCGCGAGCCATGAAGGCCAGGGTTTTGTCGTCAACGAGGACGATTGCGTCGGCAATACCCGCAAGGGCAAGCAGGTGCTCAACGTCGAGATGCCCAACGAAGCCCGCGCGATCGCGACCGTCACCGGCGATACCGTCGCCGTGATCGGCACCAACCACAAGATGGTGATCTTCCCGCTCGACCAGGTGCCGGAGATGGCGCGCGGCCGCGGCGTTCGGCTGCAGAAATACACCAGTGCTGCGCTGTCGGACGTCGCCACCTTCGATTCCAAGGCGGGCCTGACCTGGAAGGATTCGTCGGGACGCGAGCAGAGCATGAGCTGGAAGGACTTGTCGGACTGGCGCGGCAACCGCGCCGATGCGGGCCGCCTCGCAGGCGGCCTGCCGAAGTCGAACAAGTTCCGCAGGGGCGTGGAATAGCCAACGCGTCGTCATGCCCGGCCTCGTGCCGGGCATTCACGTCTTTGGCCGCGGGGCGGTTGCGGAACAGGGGCGTGATAGTATTCGGCTGTTGGGGTGCGTTATAGTCTCGGGTGGTCGAAACGGCCCTGCAACGATTGTCCCACGCACCAATGGCCCATCAGCACGATCATCACGACCATTCGCACGCCCACGGTGCCGGACACAGCCACGCCCCGGACAGTTTTGGGGTAGCCTTTGCGGTCGGTGTCGCGCTCAACACGGCGTTCGTGGTGGCCGAGCTGGTCTTCGGCTATGCCGCCAACTCGCTGGCGCTGATCTCGGACGCGGTTCACAATTTCTCCGATGTGATCGCATTGTTGCTGGCGTGGGTGGCGGGCTGGCTGGCCCGCAAGCAGCCGACGGAGCAGCACACCTATGGCTACCGGCGGGCTTCGATCCTGGCGGCTCTCGTCAATGCAGGCCTGCTGCTGATCGCGGTCGGGGGCATCGCGGTGGAGGCCATCAACCGGATCGCGGAGCCCGCTTCAGTCGCGGGAGGGACCGTCATCGTGGTCGCCGCACTCGGCATCGCCGTGAACGGCGCCACCGCGCTGTTGTTCATGCGCGGTCGCCACGGCGACCTCAACATCCGCGGCGCGTTCCTGCACATGGCGGCGGATGCAGCGGTCTCGCTGGGTGTCGTGGCCGCGGCCTGTGTGATCATGCTGACGGGATGGCAGTGGGTCGATCCGGCGATCAGCCTGAGCATCGCCGCCATCGTGCTCGCCAGCGGATGGGGCCTGGCGCGGGACAGCGTCAATCTCGCGCTCGATGGCGTACCGAAGGGTATCGAGCTTTCGGGCGTGCGGGATTATCTCGGCGGGCTCGAAGGCGTCACCGAGGTGCATGACCTGCACGTCTGGGCCATGAGCACCAACGAAACCGCGCTGACGGCGCATCTGGTGCGTCCCGGCGGCTACGAGGATTCGTTCCTCCACGGCGTGTGCGAACAACTTTCACACCGGTTCAATATTCAGCACGCGACGCTGCAGATCGAGGCGGGAAGCGACGTCTGCCGGCTTGCACCGGCCGAGGTGGTTTAGCCGTCGCGCTCAAATCACGCCCACCAGCCGCAGCAGCACGCCCGCGACGCACGATCCCGCCAGCACCGTCAGCATGCCCAGGTTGAAGCGGAAGATCGCGGTCGCTGCCGCGATCGCCAGCACCAGCGCGGGGAAATCGACGCTCGACAGCACCGGCATGTCGAAGGACAGCCCGAACGAGCGCACCGGCGAGGTTTCCTGGAACACCGTGTGCAGCGCGAACCAGATCGACAGATTGAGGATGACGCCGACCACGGCGGCGGTGATCGCGGTGAGCGCGCCAGCCAGTCCCTTGTTGCCGCGCAGGGTCTCGATGAAGGGAGCGCCGAGGAAGATCCAGAGGAAGCAGGGCGTAAAGGTCACCCATGTCGCCAATAGCCCGCCGAGGGTGCCCGCCAGCATCGGCGACAGCGTGCCGGGGTCGCGGAAGGCGGCCATGAAGCCGACGAACTGCAGCACCATGATCAGCGGGCCTGGCGTGGTCTCGGCCATGCCGAGGCCATCCAGCATCTCGCGCGGCTGCACCCAGTGATAATGCTCGACCGCTTGCTGGGCGACATAGGCCAGCACCGCATAGGCTCCGCCGAATGTCACCAATGCCATCTTGCTGAAGAACAGCGCGATCTGGCTGAACACATTGACCTGGCCGAGGCCGATCAGGAGCGCTGCGACCGGCACCAGCCATAACAGCAGCCAGAAGGCGGCAACCTTCAGCGCGCGGGGAAGGCTGGGCCGGACATGGTCGGGCAATTCTTCGCCGAGCATGCTGTCGACCGCGGCGCCGTTCTTGCCGCCGCCATGCGGCACGGCGGCGAATTCCGGCCGTCCGCTCCTGGCCCCGAGATAGCCGATCAAGCCTGCCGCGATGATGATGACCGGGAAGGGGACGCTGAAAAAGAAGATTCCGACAAAGGCTGTTGCCGCCAGCGCGATCATGGCGGAGTTGCGCAACGCGCGACCGCCGACGCGGACCACGGCCTGGATCACGATCGCGAGCACCGCGGCCTTCAATCCGAAGAACAGCGCCTCGACGAAGCCGACATGGCCGTACGCGGCGTAGATGTAACTCAGGCCCATGATAGCGATGACGCCGGGCAGAATGAACAGGCCGCCGGCCATGATGCCGCCGGCGGTCCGGTGCAGCAGCCAGCCGATATAGGTCGCGAGCTGCTGCGCTTCCGGGCCCGGCAGCAGCATGCAGTAATTCAATGCGTGTAGAAAACGGCTCTCGGAAATCCAGTTCTTTTCCTCGACCAGGATGCGGTGCATCACCGCGATCTGCCCGGCCGGGCCGCCGAAGCTCAAGGTCGCGACCCGCAGCCAGACCCGAAAGGCCTCGCCGAAGCTGATGCCGTGGCCGGCATCAGCTTTGTTGGTCGTCGTCTCGTTGGCGGCGATATCGATCACGGCTTCGCCTTGTTGGTGGGCCAGTTGTGAGTCTCGCCGGTGGCATCGCGGCACCAGCGGTAGAATGCATCGTACAGTGCGATACCGGCCTCGAGCTGTTCGAGATCGTCATCATACATCCGCGACAGTCCGAGCGATGCCGCCAACAGCCCTGGCGCCTCCGGACTGAGATCGAGCCGCGCGGTATCGGCCGCGCGCACCATGGTTGCCAGCCGCAACAGGGCCGGCGTTGCCAGGCCGAACTCCTCGACCATTACGTCGAAGGTACAGAGTTCGCCGCGATGGCTCCAGAACACATTTTCGATATCGAAGGGAACGGCGTTGAAGCGCTCGCCGACCCCGACCACCTCGGACGGCGCCACGAACAGAAACACCGCGTGGGGGTCGACGAAGCGCCGGATCAGCCAGGGGCAGGCGATGCGGTCGATCTTCGGCCGCGCGCGGGTGACCCAGACGGTACGGCCCCGCGCATCGCGCGCGGGAAGTTTCGAGACCGGTACCAGCGGCAGCTTGGCCGCCTTCCAGCCTTCGAAGCCGCCTTCGAGCGCCTCGGCCTCGACATGGACATGCCGTAGCCAGGCCGCCGTGCCCTGCGCCAGCTTCTGGCCGCGCAGACAGACGACGATGGCGGAGCGTCCGGAGAATTCCTCGCCCCACTCGGCGGCGCCCTCGTGGTGACGCCTGACCGCGCCGGGAATCAGGCGGGGGTCGATGGCGAAGTCTTCTTCGGTGCGGACGTCGATCAGGACAGGCATGTTGGCCGTGCCGATCAGGCGGGCAAGCTTGTCTGGAGATATCGTTGTCGGGGATGACATGGTGGCGCCCTCGTGTGAGATACGGGACGCGATACTTGGGCATGTCGCCTCGTGGGGAGATCGCAGAACCCCCATGACCGTATTACAGCGAAACCGGCGCAGGCTGTCAATCTGCTTTGTCGACGTGGCCGGCCCGGTAGACCGGCCGCCGTCGCGAGCGTTCGCGCGTTGTGCGATCAATCGACTGCAGCAAAATCAAATCGAAAGAACTCTTGGCGTGGCCTTGCTCACAAAGCGAGGCAACGAGAAATAACGCGACCTTCCGCTTACTTCGCTTGATTGACGCCGCGCTGACGGCGTCCGTATTGAGTCCTCGTCGGCGGAGCGCGCGAAATTGTGATCACCGTGCTTGTGAGGCAGCTCACAACTAAGCGGAAGCAAGGTCAGTTTTGCGACGGACTTTTGCGATGCCGCCACAAGGCCATGCATGACGTCGGCGGTATCAGTTGCCCGGCGCCGAGACGGGTGCAGGCGCCGGTCCCGGTTGCTTCTTCGGGCTCAGCGTGCCCGCATAGAACGACATCCCCAACACCAGCACCAGAATCACGAAATAGACCGCCACCGATTGCGGCGGGGTCGTCGCCCAGCGCACGAGGCCTTTGAATCCGTCGGTCGGTTCGGGCGTTTTTTCCATGCCGTGCTTTTGCTCGAAATGCCGCGGAATTGGAAGGGCAAATGCAGCTCAAGTCTTCACACCGCCGCGTTGCGGCTGCCGCAACAGCGACAGCGCCAACAGCGCAGAAAGGCTGAGCGCGGAGGAGACGATCAGGATGCGGCTTCCCATGCTGTCGATCAAAAGACCGAACGCAAGCGGGGCTGCGGCCTGCGCCATCCGCGCCGGCGCGCCGATGATTCCGAGCCGGTAGCCATAGTTTTCGGGACCGAAGATCGCCAGCGGCAGCGTGCCACGCGCGATGGTGAGAATGCCGTTGCCGGCGCCATGGAAGACCGCGAACACGCCGGCGGCGCCACCGCCAAAAAGCGCGACGATGGCGGCGCCGATCGGGTGGGTCAGGCAGGCCAGGCGTGTAGAGACCAGCGGATGAAAGCGGCTGAGCAGGCTCGCTTCGACGATGCGGGCGGCTACCTGCGCGGGGCCAATCAGGGCGCCGGCCGTCACCGCCTGCAGCGACGTCGCGCCGGCAGCCTCCAGGATGCGCGGCAGATGCGCCGCCATCGCGCCGGTGACGCTCCAGGCCGCCGCGAAGGCGAATGCCAGCAGCACCATGGTCCGGTCGATCGCGATATGAGGCTTTGTCGATGCCGCGACCGCCGCCTTGGCGCCCTTCACCGTTGGCAGCATGAAGAAATTGATCGGCAGGCCGATCAGGATGTGGGCGGCGGCCCAGGCGAAGCAGGTGTCGCGCCAGCCGATGTGCTCCAGTCCCAAGGCCGTCAGCGGCCATCCGACGGTGCTTGCGAACCCCGCCAGCAGCGTGATGCCGGTGATCGAGCGGCGGGCGGCATCGCCATGGATGCGTCCCAGCGCGGCGAAGGCGGCATCGTAGAGGCCAAAGGCCATGCCTACGCCGAGCAGCAGCCAGGCGACGACGAGCACGGGAATCGAGTAGGTGGCGCCGAGCAGCACCAGTCCCGCCGCCAGTGTCAGGTTGGAAATCGACAGCACGGACCTGCCGCCGAAGAGATCGATCTGGCGGCCGACGCGCGGGCCGAGCAGCGCCGAGATCACCAGCGAGGCCGAGAAGGCGGCAAAGATCCAGTTCGAGGAGACGCCGAGATCGCGTGCGATCGGATCGGCGAGGATCGCAGGCAGGTAATAGCTGGAAGCCCAGGCCAACGTCTGCGTGGTGCCGAGGCCCAGGATGATCGGAAGCTGACGCCCACTCATGGTTGCAGTGCCATCCTTCTCGACCAATACAGCGCCGCCGGGCCGAGCAAAATCCCCGCCGCCAGCACGGTGAACGCCGCCATCCAGGCGGACGGACTTTGTGGACCGCCCGCCGCATCCAGCGCAATGCCGACGACCCATGCGCCCAGCGCCGACAGGCTGAAGCCGACGGTCGAATGCGCAGCCATCGTTGCTCCCCGATATCTGGGTTCGGCGGCCATCGCCATTCCCGACGTCAAAGCGCCGGAGTCGGCCGGAACCGTGATCGCATAGGCCATGATCAGCGGCAGCAGGAACCATGGCGACCGGTCGGCGAAGATTCCGATCAGGAGCGCTACCATGGCGGAGGAAAACATCACGGCCGTGATGGCACGATGCCGGCCGATCCGGAGCGCGAATTCGTTGCCGAGGATGCTCGCGGGCATCGCGAGCACCGAGAACAGCACGCTGACGACAATGGGCGTCAGAATCGGGGCTTGCGAATTCCTCATCGTCACGAAGGTCCAGAACGCGACGATCCAGGTCCTGATGCCGTAGAGCTCGAAGCAGTGCGCGCCATAGCCGAGCACGAAACCCATGGCTTGCGTGTTCTGGAACACCGGCGCGAAATCCAAAAGGCGGCCTTGCGCGGGTTTTGGTTCGACCGGCCTCAGCAGCAGGCAGACCGCCAGCATCACCATCGGGCCAAAGGCGGTCACCAGGAAGGCGGCCCGCCAGCCCCAGCCTTCCGCGACCAGTTGGGAAATCAGGAAGGACAGGCCGACGCCGAATGAAAAGCTGGACGTATAGAGCGTGATCGCGCGCGACGATTCGCCCGGCGCCAGCCGATCGGTCAGCGCCTTGAGGCCGGGCATGTAGGCTCCCGCGAAGCCGATGCCGGCAATGGCGTTGAACAACGCGCCCGACCACAGTCCTGACGCATAGAGGCCGAACAACAGTGTGCCGAGCGCACTGACGCCGGAACCCGCGATCAGGATTTTGCGCGCATCGATGCGATCGGTCAGCGTCGCCAGCACCGGCACCGCGCACATGTAACCGGCGGCGCCGGAACCGGCCAGCAGGCCCGCCTGCGCGCCGCTCAAGTGCCATTCCGGAATCAGGAACGCGGCCAAAATGGACGGCACGACGACATGGGGAAGCAGGCTGCCAAGCTGACCCACGCACATCGCCACGATAACGGACCTGCCTTCTGACCTAATGCCGCTCACCTTGTGCGTTCAAGCCACGCAGCCGCAGCCCGTCTTGCCCTGTTGTTTGGCATTTGCATCCGCCGCGCAACAGGCGTCAACAGCCGATAATGCCGCTCCACCACGGCAATTATCGGCATCGGGCGCGGCCGAGCGGTTTGCAGACGCCGGTCTCGGGCAGCACCAGTTCGACGCGCTCGACCGCCTCGCGTTTGCCGGCGCTATCCGCCGCGATCGAGCGCAGCTTTCGGAGCAACGTTGGCCCCAGCCGGTATGGCCAAACGCGCTCGTCAAGTCCGCCGACGGCATTGAAGCGAGGTCTGGAGCAGCATCGTCCGATGGGAATGTGCGCAACCATGCCACCCTCCATGTTTCATCGCTTCGAGGCTGAGGCAGGCTTCGTCGCCCGCACAAAGGCGCTCATGAATTTTCCGTCGACCTGCGGGGCGATGGCGTCGACATCGATGCCTTTCTCCGTCAGAAACTCGCGCGCATCCTCGACGTTGTACACACGCGTCGGCTCGATTCCGATTTGATCGAAGCCCGCAGCGGCGAGTTTGGCGTGGTAGTCGCTTTCATCAAGCGCTCCGGCAATGCAGCCGATCCAGAGGAGCGCGTTCTTGCGCAAATTCTCGGGGATCTGCCCGCGCGTCACGACGTCGGAAACGGCGAAGCGCCCCCCTGGCCGGAGTACCCGGAAGGCTTCTTGCAAGACGCGATCCTTGTCTGCGGAAAGGTTGATTACGCAGTTCGATATGATGACGTCGACGGAGTTGTCCGGAAGCGGGATATTTTCGATCTGGCCTTTGAGGAACTCGACGTTGCGGGCGCCCACCTTGCGCTGATTTTCCCGTGCGAGCTCCAGCATCTCATCCGTCATGTCCAGCCCGTAGGCCTTGCCTGTCGGGCCAACCCGGCGAGCCGAAAGAAGAACGTCAATTCCACCACCGGACCCGAGATCGAGCACTTTCTCTCCCGGCTTTAGTTCGGCCAATGCGGTCGGGTTGCCGCAGCCCAAGGATGCGAGCAAAGCCGCTTCCGGAAGGGTTTCCATTTGGCTCTGATCATAGAGATTGGATGTGATCGGACTGACGTCTGCCTTCGTACCCGCGCCGCAGCATGTACCACCTGCGCGCAGCGCCGCCTGGGCGTATCTCTCACGTACTACTTCGGTAATATCGGTCTTTTCCATTGCATCCTCCTGTTTGTTGGTCCGGAACGTCCTATCTTTCTAGAAATATCAAAATACCGGCCGAAAAGGTCATGCCGCGGTCTTGCGTTATCAGGACGAGGACCCGCACCCCGTCTTGCCCTGTTGTTTGGCGTTTGCGGCGCAACAGGCGTCAACAGCCGATAATGCCGGTCCGCCGCAGCAACTATTCGCATCGGGCGCGGCCGACCGATTGCAGACGCCGGTCTCGGGCAGTACCAGTTCGACGCGGTCGGCGGCTTCGCGGTCGCCGGCGAGTTCGGCGGCGATCGAGCGCACCTGCTCGTATCCCGTCAGCATCAGGAAAGTCGGCGCGCGGCCGTAGGATTTCATGCCGGCGAAATAGAAGCCGGGTTCGGCCTGTGCCAATTCCCGCGCGCCATGCGGCCGCACCGTGCCGCAGCTGTGTTCGTTGGGATCGATCAGCGGCGCCAGCGCCACCGGGCATTCGATCGCCGGATCGAGCTGGATGCGAAGCTCGCGCACGAAATCGAGATCGGGGCGGAAGCCTGTCGCCACGATGAGCTCGTCGACGACGATCTGGCGGCCGCAACAGGCGCTGCCCGCGCCGACAATGAGGCGAGCGCCGTCCAAGGTCAGATGCGACACGCGAAATTCCCGCTCCAGCCTGATACGCTCCGCCGCGACCAGCGCGGCGAAGGTGGCGCCGAGTTCGCCGCGCGCCGCGAGCTTGTCATTGGCGCCGCCGCCAAAGGCCTTGGCGGGATCGTTGCCGCGCAGCAGCCAGATTGGCTTGGTGTCAGGCGCCTGTTCGGCGAGCCTTGCAAGATCGGTGAGGGTGCCGATCGCGGAATGACCCGCGCCCAGCACCGCAACGGTTTTGCCGGCGTAGCGGGCGCGGTCCTTGCCGAGTACATCGGGCATCCCGTAAGCGATCTTGCCGGCGGCTTGCGTCTCGCCGATGGCGCGCAGGCCGTTGGCGCCGGCAGGATTTGGCGAGCGCCAGGTACCGGAGGCGTCGATCACCGCGTCCGCCCGCAATACCTTCGGCCCTTGCCCGTTCTGATAGCGGATCTCGAACGGCGCGGATTCGCGCCCCTTGGTCTTCAGCTTGTCGAAGCCGGCGCGGCTGATGTCGGTGACGCGGCTGTTGGTCTGGATGTGGCTCGCGAGCACGGTCCTGGTGGCGAGCGGCTCGAGATAACGCTCAACCAGCTCGGCTCCGGTCGGATATTGATCGGGCTCAGGCGAATTCCATCCGGTCGGCGCCAGCAGCCGCGCTGCCGCGCGGTCGATATTGTACTCCCAGGGCGAGAACAGCTGAACGTGGCCCCATTGCCGCACCGAATGTCCGGCGCTGTCGCCGGCTTCGAGCACGATCGGCCGAAGCCCGCGCTCCAGCACATGCGCGGCCGCTGCGAGACCGACCGGGCCGGCGCCGATGATCGCCACCGTCTTTGCTTCACTCATGGTCTTCTCCCATCAAACTAGAACTATCGAAATTATGGGCGCTGGCAGACTATGCCGCCTTCGTGTCGTCGGTCTCCGCGGTATCGGTGCAGCACTCCGCGACCAGAAACTCCACCAGGCCGCGCATCACATCGTAATTGGCGTGACACACCAGCGTGGTCGCATCCCGCACCTGATTGATGAGCCCGACCACCATCAAGGTCTTGATGTGATGGGACAGCGTTGACGGCGCGATCTTCAGCTTGTCCTGCAGGCGGCCGACGGAGAGTCCCGCATCCCCGGCACGCACCAGCGCGCGATAGATTTTGAGCCGGGTGGGGTTTCCCAGGGCTTCGAGATGGGCGGCGGCGTCGTCGAGTTTCATGAAGACAGAATTCCAGATCGTCGGGAAGTTGTCAACCGTATTTCTAGTATCATGGAAATAAGGAACTGCGGTGGTGGCGCCAAGCAATTTGCTTGACAGATACCAATATATCCATAAGTCTAGATATATGGAATCAGTAAACGCCATTCTCGCGCTGGCCGCGCTGGCACAATCGACCCGGCTCGACGTGTTCCGGCTGTTGGTGAAGCACGAGCCGGAAGGGTTGGCCGCCGGCGACATCGCCAAGGCGCTCGCGGTGCCGCAAAACACCATGTCGTCGCACCTGTCGATCCTGTCGCGCGCGGGACTGGTTTCGGCGCAGCGCTTCAGCCGATCGATCGTCTATCGCGCCGATCTGACGCGCTTTCAGGACGTCATGCTGTTCATGCTGAGGGATTGCTGCGACGGCAGACCCGAGATCTGCGCGCCGCTGGTCGAAAATCTCACGCCCTGTTGTACGCCGAAGAAGAAGGGGAAGGCCCATGTCTGAGCGAATTTACAACGTCCTGTTCCTGTGCACCGGCAACAGCGCGCGTTCGATTTTGGCGGAATCAATTCTGCGAAAAGACGGCCGCCGCCATTTCCGCGCCTTCTCCGCCGGCAGCCAGCCAAAAGGGAAGGTGAATCCGTTCGCGATCAAGGTGCTCAAGAGTCTTGACTACCCGACGGACGATCTGCGCTCGAAGAGCTGGGAGGAATTCGCCGCCCCCGATGCACCGGTGATGGATTTCGTTTTCACGGTATGCGACAGCGCGGCCGGCGAATCCTGCCCGGTATGGCCCGGCCAGCCGATGACGGCGCATTGGGGCATTGAAGACCCGGCTGAAGCCGAGGGCACCGACATTCAAAAGGAAGCCGCGTTCGTTGCGGCGTTGCGCTATCTCAAGAACCGAATTGCCGCATTCACAAGCCTGCCGCTGCAAAGCATCGACCGTCTGTCGCTCGGCACCAGGCTGCGCGATATCGGCCGGGGGGAGGGCGCCACCAGCTTGCGCCCGGACGTGGCGTAACCGCGATGAGCCTGTTCGAACGTTACCTCTCGCTGTGGGTGGCCCTCTGCATCGTCGTGGGCGTCGCGCTCGGGCATCTGATGCCCGGCTTGTTTGCAACCATCGCCGGCGCGGAGATCGCGCGGGTCAACCTGCCGGTGGCAGGATTGGTCTGGCTGATGATCATCCCGATGCTGCTGAAGATCGACTTCGGCGCGCTCGGCGAGGTGCGCCAGCATTGGCGCGGCGTCGGCGTCACCCTGTTCATCAACTGGGCGGTGAAGCCGTTCTCGATGGCGCTGCTGGGCACGCTGTTCATCGGCCATCTGTTCGCACCCTTTCTGCCATCAGCGCAAATTCCGTCCTATATCGCCGGCCTCATTCTGCTGGCGGCGGCGCCCTGCACGGCGATGGTGTTCGTGTGGTCGAACCTGTGCGAGGGAGAGCCGCATTACACGCTGAGCCAGGTCGCGCTCAACGACGTCATCATGGTGTTCGCGTTCGCGCCGCTGGTCGGGCTGTTGCTCGGCGTCGCCTCGATCGCGGTGCCCTGGGCGACGCTGCTGATCTCGGTGGTGCTGTATATCGTCGTCCCCGTCATCGTCGCGCAACTTTGGCGGCGGGCATTGGTGGCCGGCGGGTCGGGGGCGCTGGAGCGGACCCAGCAGGTACTGCAGCCGATATCGCTGGTGGCGTTGCTGTCGACGCTGGTGCTGCTGTTCGGATTCCAGGGCGAGCAGATTATCGCCCAGCCGCTGGTGATCGTGCTTTTGGCGGTGCCGATCATCATCCAGGTCTATTTCAACGCCGGACTTGCCTATTGGCTGAGCCGGCGCTTCGGCGTGGCCTGGTGTGTCGCGGCACCGGCGGCGCTGATCGGCGCCAGCAATTTCTTCGAACTCGCGGTCGCCGCCGCCATCAGCCTGTTCGGCCTCAATTCCGGGGCGGCGCTGGCCACCGTCGTCGGCGTGCTGGTCGAAGTGCCGGTGATGCTGTCGGTGGTCCATCTGGTGAAGCTGTCGCGCGGCTGGTATGAGGCCGGTGCGGAAGCCGGCGTAGCGATCGATAAGGAAGCGCGGACGTGACCGTCACGATCTATCACAACCCCGCCTGCGGCACCTCGCGCAACACGCTGGCCATGATCCGGCAGAGCGGCTGTGAACCCGACGTGATCGAATATCTGAAGAACCCGCCGAGCCGCGCGCGGCTGGTGGAGCTGATCACGGCGATGGGCATTCCGGTTCGCGCGCTGCTGCGCGAAAAGGGTACGCCTTACGCGGAACTGGGGCTTGCCGATCCCAAATGGAGCGATGACCAGCTGATCGATTTCATGCTTGATCATCCGATCCTGATCAACCGGCCGATCGTGGTGACTCCGAAAGGTGTCAAACTGTGCCGGCCGTCGGAGGCCGTGCTCGATCTGCTCGACCGCCCGGTCGCGTCCTTCGTCAAGGAAGACGGCGAGGCCGTGACGCCGGCGAAATCGTAAGCCATCGGTCAAGTTCCCAACCTTTTGGGGCGAGCCTTCCGCCGCGCATGATTGCGCGGCATAATCCCCTCATGGATATCGCACCCCGACTGCACCTGATGAACTGGCTGGTGAGCCAGGGCCTGACCGGTTTGCCCGAGATCGAGCTCGTTCGCGGGTTCTGCGAACGCTGCCGGGCAGGCGGGCTCGATCTGTCGCGCGGGCTCGTGTTCATCGATACGCTGCACCCGATCTTCGAGGGGCGCGGATTTCGCTGGAACGACACCGAAACCGACGAGAGCGATACGTTCGAGTATGGACCGACCGGCGAGGGCGCCGCCGCGCGGAACTGGCGCCGCTCGGTCTTCCATCACATGCTCGAAAACGGCCACGACGATATGCAGATCGACCTTGCCGATTGCGCCTCGCTGGACTTCACGATGATCGACGATCTCGCCGCCAGGGGGCACCGGCACCTTGTCGCCTTCGTGCATCGTTTCGGCGAAGCCGGAACCATTGGCCAGATGGATTGCGTCTATTCGTACTGGTTGACGCGGAATACCGAAGGGTTTGGCGAGCAGCGCCTGGCCGCGTTGCGCGATCTCGTGCCGGTCCTGGCGCTCGCGATCAAATCGGCCGCCCAGGTCGATATCGCGCGCACGCTGGGCCGGGTCTATCTCGGGCGCGACGCTTCCGAACAGGTGCTGCGCGGAAAGATCTTGCGCGGCGTCACCGAGCGCATCAACGCGGTGTTGTGGTTTTCGGATCTGCGCGGCTCGACCGCGATCTCGGAAAGCATCGGCCCCGACGAGATCATTCCGTTCCTCAACGACTATGCCCAGGCCGCCATCGACGCCGTCCATGACGAGGGCGGCGACGTGCTCAAGCTGATCGGTGACGGCGTGCTGGCGATGTTCACCAGCGCGGACACGGCCGCGGCCAAGCGCGCGGCCCTTAGGGCCGAGCATCGCTTGCGGCACAACATGACCGAGCTGAACGCCCGCCGTGCCGGCGACGGCCGGCCGACGACATCGGCCTGGGTCGGTCTGCATGTCGGCGACGTCTTCTACGGCAATATCGGCAGCGAGGACCGGCTCGACTTCACAGTGGTGGGTCCCGCGGTCAACGAGGTCAGCCGCATCGCCTCGATGTGC
>Ga0265340_10000376_pt1 | contig 23718 bp, 21 predicted proteins | sample 4CB225metaG_FD_202082 | JGI IMG/M metagenome (GOLD analysis project Ga0265340, IMG submission 202082) | Rhizosphere microbial communities from Carex aquatilis grown in University of Washington, Seatle, WA, United States - 4-CB2-25 metaG | ecosystem: Host-associated > Plants > Roots >...
TGTGCGCGATCGCCCGGACGATCGCCTGCCTGCTCGAGTTCCACCAGCAGGCCGATGGGTCGGTGCGGGTGCCGGCCGCGTTGCAGCCGCATCTCGGGGGTCGCACGACCCTCGAGCCGGTATGACGACTGCGGTCGTCGCGACCGACCTTGACGGCACCCTCGTGCACAGCGACGGCACGATCTCGCCCCGCACGAAGGCCGCCCTCGCCGCTGCGAGCGACGCGGGCGCGTTGGTCGTGATCGCGACCGGCCGTCCGCCGCGCTGGCTACCCGGGGTCGCTGAGGCGACCGGACATCACGGCCTGGCGATCTGTGCGAACGGGGCTCTGGTGCTCGACCTGGCGACCGAGCAGATCATCAGCTCGCGGCCGCTCGCGGCCGACGTCGTACTCCGCCTTGCTGCGTCGTTGCGAGCCGCCGTGCCGGACATCGAGTTCGGCGTCGAGCGGGTCGACGGCAGCTTCGGCCATGAGCCCGGCTATCGCCCGCGGTGGACGCCACGACCACCGGCCGAGATCGGCGACCTCGACGAGCTGGTGACCGAACCGGTGTCGAAGCTGCTCGGCCGGCGCGACGGCATGGGCCCGGACGAGTTGCTCGGCCTGGCGCGCGCAGCGGTCGGTGAGTCGGCCGCGACGCTGACGCACTCCTCGATCGACGGGTTGCTCGAGATCAGCGCGCTGGGGGTCACCAAGGCGAGCACGCTGGCCGCGTTGCTCGCCGACCGTGGCCTCAGCGCGCAGGACGTGGTGGCGTTCGGCGACATGCCCAACGACGTCGAACTGTTGTCGTGGGCCGGCCTCGGCGTCGCGGTGGCCAACGCCCACCCCGACGTGCTCGCCGTCGCCGACGAGATCACCGCGAGCAACGATGACGACGGCGTCGCTGTTGTTCTGGAACGCCTCTTCGCGGTGGCCTAGCTTCCTCATCGATCGGGCATGCGTATGGCGATGGCGGGTCCAACCCTGAGACACCCTGGGTGAGGTCATGGGCGGACCGCGCAGAACCCGGGCTGCCAGCGCGCTGCGGCTTGATCGCAGGACGGGTCTTCGTGCGAGGATCGGGCGATGACCGAAATCCGCGGTTCGCGGGTTGAAAGGCCGCCGGATTTGAACCCTGCGGCCTTCGATCTTGCGCACGGGGGAAGCGCGAAGCACGATCTGCTTTGGCGCCTCGCGGCCGAGGCATATGGACGCGACTATCCCGCTGAGCTCGAAGCCTGGGGCATGACCACTTGGTGGACGCTTGGCCGCTACGTCTCGGAGTTGATGGTCGGCCCGGGCCAGACCTTCGTCGATCTGGCATGCGGGCGCGGCGGTCCTGGTTTGTGGGTGGCGCGAGCGACTGGTGCTGACCTGGTCGGTGTCGATTGGTCCCCGATCGGCATCGCTGAGGCCGAGAGCCGGGCGTCGGGCTTCGTTCCGGAGGGACGTGCCCGCTTCCAGGTCGGCGATCTCGAAGCGACCGGGCTGGCTACCGCGAGCCTTGCGGGTGCGATGTGCGCGGACGCGATCTTCTTCGCCGCTGATCGGGTCGCGGCCTTTGGTGAGGTCGCTCGGGTGCTTGAGCAAGGTGCGCGCTTTGTCTTCACCTGCGATGAGAGCGACGACGAGCGGCCCTCCTCTGTGCCGGATTGGCAGCCGATCGTCGAAGCCGGCGGGCTCGCCGTCGAGCGCAAGGAGGAGATCCCCCGGTTCGCTGAGCAGCTCGGGCGGATGTACGCGCTGTGGCTCGCCAATGAGGAAGCCCTGCGAGCCGTGTTAGGCGATGAAGAGCTGGAGCAGCTGCTCGACGAGGCGAAGGCTGTCGGCCCGACGCTGAGCAGTCGGCGCGCATTCATCTTCACCGCCCGCAAGCCCTGACCGAAGCAACGCCGCGGTGACGTTCGTGGCGTTCCTGCGGTCCACCGAGCGACCGGGTTCAATCGCCGTACGACGCGGCGCGAGCGAGAATGGCTGGGCCTGGTGAGCGTGACGTTGCTGGCTGGCTCATGCCACGTGTGGGGCTAGAGGTACAGGCCGGGCTGGTTCGGCTGCTGTTGACCGCCGGCGCCGGGCGGCAGTGCGCGCTGCCGCATCTCTTCGAGCTGGGCCCGTGCGGCCATCTGCTGCGCGAACAGGGTCGCCTGGATGCCGTGGAAGAGGCCCTCGAGCCAGCCGACGAGCTGGGCCTGCGCGATCCGCAGCTCGGCGTCCGACGGGATCTCGTCGCCAGTGAACGGCAGGCTCAGCCGAGCGAGCTCGTCCCGTAGCTCCGGCGCCAAACCGGTGGAAAGCTCCTTGATCGAGTTCTCGTGGATCTCCTTCAACCGGATCCGGCTCGCGTCGTCCAGAGGTGCGGCGCGCACCTCATCGAGCAGCTGCTTGATCATCGAGCCGATCCGCATCACCTTGGCGGGTTGCTCGACCATCTCGCTGACCGCCTCGGACTGGTCGTCCTCCTCGACCGGTGCCGGATGGGTGTCCTCGACCGGGGCTCCATCGGGCCCGACAGTCACGACACGGAATGGTTCAGGGCGGTCGGTCGGTGCAGTCATGTCTCTATCGTCTCCGAGAATCCATTGGCCAGACACGGCAGGGGTGCGCGAACCTGGACACATGAACACAGTAGGCAACCTGCGAGCCGCCACGGTGGACGACGCCGAGGCGATCCTCGACCTTGCCGTGCTGAGCGACCTGGCTGAGGTCGGTGAACCACAGACGACGATCGACGAGATCAACGTCGATCTGGCCAACGACCAGTTAGTGGCCGCCGTGGTCGAAGACGGCTCCGGGGACCTGCTCGGCTACTCCTGGGTCGAGATGATTCCCGGTCACGCCAACGTGTTCGGCGACATCATCCTTCGGCCCGGCAGCCACGACTCCGTCATCGAGGTGCTGTTCCACTGGCTGCGCCGCACATCGGCCGAGGTCGGACCCGGGTTGCCGACCCACGTCTTCGCGAACTCGAAAAACACCGTGAAGCGCGGAACATATGAGAAGGCCGGTGGCACCGTCGTACGCCGCTTCTACCGCATGGCCATCGTCCTCGATCAGCCACCGGTGGTCCCAGAGTTGCCGGCCGGCGTCGAGATCCGCCAGGTCGAGCGCACCGAGGCGGATCTGCGCACGATGCACGAGTTGATCGACGTCGCGTTCCTCGACCACTTCGATCCGATCCGCGAGCCCTACGAGCGCTGGCTTGCGCTGTCCGCCGACGGATCGTGTCAAGATCTGTCGCTGTGGTGGTTCGCGACGGTCGACGGTGTCCCCGGCGCCGGGCTCTACGGCAACGAGCTGCCGGAGTCGGGCTACGTCGATGTGCTCGGGACGCTTCGGGAGTATCGCGGTCGTGGGCTGGCAAAAGCGTTGCTACTCAACGCGTTTGCCGAGTTCTACCGCCGCGGCCTGCCCAAGGTCGGCTTGGGCGTGGACGCCGAGAGCCTGACCGGAGCGACCAGGCTCTACCAGTCGGTCGGCATGACCGTGCAGCACGAAGGGTTGCGTTACGCGCTGCCGTGAGCCGGCAGCATCGGGCCCTCACCGGCCGGGTCGATGATGTCCTTCTCCCACATCGTGTAGCGGCCGTCGAGCACCTTCATCGCCGCGTCGTAGTTGTCCGCGTCGTCGTTGAACCACAAGTCGTGCAGCAGCCGGTCCACTCGCCGCCGAGCCTGATGGCAGAACAGGTCGGCGAGCTCGACGTACTGGTCGGCGTTTGCGGGGTCCTCCTTGCCGAGCGTCTGCGAGTAGACACACGCGCTGGCGATGCCGTAGAGCTCGGCCCCGATGTCGACGATCCGGCCGAGAAAGGCCTGCTTCTTCTCCAGTCGGCCCTGCCACCGGCTCATCCCGTAGAACGTCGATCGGGCCAGCTTGCGGCAGTTGCGTTCGGCGAAGCGCAGGTGCTCGGCGAGCTCGCCGAACTCCGTGTACGACGTGGGGTTGCTGCCCTTGCCGGCCGCGAGCTTCGGCAGCCAGGTGGCGTAGAAGCCGCCGGCCTTCACCGCGGTGCGGGCCTTGTCGCCGAGCGGGATGTCCGGCTCGATGATGTCGCCGGCGACCTGCAGGTGCTGGTCAACCGCTTCGCGGGCGATCAGCAGATGCATGATCTCGGTCGAGCCTTCGAAGATCCGGTTGATCCGCATGTCGCGCATCAGCTGCTCGGCCGGCACCGGCTTCTCGCCGCGCGCCTTCAGTGACTCCGCGGTCTCATAGCCGCGGCCGCCGCGGACCTGCATCATGTCGTCGACCGCCTGCCAGGCCATTTCCGAGCCGTAGAGCTTGACCAGCGCGGCCTCGATCCGGATGTCGTTGCGGTGCTCGTCCGCCAGCCGGCTGGAGACGTCGAGCATCGCCTCGAGCCCGAACGACGTACCGGCGATTGACGCGATCTTCTGCGCGACCGCGTCGTGCTGGCCGACCGGCACGCCCCACTGCACCCGCTGCCCGCCCCATTCGCGGACGATCTTCAGGCAGTACTTGGTCACACTCGCGCAGATCGCCGGCAGCGACAACCGGCCCGTGTTCAACGTGGTCAGCGCGATCTTCAGGCCGATCCCTTCGGAACCGACCACGTTGGTGGCCGGGATCGTCACGTTGTCGAAGGTCGTCACCGAGTTTTCGATGCCGCGCAGGCCCATGAAGGCGTTGCGATGGTCGACCGTGATGCCCGGCAGATCGCACGGGACGATGAACGCGGTGATGCCGCCGCGGTGCCCCTCGCGTTTCGGCACCATCGCCATCACCACGACCACATCGGCGAATGCGCCGTTGGTGGCCCAGAGCTTCGTGCCGTTGATCGTGTACGTCGTGCCGTCCTCGCTCGGCGTCGCGGTGACCGCCAACCGGGCCGGGTCGGAGCCGACGTCGGGTTCGGTGAGCAGGAACGCGCTGATGTGCGTGCGGGCCAGCTTCGGCAGCCATTCGGCCTTCTGCTCCTCCGACCCGAACAGCATGAGCGGCTGCGGCAGCCCGATCGACTGGTGCGCGGAGAGCATCGTGGACAGCGCGCTGTGCCACACGCCGGCCAAGGCGAGCGCCTTGTTGTAGTAGACCTGGCTGAGCCCGAGGCCGCCGTACTCGGTCGGGATCTTCATCCCGAGCGCGCCCATCTCCTTCAGGCCGTCGATCACGTCGGCGGGGATCCGGGCGTCGCGCTCGATCGCCAGCGGGTCGACCTTGTTCTCCAGGAACGCGCGCAGCTCGGCGAGGAACGCCTCGCCGCGCTCGACCGTCTCGGCCGGCTGGGTGGGCTGCGGGTGGATCAGGTCGAGCCGGAAGTTGCCGAGGAACAGCTCCTTGCCGAAGCTCGGCTGGGTCCACTCGGTCTCCCGGGCGGCCTCGGCGACTTGGCGGGCTTGTTTCTCGCTGACCTGGCTCACGGCGGCTCCTCGTCTCGTCCCTGGATTGTTACCCGCCAGTAGCAATAGCGCAAACATCGCTGGCACGCCGGGTTCGGGCGTGGCAGCGCGATGCGCGCGTCACGTCATCGAGCTCGATGCCGGGTGGCATCACGACCCGGGAGAGATGAACTGACGTAGGTGGCGTTCGGAGGGGGTTGAACGCCACCTACGTCAGGGTCTTGCAATGTGGATCCTACGAGAACTCGTGGACTTGCCAATTCCTGCCTGAGTTGGTGCTGGTCGCGAACGCTCCGGTCGCACTGTCGGCTCGGGCCGAGATCGCCACGATGTGGTGCAGGCTGATGAAACCGACGAAGCCCAGGGTGATCCCGGGGGCGTTCGCGGGTAGCCAACTCGACCCACCATCGGTGCTCAGTTGAGCACCGTGGGTGGTGCCGACGATGAGGTCGTTCGACGTCCCGGCCGCAAACGTCTGCATCGTCCCGAGCGTGCCCGGCGCCTGGCTAGTCGGCGTCCACGACCGGCCGGAGTTGGTCGAGACGAAGGTCTGCTTGTGCTCGCTGCTTCCGCCGACGCCCCAGCCGCAGGCGGCGAGAACCGTATGCAGGTCCAGGGTCGAGAGCACGGCACTCTGCGGGTCGATCTGACAGGGATCCGTTCGCTGCTTCCAGGTGACGCCATTCGGTGAGAACCAGAACGAGGACTTGCCGGCGATGACGCTGACGCTGACCGCGGTGCCCAATCCACCGTTGATCGCGATCGAGTCAGCGCCTGGCGTGCTCTTCGCGAGTGCGACCGAGGTGACCCGCCGCAGGGTCGGGTCTGCCGTCGTGGCGGAGTACAACCGCACCGTCGTCGACAGCTGAGACGGCCGGACCAACGCCCACACCTGCTGGTGGACGGTCTCGAGGTCGTCGATGTAGCCGGGAGCGCTGTATTGGTGCCAGCTCTGGCCGCCGTCCGTCGTGACGTAGTAAAGCGCGCCGTAGACGAAGCCGACCTCGGCACTGCCGAACCGGATCTGGTTGTCGCCGGCGATGCCGGCGCCGCTCGCGGAGTCCATCACCGGCGGTGCCGGCACGCTGGTCCAGGTCGATCCGCCATTCGTGGTGTGCGCGATCACCCCGGCGTGCGATCCGGGCACGGTGCCCCAGAGGTACCCGTCGGTCTGCGAGACGAAGGTCAGCGAGTCCGGGACGAATCCGGCGAGTGGGGCCGGAGCGGTCGCGGTCGGCGACGTCGCCGGTGTGGTGACGGTCGGCGCCGGCTGGGTACTGGCGTGGTGTTGACGCTGCTGCGCTGGGGGGCTCGCGGTGTTGGCGATGGCGACGCTCTGCTCCCCGCCGCTGTGGCGCACCGCGATGACCGCGGGCACCGCGCCGGCGACGACGATCACGCCGGCCGTGACGGCGACGCTGGCCTTTGCCCACTTGCGGCGCCGGGCCCGCCGGCTGATCAGCTCCCAGCTCCCATCGGGCGGCGCGAGCCGCTCGGTCGCTTGCCTCAGCAGCGCGTCGATGTCGAACTCGTCGCGTGGCGTGCTCATTGCGTTCCCTCCAGCAGGACCTGGAGCTTGGCGCGAGCGTCGTACAGGTCCCGTTTGACGGTGCCGGGCGCCACCCCGAGGGCGTGCGCAACGGCGTCGACGGACATATCGGCGAAGTAGTGGAGCACCACGACCTGCTGCAGCCGCTTGGGCAGGCTGGCGACCACCATCCGCAGCTCAGGCGCGGGCGCGGCCGCCGTCGTCATAGTCATGACGGTCTTGCGCAGCGCGACCCGCTCCCGCTCGCTGCGCCGCCAGCGGTCGCGGACCAGGTTCAGCGCGGTCGTATAGAGGTAGGCGCGCGGGTCGGTGACGGTCGTCCAGCGGCCGAGCAGCCGGACGAAGGCCTCGGCCGCGATGTCATGGGCGGCCTCCTCGTCGCCGACCATCCGTCGGCACCACCCGGCGAGCGGGGCGTAGTGGAGGCGGAACAGGGCGTCGGCAGGCTGCGCCGCATCCACTTCCGCACCCTCCCAGGCACCGAGCACTGCAACATCCACGCTGCTAAGACGGACCACCTCGTCCGTTGGTTGGTCCTCATTCATGGGACGGTCAGCAACACTTTTCCGATATGTCCGCTTTCGGCGACCAGGGTGTGCGCCTCAGCGATCCGATCCATCGGGTACGACGCGCCAATGACGGGCACCACCTGCCCGTCGGCGATCAGCGGCCACAGGCCCTCGACCACAGCGCGGCAGATCGAGGCCTTCTCGGCCAGCGGCCGGGTCCGCAGCGAGGTCGCGTGGACCGTGCCGCGCTTGCGCATCAGCGCGCCGAGGTCGAGCTCGGCCCGGGTGCCGCCCTGCATGCCGATGCAGACCAGCCGGCCGCCCGACGCGAGCACCTTCAGGTTTCGCTCGAGGTAGGCGGCTCCCATGATGTCGAGTACGACGTCGGCGCCGTGGCCGGCGGTCTCGTCCTGGACCGCCGCAACGAAATCCTCGTCCTGGTAGTTGACCGCGCGGTCGGCGCCGAGCGCCCGGCAGCGCTCGAGCTTCTCCGGGCTGCCGGCGGTGACGATCACGGTGGCGCCGAGCGCCTTGCCGACCTGGATCGCGAACGTGCCGATCCCGCTGGCGCCGCCGTGGACGAGCAGCACCTCGCCGGCGCGGAGCTCGGCGATCAGCACCAGGTTCGACCAGACCGTGCAGGCGACCTCGGGCAGCGCACCGGCGGTCGTCAGGTCGACCCCGGTGGGAAGCGGCATGCACTGCCCGGCCGGCGCGACCGCCTTCTCTGCCTGGCCGCCGCCGGCCAGCAGCGCGCACACCTCGTCACCGACCGACCAGCCGATAACGCCGTTGCCGAGCGCGCTCACCCGGCCGCTGCACTCGAGCCCGAGGACGTCGGTGATCCCGGTCGGAGGTGGGTAGAAGCCCATCCGCTGCGACAGATCGGCCCGGTTGACCGCGCTCGCAACGACATCGATGAGCACCTCGCCCGGTGCCGGGCTCGGGTCGCCGACGGTCTCCCAGCGCAGGACGTCGACGTCGCCGTGCCCCTCGCACTCGACGGCGTACATGCTCGCCACCGTAGCGAGCGGGAGGCGCTGAGACGATCCGGCTTCAGTCCGGCGGTGCGGTGGGGGCGGTCGGGTCTGGTGGTTCAGGCGATTGCGGCGGCAGCGGCGGCTGCGGCGGCGGCGGCTGAGTGGGCCACATCGGCGCCGGCGGTTGCGGTTGCTGCGGCGGCTGGGCGTACGGCCCTGGGTTGTAGCCGGGCCACCCCGGTGGCGGTGGTGGCGGCACGGGCTTGGGCGGGCCGGCCCAGAACGGGCGACCTGCCACGCCGTACCCTGCCCGCAGCGGTGCCCGCCCGGAGTGGAACCACAGGTAGCCGGCGACCAGGGTGCCGAACGGCACGACGAAGCCGACCGCGATCCCGATCATCCAGGTCTGCTTGGTGTTGTCCCACCACGGCCCGAACCACTCGGTCGGGGTGCGGCCGACGCTGACCAGCGCGCAGATGCCGAGGATGAACCCGCCAACTCCCGCGAGCCAGATCAGGCCGAAGAAGATGAAGAAGGCTCCGAACGCGGGAACGGCAAACACCAGCGAAGCCTACGGCGGCTCAGCCAGCACCTCTCGGATCCGGAAACAGTCGATCCCGAAGAGCACTGCTAACCGGCTGCCACACTTTCTGGGTGGACGCGTTAGCGACGCATCTCGCCGACCGGTACGGCGTACACGTCGAGCGCCTGGTCGAGCTCGACCAGGAGGTGTTCCGGGTCGACGGCCCGTCGTGGGTCGCGCGCCGGTTCTCACCCGATGCGGTCGAGGCCGTGTCGGGCACAGCCGAGATACTGCGCCGGCTAGCGGAGACACCGTTCCCGGCGGAACGCCTTGCCCACGAGGAGCCGGTCAGCGCGTGCGGCGGTCGCCCGGTCCTGGTCACCGAGTTCGTGCCGGGCAGTCATGCGCCGCCGACGCGGCGGGTGTTCGCCGGGTTGGGCGGCCTGCTCGGGGCGTTGAACGCGCGGGCGGCCACGACGATGCCGCCCGGCGGGGGCTGGCACCATCTCGTGCCGCAGGGCACGGTTCGCGACGAGATCGCGGCCGCGTTGTCGATGGTCGAGAACGCCGACGGTGACCCCGATGCCAGGCAGACGCTCGGCGACGAGTTGCGGGGCTTGGACGACTGCAGCGACCTTCCGCACGGTTTCGTCCACCCGGACTTCGTGCCCGTCAACGCGATCCGATCACCCGAAGGTGGCCTGACCATCGTCGACTGGGTCGGCTCCGGACGCGGCCCGCGACTGTGGTCCTTGGGTTTCCTGCTCTATGCCGCCGGCGCCCGAAGCCTGGACCTCATCGATGCGGTGCTCGGGTACTACCGGCGGCACGTCGAGCTGACGCCCGCCGAACTCGAGCGACTGCCGGACGCGATCCGAGCCCGCCCGCTAACGCTGAGCTGTTGGTCAGCGGCCCATGGTCGGGCAACCTGGGCGACCGCAGTGGAGCAACTCGACCCCCTCGAGGACCTCGCGGAGGACATCGCCGGCCGCGCCCGCGAGTTCCTTGCCGGGTGAGTGAACTGCTCGGGAAGCGAACCGACCCGACGAGCCGCGCTTCGACAGGGGACGTCTCAACGATGTCCCCTGAAGTCAGGGATGCCTACGAGCCGGGTGGCCTGTACTTCACATTGCGTTCCGCGCTGGCGTCGATCTCCTCCGCGGTGACGAGGACCGTCGTTTCTGCGGTCGCGCCTCCACCGGCCGACACAGTCAGTGCGAGAGCCGCGGCGGCGGCATGGTCTGGCATGTCAGCAAGGACATATGCGTCGGTATTGCCGAACGCGAAATAGAACGCCTCGAGTTTGCCGCCAGCGCTCTTCACGGCCGCGGTGGCCGCCGCCTTGCGTGCGGTCCCACCTTTGGCCAGCACGCCCTTCACGCCGTCGAGCGTGTAGTTGATGCGAAACAAATACTTTGCCATGTTCGGCTCCCTTGATCAGTAGGCCCAGCGCCACCGCGCACAGTACGCCGCTTCGGTCCACCCTGCGCCGGCGTCCACCCGAACGGTGTGCGGCTCCCACGCTGGGGCGACCTGAAAGTGCGCTCAGGTGAGTCGGTTAGCCTTGGACATGAAGGGGAGTATTCCTCCGCGGTTGCGTCGTCAGTACGGCTCGGTGTCCGGGCCCGGCGTACCGGCTCAGCGCGGCTGAGCGGAAGAGACCTTCGGACGCTGCCTGGTGCAGCACCGAAGGGAGCGCTCCCCTTGTCATCCACTACCCGCAAGGCAATCGCGGCGTCGCTCGGCTGGACCCTGCTCGGGTTGGCGTTCGCGCCGGTCGTCTGGGCGGTCAGTGGCGGACCGGTCGCGACGTCCTACGTCTCGGTCTTCGCACTCGAGAAGGCGCTGTCGCTGGACAACGTCGCGATGTTCGCGGTGGTGCTCGGCACCGCGGCGTTGCCGATCCGGGCGGAACGAAAGGCACTGACTGGTGGCCTGGTCGGCGCGCTGGTGCTGCGGATCGTCTTCATCACGGCTGGCCTTGCGCTTGTGGGCGCAGTACACGCAGTGCTGCTCGGTTTCGCGGTCGTCCTGGTCGCGAGCGGCGTACAGATGATGCGGCCGGAGAAGGAGCCCGGTACGACGAGGCCGTCCCGGTGGATGCCGGAGTGGCTGCCCCGACACACGTTGGGGGCGACGCTTGTCACGATCGTCGTTGTCGACGTCGCGTTCGCCGCTGATTCGATCCTGGCCGCGTTCGCGATCACCACGAGTGCGTTCCCGATCATCGCGGCCAACGTCTTCGCGGTACTCGGCCTCCGGTCGCTGTACGTCGTCCTCGCCGGTGCGATCACGCGATTCCGCTACCTGCGGGCCGGGATCGGCATTCTGCTCGTCGCCATCGGCGCAGAGCTTGCCGTAGAGCACTTCAGCCACGTTCCGTCGTGGGTCTCGCCGGTCGCGGTCGCGGCCTGCCTGGTTGGCTCGATCGGCGCCTCGCTGATCGACGAGAGAGGAGTCACGATGCGCCAGGTCCTTCGTCGTACGGCGGTCTCTGTGGTTGGCGTCTCGCTGTTGCTCGCCGGCGTCGCCATGCTGGTGCTGCCCGGCCCCGGCCTGCTGGTGATTGTTGGCGCTCTCGCCGTCCTCGCGACCGAGTACGCCTGGGCGAAGCGCCCGCTGGACGCGATGCGGGCCCGCCTGGACAAGCTGCGCCGGCGCAGCGCGACGTAGCCCCACAATGGGCCATGCGTGGCGCCATAGCCCCACCGATGGCCCATGCGGGTGGGTTAGCTGAGCAGGTCGCGCAGGGTGCGGTTCATGTCGGCGACCGCGGCTGCTGCGCCCGCGCTGTGTACGCCGAGACCGTAGAAGCCGTGGATCATGCCGGCGTAGCGCTGCAACCTGACGTCGACTCCGGCGTCGGCAAGCGCCTTGGCGTAGGCCTCGCCCTCGTCGCGAAGTGGGTCGAACTCCGCCGTACCGATCACCGCGGGCGCGACTGCCGACAGGTCAGTCGCCCGGATCGGCGAGGCACGGGGATCATTCACGTCGGTCGAGGGGTCGATGTAGTGACCGCCGAACCACGTCATCTCTTCCGCGGTTAGGTAGTAGCCCTCGGCGTTCTCCACCCGCGACGGGTAGTCGGCGTCTTCGACGAAGTCGACACCGGGATAGATCAGGAACTGCGCGGCCAGGTGCGGGCCGGTGTCCCGCACGGTGAGCGCTACCGCCGCCGCGAGGTTGCCGCCCGCGCTGTCGCCGCCCACCACGATCCGGTCGGCGTCGCCGCCGAGCTCGCTGACGTGGTCGCTCACCCAGCGCGTCGCGGCCAGGCAGTCCTCGAACCCGGCCGGGAACTTGTATTCGGGCGCCAGGCGGTAATCGACGCTGACCACGACCATGCCGACATCGCGACAGAGCAGCCGGGCCTGGTCGTCGTGGGTCTCGATGTCGCCGATGACGAAGCCGCCGCCATGGAAGAAGGCCATCGTCGGCACCGGCCCGTCGACGTCGGGGCGGTAGATCCGGATCGGGATGTCGCCGGCCGGCCCCGGGATGGTCGAGTCCGAGACCGAGCGGACGACCGCGTTCGTTGCGGGGTCACGCAGGCCGACCGTGGAGGCCCGGAAGAGCGCGCGCGCCTGCTCGGGCGTGCCGCTCGCTACCGAGGGCGCGCCCATCTGGTCGAGCAGGGCGAGGATCCCGGCGATCTGCGGGTCGAGCGGCATGGTCGGCCTTTCCGTTAAGGGAGATGGAGCGGAGATCGGTCAGGCCACGCGCGACGCGGCGGTGAAGGCGTCCCACATTCTGCCGTAGAAGCTGCCAGCGGCGACCAGTTCGTCGTGAGTGCCGTCCTCGACGATCTGGCCGGCGTCGACCACGAGGATCCGATCCGCGGTCCGCGCGGTCTGCAGCCGGTGCGCGATGACCATCGTCGTACGGCCCCGGGCGACCACATCGATGGCGCGGGTGACGACCGCCTCGGCGGACAGGTCGAGGGTGGCGGTTGCTTCGTCGAGGAGCAGGATCGCCGGATCGACGAGCAGTGCGCGGGCCAGGCAGACCAGCTGGCGTTGGCCGGCCGACAGCGAGCGGCCGCGCTCGGTGAGCTCGGTGGCGTAGCCGTCGGGCAGCGTGTCGACCCAGGTCGCGAGCCCGACCTCGCGGCAGACCTCGTCGATCTCGGCGTCAGTCGCGTCGGGTCGGCCGTAGCCGACGTTGTCGTGGATGGTCCCGGTGAACAGGAACGGTTCCTGCGGCACGTAGCCCAGCTGCTGCCGGTACGCCGTCGGGTCGAGGTCGCGCAGGTCGTGGCCGTCGACCAGCACGCGCCCTTCGGTCGGGTCGTGGAATCGCGCGGCGAGCTTCATCAGCGTGCTCTTGCCGGCACCGGTGCGGCCGACGAGCGCGACCCGCTCGCCGGCCGGGATCACGAGGTCGATGCCGCGCAGTGCCTCGGTGCTGGCTCGGCGATAGCGGTAGTGCACGTCCTCGAACCGCAGCTCGCCCTCGAGCTCTCCGACGCCCACCGGTTCGGGCGCGGTGGGCGTCGCGATCGGCTCGTTGAGCAAGGTCCGAAGCTTCCGCATCCCCGCGCGCGCCTGCTGGTAGGAGTCGAAGACCTGCGAGAGCTGCTGGATCGGCGCGAAGAACAGGGTGAGGTAGAGCACGAACGCGATCAGTACGCCGGCGAACCCCGGATCGTTGCGCAGCCGCCCGATCCCCAAGGTCAGCACCAGCGCGGTCGCGAACTGTTGCATGAGCTCGGTCGATGCGACGTACCAGATCTGGATCGAGAGGGCTCGCAGGCCGGCGTCACAGTTCGTCGCGCCGAGCTCGGTGTAGTTGGCGATGTCGAGCCGCTCGCGGTTATGCACCTGGGTGACCCGGACCGCGGCGAGTGACTCCGCGAACGACGCGTTGACGGTCGCGATCGTGTCCCGTTGGCGGTCGTAGGCGACGGTCGAGCGCTTCTGGTACCAGATCGTCAGGACGACCATCACCGGCAGGACCGACAACGCGGCCAACCCGAGCCGCAGGTCGGTGAGCAGCAGCAGTACGGCGATCCCGACCAGGGTTGCCATCGACACGACCGCGTTGAGCAGGCCGTTCTGCACCAGGCTCGACAGGGTGTCGACGTCGCTGGTGACCCGGGTCAGGATCCGGCCGGTCAGCTCGGACTCGTAGAAGTCCATACCGAGCCGCTGCAGCTGGGCGAACACCCGCACCCGTAGCGCCGCCAGCAGCCGTTCGCTGCCCTGGCCGGTGGTGATCGCGCCGGCCCACATCACCCACCAGTCGAACAGCGACACCACCGCGAAGCCCGCCGACACCAGCACAAGGGCGTGCAGCGAGTTGCGCGCGACGCCCTGGTCGACGCCGAGCCGGATCAACTCGGGTTGGGCCAGGGTCGCGAGCGCATCGGCGACGACCAGGGCGAGGCTGACGGCGAGCACCGCCCGCTGACGATGAAGCAGTCGTCGAAGGGTCAGCGGTGCCTGATCCTCGGCGGCTTCCTCGATCAGCCCGTCCGGTAGCTCGTCGATGGTCGGTGGCAGCGCGTCGAGCTGGGCCTGCAGGTTGGCGCTCGGCGCCAGCAGACCGATCCAGCGGTTCGCCGTACTCGAGGTCGCGCCGAAGCGGCCGACCCCGCCCGGCCGCCCGCCGCGCAGGGCGGTGACCGGTACGCCGCGCCGGCGCGGGGTGTCGGCCCGGCTGGTGACCGGGCTGAGCAGCGGGCTGGTGACCGGCGCGGCTTCGAGCAGCTCGCGGTAGCGCGGACTGGCGGCGATCAGCTCGTCGTGGGTGCCGGTCGCCGTGATCCGGCCGGCTTCGAGCAGGACCACGCGGTCGGCAAGCCGGGCGGTCGACTCGCGGTGCGCGATCAGCAGGATCGTGCGGTCGGTGTTCCACCGGCGGAGCTCGGCGTGGATGTCGGCCTCGACCGCCGCGTCGACTGCGCTCGTCGCGTCGTCGAGGATCGCGATCTCCGGGTCGGCGAGCAGCAGCCGGGCCAGCGCGATTCGCTGGCGCTGGCCACCCGACAGGGTGAGCCCGCGCTCGCCGACGATCGTGTCGTAGCCGTCCGGCAACGTGGTGATGAACTCCGCCGCCTGCGCAGCCGTGGCCGCGGCGAGCACCTCGGTCTCGGTGGCGTCCGGCCGACCGTAGGCGATGTTGGCCCGGATCGTGTCGGAGAAGAGGAACGCCTCCTCGAAGGCCATCCCGACCCGCGAGCGCAAGGATTCGAAGGTCACCTCGCGGACGTCGACGCCGTCGATGCGTACCGCGCCCGCGCTCGCGTCGTAGAAGCGAGGAAGAAGCATGGCCAGGCTCGACTTGCCCGACCCGGACGGCCCGACCACCGCGACCACCTCGCCCGGCGCGAGTGAGAGGTCGAGGCCGTCGAGGACCAGCGGCCCGTCCGGCGAGTAGCGGAACGACACGTCGTCGAAGCTGACCGCCCCGGGCCCGGCCGGCAGCTCGCGCGCGGTCGGCGACTCGGTCAGCGTGGCGGAGGTCTCGAGCACCGACACCAGCCGCTCGACCGCGGCGCGGGCTTGCTGCGCGAGCGCCATGACCGCGCCGATCATCCGCGCCGGTGCGGCGAGCTGGACCAGGTAGGTCGTGCAGGCCAGGAAGTCACCGAGGGAGAGCCGGTGATGCAGCGCGAGGTAGCCGCCGATCAGCAGCACTCCGAACTGACCGAGCGCGGGCACGCTCTGCAGGGTCGAGGTGAACGACGCGCGCTGGCGGGCGGCCCGCATCCGGCCGGCGTACATGCTCCGGACCGCACCCATCACCCGCTGCGTCTCGGCGCCTTCCTGGCCGAAGCCCTTCACCACCCGGACCCCGGTGACGGCTTCCTCGACGCCGTTGGTCAGCTCGGCCTCACGCTGCTGAGCGTCCCAGCTGGCGGCGAAGACGCCTGCGCGGGACTTCATCCCGATGAAGGTGGTCAGCGGCACGGTGACGAGCGCGACCAGTCCGATCGGCCAGGACAGGAAGAGCATCGCGACGATGCTGGCGACCAGTTGCAGCGCGTTGGCCACGACCTGCGGCCCCCACGCCAGGAACTGCTGCACGAGGGTCAGGTCGGCGCTCGCCCGCGACACCATCTGGCCGGTCCGCAGCCGGTCGAGCGCGGTCGGGTCGAGCGAGACCAGGTGCTCGTAGAGCCGGGTGCGGAGCCGGAACTGTACGTCGTAGCTGACCCGGCCGGCGCGCCAGCGGCGCGCCCGGGTCGCGAAGAACCTCAGCACACCGAGCGCGAAGAGGACCGCCAGCCAGCCGGTCACGCTCTTGTGGTGCGGGTCGAGGCCGCGGTCGACGATGATGGCCGATACCAGCGGGGTCGCGGTGATGATCGCGGTGGTGAGCAGCGCCGCGCCGAAGCTGACCAGCAGCAGGCGCTTGGCCGGACCGACGAAGGTCCAGATCAGCCGGAGCCAGCCGGCGCTGCGGTCGCCGTCTGCGGTCGGGGTGAGGGAGGGTTGAACGGTCACGTCGTCCTTATCGTTTCACCCTGCAACGACACGTCCCGGCCGCCGGACATTCCCGCCTCGCCCGCCGTGGTGCAGGCCGGCGCGGTCAAGCGGACGGTGCCCGCCGCGACCGGTAGGCGGCGACGTTGGTGCGGGTGGCGCAGCGCGACGAGCAGAAGCGCTTGGAGTGGTTGGCGGTGCCGTCGAAGAACGCGCCGCGGCAGGTCGGGTCGGCGCAGCGCCCGAACCGGTCGGCGCCCACCTCGGTGACGGCGAGGGTCATCCCGAGCAGCGCCTCGCCGATCAGGATCGCGGCGACCGCGTCGTTGCGGTCGTTGACGTGCAGGTGCCAGTCCTCGGAGTCGTGCCCGGAGATCCGGGGCCGGACCGGGTGTTGCTCGAGCAGCGCGTTCAGATGATCGACGACGGCGACCTCGTCGCCGGCGGCCGAGTCGTCGATCACGGTGCTGAGCTCGGTGATGAACCGGCGAAGCGGACGGAGATCGGCGTCGGTGACGCGCTGGCTGAGCCAGTCCCGGTCCTCCAGGTAGGACTTCAGGGTCTCGACCGTGCTGAGGTCGGCGTTTGCCAGGTCGGCGGCGCGTTCGGCGTAATGACCAAAGTCCATCTGTACATATTACCCCGGCTCAGGTAGAGTAAGTGTTAACAAGGAGTGCTAACTATTACCGAGCTTCGTGTCGACGATGACTGTATGAGGAGGTCAACCGTGGACTGGAACGCCCTCCAGCAGGAGTGGGACAGCCAGCAGATGACCTATCTCCCCGACCGCGAGGAGCGGTTCGCGGCCATGCTCGACGCCGTTGAGGCGGCCGTGGGCAACGAGCCGCGGATCCTCGACTTGGCCGGCGGCACCGGTTCGATCACGATCCGGGCGCTGGACCGGTTCCCGAAGGCCACGTCAGTGGTCCTTGACGTCGATGCCGCCCTGTTGGCGATCGCCGCAGGCACCTTCGAGGGCGATGAGCGGGTGCAGGTCCTGAGCGCTGATCTGGCGAACCGGGACTGGCGCCAGGCGCTCGGCGACGAGGCTGAGTTCGACGCAGTGCTGACGGCGACCGCGCTGCACTGGCTCACCCCGGAGCGGGTGGCCGGGGTCTATGCCGAGGCCGCCTCGGTGCTTCGCCCGGGCGGGATCTTCGCCAATGCCGACCACATGCCCGACGAGGGTCTGGCTGGATTAACCGGAGCACTTTCAGCGTTGAACGGGAAGCGGCAGGAGCAGGCCCAAGCGGTGCCGGGGGCGACCGACTGGGACGGCTGGTGGGTGCGCTTGCGCACCGAGCCGGCGCTGGCCGATGCCGTGGCCGCACGTGACGCCCGATTCGCCGACCGCGGCGGTTCGGAACACACCGAGTCGACGATGTCCTCGGCGTGGCACGTCGCGGCATTGCGAGAAGCCGGATTCGTCGAAGCCGGACTGGTGTGGCGCGGCCACACCGATGCGGCCGTCGTAGGTGTTCGGTAGGACTGAGATGCACAACGAGAAACGTGAAGGAGGTGACAGACGATGCACGCAAGTGTGATGGCAGCAGCAGCTGCAGCACGCACGCATGAGTTGCGGGAGCAGGCAAAGCGCGACCGCGACAACGCAGTCGTCCGTTGCTACCGGCGTTCGCGCCGCAGCAGCCGATAGCAGCTCCGAGTTGCTGGCCGGCCCTGCATCGCCCCGGCTGCCCGACTAGGGCGTCGGCGCACGCAGGGCGTGGCCATCGACGATGAGGTTTGCCGTGGACCCGCGCCACTCCAGGTGGCAGCGCAACGGCTTTCCGGCCGGTCCGGTGATGACGACTGTCCCCTTCGCCGACAAGGCGTTGGGTGAGAACGTCACATGACCCGACACGGTCGAGTCCTCCGTCCAGCGGACCCGATCCAGCACCGCCGTGTACGACGTACCGTGCGCGGCGTGGTAGCGGATCGTGCCGCCCCTGAGCCCCACGTCACGGCTTCCGTCGACGTAGTTCCATCGGATCGCGGCATCGCCGGCCGCCTCGAGCGCGACCGCGGCGCGCTGCCGCATCGACCGGGCCCCGGGCCCGTGGGCCGGAGCAGCCGCCGCGACGGTGAGCGGGAAGCTCCCGACCGTTCGGACGGCCGGCACCTGCTTGGCGCAGGAAGCGTCGAGCGAATGCAGGGTGCTCGGCGCGGCGATGAACCGCCGGTACAGGCCCGCCCCGCAGCCGTAGCGGTCGTCGAGCGCGACCAGATGCACCGTGTTGGCGGTGACGATCGCGCGGGACGCCGAGCCGATCTGGCGGTGAATGTGGGCGCCGCCTGCCGCCGGGGTCAGCGAGTCGAGCGCGCCGTTGAGGATCAGCACCGGCACGTGGGTCGCGTCCATGGAGACGTGGGCCGGCACCGGCGGGTCGGCGCGATGGATCGTCTTCGGCCAGGCCGTGCAGGCGTGGTAGGTCTCGGTGAACGGGTTGACCGCGACCCACTCCTTCACCGTGAACGGCGCGAAGGCGTGCGCCGGATAGTGGCTTTCCGCCTTCGCGAACTGCGCCCTGCGCGTGGTCGGCGTCGCGCGCATGTCGAACAGCTGCGGGTAGTCCGAGCAGCCGACCGCGAAGTACTGGCCGTCCGAGTAGTAGGTCGCGGCCGCGTTGTAGTCGCTGTAGTCATAGCCGATGTCCTGTGCGTAGAGCCTCAGCAGCGGCGTGCCATCACGGCTGTCGAGGTAGGCGCGGACGGCCGCGTCGAGCTGGCGGTAGGGGTCGAAGTCGTACCCTGCGTCGTTGACGATGTTGACCAGCGACGTGATGTTCATCGTGACCGGTACGTCGGTCGCGTCCACTCCCGGCGCCTCGCCACTGAAGGGATGGGCGCGCAGCAGCCTCGCGAGCTTCGCGATCCGGTGCCAGGACTTGCCCGGCGCGGCGCTGTGACAGGCTGCGCTGCGGTTGCAGGCGATGTCGAACGCACGGCGCGCGGTCGTGAGCGTCGTGTGATACCAGGGGCTGAGGTCGCGCGCTTCGTACGCCGAGTCGAGGGTGACCGACCGCAGCATCGTGGGGAAGCGGGACAGGAACGACTGGGCGAAGTAGGTGCCGTAGGAGTCGCCGTACAGGTCGACCGGCCCGGTCTTGAGGGCCTTGATGACCTCGGCCAGGTCGCGCGCGCCGTTTGCCGTCGTGAAGAGATCGGAGGCGTGGACGAACCCGCCGCCAGCGCGCGGGAACCGGTGGTTGAGCGACTCGCCGCACTGGTGCACGGTGTGCAGGAACGCGGGCGTGGTCGTGACGATATAGAGGTGTTCCATCGCCTTGCAGTCGATCGGGGTCGACCGTCCGGTGCCGCGTTCGTCGACGAGCAGCAGGTTGTTGTGGTCGAGCAGTTTGTCGCCGATCATCGCGACGTAGTCAGGCGCGGTGCCGGTCGACGGGTAGCCGGGACCGCCTTCCTCGGCGACGATCGTGCGCGGGCTCCCACCGGTGCCGGGATGCGCGGCGGGGATCCAGCCGAAGCCGACGGTGATCAGGCCGTCTTTGGCCGAGTTGTAGTCCAAGGGGACCTTCAACGACCCGCAGTAGGTGAGGCGCGCGCCGAGCGCGAGCGTGCACCGATGCACCGACAGCGAGCCGACCGTGAGCGTCGCGGGCGGCGGCTTCGACGTCGTACTGGGATCGGCGGCGCCGGCCGGTGCCGCGGCAACGGTGGCCGCCGCGGCAAGCGCGAGGGCGGCGAGGATCCTTCGAGTGGGAAGATGCACGCCGCATTCTCATCACACCCGAGGGCAGGAGCGACAGCGATGTTGCATGGAGAGCTGGTCGGCCTGCGGGCCCGCCGCACATCCGACGTCCCGATCCTGCATGCCGGGCTCTATGACGACGTTGCGACGAGATCGCGCGCCGACTCGCGGCCCTGGCGGCCGATCTCGGTGGACTCCGGCGCGTCGCCGTACGCGGTGGACTCCCGGCCGGGCGACACCGCGACCTTCACGGTCGTGACGTTGGCCGACGACGAGATCGCCGGCGATGCGCTGCTGTGGGGGCTCGACAGCTTCAATCGCTGCGCACACGTCGGGGTCTCGTTGCTGCCGGCCTGCCGCGGCAAAGGGCTGGGCGCCGACGTGGTCGCGGTGATGTGCCACTACGGGTTCGTGGTCCGCGGGCTGCATCGGTTGCAGGTCGACACGCTCGCCGACAACGCCGCGATGATCGCCGCGGCCCGCAACTCGGGCTTTGTGCCGGAAGGCACGCTGCGGGCCTCGGCCTGGGTCAGCGGCGTGTTCGTGGACGAGGTCGTCTTGGGACTGCTGGCCGAGGACTGGATCCCGCCCCGATCGAGGTGATCGAGACGGGATGGCCGGCCCTTACTTCTTCGCAGTGAAGTACTGGATCGTCGCGGAGGACTTGTCGAGCGTCGAGACCGCGACCCCGCACCTCCAGTGCGCCTTCTTGTCCTTGGCGGTCAACGGGCAGTGGTGAGTCTTGCCGTTCGAGAAGTCAGACGCCTTGTAGGGCTGGAACGTCAGTTTGCAGGTGACCTTGCCCGATTTCGTCGACTTGATGTCCTTGATCGGACCAATCGCGTAGTCGGAGCCCTTGATCACAACGAAGACGCAGCTGTAGGCAGTGCTCTTTTTCGCGCCGTGGCCTTTGAGGACCATGTGTGTGCCCGGCTTGACCGTGTGAGGAGTCAGCGTGGAGGGGAACTGCTTCGTCCTGGCCGGCGCGGCTGCGGCTGGCTTCGCGGCGTGATGTGCGGGGCCGGCTGCGGCAGGAATCGTGAGCCCGGCCACGATCGCGCATCCAGCGGCGCCGACCGCCATGAGCTTGCTGATCCGCATGGATCCTCCGTCGTCTCGAAAACGAGAACCTGTTCTCATGGGAACGTACTGCCCAATCTTTCTGATGGGTAGTCAGAAACCGAGTGAACTTCTGGCCAGCACTCGCCCGGATACAAGTGCGGCTCGCTACTCAAGCGGGCCCGATCCCGTAGCCTCACCACTCGGAGGGCTCGCCTAGTGGCCGATGGCGGCGGTCTTGAAAACCGCTATGGGGTTACACCCATCAAGGGTTCGAATCCCTTGCCCTCCGCTCTTGCCCTCCGCTCAGAATCACTGGTTTCCTTGCCGCCTTGAGGTCGATCCTGGCGGGCACGTTGGCTGCTGCGGCGCATCAGACTCAGGTCCACGGAAGCTTGGGGTCGCGGCCTCAGAAGGGCAGTCAGATGCGGATGGTGGTCTCGGAATCAAGCCGGCCGGCAAAGTACCGGTCGAGTACGGCACGAAACAGCGGCTCTTCCGGTGCCGCGGTCGCGAACAAGGTCATCGAAGACTGTAACTTCTGCGCGTCGACCGGCCCTAGCACCTCGACCGCGTCCGCAGTCTCGAGTTCGACCAGGGCTTCCACACACTCGCAAAGCCGCGGCCCGAGCACCGGATGCTCTAGGTACGCACGAGCTTCCTCGAGACCGGAGATCGCAAAATGCTGCGACGTGAAGCTCTGACCGAGTCCGGCGATCTGCGGAAAGATGAACCACATCCAGTGGGTGGTCTTGCGGCCGGCCCGCAACTCGCCGAGTGCCCGCTCGTAGGTCCCGTGCTCTTCCTGCGCCTCGACGAACCGTCCGAGGTCGAACTCGTCGATCACACTCGGACGATACGCACAACCTTGTGGGGCCGTCCCGGTGACTGACGGCGAACCGGCCGACGCTTCGGCCAGTTTCGCCACTCCACCGTTGCTGACGGTTGCGCGCGAGTGGGGCCGGATCGGGTGCATCGGGTTCGGCGGACCGCCCACCCACATCAAGCTGCTGAGGCAGCTCTGTGTCGACCGCCGAGGCTGGATCGACGCCGCTGACTTCGAGGACGCGATCGCCACCTGCAACCTGTTGCCCGGCCCCGCCTCGACCCAACTCGCGATCTACTGCGCCTGGCGGCTGCGCGGGCGAGTCGGCGCACTTGTCGGCGGTGCTGCGTTCATCGTCCCGGGGCTGGTGGTGATCCTCGCCCTTGGCGCGCTGTTCCTGTCCGGCTCGCCGCCACGCTGGGTCCTCGGGGCCGGCGCCGGAACCGGGGCGACGGTCGCGGCCGTCGCTGTACAGGCGGGCACCGGCTTGATCCCGTCCAGCTGGGCCAGGCGCAGCCATCAGCTTCGCTGGATCGGTTATCTCGTCGCGGGCGGCGTCGCAGCAGCCACGGTCGGGCCGTGGCTGGTCCTCGTACTGCTTGCGTGCGGTCTCATCGAGATCGTCGCGCGGCGGGCGATCTCACCGTCGGCCCGCACCCTCGCGATCGCGCCGTTGCCGCTCGTCGCCGGAGTGGTCGGAAGCGGAGCCCTGGTTAGCCTGTGCTGGGTCGCGTTCAAAGTCGGTGCGCTGTCGTACGGCGGCGGGTTCGTGATCATCCCGCTCATGCAGGCCGACGCGGTCAGTCACTACCACTGGATGAGTGGTGCGCAGTTCCTGAACGCCGTTGCGCTCGGCCAGATCACTCCCGGCCCGGTCGTGCAGACCGTCGCTGTGGTCGGGTACGCCGCGGCCGGTGTCGGCGGCGGGCTGCTCGCCGCGCTGGTCGCCTTCGCGCCGTCGTTCGGCTTCGTCCTGCTCGGCGCGGACCGCTTCGGCCGGATTCGCGGTGACAAGCGGGCCCGTGCCTTCCTCGACGGTGCCGGGCCGGCCGCGATCGGTGCCATCCTCGGCTCGGCAATTCCACTCGCGCGCGCCCTCACCCAGCCATGGCAATACGGCGTGCTCGCAGCGGCGGCGGTCGCGTTGATCCTGCTGCGACGCAACCTCGTACTCACGCTGCTCGCTGCCGGGCTGGTCGGCATGATCGCCGCGGCCGCCGGCGCAACGTTGTAGGAGCGGCGTCCTGGCCGATACTGACAAAGAAGCGCCCGCCGATGGGAACCGAGTGACTGGTCCGCTGCGTCCAAGTGCTGTGAGACTTGGTCTCGGCGCGGCCGCAGCGACGGCTGTCCTGGCCTGCGCGGGGTGCGCGGCCGGATCGCCGGGCGCGCAGGTAGCGCCGCCCGGATCATCGACGGGTCCCTCCACCAGCGCCCAGGCCTCGACCCAGCCGATCTCGACGACAACCGCCGCGCAGAACCGCGCGGCGACCCGCAAAGAGGCTGCCCGCCTGCTCCTGCTCGCGCGGTTGCCCTCCGGCATCACACCGATCAGCGGGCCGCAACGGAAGTTGTCCGGACCCTCGATGGGCATCCCGCAGGGGTCGTCGTTGGTCGATCGGCATCGCTTCTGGCGGACGATGATGTCGATGGCGACCGTCTTCGCTTATCTCAAAGCGCACCCGCCGGCCGGCCTGGTTCTCAGCGGCACGGGAAGCGGCGGCACGGTCACGGGTGGCATCACCAGCGAGGAGATCGGTTGGGGCGAGCCCGACCGCGCGTACGCCCAGGGC
>Ga0265340_10000379_pt1 | contig 23663 bp, 17 predicted proteins | sample 4CB225metaG_FD_202082 | JGI IMG/M metagenome (GOLD analysis project Ga0265340, IMG submission 202082) | Rhizosphere microbial communities from Carex aquatilis grown in University of Washington, Seatle, WA, United States - 4-CB2-25 metaG | ecosystem: Host-associated > Plants > Roots >...
TGATTCAGCAGCCGGATGAAACCCATCAGCTCGGCGCTGGGCATCTGGTACTGCGGCGGCGGGCTGTCCTGCGCTCCCTCCCGAACCGGCGCTTGGGTCGGCGAAGGGATCTGGAGCACGTCGCGCAGACGAGTTTCGAGATCGGCTGGGGTGTTGCGGGTCTGGACGGTCACCCCGGTCACCTGCTTCAGCCGGTCGAAGAAGTCCGGCACTCTCGCCAGCGGGATCCCGGCGGTCATCTGCAGGTGCGGGCGCCAAGTATTGCTGGACTGGAGCCAGGGGCCGGCGACCCCGCCTTCCAGGCGAGAGACCGGGAACCGTAACTCCCCGTTCGGGCCGAAAGCAACCTCCGCCGGGTCCTCCGACCCCGCGGTGGGCTGCCGGCCAGGGGGCTTCTGGGCCAGCAATTCCTGCTCCAGCCGGGTCATCCCGGCCAGCATCCGATTCCATTCGCTGTCATTGGCCGTTCCCGGCGGATCGGTCACCAGTTCGATGTTGCTCTCCGAGCCGACCGTCTCGGCCTGCAACTCGAAGAGATCACGATCGATCAGGAGTTCCCCTTTCCGAAGCCAGTTGCCTGCCTGGTCGAGCGACCGCCATGAACTCTCCTCCACTTCGACGCCGACATTGCGCTGCACCGTGATCCGTGGATCGGGCTGGCGGTCCGGCTCCTGATCGACTTGCCGGTCCCGCTGCGCGACCGCCGTCCCCCTCATCACCGCGCGGGCGTTCGCCGCCGCCGCGCGCTCGAACCGGTCCGAGGGATCGGATACAGCCAGACCGTCTCCGGCATCGGTGCCGGCGACCGGGCCGGAACGCTGCTGAAGCACGTGGGTCAGTTCGTGGGCCAACATCTCTTTACCGGCGGCGGACCCGGTTTGGTAGCGGCCATGCTGGAAAACCAGATGCGAGCCGACGGTGAAGGCCTCGGCCTGCACCCCCGCCGCCGCTTGGTCGGCCTGGGCCCCGGTATGCACCCGCACATCGGCGAAACTCGACCCCAGCCGGCTCTCCATTTCCTGCCGCACGCCGTCCGCCAGTGGACGCCCGGGGGAACGCAACACCGATCGAACCGCGTCCCGCTGCAACCACTGTGCCGTCGCCGCATTACCGGCCGAGCGCTGCAACGCGGCGATCGTCGCCGCCGACGGAGCCAGGGCGCCGCCCCGCCCGACGCCCGTGCTCGGGCCGCCTCGCCCGCCCGGTGCGCTTGCGCCCCGGCCTCCCTCACGAGGGCCCAGCTCCCATGATCGTGTAACTTCCGTCGGCGTATCACCGACGGAATCTCCGCGCGGGACCGGGCGACGCGGGCTCGGCCGGGACCGGCCATCGGAATCGGGCCGGCTCGGCTCTTTCCAGGTGAACTCCCGCATCCAACCCATGGTGCGCGCCGGGCCGGGCGAAAACGAGAGTCTCAAGGGCACCGCGCGCACCTCAAGGGCACGGCGAGTGCCTCAGGGGACACGGACGCGGGGGCCGGCGCCGCGGGGAGTGCCGGAGTTCAGCAGGGCCGCCAGCGGGTCACCGTGCTTCCGGACCCGCTCCAGCACCGCGGCGAGCTCAAGCTGGCGGAGCGCGCCGGCGTCCTCCAATTCGGCCCAGAACCTTGGCGCGGCCACCGTCGGGTGGTCCCGGCCCCGCGGTGAGAACGGGCAGATCGTCGTCTTGGCCGCGTTGTTCTGGCTCCAGTCGAGCAGCACCTTGCCGCCGCGCAGATTCTTGGTCATCCGGGAGACCACCAGCCGGGGTAACTGCTGTTCCATCGACTCGGCCAGCCGGCGCGCGTATTCGCGCACCGTGGTCGAGTTCTGCCGGCCCGATACCGCCGCATACAGTTGCATCCCCTTGCCGCCGCTGGTCACCGGCACGGACTCCAGGCCGTCCGCAGCCAGCCGTTCCCGGACGGCGAGCGCCACCTGAGCGCACTCGGGCAGCCCGGCCGGCGGGCCCGGATCGAGGTCGATGACCAGCAGGTCCGGATCCCGAACAGCCCCCCGTGGCCCCACCCGCCACTGCGGCACGTGCAGTTCCAGGGCGGCCAGATTGGCCGCCCAGATCAGCCCGGCGACGTCGTCGATCAGCGGATAGGTCACTTCTTCCCGGTCCTTCGTGCTGCCGGGGGCGGGCAGGGTCACCCGTCGCAGCCATTCCGGGGCTCCCTGGGGCACGTTCTTCTCGAAGAACGTCGGCCCGGCCACGCCGTCCGGCCAGCGCTTGCGGGTGATGGGCCGATCGCGCAAGTGGTCCAGCAGCGCCGGGGCCACTCCGGTCAGGTAGTGCAGCACCTCTCCCTTGGTGGTGCCGGTGCTCGGGTACAGCACTTTGTCCAGGTTCCGCAGTCGTAGCGTCCGGCCCTCGACCTCGACGAACTGCTCCTGATCAGCCACCGCGCACCGCCCCTTCTCGCTCGATCGTCCGCATTGCCATTCGTCGTGAGCATCGCTATTCGTCGCTATTCGTCGTGAACATCGTCCGGGTCGACATCGGACCGGATCCCGCGGAAGACCGGCTGCCGCAACCGGCCACCCTCGGTCCGGCCAAGATGCCGGACCTCGATCACCACTTTGGGCTCGACCCAGGTGGTGCCCGCCTTGTCCTCCCGCGGGATCACCCCGGCGAACGGCGGTGTGTCCACGGTGAGCGGTTTGAGCAGCCGGAACAGGTCGGCTTGGGGTCCGGCCCCGACCAGCCCGCTGCCCACCCGGCCGGCGAACCGCAGTTGCATCCCCCGGCCCTCCAGCCCCGCCGACCACACCCCGAGCATCAGGGCGCCGATCCGGTCCGGGGACGTGGTCTCGGGACGCCAGCCGCCGACCACGCAGGACTGGGTGCGCCGGTGCGCCAGTTTGTACCAGTCGCTGTTGCGCACGCCGGGGCGGTAGACAGAAGCCCGGCGCTTGGCCACGACCCCCTCCAGCCCGTGCTCGCGAGTCGCGCTGAACAACGCCTCCAGATCGTCGTGCACCGGCGAGATCTGCCATTGGCCGCCGACCGGAGCCAGCCGTTCCAGCACTTCCCGGCGTTCCTGCCAGGGCCGGGCGGTGAGGTCGACGCCGTAGAGCCGGAGCGCATCGAAGACGATCAGGGACGCCGGGGCCTTGGCCGCCAGCGCCTCGGCCCGGCGGCGATCGCTGATATGGATCCGGTCGGCCAGCGCGGCGAAGGACGGGACGCCGTCCGCCAGGACCACGATCTCGCCGTCCAGCAGGGCATCAGGATGGGCCGCGCCGAGCCGGGCCAGTTCGGGGAAGGCGGCCGTGATGTCCCGTTCGGTCCGGCTGCACAACCGCACCTCGCCGTCATGAATATCGACCAGCACCCGCATTCCGTCCCATTTGACCTCGTACGCCCAAATTTGACCATCGGTTGGCAAACCCAGATCGGGGTCGGCGGCGGTAGCGAGCATCGGGCGCATGCCGACCATGCTGGCCGAGGAATCCCGGTCCTTGCCAGCCGACCTGCTCACACTGTCGCCCTCACACTGTCGCCCGTTCCGGCCCCCCGGTGGTCCGCGCCCGACTCGCGGGGACTCGCGGGAATCAGGCCTCGCGGGAATTGACCAACTGGCCTAGCGCAGGCCCCGTCGTCGGGTCATGCTGTTACGAGGTCTCTACAGATCGGCACATCCGACGACGAGTCCAGGGTCGACGCGCAAACCCACGGAGGACACCATGCGAGCGATCTGGAAGGGCGCGGTCAGCTTCGGCCTCGTCAATGTTCCGGTCCGGCTGTTTGCCGCCACCCAGGAACACGACATCCGATTCCACCAGGTGCATCGGGCCGACGGCGGCCGGATCCGGATGAAGCGTGTGTGCAGTGTGTGCGGCGAGGAGGTCGCGTTCGATCAACTGGCCAAGGGCTACGAGGCTGAGGACGGCCGCCTGGTGGTGCTCACCGATGAAGACTTCGAGTCCCTGCCGCTGGCCACCGGGCATGAGATCGACGTCGTCGAGTTCGTGCCCACCCAGCAGGTCGACCCGATCCTGTACGGCCGGTCCTATTTCCTGGAGCCGGACGCGCGGGCCGCGAAACCGTACGCGCTGCTGCGGGAGGCCCTGGAGGCGACCGAGCGGGTGGCCGTGGTGAAGGTGGCCCTGCGCCAGCGCGAGTCCCTGGCCGTGCTCCGGGTCCGGGACCGGGTGATCATGTTGCAGACCTTGCTCTGGCCGGACGAGGTCCGCGAGGCCGACTTCCCCATTCTGAAGGAAGATGTCGACCTTCGGCCGCAGGAAATGCGGATGGCGGCTTCGCTGGTCGACAGCATGGCCACCGACTTCGAGCCGGACGCCTACGAGGACGACTACCAGAAGGCGCTGTTCGATCTGGTCGAGGCCAAACTGGAGGGCGCCCCACCGGTCCCGGCCCAGAGCAAGGAGGCGGCCAGCACCGAGGTCGTCGACCTGCTCTCCGCCCTCCAGGCCAGCGTCGATCGGGCCCGCGCGGCGCGGGGCGAGAACCCGGCGTCCAAGACCGCGGCCCAGACGACGACCAAGAAGACCGCCGCCAAGACCACGCCGACCAAGAGCAGCGCTAAGCCGGCGGCAACCAAGAGCACCGCGACGCCGACAACCCCGGCAACCAAGAGCACCGCGAAAGCACCAGCCAAGAAGGCCGCTGTCGGGAAAACCACGGCCGGCAAGACCACAGTGAAGAAGACCGCAACCCGTCGCTCCGCCTGAGCAAGCTCTCCGGCCGCAGCTACCTGACAACCAGCTATCTCAGACGACCGGAGCCAATCCGACGACCGGAGCCAATCCAGCGACCGGAGCCAATCCAGCGACCGGAGCCAATCCGACGGCAAATGCCGGACCGGCGTCAGCGACAGACACGTCCGGCTAAGGCCGTGCTCCGACGATGCTCCAGCCCAGTACGGTCCAACTGTCCATCGGCCGACCCGGGCGGTACCGGGCTGGAGCATTGTCGGAGCAATCTCTCATCCCAGGCGGAATCTAGGCCTCGGCCTGGTTTTCCACAGGTCGCCGAGGTTGTCCACAGGGGCGCCCCAGCGCCGTGCTGAACCGGCAGAGTACGTGCTCATGGCTGACGACGAGGAGTTGTTCACCCGGGCCGAAGCCAGGGACAAGGGGTTAACCGACCGGCAGATCACGAGACGCCTGAAATCCGGCACATTGGTCGCCGCCCGCCGTGGCATCCTGCGCCGGGGCTCCGGTCCACAACGCGAATCCGTCTCAGACCGATCCCCTGCAGTTCCGGTCGACGTCAAAGCCGCACTACTGACGAGCCCGAGCCGGGAGCTTGTCGTCAGTCATGCCACGGCCGCTCGATTGCTTGGCTTGCCGAAGCCGTTGGCGGGATGGCCCCGCCCGCAGTTCACCGCGACAGATGGGCCCACCCGGAATCGAAGCGGGATTCAGATCAAGGTCGCCACTCTGGAAGCATCGCAGGTCATCGAGCATCTCGGCATCGCTGTCACCACCATGTCCCGGACCCTGGCGGACTGCCTACGGACGCTTCCCGGACGTGACAGTTTGGCCATGCTAGATCACGCCTTGAATCGTGGATCGGTGGATTTGAGCGCAGTGCTGGAAGTAGTACGTCAGCAGGCACGATGGCGTGGCGTGGCGATCGCTCGACAGGTCGTGGCGCGGGCGGACGCCCGCCGGGAATCGCCACTGGAATCGTGGTCGGCTTGGGCTTTCGCGCACACCGATGTGCCGGTACCCGAATGGCAGGTTGAGGTGCATGAGCCCGATGGCCAGCTAATTGGGCGCGCCGACTGCTGGTGGTCGGCCGGAGTCGTCGGCGAAGCCGATGGTCGGTCCAAGTACGCGCTGGCCGCAGCGGAGAGAGGTGGCGATGCGGCCGCCGTGTACCGGGTGCTGCAGGCAGAGCGTAAGCGAGAACAGCGACTGCGTGACGTGGGCGCGGAGGTGGTGCGCTGGTCCTCGGAAGAGGTGCTGGACAAGGCGGCTGCTCACCGGCTTGCGCAAAGGATCGCCGGGGCGCTCGCGCAAGCCCGAGCGCAGGCGCGCTTCACGGGCGTCATTGCTCCGACGATGCTCCAGGCAAGTACCGATGAACGCCCTGACCCGCCGTCAGATTGTGCATAAGTGGAGCATTGTCGGAGCAGCGCCAGCCTCAGATCAGGGCGTGCCGGACGACGGTCTGCTCGCGCGAGGGGCCGACGCCGACGGCCGAGATCCGGGCTCCGGACATCTCCTCCAGCGTCAGCACATAGGTCTGCGCCGCTTTGGGCAGGTCCTCGAACCCACGGGCCGCGGAGATGTCCTCGGTCCAGCCGTCGAGGTACTCGTAGATCGGCACGGCATGGTGGAACCCGGTCTGGGTCATCGGCATCTCGTCGTGCCGGACGCCGTCCACGTCGTAGGCCACGCAGACCGGGATCCGCTCCAGTCCGGTCAGCACATCGAGCTTGGTCAGCACAAAGTCGGTGACACCGTTGATCCGGGTCGCATACCGGGCCACCGGAGCGTCGTACCAGCCGCAGCGACGCGGACGACCGGTCGTCGTCCCGAATTCGCTGCCGACGTTACGCAGCCGCTCGCCGGACTCGTCGTGCAGTTCGGTCGGGAACGGGCCCTCACCCACCCGGGTGGCGTAGGCCTTGACCACGGCGACCACCCGGTCGATCCGGGTCGGCGGCACACCGGAACCGGTGCAGGCCCCACCCGAGGTGGCGTTGGACGAGGTGACGAAGGGGTAGCTGCCGTGGTCGACGTCGAGCAGGGTGGCCTGGCCGCCCTCGAACAGCACGATCTTGCCCTGGTCAAGGGCCCGGCCCAGGACCAGAGCGGTATCGGTGACCATCGGGCGGAGCCGTTCGGCGTAGCCCATCAGCTCGTCGAAGACCTCGTCGACAGTGATCGCCCGCCGGTTGAAGACCTTCACCAGCAGGTGGTTCTTCTGGTCCAGGGCCCCCTGGATCTTCTGCCGGAGAATGTTCTCGTCGAAGATGTCCTGGACCCGCAGGCCGACCCGGTTCATCTTGTCGGCGTAGGTGGGGCCGATTCCCCGGCCGGTGGTACCGATCTTGCGGCTGCCGAGGAAGCGCTCGACCACTCGGTCAAGGGTGCGGTTGTAGGACGGGATCAGGTGCGCGTTGGCCGAGACCAGCAGCTTGGAACAGTCGATGCCCCGGCTGGTGAGGGCGTCGATCTCCTCGAACAGCACGGAGAGGTCGACCACCACGCCATTGCCGATCACCGGGACACAACCCGGCGTCAGGATGCCGGACGGCAGCAGATGCAGGGCGTATTTCTCACCGCCGACGACGACGGTGTGCCCGGCGTTGTTGCCACCGTTGAACTTGACCACGTAGTCGACGCTGGCGCCGAGGGCATCGGTGGCTTTGCCCTTGCCCTCGTCACCCCACTGTGCGCCGACGAGAACGATCGCGGGCATTGCGGAACCCCTTGTCCTTCGTCCGCCCCTACCGTGCAGGGGTGCACCCTAGGATACCGCCCACCGCTTGACCAGCATCCCGAGCGGGCGGGGACGCGGATCAGCGGCCCCCAGCAACGATCAGTGGCCCCGCCGGCAACGGATCCGCCCGGCAACGGATCAGTGGCCGACCGACCAACTGAGCACGTTCAGGGCATTCGCAGCCTCGGGATCGCAGTCCTTGAGGAACGTGGAGATGCGGTTGCGCTCCTCGTCCTCGCCGATCGCGGCGGCGGCCCGGCCGAGAGCGGCCAGGGCCCGCAGAAAGCCGCGGTTCGGCTCGTGCGACCAGGGGACGGGTCCGTGTCCCTTCCAGCCGGCCCGGCGCAGCGCGTCGAGCCCACGGTGATACCCCGTCCGGGCGTAGGCGTAACCCTCGACGTCGCGGCCGGCTTCCAGGGCCCGCTCGGCGAGGACGGCCCAGGGCAGGCAGGCAGCCGGGTAAGAGGCGGCGGCCAGTTCGGGCTGCGCTCCGGAGGCGAGCGCGTCCCGGGGCAGCACGTCGTCGGGAAGCAGGGTCGGCGCGGGGCTGCCGATCAGATTCGAATGGGAAGGCGAAGGCGAAGTCACCGTCACAGTCTGCCCCAAACCGCGCGTGATCATGCACGGCTGCACGGTTTTGAGCGTGCAATCGTGCATGATCACGGGGAGGTTACTTGATCGCGGTACCGGCGCTGCGCAGCGCCTTGCAGGCCTCGACCACGCGAGCGGACAGACCGGCCTCGGCCGACTTGCCCCACGCCCGGGGGTCGTACTGCTTCTTGTTGCCGACCTCGCCGTCAACCTTCAGCACGCCGGCGTAGTTCTTGAACATGTGATCGGCGACCGGACGGGTGAAGGCGTACTGGGTGTCGGTGTCGACGTTCATCTTCACGACGCCGTGGTCGACCGCGGCCGAGATCTCCTCGGGCAGCGAGCCGGATCCACCGTGGAAGACCAGGTCGAACGGGGCCGACTTGCCGTACTTGGCGCCGACGGCGTCCTGGATCTCCTTCAGGATGTCGGGGCGCAGCTTGACGTTGCCCGGCTTGTACACGCCGTGCACGTTGCCGAAGGTCAGGGCGGTCAGGTACCGGCCCTTCTCGCCCAGGCCCAGGGCCTCGGCGGTGGCCAGGCCATCGGCGACCGTGGTGTAGAGCTGCTCGTTGATCTCGTTGGCGACGCCGTCCTCTTCGCCTCCGACGACCCCGATCTCCACCTCAAGAATGATCTTGGCGGCGGCGGCCAGTTCGAGCAGTTCCGCCCCGATGACCAGGTTCTCGGCCAGCGGCACGGCCGAGCCGTCCCACATGTGAGACTGGAACAGCGGCTGCTCGCCGCGCTTGACCCGCTCGAGGCTGATCGCCAGCAGCGGGCGGACGAAGCCGTCGAGCTTGTCCTTCGGGCAGTGGTCGGTGTGCAGGGCGATGTTGATGTCGTAGTTCTTGGCCACTTCGTGGGCGTACGCGGCGAGCGCGCACGAACCGGTGACCATGTTCTTCACCGTGGGGCCGGACAGGTAGTCCGCGCCACCGGTGGAGACCTGGACGATCCCGTCGCTGCCGGCGTCGGCGAAGCCTCTGATGGCGGCGTTCAACGTCTGCGACGAGGTCACGTTGATAGCGGGGTAAGCGAAGGATCCGGCCTTGGCGCGGTTGAACATCTCCGCGTAGACCTCTGGGGTGGCGATCGGCATTGAAAGGCTCCTGTGCATTTGGCGGAATACCTCCGCTGACACGGGCACGCTTTCCAGCGGGGGCTAGGAACGATCCTTCCACGCCTCGCCCACTCACCGATGCACCGGGTCTGTGAACTGTGAGTGGCGACGTCCGATCGGGTGAGTGGCGGCGCCCGATCGGGTGACTTGCCCAGGTTCACTCAAGCATCCCCTCCCCCGGAACGATCACCTGCGCCTCGTAGGCCAGCACCACGGCCTGCACCCGGCTCCGCAGGCCGAGTTTTGCCAGCACAGCGCTGACGTGGCTCTTCACGGTCGTCTCGCTGACCACCAGATCGGCGGCCAGGTCGCGATTGGACCGCCCCCGGGCCAGCCCGAGAAAGATCTCCCGCTCCCGATCACTGAGGGTGCTCAGCCGCTGGTCCCAGGCCCGGGCGGCGGGAATCTCACCCGGTCCGGGAGCGCCGTTCCCGGTCCGGTGCGCACCGCCACTGAGGGACCCGGGCGGCGGACCGCCGAGCACCTGACGCGCGGTGGGTGATTCTCGTTCCAGCTCCAGGCAACGGGCGATCAGGGTCCGGGTCACGGCCGGGTCGACCAGGGAATCGCCGCGGTACAGCGCCCGGACGGCACTCACCAGAAGGTCGGGCCCGGCATCCTTGAGCAGGAACCCGGCCGCGCCGGCCCGGACCGCGCCGAGCACGTACTCCTCGTCGTCGAAGGTGGTCAGCACCAGCACCACGGTCGGCCCGCCGGCCGAGATGATCCGCCGGGTGGCCTCGATCCCGTCCAGGTTCGGCATCCGGATGTCCATCAGCACCACATCCGGTGTGACGGCTTTGACCAGATTTACGGCTTGCAACCCGTCCGAGGCCTCACCCACCACCTCCATGTCGACCTCATGATCGATGATCATTCGGAGGCCGGCCCGGATCACGCCCTGGTCGTCGACCACCGCCACCCGGATCGGTGTGCTCATCCGGCCCTCAGTTTGGTGATCGGCACGGCGGCCTCGGCCGCGTCCATGAGATGGGCGAGGCTGGCCACCCTGACCGGCAGGACCGCCGTCACCATCCAGCCCCCCAGCGGGGACTGTCCGAAGGCGATGGTGCCGCCGCAGGACGCGGCCCGTTCACGCATCCCGACCAGGCCGTTGCCCCCGAGCCCGAGCCCCGGTTGCGGCCCCGGAGCGGAGGGACGATTGGTGGACACTCGAATCGGTGCCGTCGGGGGCGCCCCGGCGGCGCCGTCGTCATGGACCGCGAACCTGATCTCGCGGGACGGCCCGATCTCGAGCTCGACCAGCGCCCGGCCGGCCTTGGCGTGCACGAGAGCGTTGGTCAGTGCCTCCTGGACGATCCGCACGGTGGCCAGCTCGACCGCCGCCGGCAGCACCGGGAGCAGGTCGGGCAGGCGCAACTCCACCGCCAGCCCGACGGCCGTCATCCGCTCCGCGATCTGCGGCAACTCGGCCAGGGTGACCTGCGGTTCGAGCGAGCCACCGGCCTCGCTGTAGCGCAGCACCCGAACTACGTGTCGCATTGCGGCCAGTGTCTCCTGTCCGTTCGCCGCGATCCAGCGCACGGCCTCGCGGATCTCACCGGGACGGGAGTCCGCGACCCGATCGGCCGCCTGCGCTTTGATCACCATTGCGCTGATGTGATGGGCGACGACGTCGTGCAGTTCGCGGGCGATCCGGGTCCGCTCGGCCGCGACCACCTGGTCGGTCTCGATCTGACGCAACCGTTCCAGTTCCGCATGCCGCTGCCGAAGCTCGTCGTTCGTCTGATTCTGCCGAAAAGCGGCCCGACCCAGGAGAATCACCGCTAACGTCCCACCCTGCACCAGGGCAATGCTGGTGGGATTCCACCACCAGAAGTCCTGCGGGCTGTTGGTGGCCATAAACACGATTTCGGAGAAAGGAAGCTGGATGCGGACGACTGCGAACTCGGTCAGTAACAGTACCCAGACCGTCCGCAACCGCCCCTTGGCCGAAATGGTGTAAGCGGCCAGAAGGATCGGCAGCACGTGGAACTCGACCCGCAGATACGTTCCGAAGACCTCGGGATAGCCGACGATGACCAGGAGAAAAGTGGCCACCGGCCAGCGCTCGCGAGTCAGCAGGACGCCAATGCTGACGATCCCGGTCAGCTCAGTCCTATACAAAGTGTCATTGTGCGGATACCAACCGTGGCGCAAAAGGAAGTACACGCCGCCGAAATAACAGACGCCGAAGAGCAGCGCCGTGAGCGCGTCACGGACCTGAGGTTGGCGCATTCCCGGCCATCTCATGGCTCCGACCATAACCAGCTTTGGGCCGGGCGTAACCCTTCCGGAGGATGACTGCCTGATCGCTCCATCCTCCTTTGGGAGGGTGACGACGGCTTCCCGGCCCGGAACGCGCTGGAAAGCTCGTCCCGACGACGATGGCCGAACCCTCCCGGCGGCCGATGTGGACGCGCGCCGACCGGTCCAACCTGAGGCACATGTTCACTATGTCGCCCCGGCCCGGCTGGTCGAGCCGGGAAGCCCGGTCATGAGCTTCCGGCTCAGCATTGACGGGGAGCGCTGGGCCCAGTCGCAGCGCCGGGTAGCGGCCCGTCTGCCCGGCCTGGTTCCGGTGATCAAAGGAAACGGATACGGCTTCGGGGCCGCGCTCCTGGCCGCCCGCTGCCAGGACCTCGGGGTGCCGACCGTCGCGGTCGGGACGGCCGCCGAGATCGCCCCAGTACGGAGAATCTTCCGGGGGGAGGTGATGGTGATGGCCCCGTTGCAACTGGACGACGTCCCGCTCGCGACCCGCGCGACCGGGGCCTTGGTGTGGACGGTCGCCCAGGCCGAGGTGCTGGACCGGCTCGCCGGCCTGGCCTCGGCCCCCCGGGTGGTGCTGGAACTGGACTCACCGCTGCACCAGCATGGTGTCCCGATCGCTCAGCTCCGCTCGCTCGCCCCGGTCCTGCGCCGGGTTCGGCTGGCCGGGGCCGCGCTGCACCTTCCGAGCGGCGGCAACCGCGCCGCCGCGACCGGGGCGGTGCTCCGCGCGCTGGCCGGGCTCCGGGAGGCCGGGGTCGAGCTGGAAGATCTCTGGGTCTCGCACCTGACCGCCGACGAGATCGACCGGCTGAATCGGCTCGAACCGGAGGTCCGGATCCGAGCCCGGATCGGCACCGGCCTCTGGCTGGCCGACCGGGACGCCTTCACCGCCAGCGGGACCGTGCTCGACACTCGTCCCGTACCGGGAAGGGAACCGATTGGCTACCGTCAGCGACGTTCGGCCGCCGGCGCTCTGGTCGTGGTCTCGGGCGGGACCGGGCACGGGATCGGTCTGCGATCCAGCACCGCCCGCGGCGGCTGGTTCGACCGGATCCAGGCCGCTACCGCGGGGGCGGCCCACGCCGCCGGCCTGAGCCCGTCCCCCTTCCACTGGGCCGGGCGCCGGCTGAGGTACGCCGATGTGCCGCATATGCAGGTCTCGATGCTGCTGGTGCCGACCGGAACCGCAACCCCGCGGATCGGCGACCAGTTGCGCTGCGACGTCCGGATGCCCGTGACCACCTTCGACGAGATCACCATGACCGCGTCGACGATCGACCCGGCTGAGCCGGCCGGGCGGTCAGCGCTACTGGCCGGCTAGATCCTGTCCCCTGAGTCCGGGCCCACGACGTCTACAGAGGTAGGACGGTAAGGATTTTCGACGAAGGAGACTGACATGCTGGGCGCCACGGACAATGGTCAGGATGCCAGCTACCGGTCGCCTGGCGTCCGGACCACTTCACCATTGGATCGACTCGTGATCCGGCCCATCGCGGCCGCCGATCACACCAACTTCGCCCGGACTCATTCCGCCAGTTTCCTTCAGACGCCGGAATGGGCGGGCGTCAAACCCGGCTGGCGTCCCGAAAGCCTGGGCTGGTTCAGGGCCGACGATGTGAACAGCGAGCAACTTCTGGGCACGGCCCTGGTGCTTCACCGGCAGGTGCCGGCCATCGGTCGCAGCCTGGCCTACGTCCCCGAGGGTCCGGTGCTGCCGTGGGCCAACGTGCTCGCCTCGCCGCCCCAGTGGCTGGACCCGTTCGTCGCCCATCTTCGTGCGCAGCGAGCCTTCGCCGTCCGGATCGGCCCGCACCAGGTCGTCCGGCTATGGCACTCAGCCACCGCCAAACGGGGTCTCGTGGACCCACAAGTACGCCGATTCGGCGACTTGATACCGGACGAACTCGTCCCGGACGGGGCCCAGCTCGTGAACGTGCTGCGCAAGCTGGGCTGGCGGTCCCTGGACGAGGCAGCCCCGAGCGGCAGCTTCGGCGGTGGCCAGCCCCGCTTCGGCCTGCGAATCGATCTGCGCGGCAAGACCTCGGCCGAGTTACTGGCCGAGACGAATCAGCAGTGGCGCCGGAACGTTTCCCGCTCGGCCAAGGCCGGCGTGGTGGTGCGCGAAGGAGGACGCGGCGACATCGAGACGTTCCACCGCCTGTACCGGGAGACCGCCGAACGCGACAGCTTCATTCCGCGTCCGGCTCCCTACTTCGACGGGATGTGGCAGGCCCTCGCCTCGACCAGTGAACCCCTGCTGCGGATCTACCTCGCCGAACTCGGCCCGGACCGGGAGCCGCTGGCGGCGGCACTGACGATTCAGGTCGGTGGGCACTGCTGGTATTCCTACGGTGCCTCGACCTCGCGGCACCGGGAAGCCCAGGGTTCCACCGCACTCCAATGGGCCGCGATCTGCGCCGCCCAGGCCCGGGGCTGCCACACGTACGACATGCGCGGAATCGCCGACACCCTGGATCAGGAGGAGCCTCTCACCGGACTGGTGCGGTTCAAATTGAGTACCGGTGGAAGCTGCGTCGAAACTGTCGGCGAGTGGGAATGGACGCTGTCACCGTTCTGGAATCGGGCCCACAAGCTGTACCTGCGGTCGCGGTCATGACGTTCCGGCTGACCGTTGACGGCCCCCGCTGGGACCAGACCCTGCGTCAGGTCTACGAGCGATCTCCGGGGCTGGTGCCGGTGATCAAGGGAAATGGGTACGGTTTCGGCCGCGCACTGCTGGCCGGCCGGTGCGAGAGTCTCGGAGCACCGACCGTCGCCGTCGGGACCCCGGCGGAGGTCGAGGCGGTCCGGTCGGCCTATTCCGGCGAAATCCTGGTGCTGGAGCCGCTTCAGCTCAGCGAGCTGAGGGGTCAGATTCCCGGCCTGGGTGCCGCGGGACTATCGACCGAGGTCAGGATGTCGGACGGCCCGGTGCTGCGCACGGTCGCTCACACCGACGTCCTGAACGCCGTCGGCGAGTTGGTCCGGCCGCCGCGGATCGTCCTCGAACTGGATTCGCCGGTGCACCGCTACGGAATTGCCCTCGGCGAGCTGCCGGCGCTCAAACCGGTCCTGGCGCGAGTGCCTTTCGCCGGGGCCGCCATCCATCTGCCGGTCAACGGCGACCGCCGGCACGCGGTCCAGACCGCCCACCGAGCGATCGGCGCGCTGCGGAGCGCGGGCATCGAACCGGGCGCCCTCTGGGTCTCGCACCTGAGCACCGAGGAGGTCGCCTGGCTCCGGCAGCAGGAGCCGCAGACCCAGATCCGCCCCCGGGTCGGGACCGGGCTCTGGCTGGCCGATCGGAAGACCTTCAAAGTCACCGGAGCCGTGCTGGACACGCACCCGGTCCGGCCGCACGAGGGGGTCGGCTACCGGCAGCGGAAGCCGCCGGCCGGCACCTTGATCGTGGTCTCGGGCGGGACGGCGCACGGGGTCGGGCTGCAGGCCAGCTCCGCGCGCGGCCGCTGGCGGGATCTGATCCGCGCGGCCCTGGCCGGGGCCGCCCACGGCGCCGGAATGACTCCCTCACCGTTCTGGTGGACCGACCAGAAACTGCACTTCGCCGACGTGCCCCACCTGCAGGTGTCGATGCTGCTGGTGCCGGCCGGGCTGATTCCGCCCCGGCCCGGCGACCGGTTGCCGTGCAGCGCCCGGATGACGGTCACCACCTTCGATGAGATTCTGGTCCGGACCCTGGATTCACCGATCGCGATCCAGGGCCGTCCCTTACCGCCCGGTCCGGCCGATCAGGCCTTCTTCCACTGCGAATAAGATTCGTTCCAGAGAGTGTACCCATTGCCCCACTCAAGGCTGCGGGTACTGTGCTTGAAGACGACGACATCGCCCACTTTTGACTGGTTGAACAGCCACCGCGACTGGGCCACGGTCATTCCGGTGCAGCCGTGGCTGACATTGGTGTGGCCCTGCGCTCCGGCCGACCAGGGTGCGGCATGCAGAAACTCTCCACTGTAGGTCAACCGCATCGCATACTGGGCGACGATGTTGTAGTACCCGGGCTGTCCCTCTTTGATTCCGATCGTGGTGGAATCCATGCGGTGCTCGGTCTCCCGGCTCATGATTACCTTGACGCCGTTCCGGGTAGCCATGCCCGCCTTTCCGGTGGTGACCGGAATGACCCGCAGCAGTCGGCCGTCCTCACGCACGAACATCTTGTGCGCGGAAACGTCAACGGTCGAGATCATGGCACTGCCGATGGCAAAATTCGAGATGTGTTTCTGGGTGGTTCCCCAGACCCCGGGCCGGATCTCGACACCGGCCAGATCCGCCGTAACCTTCACCGTGGAATGCGCCGGCCAGTACTGTTTCGGCCGCCACTGCACCTGCTGGGCGGTCATCCAGTGCCAGGCGCCTTCGACGTGGCCGGGAGTGCTGACCACCAGGCCGCTCTCCACTCCCGAACGATCCCGGGTGGCCACGCTCTGAGAGAAGTTCACGATCACCGGCATGCCGACCCCGACGGTCAGGCCGCTCGAGGGCTGGATGGACGCCGTCACCGTACCTTTCGGGCTCAGCGTCCGGAATGACGACGAAACGGTCGTTCGCCGGCCGTTCGTGGCCACGGCCGCGATCGAAACCCGGTAGGTGGTGTTCGGGGCCAGTCGGCCCTGGCTGGTCCAGCTCGCCTGGTCGGCGGCGAGCGATCCGGTGAGCAATGTGCCCGAGGTCGCCGTCACGCTGACAGTTGAGATTTTGCCCTGGGCGACCTTCACCTTCACCGGCTTGTTCAACCCCACCGCGGTCGCACCGTTGATCGGCACGATCCCCACCTGCGCACCGGCCTTCCCGGCCGGGACCGACGAGCCGCCCGCCGGAGCGGATCCGGCGGCCCCGGTCTTGGCCTGGCAACCGGCCAACCCGATCACCGCCGCCAGCAGAGCGGACAGAAACAATCCGGTCGATCTTCCGGTCGATCTTCCGGTCGATGTAGACCGGCGGCCGACCTTCACACCACGATTCATGCGTAACTCCAGTTCGGAACACGAGACGTATGGACGCACTGAGAATCACCCTTGACCCGCGAAAAGCCCCACCCGCTCGTCCTGCAGCAGCCCGCGTAACTTGACCAACGACCGTACGGCCTGCTTCTTGACCGTTGCCACCGGCAGGTTCAGCATTTCGGCCGTGGTATTTACGCTGTGATCTTCCCAGTATCGAAGGACCACGATGGCCCGATCGCGGGGCGGCAGCCGACTCAGCGCGTCGAACAAGGTGATTCGCAGATCATGTTGTTCTTCCCTTCCGCTCTGAGGCATTTCGGCAATGAGCAGCTCCGAGGAACTGCGGCGGCGCCGGTGATCCAGAAAGACGCGCAGCAGAATGTGCCGCCCGTAGGCCGCCGGATCCTCGGCCGCGCGAACCCGCGGCCAGGACACATAACTCTTCGCCAGAGTCGTCTGGGTGAGATCCTGGGCAAAGTGCCAGTCATGGCAGAGCAGATAGGCGAAGCCGCGCAGTCTGGGTGCTACCGCCGTCGCATAATCCACAAACTCCATATCGCTGTCCCGCACGACTCATCCCTTCAAAGCACCACCCCCGAGCAGTCCTCAGCATGTGTCCTGGGTCAGGGGGGTGCATCGGTCATCGTGAGGGTTCCGCCGGCGCCGCAAGGAGGAAAAAGCGACCTCCTGAACCGAGCGCTCTCGTCCCAAAGGATGACCGCGCGCACTGGAGTGACCGCTCAGCCGGGTTGCCCGCTCAGCGGGGTGATCGCTCCGGGGCTCGGCGGGAGGCTGCTCGGTAGATGGTCCTGATGACTAGCCGTGTTTCGGCGATCCCGGCGATCCCCCCGCTCCCGGGGTCGTCGGGGACGATGGCGTCCCGGCCCCGACCGGTTGCTTCGCCTTGTTGGGCTGAGCGGTCAGGGCCGAGTCCGCGGCCGAGAAACGCTCGACCGGGTGGCCCTGGAGCGCGGTTCCCATGATCTTCCTCCAGATCGGCGCGGCCAGGGTGGCGCCGAAAATGCTGGAGTAGGTGTGACCGTTGACGGTCCGGCCGTTCAGTGACCTCCGGCCGGCGCTGGCCCCGGTCCCGTAGGTGTGTGGGTCGCCGACCCAGACGGCGGTCGCGAACTGCGGGGTGTAGCCGACGAACCAGGTGTCGATCCCGCTGTTGGTGGTGCCGGTCTTTCCGGCCGCGGGCTGGCCCCCCGGCAGAGCGCTGACGCTGGACGCGGTACCACCGGAGGCGAGCACTTTGCCGAGGGCCAGGTTTACCGTGTTGGCGACGCCCGGGGTCAGGGCCTGCCGGCAATTGGCCTTCTGCACCTTGAGTTTCTTGCCGTTCCGGTCGGTTATCGACGAAACCGCCACCGGGGAGCAGAATGTGCCGCCGGACGCGAATCCGGCGTAGGCGGCGGCCATCGTCATCGGCGAGATGCTCTCTACTCCGAGGGTCAGCGCGGGAACGCAACTCGGCAAGCGGGCGGTCATCCCCTTGATACTGGCCGGACATTCACTCTGCCGTGGTGCGGCGAGGTGCACGCCGAGGTCCTCCGCCGTCCCCCGGATGTCACAGAGATCAAGCTGCTTCTCCATCGAGATATAGGCGCCGTTGATAGATCTGGCGGTGGCGTGCTCGACGGTCATGTGCCCGTCTCCAGCGCTTTCCTCATCGTTGCCGTACTGATAGGAACCGCCTTGCAGGGAGTGCCCGCAGGACCGGAAATCGCTGTACTGCGCGGTCCCGGGAGACCCGTTCACGTCGGCGTACAGCGACTTCCCGGCTTTCAGCCAGGTGGCCAGCGTGAAGGGCTTGAACGTCGAGCCGGTCTGGAACCCGCCGGACTGCCCGTACTTGCTGTCCACCGCATAGTCCAGGGTCGTCTTCGATTGGCTCTTGCCCCCGTACTTCTTGTTCTGGGCGATCGCCAGCACTTTTCCGGTGCCGGGCTGAACCGTGACCGTCGCGGTGGCAATCTTGTTGCTGGGCGAGATGGTCCCGCTCTCCGCCCGCCAGGCCGCCTTCTCGATCTTCGGGTCCAGCGTCGTCCGGATCGTCAGACCGCCGCGCAGGAGCGTGTTCTCCCGTTCCGCGGGCGTGGCGCCGAGGGCGGAGAAGGCCTTGTTCTTCAGCAGCAACTGGTGGACGTAGTCGCAGAAGTAAGCTTTGTAGCCGGAGTTGGCGCAGCCCTGCTTGGGTACGGTGATGTGCGTTCCCAGCTTGGCCGCCACCGCGGCGACATACGTCGGCTGGTCGATCATGTGCTGGTCCAGCATCTTGTGCAGCACCACATTGCGACGCGCCTTGGAAGCGGCCGGATGGTACCTCGGACTGTCCGTGGCCGGATCGTGAATCATGCCGGCCAGCGTGGCCGCCTGGGGCAGGGTGAGCTTCTTCGCGGTGGTGTGAAAGTAATATCTGGAGGCGGCCTCGACCCCGTTGATCGTGCCGCCGAACCAGGCGATGTTCAGGTACCGGTTGAGAATCTGCTGCTTGGTCAGGCTCTTCTCCAGGGTGACGGCGAGCCGGATCTCCTTGAGCTTGCGGCCGTTGTTCTTGGCCGACGCCGCTTTCTGGGCGGCGGCATCACCCTCGACATGGGCCGTCTCCACCAGCACATTCTTGACATATTGCTGGGTCAGGGTGGAGGCACCCTGCGCGGCGGTGCCGTGAATCTTGTCGACCAGGGCGGCGCGCAGCAACCCTTTCGGGTCGACTCCACCGTGCTGGTAGAACCGCGAATCCTCGATCGCCACGATCGCGGACTGCATGTTCGGCGAGATGTCCTTGAGGTCCTTGTTCACGCGGTACTCGTCGTAGAACGTGGTGATCACCGACCCGTCGGCGGCCAGCAGCCGGGAGGCCTCCGACAGCGGCGGTTGCTTGAGATCGCTCGGAAGGGAACTGAAGAAGGTCACGGAGTCGTTGGTGACCAGCGCGGAGACCCCCACCGCGGGCAGCGCGAGCCCGGCGACCAGCACCCCGGCCGCCATGCTGGTGACGACGAAGGCCCCGAGCAGGGCCGGGACGACCCGGATCCGGGTGATCGTGGTCGCGCCGACGCCACGCAGTCGAGAGACCGCGTTCCGGCCGTGTTCCGTAGCGCCTGGCATTTCCGTCCCCTTGTCCGAAGTCCCTAGCTCTTCCTTTCTGGAGACGGGTTGGACGGGCTCGGAAGAGACATCCCCTCCACGCGATTACCGGTCCCGCCCACGGAAGTGCCGTCGAAGCGACACTTCCGTGGGCGTAACCGGTGATCACACGAGCTGAGGGCCAGGCGGGCTACTGGCCCAGGCGGCGGACCAGGGGCAGGCGCGAGCGGGTGGTCAGGTAACCGATCGCGATGGCCAGCAGGGGGACGCCGAGGACCAGGGCCCCCACCGCCGGCCAGGGCACCACGAACGGCCAGCCGTCCGGCGGCTGGAAGATCTCTGAGAGAACCGACGCATAAACCCTTCTGCCGGTCGGGGCCTCCAGCCGGACCAGGGCCCAGCCGGCCAGCAGGCCGGTGAGCAAGCCGAGCCCGGAACCGAGGACCGTGATCACTGCGGCCTGGGCGGCGGCCAGCCGGCGACGCACGGCCGGCCCGGCCCCGATCGCGGCCAGGGTGGAGACATCGGCCCGGCCTTCCGCGGCGGCCAGTCCCACCGCGCTGAACGTACCGCCGAGGGTGATGGCTGCCGCGGCCAGCATGAGCGCAAGCAGACCGATCGCGTACTGGTGCTGGTAGCCACGTTCGACGTCCACCTGAGCCGAGGCCACGTTGAGGACTGCGGCCTCGGCCCGTTCCGCTTCCCGCTTGGTCGGCATCCGGGTGGTGTTGACCACGAGCCCGGAGGTGGCGATCGGCTCCTTCAGTTGGGCCGCCGCCGACAACGGGAACACCGGCTGAGCCAGCCCGGGGCGGGAGGCGATCACCACGGCCGGCAGCACGACGGTGCGCTTGGTATCATCGTTGGAGACGACCCGGACATGAATCACGCCGCCGCCCCAGAGGTAGGTCGGCGTGGAGAGCACGACTTTCCCGGCCGCGAGGGCCGCCCGGGCCGCGGGATCGGAGTGACCGGTGATCACCTGCAGAGCGCTTCCGTCGTCGAAGAAGGCCCCGCCCCGGTGTGTGTCGTAGAGGCCGGCAACCGCGAGGTCGCTGGACCCGTCCCAGGAGTTGTTACCCGCCGGGCCGATCAGTTCCAGATCGGCGTCGCTGGTGGCCACGGCCTGGTAAGCCACGGTCTCCTTGACCGGTAGCGTCCGCTGCAAGGCCGCGACGGCCGCGGTCTGGACCGCCGGGGACGCGGGAGCGTCGAAATTCACGGTCGCCACTCCCACTGCCGCCGTCTGCTGATAGTGACGCTGACTGTCGTGATCCTGCGAGGTCACGAAGATGCCGACGGCGATACTGCCGGCGATGGCCGCCATCACCGCCGCTACCGCCGGAGCCGTCCGGCCCCGCTGACGGGCCGCGTCCCGCAGCGCGAACCGGCCGGCGAAAGGCAACCGGTGCGCTCCCCGGGCGCACAGCGCGATGATCGTTCCGGTGACGGTGACCAGACCGATCTCCGCGATCGCAATGCCGAGCACGGTGATGAAGGCATGGTGCCCGGTGGCACCGTAGAAGCAGACCACGGAGCCGACCAGGGTGACCAGGACGCCGATCACCGGCACCCGCCGGGGTGGGGAAGCCTGGCCCCGGCGACCGGTCAGGACGGCGACGACGTTCATCCGGGCCGCTTGCCGGGCCGGGATCATCGCCGCCGCGATCGCGGTCAGCGCCCCGACGGCCACCAGTACCAGCAGATCCAGGGGATGCACGTCGGTCCGGATCAGTTGCCGGTTGTCGTGGTCCCGCAGCAACGGCACGGCCAGGACTCCGAGCCCGACCCCGAGCGCTGCCGCCACGATGCACCCGACCAGACCGATCACCCCGCTGGTGGCCAGCACGATGGAACGCAATTGACGGCGCCCACCGCCGCTGGCCGCGACCAGGGCCAGGGTGCGCTCGTTCCGGCGCGCCCCGACCGCGATCGCCGGGCCGGCCAGCAGCGCGATCTGCAGCAGGATCAGGCCGATGGCCACCGTGAGCACACCGATCAGGCTGGCTTCGTCACCCTTGTCCCGCGAGAAATGCCGATCCGTGAGTTGCTTGTACGGAACCCGGGAGGACGGCGGTGGGTCGGCGACGACGGCCCGGCTGGTGGCCGTAAATCCAACCTGGTTGAGAGCCAGCACCTGGTCCCAATTCAGCGCGGCCGGCCCCACCACCAACCAGCTCGTCTGGTCCGACAACTGATCGGCGGCATGTCCCGCGGGCAGGACCAGGCCCGGTCGGCTGATGACTTGCTCGATGCCGATCAGCGGAATGCCGCCGACCACGCCGACAATCGTGAGCTGGGATGACGGTGCCCCGACGGCACCGTAGCCGAGCCGGTCACCGATTCTGAGGCCTTCGGCTTTCGCCATCGCCTCGGTCACCTCGACCTCGCCGGCGGCGGCCGGAGCCCGGCCGGACACCTGCCGGAACAGACCGCGCGCTCCCGGAGCGAGGTAATCGAATTCGCGGACCCGGGCGGGCAGGATCCGATCGCCGAACCGGAGGCTGCGGTTGGGGTAGGCCGTACGGTCCAACAACAGATGGTCCCCGCTTGGCAGCCTCGCGGCCACGGCAGCGCTCAACCGCTCGAAACTGACGGGCTCGGCGCCGAGATTACCAGCGCCATCCAGGTAATCGGTTCCGGTGACGTTCTGCTTCAGTCCTTGCTCATTCTGGTACTGATCCATGATCAGCGCCTGTGCGGACGGATTGTGCCCGAGCCGGAGAGTGACCCAGTCTTGCGGGTCACGCTGGTCCGAGCGATAGATCACCGACACCGCGCCCAGGGCGAGCACGGGCAGGGCCACCATCAGCGCGATCAGGGCGCTGCGGCCGCGATTGCGCCAGGCGTCCCGACGGGCCAGCCGAACGGTGGCCCGCAAGGCGGCGCCCGCTCCGATCCCTCTCATCGGCTGAGCTCCCCGCTGAACAGAGGGCTCGCCAGATCCCCTCCGGATGGCGAGCCCCCGACCGCGACGTCCCGCACTGCTCCGTCGCGGAGAAAGACGACCCGGTCAGCCCAGGCCGCATGCTGTGGTTCGTGCGTGACCAGCAAAGCGGCGGCCCCGGCGTCGACCCGGGCCCGGAGCACTCGCATGATCGCTTCCCCGGTGATCGAGTCGAGGGCACCGGTGGGTTCATCGGCCAGGACCAGCCGGCGCGGGCCGACCAGGGCCCGCGCGATGGCCACCCGCTGCTGCTGGCCGCCGGACATCTCATCCGGAAAACGATCGGCGAGGTCAAGGACGCCGACCTCGTCCAGCGCGGCCAGTGCTTCCTGCCGAGCCGCCCGGGCCCGGACGCCGTCCAGTTCGCGCGGCAGCATGACGTTTTCGGCCGCGGTCAGGGCGGGCACCAGGTTCAGGTCCTGAAACACGTAGCCGACGCTGCGGCGGCGCAGTGCGGCCCGGGCCTTCAGCGACAGCCCGCCGATGCTGACCCCGGCCAGCAGCACCTCCCCGCTGCTGGGCACGTCCAGGCCACCGGCCAGGTGCAGCAGGCTGGACTTGCCGGATCCGGACGGTCCCATCACGGCGACCAGTTCACCGGCCTGGACCTCGAGGCTGACCTGACGAAGGGCATGAACTTCGGCAACGCCGGAGCCGTGCACCCGGCTCACGTCGTTGAGGCGCAGCAGCACCGGTTCGCTCTCGGCAGTGGTCATCGGGGATCTCCTTGGGCGGATCGGGAGGTACTGGCCGCGGCCAGCATCTGTTCGGTGTGATCGAGCCAGCGGACCTCGGCCTCAGCGGCGAAGATCAAGCTGTCCAGGACGAGCAGCCGGGCCAGGTCGGTGCCCTGCGGAAACACCGGAAGGTGCCGCTTCAAGCCGGTGTAGGCCAGCAGCGCCCGCAGGCTCTCGGTGCGCTGTCTCTGGACGACGTCGGCCACGTCGACCCCGGGCGAGCTGACGGCCAGGGCGAGCTTGATCGCCAGCTCCTCGCGGGACGGGGCGCTGCGATCGACGGGCGTCTGCCACCACTGCTCGGCCTCACGACGTCCCTGGTCGGTAAGGCTGTAGACGACTGATCCGTCGTCCTGACGGCCGGCCTCCACGACCAGGCCGTCGCGCTGCAAGCGGCTCAGCGTGGTGTAGATCTGGCCAATGTTGATCGGCCAGGTGCCGCCGGTCCGCTGCTCGAACTCCTGCCGGAGCTGATAGCCGTAGCGGTCACCCTCGGTCAGAAGTGCGAGCAAACTTAGGCGAACTGACATTAA
>Ga0265340_10000381_pt1 | contig 23644 bp, 22 predicted proteins | sample 4CB225metaG_FD_202082 | JGI IMG/M metagenome (GOLD analysis project Ga0265340, IMG submission 202082) | Rhizosphere microbial communities from Carex aquatilis grown in University of Washington, Seatle, WA, United States - 4-CB2-25 metaG | ecosystem: Host-associated > Plants > Roots >...
GCCGGTTCGTTCCTGCGATTCCGTGAGCGCGAGTTCGGCGTCCAACGTTTCCGCGCCGAGATAGATTTTCATCGTCGGCAATGTGGGCTGGGCCTGGGTGGGCAGTGAATTGTCCTCCGTCGGCGGCGGAGGGGAGGCATCACCGGATTTTTTGCAGCCAGCCAACAACGTTACGGTCAAAAACAATGCAATGCACCCTGTTCGTTTCACGTGGCAAGGGTGGGAGAAGCGGCGGCGATTTTCAATCAAACATTGAAAGGCAAACGCGTTGCTCAATGACCGGCGAAATGAATCGCCTGGCGCGGGAACGCTCAGACTGGTTGGGTTGACAAAGCCTGGGCCGGCGCGGGAATGGCGTCAGCGGGGACGGGAACACGCTCGTGCTTGCGTTCCGGAGAGGCATCCAGACAAATCCGGACTGCCTGGGCCAATTGGAGCGGCAGATAGGGTTTGGCGAGAAAAACGGTGCTATTCCCACCAGAATCTTTTTCCATCAATTCGGAACTATAACCGCTGGAATAGATCACTTTGAGTCCGGGCTTCTGCTTTCTTAATTTCGCGGCCAGGGCGTGGCCCGTCATGCCGCCGGGCATGATCATGTCGGTCAGGAGCAAATCAACCCGGCCATCATGCTCGTCCCAAACCCGCAGGGCTTCGGCACCGGACGAAGCGGCCAGAACGTGGTAATGGTAGCCTTGGAGGACATTTCGCACCAATTCGAGCAGGCCGGTTTCGTCCTCGACCACCAGAATGGTTTCTTCACCGCCCCGCACCGTCTTGGGTTCAACGATGGGCGCGGCGGGCGCAACGCGGGTTTCGCTGGCCACCGGCAGATAGACCTTGAAGGTGCTGCCGACAGCGATCTCGCTTTGGACTTCAATCCACCCCTGATGTTGCTTGACCATGCCATAAATGGAGGCAAGACCCAGCCCGGTTCCCTTGCCCACTTCCTTGGTCGTAAAAAACGGCTCGAAAAGCCGCTGCAATACTTTGTGGTCCATGCCGCAGCCAGTGTCCGTAACTGTCAAACAAACGAACCAGCCCGGCCGGGCTTCAGGATGCCGCTTCGCATGGGAAGCCCTGATTTCAACGGCAGAAGTCGTAATGAGAAGTTTGCCGCCCTGGGGCATGGCATCGCGCGAGTTGACCGCCAGGTTCATGGCAATCTGCTCGATCATGCCGGTGCCCGCTTCGATATGCGGCAGGTTGGGCTGATAGCGGATCTCCAGCGCGATGTCCTCGCCGAGCATTTGCGGAAGCATGTTCTCCAAATTCCGCAGCAACGTGTTCAAATCGACAACTTTCGAGCGAAAAATTTGTTTGCGGCTGAAGGTGAGCAATTGCCGGACAAAACTGGCCGCGCGCTCCGACGCCGCGGAAATTTGCTTCAATGATTTGATCGAGTCCGCGCCCGGCGGCGTGACGTTGAGCAACAATCCCGCGTGCCCCTGGATGACGGTCAAAATGTTGTTGATGTCATGCGCCACGCCGGCGGCCAACTGTCCCACCGACTCCATCTTTTGCGATTGCCGCAATTGGGCTTCCATCATCAACCGTTCGGTGATGTCTTCGACCGTGACGACCATGCCATTAATTTTATTCGTGGCGTCAAAAAGCGGCGTGGCGTTGGCCGAGAGCAAAGTGTGTTGGTCATGGGAGCGATTTATCGTGTTGCGGACATCGTGCGCCACCTGGCCGGAATCAAGGACTTGTTTCAACAACGAGGGCTGCTCGGCCAGCGGGTTGCCTTCCAGGTCAGTCGGGCGCCAATCCAGGACACTGCATGCTCTTCGGGCGATGGCGTCCTTGGTCAGACCCAGCACCTCCTCGGCCTGATGGTTGGCAAAAGTGATTTTTCCCTCCTGGTCGGTGACGACAATGCCGACGGGGCTCGTTTCCATGATACGGCTGATGAGATCACGGTCACGGCGGAGACACTCCTTGGCGCGCTGGCCTTCGATGGCGTAGCGGATGGCGCGTTCCAGTTTGTCGGCGTCCAACTGGCCTTTGATCAGGTAATCGGCGGCCCCGGCCTTCATGGCTTCCAGATCAATTTCGTGATCGCCCTGGCCGGTCAGCAAAATCATCGGCGGCCGGCCGCTAAACGACTGTGATTCGCGCAACAACTCAAGTCCGGTCCGCTCACCCAGGCGATAATCCAGCAAACAGATGTCGTGTTCGCAACCCTGGAGTGCCGCCAGCGCGGCATCATAATTGTCAATCCACTCAAGTTGATAGGGGGAATTCCCGATTTGAGAAACAAGATCGCGCGTGATGATGTAATCATCCTCATCATCATCCACCAACAAAACTCTGACGGCGTGGGCAGACATAAAAGGGATTACGACTCATCCTGCGGTAGTCTGACGACTTCAAACCAGTACTGGCCAAGAACCTTGATCAATTCCACCAGCGATTTGAACGTCACGGGCTTGGTGACGTAGGAATTTACACCCAGATCGTAACTGCGCAGGATATCCTCCTCGGCCTTTGAAGTGGTGAGGACGACGATGGGAATCCGGCGCAAGATGGGGTCCTCCTTGATTTCCTTGAGCGCCTCGCGACCGTCTTTGCGCGGCATGTTGAGGTCGAGCAATATCAAGCCCGGCAACGGTTCACCGTTCAAATTGTTGTAGCGACCGCGCCGATGCAGGTAGTCCATCAACTCCTCGCCATCCTCCACGCAATGGAGTTCGTTGGCCAGGCGGTTCTCCCCAAAGGCGTCGCGCGTCAACTGCCGGTCGTCCGGGTCATCGTCGGCCAAAAGAATTGTAATCATTTTCCCCTCTTTTTTCATGGTTTCCTCATTCGTTGTGAACACCGTTGTTCGTTTCCTTGGGATGGGCCACCGGCAAGGTCACGATAAACGTGGCGCCGGAACCCGGTTTGCTCCTGGCAGTAATGTCACCGCGTTGAAACACCGCAATCTTCCGGGCGATGGCCAGCCCCATGCCCGTGCCTTCGTATTCGTTCCGGCCGTGCAGCCGCTGAAACACATTAAAAATTCGATCCAGATATTTTTCATCGAACCCGATGCCATTGTCGCTGACCGTCAAGCAGCAAAGTTTTTCCTCCGGCGCATCCGGACCGGCCTGCGGCGCGCGGCCAGAGACAATATGTGCCTCGACTTTCACCACCGGCAGAGCATCGGGCCGATGGAACTTGAGCGCATTGCCAATCAGATTTTGCAATAACTGGCGCATTTGCAGCGGCTCCGCATCAATGACCGGCAGCGTTCCCACTTCCACGTGCCCGTTGACCTGTTCGATTCGCCCCTCCAAATCGCTCACGACGTCGTGGGCCACCTTCGCCAAATCCACCGGTTCGAACGGCTTTGCCTTGGTCGTGACGCGCGAAAAAGTCAGCAGCTCGTTGATCAGGTTTTGCATGCGCGACGCCGCCTTTTGCATCCGCTCCAGACAATCTGCCGCTTCCACGTCCAGTTTCTCGCCGCACTTTTCCTTGAGACGTCCGCCAAAAACCACAATTTTACGCAGCGGCTCCTGCAAATCGTGCGAGGCCACATAGGCGAAGTCTTGCAATTCGCGATTGCTGCGTTCGAGCTGGGCCGCGAACCGGCGCAGCTTTTCCTCGTCATAGCGCAGGGTTTCCTGAATCACCTTGAGCTCGTGAATATCCCGCGTGATGCCCACCGTCCCCAAAATCTCGCCCTTGTCATCGTGCCAGAGGACCTTGCTGGAGACAGACCAGAATTTTTGTCCCGACTTGTCACCGGGAATGGCCTTGTATTGCTCCTGATTAATGATGGGTCGGCCGGTTTTGATGATGTTCTGCTCGTCGGCAAAATACTGTGCAGCTAGTTCCCGCGGGAAAAAATCGAAGTCGCTCTTGCCCTTCATTTCCTCCGGCGACCTGGCGCCGAGATTTTGCGCATGAGCCGGATTGTTCAGCACGAACCGCCCCTGCTTGTCCTTCGCGTAGATGAAATCCGGCAGATTATCAATAATGGTGAGCAACAGCTTCCGCTCCCGCGCCAGCCGCAGGTTTTCCCGCTCCAGGCGATTGTTTTCCTGCGCCAGTTGCGCATTCAGGCTCGCAGCACCCGAAAAGTCTTCCGAAGACTCCTTTGGCCGCTCGGCCTGTGGAGCCGGCGCGGCTTCGGTCAACGGCATCTCATTGCGATCAATTGTGTTCATGCCAAAAATCTGACGCCCGGAAGCGACTGGGTCATTAGGAGAAATGAAGCAGGTTGAATGCCCTTTCCAGAAGAGTCTATTCCGTCCGCGGTTTGCCACGCAAATCCGGGTGCTTGCCATCAAATGAGACACGGCATCAGCCAAATGATACAACCTCCGTTTCAGGACGCAACGGCACAACACACTGCAACGGAAGAGCTTGCCATCGCCACCAGCGCAGAGGAAATGCGGATGTTTTGAACCGGCGAAAAGCCGCCCGTTATCCCTCCAAGCAACGGGATTTGCCCGTTGAAAGCCGGCCCTCGTTGTTCTGTGACACCGTCAAATACGATTGATGTCCTTCGTGCTTCAACGAGTCGCCATAGAATGTCTGTGACCGGCACGGTCTGGGAAAGCGCGAACGCAGCCGCAAGGACAAACAAAGCCAGTGCGCCGACCAGGCTCTGAAGCACGATTTCATTGGCCCGGTGCTTTTGCGCCGCTGGCGCCGGTGATGTGCAGCAGCATCTGTTCATCGGTCAGGTGGATGATGGCTTGCAACGGAGCGCGGACGTTTTCGGAGTGGAGCTGCAATTCATCGCCCAGTTCATCAATGACCTGGTTCAGCAGGTAGGCCACGAGCATCATCTGCAGTTTGTCCTCCTCGCTGGGAAGAATTCCCGAAAGGTGCAGGCCCTGGCAGTAAGCCTGCAAATACGCGCGGCTCACGGCGCGGTTCCAATGCCGGACCCACGGCTCGAATTTCGGCAGGTTCTCGGGAGAAATGACTCCGCGCTCGGCCTGCTGATGAAACCCGGCATACGTCGCGTGATGGAATGAACGCAGCATCCGGGCCGCGTCCCGCAGCGGCGAGCGTTTGATGCGGCGCTCGCTGATCGGTATCGTCGAATCGCCTTCAAAGTCGAGAAACATAAAATCCCGGCCCGTCCACAGCACCTGGCCAAGATGAAAGTCGCCGTGGATGCGGATGCGTCCGGCCGCAAAGCGTTGACCGACGAGCTTGCGATAGTGCTGGAGGATGACCGGTTCGAGTTCGAGGACGCGCTGGGCGACCGGAACCAGATCCGGCGGCAGCGTATTCATCTGTTTCCGCAGCCGGCGCAGGTTTTTCAGGGCCAGGGAACGCACGGATTGGAAAAGGCCGCGCAGGTATTGCGGTGTCATGGGCTCCACCGAAAATTCGCTGCCCGGCGCGCCGGACGCGAGCGCCAGGTGGAGTTCGGCAGTCTGCGCACCGAGCAGGCGCGCGGATTCAAGATAAGTTCCCACGTCGTCTGTGATTGCAGCGGGTGCCGACGGCGGCAGATGTCCCTGAGCAACCTCGGCAACCACACGCTCATAGTAACGTCCGATGGCATCCAGCGTAAAATCCCAGCCGTTCTTGGCGTGAGGGACGAACGCCTTGGCGACGGCCAGCGTCATTTGCGAATGTTCGTGGTCGTCGCCGCAATGTTCCAGCGCCCCCAGCAACGGCGGGCTGTGGGGGAAGTTTTTCTCCGTGAGCAGGCGTCCGATTTCGAGTTCGGGGTTGATGTCCATTCCAATCCGGCGGAAGAATTTGAGGACCAGCTTGTCGCCAAAAAAAATGGTGACATTGCCATCCGTTGTATTGTGGATGACCGGATCCGGCAGCGCCTCGCCTTTCAGGACCTGTCGCAACGCCGCGGTGCGCGTCGCCTCGATTTCGCCATTCGCATTACGAAGACGCTCGCGGTTGCAAACCAGTCCGAGCAACGCCCGGGCAAAAGCCGGGACGGCAAAGGCGTCGCCCAATACGCCGGGCGGGCTGCCGTCCGCCAAGGTCAACCCGGCAAGGCCGCTTTCACGCAAATGTCCCGCCGCGTCCCCGGTGGCAAACGCCAGCGGAAGCGCATACAACTCCGGGTTGGCCTCCACATACTCGACCTGGAGGAACACGAGCGCGGCGGCGTGTTCATCTGGCAGGGGCACACGGAAAAATTCCTTGACGGTGGCGAGCTTGATGGTTTTGGCGTTGCCGGAAAACCACGGCTGGGACCTGAGATAGCCCGGCAGGATCGCCTCAAACCTGGCCCGGACTGACCCGGTGAAAATTTCCTGCCAGTCGTTGATGACGGCCAGTGATGGCATCTTCGCCGACGTGTCCGCCCCCGCATCCAATGGCTGCGGTTTGGGTTCGAGCGAGAACCAGTAAAAGTTGTGCGGGCCGAGCGTCAGAAAATAAGGCGCGTCGGTGATGGCCGGAAATCTCATCCGCCCAAACAGTTCGACGGGCACCATTTGCTTGAAAGCCGACAGGTCCAGTTCCACCGGCTGCGCGAAGCGCGAGAGATTGGCCACCACGAGAATGGTCTCCTGTTCGTGGCGCAGAATGTAGCTCAGAATCTTATGGTTGTCCGGCTGGAGAAATTCACATTTGCCCTCCCCCAGCGCGCGCCAGCGTTTGCGCAGCGTGAGCAGCCGGCGCATCCACCAAAGCAGCGAGTGCGGATTGTCCAGTTGCGCCTCAACGTTGCAGGCCTCGTAGTGATAAGCCGGGTCGAGGATGATCGGCAAATAAAGACTCTGCGGATTCGCGCGGGAGAACCCGGCATTTTTGTCCGAACTCCATTGCATCGGCGTGCGCACACCGTTGCGATCACCAAGATAAATATTGTCGCCCAGGCCGATTTCGTCGCCGTAATAAAGCACCGGCGTGCCGGGCAGGGAGAAGAGCAACGCATTGAGCAGCTCGATGCTCTTGCGGTCATTGCTCAGCAGCGGCGCAAGCCGGCGGCGGATCCCTAGATAAAGCCGCGCCTGATCCACCTTCGCATAAATCCGATACATGTAGTCGCGCTCCTCGTCGGTGACGGTGGCCAGGGTCAGCTCGTCATGATTTCGCAGGAACAACGCCCACTGGCTGGTCTCCGGGATGGCGGGAGTCTGTTCCAGAATTTCCACAACGGGCAGGCGATCCTCCATGCGCAAGGCCATGAACATCCTCGGCATCAGCGGGAAATGAAACGCCATGTGACACTCGTCGCCGCGGCCCTGGCCGAAATAAGACACCGCGTCCTCCGGCCACAGGTTCGCCTCGGCCAGCAGCATCCGGTCGCCGTATTTTTCATCCACCTGCGTGCGCAACGATTTGAGGAATTGGTGGGTCTCCGGCAAACTTTCGCAGGAGGTCCCGTCGCGCTCATACAGATACGGCACCGCGTCCAGGCGCAGGCCGTCCACGCCGAGGTCGAGCCAGAAATCCACCACCTTGAAGAGCGCGGCGCGGACTTCGGGGTTTTCAAAATTCAAATCCGGCTGGTGCGAAAAAAAACGGTGCCAGAAATAGGATTCGGCCACCGGGTCGAGCGTCCAGTTGGAAACCTCCACGCCGTTGAAAATAATCGGCGCATCCTTGTATTTGTGCGGGTCATCGCTCCAGACGTAAAAATTCCGCCAGCGGCTGCCCGGCTTCGCACGGCGGGCGCGCTGAAACCACGGATGCTGGTCGGACGTGTGATTCAGCACGAGTTCCGTGATGACGCGCAGCCCCCGCTGGTGCGCCTCGCGCAGGAAAATCTTGAAATCGGCCAGCGTGCCATACATCGGATGCACGCCGCAGTAATCGGCGATGTCATAGCCATCGTCCTTGAGCGGCGAGGGATAAAACGGCAGCAGCCAGATTGTCGTGACCCCGAGGTCTTTGATGTAATCGAGCTTTTCCGTCAGCCCGCGAAAGTCGCCCGAACCATCGCCGTCCGCGTCGTAGAACGCGCGGACATGCACCTCGTAAATGACGCCGCTCTTGTACCAGAACGGCTCCGGGCCGAGACCTTCGCGGATGTATTTGGGTGTCGACATGAAATTATTTCACCAATCCGTTTCCGTTGGATTTCTCGCGCGAGCCTTCGCTTAATTCGCGGAGTATCCGCCGCACGGCGGTGTGATTGGCGAGATAGTAACGCGCGGCGGTGTTGGCCACGCCGACGCGCACGGAGAAGGCGGCAGGCGGCAGGACCCGGAACAAATCCTCATCCGTCCAGTCGTCGCCGATGCCCAGAATGAATTCCGGCATTTGCCCGGAAAGCCATTCCATCGCCGCCGTGCCTTTGTTCACACCGGAGTTGCGCACCTCGATGACCTTGTTGCCCTCGAATACCTGCACGTCAATATTTCGCGTGAAACCGGTCAGGTCATCGAGCAGTTCCTTGGCGCGGAGCGATGCCTGGTCCGGGTCGGCGCGGCGGTAATGCCACGCAAGGGAAAATTCCTTTTCCTCGAGCAGCGCGCCCGGCAGGCGGTCCACGAAAAGCTGGAGAATCGGACGGATGCGCTCCTTCCAGTCGTTGGTCATGGTTTTCAACATGCGCCAGTCGGAATTTTTATGCCGCAACCAGACACCATGTTCGGCAATGAGTGAAATCGGCAGCTTCCCAAACCATTCCTCCAGCGTGTGCCGGGGGCGCCCGCTGACAATGCAGATTTCGTTGACCGGATCTGCCGCCAGCGAGGCGAGCAACTCCAAAAGCTCCGCGTCCGGCTGTGCCAACCGCGGCGCGGCGGCGAACGGCACCAGCGTGCCATCATAATCCAGCAGAAACGCCCGCCGGGTCGCAGTGCGGTATTGTTGGACCAGCACGGTGAGCGCCTTGCCCGCCAGCACCCGCGCCCGCCGGGCCGCTTCAATTGTCTGGGTGGCCAGCAGTGACTGGACAAAATCATCCGCCCAGCGAACCACATTGTAACGCTGCAGCCGTTCCTGCAACAATTTGTTGCGCCGGACCTGCTCCTCGACGGGCATGGCCAATGCCTGTTCCAGCGCCTTCGCGAAATCCTCGCGGTGGAACGGGTTGATGATAAGCGCCTCGCCCATTTCTTTCGCCGCGCCGGCCATTTCGCTCAAGATCAAAACGCCCGTCTGGTCGGGACGCGACGCAATGAATTCCTTGGCCACCAGATTCATGCCGTCGCGCAACGGCGTGATGAGCGCCACGTCGCACACCCGGTAGAGCGGCACGATTTCATCGAACGTCAGGTTGCGGAACTGATAAACCAGCGGCGTCCAATGCACGTTGCCAAAATCGCCCACAATGCGGCCGACCGTCTGTTCCAGTTCCAGCTTCATCGCCTGGTAGCTGTCCACGCCGATCCGCGACGGCGCCACGGAAATGATGAACACCACCTTGCCGTGCCACTGCGGGTTGTTTTTTAAAAACAATTCGTAGCCGCGCAGCCGGTTGATGAGGCCCTTCGTGTAATCCAGCCGGTCCACGGAAAAAATCACCTTTTGCCCGACACACTTTTCGCGCAACTCGGCCACGCGCAAATCGGTTTCCTTGGAGGTGGCGGCCTGGGCGAACCGGTCGAACTCCACGCCCATGGGAAACGTGTCCACCTTCACCACGCGGTCGCGCAACGTGAGGCTGCCGAGCTGGTGCTCGTAGCCGGCCGTGCGCAGCACCGAGGTCAGAAAATACCGGACATAATCGTGCGTGTGAAAACCAATCAGGCTGGAACCGAGCAGCCCCTCGATGATTTCCTCGCGCCACGCGCGCGGCAGCATCCGGAAAACCTCCCAGGATGGAAACGGGATGTGCAGGAAAAAACCGGTGGGCATTTCTGGAAATTTTTCGCGCACCAGTTTCGGCAGCAACATCAGGTGATAATCGTGGATCCAGAGCATGTCATCCGGTTGCAGGGCTTTTACCACCGCCTCGCCAAAAACCCGGTTCACGTTCTGGTATTCCTGCCAGTATTCCTCCTCGTATTGCGTCAGCGTCGGAAAATAGTGGAATAGCGGCCAGAGGGTCTTGTTGCAAAAACCGAGATAAAACCGGTCCATGCTCTCCTCCGGCAAAAAAACCGGGCTGGACTTGAACTGCTGCCCGCCATACGCCCGCACGGTCGCTTCCTGTTCCGGCGGGACACTCGCGCCGGGCCAGCCCATCCATAAAAAATCCGGACGCTCCGCGCCCGGCTGCGCCTTGCCATCCAGATAGCTCCACAAACCGGTGGTCAAACCGCCGGCGCTGGGCTTGAACTGCGGTGTCCCCTCACTGAATGAAACAGTGAACGGCAACCGGTTTGAAACAACCACCAACCTCATAAATAGAATTTCCGCTGATGCCGTATGTTAATCAAGCTAACTGTGCAATGAATTTCATGACTTCTTCTCGTGACTACGATAAGCCCCGCCCGTTCGTCTCGTCGTGGTCAAAGCGCCGGGAGACGCTCCGGTCGGGATCTGCACTGGTGCCGTAGATCGTCCAAGGCAGACGTGCATTCGAGGTTGCAAAAAAGGGCGCGTCCCTCACGGAACGTGCCCTCATGTCTTTGACCGCCGTGTTTGTTATGGCGCCATCGGCTGAACCGAGGTCGTTTCCGTTTCCTGCGGAGGCGTGGCACCGATACGGTTGACGATGTTGACACCATTCACATCATCATAGCTGAACGCCATTTTATCACCGAGCCTCAGGTCGCTCAATTTGCCATCGGGCTTGCCGTTGATCACCACGACGCAATTGTCGGCGAGGTGAAACTTTTTCGAACCGAATATGGCCTTCGCTTTCACCGTCTGCTCGGTCAGGTCCACCGCCGTCAACGAGCCGGTGAACAGCTCGCTGGTTTGGGCGATTTGCCGTGCGATCGGCTGGTTGTCCGGAGTTTCGTAGGTGACCTTCACGTGGTTGCCCACGGCAATGTCCGACAGGGTGCCGGACTTGCCGCCGCGCAACACGACCGTGCAATCGTCCGGCAACTGGATCGTCTTGTCCAGCGAACCGACCCGCAGGGTCAGGGTGTGTGCCGCCGGGTCAAAGGACTTCACGATGCCCTCATGCGTCATCAGCACCTGCTTCACATTGTCCGCCACCAGCACACCGTGGGCGTCCTGGTAACTGACAGTCACTTTTTCACCCGGACGCAAATCGCCGATTGCGCCAGTCGGCTTGTTCCACAACACATACGCGCAATTGTCGCCGAGGTTGAACTTTTTGCTCAGCATGAATCCCTTCACATCGAGCGTGGTTTCCTTCGGGTCAACGGAAATGACCGTGCCCGTGTAACTTTTTTCGGGTCTGGCAGCCGTTGCCGTCTGGTCTGCCGACGCGCGGAACGCCGCCGTCGCCGTCAAAACCGCCGCACAAACTGCCATCCAGTGTTTTGTTCTGGTTGTTTTCATATTGTTCCTTTCGTTTGTAGTTTGATGTGTTTGTCAGACCAACGCCGGAAACCGATGCCGCCGGGAGCTTCGCCGCGAACGCCGGCAACCGGTCACGGGTTGGTGGAAGTTGGATTGTTGGTGTTGCCCGAATGGGTCACTGCCGGAGCGCTGGCCTTGCTTGAGTTGGTCGTACCCGGTGTCGGTTGATCACCGGGCGAATTCGTCGAGGATGACGCCGGTTCCGCCGGCTGGCCTCCGCAGCCGGCCAGCGCCATCGCCGCCAGGGCGATCACGGTCAGGCATGGAATTTTGTTTTTCATGGCTTGTTGATGGTGGCCGTCAATCTGCGCGCCCCCATCGGGCGCAGTGCCAGACCAACCGGCGGGTTCGGAATCAAAATTTTCATGGAACTTTCAATTCGGAAATGAATCGTGAAATCGGGGGCAAACCGGACGCTGATGTTGGTCGTGGGGGTGGGAACGCCCGGTTTGCCGTATGAATGCGCGCAACCCGTTTTGAGTGGTTTTGTCCTCGCAGCATTCATTTGCTCTTTGTGTTTGCAGCATGATACGACGGGTGTTGGTTGCTGTTCTTTCAACCGACGGATCAGCCGGCCGCTGCCCTCCTTGGCGGGACATGGTGGAATTCCGCCGGCCGTCCCACTGCGCGGGCCAGACGGATTTCATTCGGTTCGTCCAAAAGTTCGCGGATGGTGAGGAACAGTTTCGGCAAATCAACCGGCTTTTCCAGCAAGGCCCCGATGCCTGCCGCCAGCGCGGTAAAGCGCTGGTTGGGGCGGGCCGTGATCATGACAATCGGCAGCATCGGGTTTTCCGACGCGAGCTTCTCGACAGTCTCCCAGCCATCCATGCCGCGCATGTTCAAATCCAGCAGCACCAGGTCAATTTTCTCCGCGCGGACAGCCTCAAGGGATTCTCCGCCGTTGACCGCCAAAAATACGGTGTAACCCTCCCCGGTCAGCAGCAGGCCAAGCAATTGTCTGGTGGCCGGATCATCATCCACCAGCAGGATCTTCTTTTTCGCGCGGGGCAAGGTCTTTGGTTGGGCATCGGGCAGGGGCGATTCAAGCACGGCATTCATAATGCACCCTCTTTCATCAAGTTTGTTAAACCATTTGTTCCACGGAGCATCCGCCTTTCTGTTTTTTTGATGCTCCCGTATCTGTCAACGCAACTTTAGCGCAAAACATGCCAATCGCTGAATCCGCTCCAATCAGTGATTTTTCGCATGCGGGTTTCGGATCAAGGCGCGCACCCGCTCCTCCGGATGATATTTTCCGTTCCAACGCTGCTCGTTTTCAGGCCAGCACCGGGCCGGAAATTTCCTTTCGTCAGAATGACCAGTTGCGAATCGGAATAATGTGGCACCCCCCAACTGAATCCCGCCCTATCGCCCGAGCTGCCGTTGACAGCGCCAGGGGTCGGGCTGTACTGTGGAATCCCCTTGTCCGTCTTGCGACGACGCCAAACAAGCTTGCCCTTTGCACGAAACAGTGCGAAATACATCCCCGATGAAACGCAGCGAATCAAATTTGCATACGGAGTTTTCCGTCAGGACGGGTTCGACTCTGCCGGTCTTTTCCGGTCTTTTTTCATGAAGCCGGCATGGAAACTGTCAGTAGCAACGTTTCAAGATCAACGTAATACGCTGAAGATAAATTAGCTGCGCCCGTAGCTCAGATGGATAGAGCATCTGCCTTCTAAGCAGAGGGTCCCGCGTTCGACTCGCGGCGGGCGCGCCACTTTCCATTTACGATTCGCAATTTTCGATTTACGATTCCTCCCGCAATGCTGAAACTGGAAAATCTTGCGGAACTTTTGGAAAAAAACCGCGCCGCCGCAGCCGCGCGCGTGAAGGAATTTTCCATCGGCGGGAAACAATTTAAATTCAATTCGCAGCCCGCCGTCATGGGTGTCGTCAATCTCTCGCCCGATTCGTGGTATCGCGAGAGCGTCTGCCTGTCGGCGGAAGCAGCGGTCCGGCGCGGCAGGGTTTTGACCGCACAAGGCGCGGACATTGTGGACGTCGGCGCCGAATCCACCCTCGCCCACGCCGCGCGCGCAAATGCCGCCGCTCAAAATTCCAGGCTGCTGCCGGTCATCAAAAAGTTGCGCGCGGAAAAAATCATCATTTCGGTCGAAACCTATTCGCCAACCATCACACGCGCGGCACTCGAAGCCGGAGCGAACATTTTAAATCTCACCGGAACGGAGGCTTCAAGGGACATTTTCAAAATGGTTGCCGCCCACGACGCCGCGGTGATCATCTGTTACGTCCAGGGCGGGAACGTCCGCAAAGTCGGCGATTTTGATCTCCGTGGCGACCCGGTTGAAATGATGCGCGGGTATTTTTCGCGGCAGATCGAAATCGCCCAGCGCAACGGCGTGGAGAGAATATTCCTGGATCCCGGACTTGGCTTTTATTACCGCAACTTACAGGACAGCGCCGTCCGCGTGCGGCACCAGATGAAGATTTTCCTGAATACGTTCCGGTTGCGGACGCTCGGTTTTCCGATTTGCCACGCCCTGCCCCACGCGTTTGAATTTTTTGGCGACGAAGTCCGCTGTGCCGAGCCGTTCTTTGCCGTGCTGGCCGCGCTGGGCAAGACCAACCTGTTCCGCACCCACGAAGTCCCGCGCATCAGAGCCGTGCTGGATACGCTGAAGGTTTTTTAACCCGTGGATTGTAGCGGCGGTCTGCGACCGTCGCTGTTCTGAGATGCGACGCTCACAGAGCGCCGCTACAAAGGAAAACGCCTTCCTCTTCAGATTTCGCGATCCACTGCCCGCAAACTTCCAACCCGAGGCGGGCCAGAATCTGGCGTACACTCTCCGGCGTGTAACGATACGAAAAGAAAAGCCGGATGCTTTCGCCGGCGTGAAAATCAAACCGTTCGCCATCCACTTCAACCCGCCGCGCCCGCGCGAAACGAAAACCGGCCACGATGCGTTTCAGTCCGCCTCTTTCCATCGCAAGACGCGACATGAGGAGTCTCTGTTTTGTCTTTGTCGAATATGAGGGTGAAGTTAGAGCCTCCTCACGTCGGCTCCTACAAGTTTCAATGTTGAAATGCAACTGGCCGTCATTGCGCCCGATGCCAAGGTCGAGCAGAAACATCATCAGCCATTCGCGCGTGAGCGGATTGTCGTATTGCGGCAAGACTTTTTTCACTCCGGCGGCGTAATCCTTGCCCGGCGCCAGGTTCGCGCTGAACAGCAGCAAATCCTTCGGCCGAACCAGCGATGCCAGCTTCGGCAAAATCTGCTCCGGCTCGAAATTCGGAATCATCCCGAAGAAAGTAAAAAGGTGCGCATCGTTTTGGGAGGGACGGCGTGTCGCCGTCCCAAAACTATTTGGGCCGCCGACACGGCAACCCTCCCAAATTGAAGGCAAATCATCCGCCGTCGCCAGATCGCAGACGAAAGGATGGATGTTTTTCTCCGGCAAAACAGCGAGCGCAGTCTGGCGGGCGGTCAAAACCATCGCCAAGCTGACATCGCACGGCGTGTAGAAAACCTTCCGGCCGCGGGCTTTCAACAGCTTCAGCAGGCGCGTGTCCTTTTGTCCGCCGCCGCAGCCAAGGCCGATGACACGAACGCTCTGCGCTTTGAGGTGGGCGGCGGCCGCCTCGAAACTTTTTTCATACGCCGCCCGACAATCCGTATCGTTACGCGTCGGCGAACACGCCTGATGCAACAGCAGCCATTTTTGTGTTTGCTTGACGCTATCGTAATGGAATTTGTGGTTCACCCGCCGCGTGCGCAGTGATTCCAGCAAATCGCGGCGGACCGCATCGGGAAACTGGCTGGCGTGAATCGTGACGCTGGCAACAGATGACATGTGTTGGTTTTCGCCGATTCCACGCGGCAAGACAAGCTTTTGCCGGAGGCGTTGGAGTTCACGCTTCAGCTTGTTTGGGCAACGTGACTGGCAGCAAGCTGAAGCTTGAGCTCCAACCTATCGCTGCGGGAAAATCTGGTAGAGCAACAGATAAACCACCACGCCGGTGACGGAAACATACATCCACAGCGGCCAGGTCCAGCGGGCGATCTTTTTGTGAAGCTCGAAACGCTGCAGTCGCGCGCGGTTCAGCGTCACCAATATCATCGGCACGATGACCATGGCGAGAACGGTGTGCGTTCCGAGAATCGCCAGATAAATCGGCTGGAACCATTTGGGCTCCAGAAATCGCGTTGGCCCGATGTGCAAAACCCAATAGCGGTAGCTGTGGTAAATGACGTAACAGGTCAGAAAAAGAATCGAGGTCACAAACGCCGCCACCATGCAGTTGCGGTGTGCGATTTTGTTCTTTCGGCGGATGAAAATATAACCGGCGGTCAGGAAAACAGCGCTCAGGCCGTTGAGCGAGGCGTTGACGGCGGGCAGATTGTGGATGGTCATCGCTCGCGTTCGAGTTGGCGCACGGTGGCGATAATGTGCGGCTGGACATTGGTCCATTCGATGCCCTCGCCTCCGGTTTCAAAGATGCCGCGCAAGCGCGCGTGTTTGTCCACGGCCACAAAAATCGTGGTGTGGATGAACAAATCGGCGGCATTTGTCCGGTCTTCGGGTTTCACTGGAACCGCGCTTAATTTCAAACTGCCGCCCGCCAGTCCGGCGATTTCCGGCTTGGCGCCGGTCAAAAACGTCCAGCGGTTGAAGTTTGCGCCGAAGCGTTCACCGTATTTTTTCATCACCGCCGGCGTATCGTAATCCGGATCGGTGGTGAGCGTCACCAGCTTCGCCCGGCTTGCCGGCGACAGCGTGTCCTGCAGCGATTTCATTTGCGCGGTCATGATCGGGCACGGCCCGGCGCAGCGGGTGAAGATGATGTCGGCGACCCAGACGTGATTGGTCAAATCAGCAAGCGAGACGGCGTGGCTGTCCTGATTGGTGAGCGCGAAGTCGGCAATGTGACCGATCACGGGCAAAGGGCGGCGGCGCGTGTTGTTCAGTTCCGTCAGGGAAAGCACATACGCGACGCAAACGAGGGCGAGACACAGCACGATGCCGATCCACAGGGTTCGCGGAAGCCGTTGAAAATTATCGTCCATGCCCGGCGCAATTTGGCCACGCGCATGACGGCGCGTCAAATTTATTCAAAGCTCGTGGCCGCGCCGCTCTTGGATTTGATCCATTTGGCGAAATCCGCCTGGCTTTCGACGGTCAGGAAACCGCCGGTCATCGCCGAATGGCCGTTGCCGCAAAGCTGCGCGCAGTTGACCTGATAACGGCCGATTTTCACGGGCGTGAACCAGCATGGAATCCGCAGACCGGGAATGGCGTCCTGACACGTGCGCATGGCCACAATCTTGAAGGAATGGATGACGTCCTTGGAACTGACATAGACGATGACGGGCTTGCCGACCGGGACATGAATTTCGTTGAGCGTCTGGATGTCGTCCTTGCCATTCGGGTCGGACGGGTCAACGCCAAAAACGTTTGCGTCGCTGATGAATTTCATGTCCTGCTTTCCGAAAACGCCGTCAGGACCGGCGTAGCGGATGTTCCAGTTGAATTGCTGGCCCATGACGTAAATGACCGTGGCGTCCTTCGCGTCCGGGAAATGGTCCACGGCCCTGGCCCAGACCGGGATGGCCACGCCAATCAAGAGGACGGCCTCGGCCACAACCACGCCCAGTTCAACGTAGTTGGACGCATGATTCTTGACGCCGTGGTAATTGGCCTTGGGATTGCGCGAGGCGCGGAAACGCCAGACCGCGTAACCGAAATAAATCAGCCAGCCGATGAACAGCGCGATCATCAGCCAGTGGACGTAAACGATCAGGGCGTCAACCGACTCGCCGTTCCGGGAGGCCAGTTCGGGCATGCCGAGGACATGATTGGCAAACCACTCGGTCATACGCCGGGGGGATTTTTCGGGGCCGGATCGTTGTTCTCCTGCGCCTTCTCGCCGCGAACGACGTGGACAAAGAACAGCGCGATGCACGTCAGCACGGTCAGGATGACGCCGAGCAGGGTGAAGATGCCCCAGTTCATGCCGCTGGCCAGCGGCGAATCGGATTTGCCGTAGCACGCCGCGCAGGCAAACAGCGGCGACGGTGCGAGCGTGGCCAGCGCGACGGCGGCCACCAGGGTTTTGCGAAACAATTTCATAGGTAGCTCACGTTTTTCAGCTTCTTCAAAAAATAAATCCCGTAAACAATGACCAGAATCCCCGCAGCAATGCCGAGCATCCCGAATAACGGCCGGCCCGCGGCAAATCCCCACGCCGCGCAGCCAAACGACAGCGTCGTCAGCAACGTCACAAAAATGAGGTGGAAGGCTTTCAGCGACATGTCAATGCGTCGTGCCCGTCGGAAAATCATGCATGGCGTAAAGCGTCAGCCACATCATGGCGGCGGCGAAAAACACGGTGAATCCAAGCACGGCATAAATCATTTTCTTTTCCGAAATCAAGTGCATGAGAAAGCCGGCGACGACAAAGGCATTGCAAACGGCGACCGCCAGGATGAGCCCCACCTTGACGGGCCAGCTGAAGTGTTCCTGCGGCAGATACGACGCCCAAATCATCAACGACACGGAACATAGGACCGCGATGAAAACGCAAACACAGGTGCGGATGTAACTTTTCAATTCAACCGGATGTTCCGGCAGCACCGATTCGCCTGCGTATGGCGCGTTGTGCGGTTCGGCCGTTTTCAATTCGCTCATAATTTTTCAGGTCAAATATAAGACCGGATACAAAAATATCCAGACCAGGTCCACAAAATGCCAGAACAGGCCGGAAACCTCGACGCGGTTGGTGAACTGTTCCGGGTTGGTCTTCCACAGCCGCCGGCCCGGTCCCCACAGGTAGCCGATGACGATGCTGCCGCCGATGATGTGCAACGCGTGCAGGCCGGTGAGCGTGAAGTAAAGCGCCAGATACGTGTTGTGCCACGGGCCGTAATTCTCCATGGACTTGATGTCGGCGGCGGCGACGGTGACTTCCTTTTGCTCGATGTTTTTCTGCGCGCGCAAATCGTAAAGTTCGGTTTCGTCGGCCACGATGCGGCCATGCAAAGTGATGGTGCCAGTTTTTTTGGCAAGGTCGAAGTCGGAGGATTTTTCAACGAGGTGGCCGTCGGCGAATGTTCCGTCGTTCAATTTGATTTCATAGTGAATCCATTTGTCGTGGTATTCGTACGATTTGATGCCCAGGAACGACAGCGCCAGCAACAGCGTGCAGGCGTGGAAAAACTTGAATTTGCCAAACTCGCGGACTTTGCACGCGGCCCACGCGAGCAGCGTCGTGATGGCCGAGAGCGCGAGGATGATGGTGTTGGCGGTGCCGAGGCGGACATCGAGCCAGCCATGCGGCCAGTATCCCTCCGGCGTGCCGACGCGGAGCAGCACGTAGCCGGAAAACAGCCCACCGAAGAGCATTACCTCGGACGCGAGAAACAGCCAGATGCCCATCTTGGCGTTGTAAACGCCCGTGTCGGGCCGCGCTTGAATGGCGTAGGGTATTTCCATGAATGAAGTTTAATGCAGGGCCGGCACGGGTGATTTTTTCGGCACAGCCACGGGAATGTCCGGTTCGTTTTGCGGCGTGAAATCGGTGTCGTGGCCGGGCACGCTGTATTCGTAAGGACCGCGATAAATGCGCGGCGGCTCCGCAAAATTGCCGTGCGGCGGCGGCGTGGGCGTCTGCCATTCGAGGGTCGTGGACTGCCAGGGATTGTCGCCAACCTTTTCGCCGTGCCGGATGCTCCAGAACAAATTGAAGATGAACGGTATTTGCGCGATGCCCAGCGCCACTGCCGCCCAAAGAATCCACGTGTGCAGTCCCATGATGGAGCCCGGCAGCGTGTCAATCACGCCCGGCACGCGCGCGGCGGAGTAGTTCGCGCCGCCGTCGGCCATGCGCCGCAGCATTCCCTTCATCCCCTGCGCGAACATCGGCATGAAAACGAGGTTCATGAAAATGAACGAGCCCCAGAAATGCACGCGGCCCCAGAACTCGTTCATCTTCCGCCCGGTCATTTTCGGAAACCAATAATAAATTCCGGCGAACAACGCAAAAATCGTCCCCGGCGCGACCACGTAGTGGAAGTGCGCGATGACGTAATAGGTGTCATGCAGGTAAACGTCGCTGGCGTTGAACCCGAGCGGCAGGCCGGTCAGCCCGCCAATGCCGAACATCGGCAGGAACGCCAGCGCAAAGAACATCGGCGTGTTGAACCGGATCGAGCCGCCCCACAACGAAATGAACAGGCACGTCAGAATGATGACCGACGGAATCGAAATGATCATCGTCGTCGTCTGGAAGAACGCGGAAATTTTCGTGCCCATGCCGGTCAGATACATGTGGTGCGCCCAGACGATGAAGGACAGGAAACCGATGGCCAAAACCGAATAGACGAGTGATTTGTAACCCCAGACCGGCTTGCGCGTGTTGTTGGCGATGATTTCGCAAACCGTGCCCATTGCCGGCAGGATCAGGACATAAACTTCCGGATGACCGAGGAACCAGAACAGATGCTGCCACAACAACGGGCTGCCCCCGCCGCTGATATTTGCCAGTTTGCCGCCGATCGCCAGCCCCGTCGGCAGGAAGAAACTGGTATGCGCGAGATTGTCCATCAACTGCATGATGGCCGCGGATTCGAGCGGCGGGAACGCCAGCAACAGCAGGAACGCCGTCACGAATTGCGCCCAGACGAAAAACGGCATCCGCATCCAGGTCATGCCCGGCGCCCGCAACTGGATGATCGTGGCGATGAAATTCACCGCGCCAAGCAGCGATGACGAGATGAGCAGCACCATGCCGATGATCCAGAACGCCTGTCCGTGCGTCGGAATGGTCGTGGCCAGCGGCGAATACGAGGTCCAGCCCGCCTGCGCCGCGCCGCCCGGGATGAAGAAGCTCACCAGCATGACGATGCCGCCCAGAAAATACGCCTGATAGCTCGCCATGTTGACGCGCGGGAACGCCATGTCCGGCGCGCCGATCATCAGCGGCACGACGTAATTGCCGAACGCCGCAAACGCCAGTGGCACAATCGCCAGAAAGACCATGATCGTCCCGTGCATCGCGCCGAAGGAATTGTAAAGGTCCGGTGAAATCGCGCCGTTGCCCGCCATGGTTGGCCCCAGAACTTTTTCGAGCAGCGGGCCAATGAACGGCACCGGCTGCCCGGGATGCGCAATCTGCCAGCGCATCAGCAGCATCAGGAAAAACCCGAACAACATGAAACACAGCGCCGTGAAACCGTATTGAATGCCGATGATCTTGTGGTCGGTCGAAAAAACATAGCCGCGCCAGAAGCCGGGGTCGTGATGGGCGTGGTCATCGTGACCATGATCCCCACCAGGCTCGCGGTTGGGCGGAAAGGTGTGAATGACTTCGCTCATGCTACTTCACCTTGTCCCAAACCATCAACGCCAGCAGCAATGGCAGATAAAGGATGGAGGCCAAAAACAGCCGTCGTGCGCGCGCCAGCGTGAGTTGCCGCAAAAACTGGATCGCGCACCACAAATAACCCGTACCCAATGCCAGCGCGCCAACGAGATACACCGGCCCGGCCAGTTTGAAAACAAACGGCGACAGGCTGATCGCCAGCAACGCCAGGGTATGGCCCACGGCCTGTTCTCCGGTGCGACGGCCGGCCGGGTCGACCACCGGGAGCATTTTGAAACCGGCGCGCGCGTATTCGTCCCGGTAAATCCACGCGATGGCCATGAAATGGGGAATCTGCCAGAACGCCACAATCGCGAACAACGCCAGGCCTTCGATGCTCAGTTCGCCCCGCGCTGCCGTCCAACCCATCAACGCCGGCAACGCGCCGGGCACCGCGCCAACATTCGTGTTCAGCCACGTCACGCGCTTCAGCGGAGTGTAGATGAACAGATAGCTGACCAGCGTGACCGCGCCGATGACGCTCGTGAGCGGGTTCACGGCCAGCGCGAGGTAAACCAGCCCTGCCGTCGCGCACGCGCCGCCGAAAAGCATCACCGTCGCTGGTTGCAAACGGCCGGACGGCAGCGGACGGTCCTGGGTGCGGCGCATCTTGGCGTCGTATTCGCGCTCCAGCAGCTGGTTCAACGCCGCCGCGCCGGACGCAACGAGCGCCGTGGCGGCCAGCAGGTGGAACATCAGGGCGAAATCCATGGCACCGCGCCAGCCGAGGTAAAACCCGGCGAGCGTCGTCAGCAGGACCAGCGTGGTCAGCCGCGCCTTGACCAACTCGGCAAAGACCGCGGTCCGACCTTTTTCCGCGACCGGGGCCGCGCCTAAAATTCCAGCCGGGATTTCTTTCATTTCATTTGTTTGCCGCCAGGGCCGTATGCGCGCCAAGTGCAGCGACGTCCGGTGAGCGCCGGTCTTCCGTCCGGCGGTCCTGGAACGCCGCCACCGATTCCCGAAAGGCAATCGCACACCACAATGCGCCGGTTGCCAGCGAAAGCGCACCGACCAGCACGTGTGCCGTGGCGACGTCGGCGGCCTTGTTCGACCAGACGGTCCACGCGCCGAGCGCAATTTGCCCGGCAATCAGCACCAGCCAGAAGAGTGAAATGCGCCGGTAAACCGGAGCGCCGAGCACCGTCTCGGCGTTTTTCAGGCCGTCACCAATCCGTGCCGGGGCGGTGCCCGGCGCTCCAACCACCCATGCCCGCCATGCACAAACGGCGACCAAAACCAAAATCACCGCGGCAACGATGCGATGCACCATTTGTAGAACGATTTGAAAGGCCGTGATCGGGTTTTCGGAAATGACCTCGATGCGGTCTGCATTATAGCGCGCCACGGCGGCGGCGCTCGTGTCCGGCCAGAGGGCTTTGTAGGCGGCCGGAAAATCCGGTATCGCGAGGCCGGCATGCTGGTGCCGCATCGTCGCGCCGAGAATCAGTTGAACAAAAATTAAAATGGTCGTGAACAGGACGAGTCCGCGCAGAGTTTTGTAGCGGCGGTCTGTGACCGTCGCACCTGTCACCGAATTTGCGCGACGGTCGCAGACCGCCGCTACAGAAATATTCCACCAACGGCTGGTGAACAGCGCCAGCGCACAAATCAAAACGAAGAACAATTGCGCAAGCGCGCCGTGAACGATGCCGAGTTGGTCCATGTGCAGCGTCACGCGCAGGCCGCCGAGCACGCCCTGCAGCGCGACCAGCACAAACGCCAGCACACCAAGCCAGCGCATCCATTTGCGCGAATCTCTGAACCAAAGCCAGACCGCAAGCATCGTCGTCATCAGGCCGACTGCCGAAGCCAGCAACCGGTGCGTGTGCTCAAAGAAGGCGCCGCCTTTCCAAAATTTTATGGGCAGCGCAAACATGTTGTAACCGTAGCTCGTCGGCCAGTCGGGCACGGACATGCCGGCTTCGTGGCTGGTGACCAGACCGCCCAGGCCGAGCAGCAAAAACGTGGCGGCCGCGGTCACCACGACAAACCGGTACAGCCACGGATTGTAATTTTGCGCATTGGCGTTCATATCGAAATCAGCGTCGAGCCTGCGGCCCATCGTCCGCCCACCGCACCAAGGCGGCAATTATTTGACTTCAAAGGTGAAATTCACGGTCGCGTCGCTGTCCTTCACTTCCACATCCTGAGTCTGTGAACCGAGTTTGCGGTGATCGGCCGCCACGGTGTATTTGCCGGGGGGGACATTTTTGATGACGAACTTGCCGGCCGTATCGCTGATGCAATAGTAAGGGCTGTCAATGACACTCACCCACGCGAACATCCACGGATGCACGTCGCATTTGAATTTTAAAAACATCTCCGGCTGCGGAAATGTATAGGTCAGATCCGCGCCGCCGGCCATCTGCGCGTCGTTGTGCTCTTCATTGCCGGCCACGGCGGGCGTGCAATGGACGTTGTGAATGCACTGGTCGGAATTTTTGACGACCAGTTTCTGGCCGGTCTGGATCGCCAGGATTTGGGGCTCATACAAACAGCCTTTCTGGTCGAGCACGGCGGGCGGCGCGCTGGCACCGGTGGATTTGCCGGTTACGCCCTTCAGCGAAACCACCACATCGGCCAGTTCACCCTTCGGTCCGACGACGTAGAAATGTGTCGTGGGCGTGGTTTTGTGCATCGCTGCACAATCCGGATTGTCCATGAGCGGCGTGATGGGGATTTCCGCCGGTGGCGCGCCTTTGAGGGTGATGGTGCCGATGATGTCCGCCGCTTGCGCGGTCGTCGCGCTGGCCAGCATCGCGATCAACAGTATGGCCGGAGAGAATTTCATTTTTTTCATTTTTCAAGAATTCAACAAAGCGGATGCAGTTTATCATCCACCCTAATCTGCGGCAAGCCTGTTGTGAAAAATTTCACAAGCGCTCATCGTCTCCCTTGTTTCTTTGACGGCGGCTAATCGCCGGCGTTCAAATCAGC
>Ga0265340_10000384_pt1 | contig 23529 bp, 19 predicted proteins | sample 4CB225metaG_FD_202082 | JGI IMG/M metagenome (GOLD analysis project Ga0265340, IMG submission 202082) | Rhizosphere microbial communities from Carex aquatilis grown in University of Washington, Seatle, WA, United States - 4-CB2-25 metaG | ecosystem: Host-associated > Plants > Roots >...
CGGGCTGCTGCTGCTGACCACCACGCAGCTCCGCCGTTACGCGGTGCTCAGTTCCGGGCAGAGCATCTTCAGTTGGGTCGTGGTCGTCGCTCTGGTGGCCGGGATCGCCCTGCCGACCTACAAGGTCAGCAGCTACGCGCTGATCACCCGCAGCGTGCTCACGAACAAGTCCGTGTTCGGCGGAGACGACAGCAGCAAGTCCGGCCCGAACGCGAAGCAGGCCGATCCGTGGGCGTCCAAGCCCCGCGAGAACATTCTGATCATCGGCAGCGACGCCGGCGCCGACCGGACCGGGATCCGGCCCGACACCATGATCCTGGCCAGCATCAACACCAAGACCGGCAACACCGTGATGTTCAGCCTGCCGCGCAGCCTTCAGCACGCGCGCTTCGCCCCCGGCACCCCCGGCGCTCGGGCCTGGCCCGCGCCGAACGGCTTCTACTGCCCGAACATACCGCCGGGAAATACCTGCCTGCTGAACGCCATCTGGACCTGGGCGTCCGCTGGAACCGGGCTGCAGTACTACAAGCAGTACAAGAACCCCGGCCTGCAAGCCACCCGGGACGCGGTCGAAGGCGTGACCGGAATCAAGCCCGACACCTACGTGATGCTCAACCTGGCCGGTTTCAAGGACTTTGTGGACGCCGCGGGCGGCGTCACCGTGGACGTGCACGAGCGGTTGCCGATCGGCGGAAACGCCGAACCCGGGTCGCCGCTCTACCACAAGGCCCCCGGTGGCTACATCGAGATCGGCAACAACCAGCACCTCGACGGCTTCCACGCTCTCTGGTTCGCCCGCTCCCGCTGGGCCAGTACCGACTACGACCGGATGCAACGCCAGCGCTGCGTGATCGGCGATGTCATCGCCCAGGCCAACCCGGCCAAGCTCGCCCTGAACTTCCCGCTGATCGCCAAAACCCTGAAGAAGAACCTCCAAACCGGCATCAACACCGCCGACCTGCAGGCCTGGGTGACCCTGGCTCAGCGGATCAAGTCGGCCAAGGTGACCAGCCTGCCGTTCACTGATTCCGTGATCAATACCGTCAATCCGGACTTCACCGTGATGCACACCCTGGTCGCCAAGGCCATCAAGGCCTCCGACAAGAAGAAGGTCGCCGCCACCAGTTCCCCCAGCGTGAGCGCAAGCACGACAACCAAGAAGACAACCAAGAAGAAGACCGACCTCACCAAGGCCCAGGACGTCAAGGCCGTGTGCTGAGATCCGTGGCCGGCGGACCGCTGCCGGCCACGCCCCCCTGTCCTCACCTACCGGTCCGGACACATTTGGTCCAGATCAGTTCATGAGCACAGGAGCAGTAGCAGGTGGCACTCGAAGAGGCGGATCAGGACCGCCGTGGTAGTCACGCAACACCTTACGGGCAGGACCAGGACTTCTCCTGGGTCGTGGGCTGGACCATCCTCGGGACGGTGCTGCCCGGCTCCGGGCTGATGGCGGCGGGCCGGCGGCGGCTGGGGGGTTTCCTGCTGGCCGTCCTGGCTCTCGGCCTGCTCGGCCTGGGCGCGCTGCTGCTCCTGGGAAACCCCATGCAACAGGGCATTGCGATCGGATCCAGCCCGCAGAAACTGCTTCTGCTGGCCCTGATGGCTGGAGTGGCCGGGTTGGTCTGGGCCGGCCTGATGCTGCTAACCACCGCCCAGCTCCGCCGCCACGCGGTGCTCAGTTTCAACCAGAACATCTTTAGCTGGGTCGTCGTCGTCGCCCTGGTGGCCGGGATCGCCCTGCCGACCTACAAGGTCAGCAGTTACGCGCTGCTGACCCGGAGCGTGCTCACGAACGGTTCCGTGCTCAGTGGCGACGACAGCGGCAAGTCCGGCCCGAACGCGAAGCAGGCCGATCCGTGGGCGTCCCAGCCCCGCGAGAATGTGCTGGTCATCGGCAGCGACGCCGGCTCCGACCGGACCGGCGTCCGGCCCGACAGCCTGATCTTGACCAGCATCAACACCAAGACCGGCAACACCGTGATGTTCGGCCTGCCGCGCAACCTTCAGCGGGTGCCGTTCGCCGCCGGCACGCCGGGGGCCCGGGCCTGGCCGAACGGCTACTACTGCCCGACGGCTCCGAAGGGCCAGGAGTGCATGCTCAACGCCATCTGGCAGTGGGCTTCGACCGAACCCGGCCTGCAGTACTACAAGCAGTACAAGAAACCCGGCCTGCAAGCCACCCGGGACGCGGTCCAGGGCCTCACCGGCCTCAAACCCGACACCTACGTGATGCTCAACCTGGCCGGCTTCAAGGACTTTGTGGACGCGGCGGGCGGGGTCACCGTGAACGTGAAGGAGAAGTTGCCGATGGGTGGTAACTCCGAGGACACCGCGGCCACGTTCGGCTGGATCAAGGCCGGCAACCACCAGCACCTGGATGGCTTCCACGCCCTCTGGTTCGCCCGTTCCCGCTGGTCGACCACCGACTTCGACCGGATGGCCCGCCAGCGCTGCGTGATCGGGGCGGTCATCAGTCAGGCCAATCCGGCCAAACTGGCCCTGGGCTTCCCCCTGATTGCCAAAACCCTCAAGAAGAACCTCCAAACCGGCATCAACGTGAAAGCCTTGCAGGCTTGGGTAACCCTGGCCGAGCGGATCAAGTCGGCCAAGGTGACCAGCCTGCCGTTCACCGGCACGGAGGGGGCGACGAAAGGCATTATCAACACCACCAATCCCGATTTCCCCCAGATCCGCGCCCTGGTGGCCAAAGCGATCAAGGCCTCCGACAAGAAGAAGGCCGCCGCCTCGAGCTCCCCCAGCCCGAGTGTCAGCGCGAGCACGGCCACCAAGAAGACCGTCAAGACCGATCTGACCAAGGCCCAGGACATCAAGGCCGTCTGCTGAGCCCGGTCGACCCGTAGCCTGTGCTTCCGACCGCGGGGGTCGGGCTCGCAATCGGGCCGTCCGAGCAAAACGGGAGTAACGGTGCTGCAGGGGGAAAATCGGTTCTACGGCCGCGCCTCGGCCGGTGGCCGAAGCCAAAGTTGCTCGTGGGTATTCATCTGGACCATCTTCGGCGCTCTGGTTCCCGGCAGCGGGCTGATCGTGGCCGGCCGGCGGCGGATCGGGGCCGCGGTGCTGACCCTGCTGGTCCTGGCCGGGTCGGTGCTGGTGGCGATGGCGGTGCTGGGCGATCCGGTGGAGCGGGTGATCGCGCTGGCCCTCGATCCCACGAAACTACTCATTCTGGTCGGGTGCGTGGGCCTGATCGCGCTGGCCTGGGCGGCCGTGATCGTGCTGACCAACACTCAGTTGCGCCGCCACAGCGTGCTCAGTCCGGGCCAGCAAGCGGTCAATTCGATCGTCGTGCTCGCGCTGCTGGCCGGCGTCGGAATGCCGGCCTACGAGATCGGCCATTATGCCCTGATCCAGCGCGATCTGGTCGCCGCCGTATTCTCCAGTCAGGGAGGCAATCCCGGGACCACGAAGGCCCGGCCCGACCCTCAGAGGTCCGATCCCTGGGCCGATCAGCTTCGGATCAACGTGCTGCTGATCGGCAGCGACGCCGGTGCTGATCGGACCGGAATCCGACCGGACACCATGATTCTGGCCAGTATCAATACCCAGACCGGTGACACCGTGCTGTTCAGCCTGCCCCGCAACCTGGAGCGCGCCCCCTTTCCCCTCGGCACCGGTGGCAACGCGGCCTGGCCGAACGGTTTCTATTGCCCCACCACCGGCACCGGGCACGACTGTCTGCTGAACGCGGTCTGGACCTGGGCCTCCGGAGACGGAAGGCGCTACTACCCGAATTCCAAGAACCCCGGCCTGCAAGCCACCGAGGACGCGATCGAGGGTGTCACTGGATTGTCGACCGATACCTACGCGATGCTGAATCTGCGCGGCTTCGCCCAGTTCATCAATGCCATCGGTGGGTTACGGGTAAACGTGGACGAGCGCCTGCCGGTCGGCGGCAACACGGAGAATCCGGCCGGCACGACGAGCTGGATCGAAAAGGGCCGGCACCGGCTCCTGGACGGCTACCAGACTCTCTGGTTCGCCCGCTCTCGCTGGAGTACCAACGACTTTGACCGAATGCGGCGGCAACGCTGCGTGATCGGTGACGTGGTGAACCAGGCCGATCCGGTGACTCTGGCCCTGGCCTTCCCCAAGATCGCTCAAGCCGCGAAAAACAACCTCTCGACCGGCATTCCGCGCAAGGACCTGTCCGCGTGGGTCGAGCTGAGCCAGCGGGTGAAGCGGGCCACGGTGCGGAGCCTGCCGTTCACGGATCAAGTGATCAGCGACCGGGCGGACCCGGATTTCGAGCAGATTCACCGACTGGTGGCTCAGGCGCTCGTACCGGCGACCGAAGCCGGCCCCGCGCCACCGAACACCTCGCCGTCGCCGTCGGCCCGGCCTTTCCCGACCCCCACGGCCGGCTCGACCCCAACACCCACAGCAACTTCCAAGGCAATTGATCCGACAAAAGCCCAGAACATCAAGGACGTCTGCTAGCATTATTGCTACGACATTTCGTATATGTGTTGCCCGGATATTCACCGGGTATTCATTTCGGGAGTAACGACGTCCAGCCAAGAAACGAACTCGCCGGGCGCCCCGGAACACGGATTCTCCTGGGTGATTTTCTGGACCATCCTCGGAGCCCTGATTCCCGGCGCCGGGCTGATTGTCGCCGGCCGGCGCTGGTTCGGCGCGGTAGTGCTGGCCGGGACCGCGGCCCTGGTCACCGGCCTGTTGATCGTCACCCGGGTCGGAAGTCCGATCGAGCGGATCGAATCGCTGGCCGTGGATCAGAAGAAACTCCTGATCCTGGCCATCGTCACCGGGGTGATCGCGGCCGTCTGGCTGGTCGTGATCGTGGTGACCACCACCCAGTTGCGCCGGTGGGCGAGCCTGACCTTGATCCAGAACGGGTTCAACTGGCTCGTCGTGGTCGTCCTGGTCGTAGCCGTTGGCGTACCGGCCTACGAGGTCAGTGACTACACCCTGCTCACCCGGAGCGTGGTGAAATCACCGACGATATTCACCACCGATGTCGACAACCCCGATCCCGGTCCGGATCCGAAAGAGGCCGATCCGTGGGCCGGGAAGTCGCGGGAGAACGTGCTGCTGATCGGCAGCGACGCCGGCTCCGACCGGGTCGGGATCCGGCCCGACACCATGATTCTGGCCAGCATCAACACCAAGACCGGCAACACCGTGCTGCTCAGCCTGCCCCGCAACCTCGAGCGGGCGCCCTTCCCGGCCTCCACCCCCGGGCACAAAGCCTGGCCGAACGGCTACAACTGTGGCGACGAGTGCCTGCTGAACGCGATCTGGACCTGGGCCTCCGGGGTGGGCAGCCCGTACTACGGCAAGTACAAGAACCCGGGCCTGCGGGCCACCGAGGACGCGATCCAGGGCGTAACCGGGCTCAAGGTCGACACTTACGTGATGCTCAACCTGGATGGCTTCAAGGACTTTGTCGACGCCATCGGCGGGGTGACCGTGGACATCCACGAGCGTCTGCCGATCGGCGGCCAGGGTTCGAGCCCGTACGAGCCTTACTACCACCAAGCTCCCGGCGGCTATCTCGAGATCGGCAACAATCAGCACCTGAACGGGTACAAGGCCCTGTGGTTCGCTCGCTCCCGCTGGGCCAGCGATGACTACCACCGAATGCAGCGGCAACGCTGTGTGATTGGGGACGTCGTCCACCAGGCCGACCCGGTGACCCTCGCCCTGGCCTTCCCCAAGATCGCCAAAACCCTGAAGAAGAACCTCCAAACCGGCATCCCCGCCGCCGACCTGAACGCCTGGGTGCAGCTCAGCGAGCGGATCAAGGGCGCCTCGGTAACCAGCCTGCCGTTCACCAGCGACGTGATCAACGTCGTCCATCCGGACATTGCGAAGATCCACAAGTTGGTCAAGAAGGCGCTCAAGGCCCCGGCCACCAAGACGGCGGCAAGCGCGAGTCCGAGTCCCACCCCGACCTCCAGCCCCACTTCCTCCTCGACGAAGCACAGCAAGGCGGCGGCCAAGAAGCACAAGAAGAAGGCCGCAACCGACGTCACCAAGGCCCAGGACGTCACCAAGGTCTGCTGACGACCGCCAGCCCGAGAAGTTAGCGGGTTTTTACGATGGACAGGGCTCCTTCGGCATAGCGGGCCCGGAGCACCTTCTTGTCGAACTTGCCGACGCTGGTCTTCGGTACCTCGGCGATGAACGCCCAGCGCTCGGGCACCTGCCAGGGCGCGACCCGAGAGCTCAGGTAGGCACAGAGTTCCTCGACGGTCACGGTCTCGCCCTCGATCAGCACGATGGTGGCCAGGGGCCGCTCTCCCCAGCGCTCGTCCGGGACGCCGACCACGCTGGCCTCACGCACGGCCGGATGGCCCATCAACTGGTTCTCCAGGTCGACCGAGCTGATCCACTCCCCACCAGACTTGATCACATCCTTGGCCCGGTCGGTCAGGGTGAGGAAGCCGTCCGGGGACAGCCGGCCGATGTCACCGGTACGCAGCCAGCCGTCGTCGAACTTGTCCTCGCCGTCCTCGAGGTAGTAGGAAGCGGTCACCCACGGGCCCCGGACTTCAACCTCGCCCACGGCCACGCCGTCCCACGGCTGCACCGCCCCGTCCGCACCCATCAGCCGGGCTTCGAGGTGCGGCGCGAGCCGGCCCTGGCTGAACCGGTAGCCCCAGTATTCATCGCCTTCCGCCTTGACCGGCGGGATCGCGACGCTGCCGACCGGCGAGATCTCGGTCATCCCCCAGCCGTGATAAACGATCAGGTTGTGGCGCTCCTGGAAGCCGCGCATCAACGCCGGCGGGCAGGCCGAACCGCCGACCATCACGTTCTTGATGCTGCTGATGTCGATCTCGGGGTGCTCGTCCAGGTGCATCAGGACGTCGTTCCAGATCGTCGGTACGGCGGCGGCGGAGGTGACCTTCTCCTGCTCGATCATCGCCAGCAGCGGCCCGGCCTGAAGGAAACGGTCGGGCATGATCATGCTGGCCCCGCTGAGCAGGGCCGCGTAGGGCAGGCCCCAGGCGTTGGCGTGGAACAACGGCACGATCGCCAGCGCCCGGGAGGCCTCGCTCAACCCCAGCGATGCGTTCGAGGCCACGTAGGTGGAATGCAGCACGTTGGAGCGATGCGAGTAGACGACGCCCTTCGGGTTGCCGGTCGTGCCCGAGGTGTAACACATGGCCGCGCCGTCATTCTCGTTCAGCACCGGCCAGTCGAACTGGTCGGACTGGGCCTCGAGCAGGGCCCGGTAGTCATGCACCTGGCGCCGGCCGTCACCGCCCAGGGCCGCGCCCAGCGCCTCCGGGATCGGACCGTTCACGATCACGTGCTCGACCAGCGGCAGGTGCTCGAGCAGCTTGCTGAACGGTTCGGCGAGGGAGTTGTCCACCGCGACGACCTTGTCCTCGGCGTGGTTGATCACATAGGTCAACTGCTGCGGGAAGAGCCGGATGTTGATCGTGTGCAGGACCGCGCCCATGCTCGGCACGGCCAGGTACAGCTCGAGATGCTCCTCGTTGTTCCACATGAACGTGCCGACCCGCTGATCGGCGTCAATCCCCAGGCCGCGCAAGGCGTTGGCCAGCCGCCGGCAGTCCCGGCCGAGGTCACCGTAGGAGGACCGGCGAGCGCCGTCCGCTCCCCAGGTCACCACCTCGGAGACGGCGTACACGGTGGTGCCGTACTCCAGGATCCGCGAGATCAGCAACGGCGTCTCTTGCATCGTGCTGCGCATATCAGACCACCTCATCGTGATTCGACCGGTTATTCCCCCTTGTATTACCTCACCTCGCTGAGCCGGGCGACCGTCAGGTCGTCGCGGCCCAGGGCGGCGAGCGCCGGCCAGGTGGCGAGGGCACCGCAGTCAGCCGTCGAGCCGGGGGTGCTCAGCCGTTCCAGCGGTCGATCACCGGCAGGCCGCGATCCCAGCCGAGCACGCTGAGCGCCGAGGTCCGCAGATTGAGGTGCTCGCCGAGCCGGGGCGGCTGCTCGATCCAGCGCACCGACAGAATTCGGAGAAAATGCGCGTGCGCGACCAGCACCGCCCGTTCCGGAGCCTGCGCCCGCACGCGTTTGATCACGGCGTCGGCCCGCGCGGCCACCTGCTCGATCGACTCCCCGCCGACGACCGGGCTGCTCCAGACCGACCAGCCCGGTTCGCTCTCCTGGATCTGGCCGCTGGTGATGCCCTCGTACTGGCCGTAGTCCCATTCCCTCGCCAGCGGTTCCAGCCGCGGGCTCAGGCCGGCCAGTTCGGCGGTGCGCCGGGCCCGGCTCAGCGGGCTGGACAGGACGAGATCGAAATGGATCCCCGCCAGTCTCGGGGCCAGCGCCCGGGCCTCCGCTTCACCGGCGGGGATCAGCGGCAGATCGGTGCGGCCGGTGTGCCGGCGGTTCAGGCTCCACTCGGTCTCGCCGTGCCGGATCAGCCACAGTTCCGGTTCGTAATCGGTCATCACACCGGGGCGAGGACCGTGCCGATGATCTGTCCCACCTGGCCGACCCGCCACAGTTCCGAGCGGTGGAATTCCGGCCCTTCCTCCCGAACCAGGACGAGCGCCAGCGGGCCGGGACCGATCGGTACCAGCGCCGTGCCGCCGTAGGGCTGGCCGGCTCCGGGCGCCGTCATCCGGATCGAGGTCAGCCGGCAGGGCGAAGCGACGACGATCTTGTCCGGACCGGGGCACTGCCCGCTGACCACGAGCACGTCGAGCATGGCCGCCTCCGGCCCGTACTCGATCACGGCGGCCCAATCCGCGCCGAAGGCTTGCGGGGCGCCGTCCACCAGGGTCTGCAGGCCGCGCTCGGGCCGGGAAAGCACCTGATCGAGCAGTTCAAGATCGGCATGGCCGGTGGCCGGGGGCGCGGGATACTGCACGCCGGTGACGGTGACGCCGGTCGAGCTGTTCAGCCGGTCCCGGACGGCGTTGAGGTGGACGACGTCCCGGACCTCGACGAACACATCGTCCAGGGCTCGCCCGAACTCGCTCTCCAGAACACTGATCTTGACGATATCGGCGCCGGCGACACCGATGGTGGAGGCCACCAGCCCCAGAGAACCAGGTCGGTCGGCAACGCTGAACCGGATCCGCGCAAGCATCGAACCTCCCGGAACCCTCGAAATTTGGCCGATCCACCGAACGGCCGACATCGGTCAGGATGACACATGGCCTGACACCATCACACGTCCGCCTGGTTACGGTTCGTCATCGTAGGGGGGTCAGAATGAGCCCGATGAGCACCGACCGACCGGAAGAGACCGAGGCCGAGCGGGCCGACCGGAATTTCGCCGAACTGCTGCAAGAACTGCGGGTGACGCAGACCGGCGTGCAGATCCTGTTCGCGTTCCTGCTCACCCTGCCGCTGCAGAGCCGGTTCGTGACCCTTGACCGCACCGAGAGGGCCATGTTCATCGCCGCGCTGCTGTTCTCGGCCGGCGCCACGGTCTGCCTGATCGCCCCGGTGGCCTACCACCGGGCCCTCTTCGCCCGCCGGCTGAAGCATCAGGTGGTGCTGGTCGCGTCCCGGTTCGCCGTCCTCGGACTGGGTCTACTCGGGTTGGCCATCACCTGCGCCGTCGACCTGGTTCTCGATCTGGTGCTGGGCCGGGTTCCGGCCGTGCTGATCACCGCCGGGCTGGCCGCCGTCCTGATCCTGGCCTGGGTGGTACTACCGCTGCTGACCCGCGCCGCTCACCCCCTACTTACGCACCCCTCGACCGGGCCGGCCGGTTCCCGGGCGGCGCCGGCCGGGGGGCCACCCGAGGGACGCGGCGAAGGACCACTCAGCCCGGAGCATTAGGCTGTAGTCCGGCGGGGATGAGACGGCCCGGAGGTGGTCATCGTGACGGGCGGGGACGACGTGCATGCCCTCGACCGATCCAGTCCGATGCCGCTGTGGGCCCAGCTCCAGCAGGAGCTCACCCGGCGACTGCGATCCGGCGAGTTCGATCAGGGGTTCCCGGGAGAGCTGGAACTGGTCGACGCCTATGCGGTCTCCCGCTACACCGTGCGGGAGGCGCTGCGGCGACTGCGCGAATCCCGGCTGATCGACTCGGCCAAGGGTCGTGGGTCGTGGGTTCGCCGCGGCGGCGACTCCAACCCTCCGTTGGGCAGTCTGTACTCACTGTTCAAAGAGGTCGATGCGCAGGGCATCATTCAGCGCAGCATCGTGCTCTCCCAGCAGGTCGTGGTCCGGGCGGACGCCGCCCTCCAGCTCGGGCTGGCCGCCGGGGCCGAGCTGTTCCATCTGGAACGGGTCCGGCTGGCCGATGAGCAGCCGATGGCCCGCGACCAGGTCTGGATCCCGGCCCAGATCGCGGCCCCCCTGCTCGACGTCGATTTCACCGTGTCCGGGCTGTACGACGAGCTCGCCGCCCGCTGCGGAGTGTCGCTGTCCGGCGGCCGGGAACGGATCAGCGCGGTGATGCCCAGCGAGGTGGACCGCAAGCTCCTCGAGGTGCCCTCGGACGTCGCCTGCTTCCAGATCGAGCGGGTCAGCAGCGTGCGGTCGACTCCGTTGGAGTACCGGCAGACGGTGGTCCGGGCCGATCGCTATTCCGTGCTGGCCGAGTGGTCACCGCAGGGCTACACGGTGGCGGCCGAGCCGCTGGACGCCCGGCCCCGGGTGTCAGAAGCCCCCTGAACCGGGCCGGAGCAGTCGCTGCCGGCGACGGCCGGGCGATTAATTCCCCGCAAATCCGGCACTGATCTTCGCCAACGGGTCGACTAAATCGCCTTCATGCAGTTATCTGGAGGTACTACCTTGTGACGGAACTCCGGGCAAGGTCGACCCATCGGCTGGCAGCGACCACAGGGGTGAACGAATGAAATGGCGGGCACTCGCTGCGCTGCAGGTGAGGGAGACGTTGTACGTCTACCCACCGGCCCCGGACGACTACGGCCGCTCGGCCGATCTGGCCGAGGCCCTGGCCCGGCTCGAGGCGGCCACCCGCCTGCGGGACGGGGCCGCGGTGGCCCGGATCCTGGACGGCCTGAGCGGCTCCGAGGACGGGCAGTGGCTGTTACGGCAGTGCGTGTCGGCCGGCCTGCGTGAGGTCGCCGCGGTAATCGCGGAGACCGACAGCCGGCCGCGTCACTCCGCCGGCGCCGCCTGAGGGCCTCGGAGAAGGTCAGGTGAAATTCACGCCTTGGGCCAGCGGCAGGTCGTGGGAATAGTTGATCGTGTTGGTGGCTCGGCGCATGTAGGCCCGCCAGGCGTCCGACCCGGATTCCCGGCCGCCTCCGGTGGATTTCTCCCCGCCGAAGGCACCGCCGATCTCGGCCCCGGAAGTACCGATGTTCACGTTCACAATGCCGCAGTCCGAACCGTCGGCGGCCAGGAAATGCTCGGCCTCACGCTGATCGGTGGTGAAGATCGAGGACGAAAGGCCCTGGGGGACGGCGTTGTGCACCGCCACCGCCTCCTCGAAGCTCCGGTAGCTGAGCAGGTAGAGCAGCGGAGCGAAGGTCTCTTCCCGGACCACCGAGGTCTGCCCGGGCATCCGGACCACGGCCGGGCGCAGATAGAAGGCGTTCGGGGCCGCGGCCTGGAGCTCCCGGGTGCCCCCGGCGACCAGTTTTCCGCCGTCCGCAAGCGCTCGCTCGATCGCCTGCCGCATCGCCTCGTGGGCGGCGGCGTTGATCACGGGGCCGACCAGGGTCTCGTCGTCGAATGGATCGCCGACCGGCAGCCGGCCGTAGGCGTCGGCGATCCGGGCCGTCAGCTCGGCGGCGACGTCCTCGTGGGCCAGCACCCGGCGCATCGTGGTGCAACGCTGGCCCGCGGTGCCGGCGGCCGAGAAGACGATCCCCCGGACGGCAAGATCAAGGTCTGCGGACGCCGTCACCACCGCGGCGTTGTTACCGCCCAGTTCGAGGAGGGTGCGGCCGAACCGGGCAGCGACCCGGGGAGCCACCGCCGCCCCCATCCGTTCCGATCCGGTCGCACTGACCAGCGGCACCAGCGGGCTGTCGAGCAGTACCGCGGCGGCGTCGACATCGGCGATCACCAGCACGTTCAGGTTCGCCGGGGCTCCGCACTCGGCCGTGGCCCGGTCCAGCAGGGTGGAACAGGCCAGCGCGGTCAGGGTGGCAGTGGGAGACGGTTTCCAGACCACGGTGTCCCCGCAGACCAGGGCGAGGGCCACGTTCCACGACCAGACCGCGGCCGGGAAGTTGAAGGCCGAAATCACCGCGACCACGCCGAGCGGGTGCCAGGTTTCCATCAGCCGGTGGCCGGGACGCTCGGAGGGCATGGTCCGGCCGTCAAGCTGCCGGGACAGACCCACCGCGTAATCGCAGATGTCGATCATTTCCTGGATCTCGCCGAGCGCCTCGGACCGGATCTTGCCGACCTCGATGGTGACCAGGTCGGCCAGGTCGTTCTGGTGTTCGGCCAGCAATTCACCGAACCGTTTGACCAGGCGGCCGCGGACCGGCGCCGGCACCGTCCGCCAGCTCAGGAAGGCTTCGTGGGCGGCGTTGACGGCCTGCTCCACTTCGCCGCGGTCGGCACCCGGAACCGCGAACAGGTCTTCGCCGGTGATCGGGGTGCGGGCCCAGACCGGGCGCGGGGGCCGCTCCGGTAGGACGACACCGCAGCGTCCCAGGGCGGCCCGGGCCCGCCGGGTCAGCTCCTGGGTCGAACTGATGGCCGACTGGTGGGCACGGGTGTCTTTCACGGCGCCATCTTCTCCCATCGCACCCGTTCATCGTGCTCACACTCAGTCTCTCAGGCCTGCACGTGCTGCAGCACCCCAATGGCCGCGATGTACCGGCGGACGAAGGAAAGGCTGGGCGCCGAATCCTGGTCGATCTCCAGGCCGATCTCTTCCGAGTCCTCGCCCGTGGTTTTCCGGACCACCCGCGCGCTCACCCATTCCGCCCGTCCTTCCAGGTGCAACTGGATCTGGATCTTGGCCCCGATGTTGACCACTTGTTTCGGATCGTGGCCGCAGCGCATTCCGCTTTCACTGATGTCCCGCAGATGCCCGTTGGAGGTCTGGCCATCGACCCGGACCAGCACCTCCCCCCCGACGGTGACCCGTTCCCGGCGGCGCCGCTCCAGCCCGTCGGTCAGCTCCGCCATCGCCCGGACCCGGTCCAGGGCGGCGCGCACGCTCAGGTCCAGGCGCTCGGCCGATTCTCGCTGTTCGGATGCCACCTGGCTGACCTTCGCGGTGGCGTCGTCGATGCCCTTGACCCCCTCGGCCATCTCGGTGATCACCGTGGCCATGGCCGAGGAATCGCTTTCCAGGTTGTCGACGGTGACGGTGATCTCGCTGGTCGACCGCGCGGTCTGGGCGGCCAGACCCTTGACCTCGGACGCGACCACGCTGAAGCCCTTGCCCGCGTCACCGGCCCGGGCCGCTTCGATGGTCGCGTTCAGGGCCAGCAGATTGGTCTGTTCGGCCACGCCGGCGATCAATTTGGCGATCCCGCCCACCCGCTTGAGGCTTTCGGCCACCGCGGCGACCACCCGGTCGGATTCGCGAGCTCGGCTGACCACGCTGCGCGTGACCTGATCGGCGGCCAGCAGGCGCTCGTCGATGCTGGCCCCGCCGGCCAGCACGGCCTCCGCGTGAGCCACGACGTCCTGCAATTCCTGGACCACGGTGGCCGCCGTTTCGTCGATCACCTGCTGGGCCCGGTGCCGGACCTCCTGCTCGGCCAACTGCTGCCGGACGAACGCGGATTTGAGGTGGCCTTCCCGCTGGCCCTGCTCGCGGGCCAGATCGGCGTCCTGGCCGGCCAGCGAGTCGAGCATGGCGTCGATCGCCGACCCGAGTTCGGCCAGTTCACCGCGGTCACCGGTTTCGCCGACCCGGTCGGCGCGGTTGCCCGAGGTCATCACGTTCCGGATGCTGCGGATCGCCGCCAGCATGGTCCGGGTCAGCCACCAAGCCGCGAAACCCGCCAGTAACAGGCCCAGAGACAGGACCGCCGCCAGCCCGAACCGGGCCTGATCGTAGGACTGTTCCGAGGTTTGCTCATCCCGGGCCGCCGCGGTGGTGTCCTGGCCGAACGCACTGTCCAGCGGCCCGGCCATCGCCTCGTTGGCCGCGTCCAGGGCTCCGGCCACCGCCGCCGCGGCCGCGGCCGCCTGCCCCTTGTCCACCGCGGCCAGCACCTGCTGATCCCGAACCTGCCGGTAGGCCTGGAGTTTCGTGACGAAATCGGCCATCAGCCGGCCCCGGCTGTCGGTGCGCGAACCGTGGGCGGTCAGGTAGGCGGCGATGTCCTGGTCGGCCTCGGCGTCGGTATCGCTGATCTCTTTCCGCAGGGCGGTCCGGTCGGCGCCGGCGGAGGCCAGGTACTCCCAGACCAGAACCCGGGTGTCGCCTTCCATATCGCGCAGATCACCGAGCGCGACCAGCGGCCGAACCGAACGCCGGTTGAGGGTGACCACGCTGCCGTTCAGGGTGGAGAGACTGGACAACGCGATCAAGCTGACGGCCACGGCCGGAAGCAGGCAGACCGAGATGATGATCATCATTTTGCCCCGGACCGAATTCCATGAACTCACCCGCCCTGACACCCCGATCACCTGTTTCCCTCGGCGTTTCCCCTCGGCACTCGTGAGATCACCTTCGGTGCGCCAGACACGGTCCTTGATGCCTCACCGGGCAGTTACGAATCAGATTCGCCGGCCTGGGGTTCGCGACTGGCTCCCGGCCGACCGATGGCGGCGCTAGTGTCGTGGGTCACACGACCCGACCGACCAGTCACCCGATCCCACGGCCAGTCACCCGACCAACGAGCTACAGGGGGAACCAACCGCTATGCCTACTCGTGATTCGGCTCCGCTCGGAGCACCCGTCTGGATCGACCTGGCCAGCTCGGACCCGCAGCGCGCAATGGACTTCTACTCCCGGTTGTTCGGCTGGACTTTTGAGGACATGGGCCCCAGCTACGGGAACTACATCAACTTCTCCAAGGACGGCGTGCTCGTCGCCGGGCTGAACCGGAACCAGTCCAGCCTGCCGGACGCCTGGCAGACCTACCTGGCCAGCGCCGACGCCAAGGCCACCGTTGCCGCCGCGGCCGCGGCCGGCGGCCGGGTGATGCTGGAGGCGATGCCGGTCATGCACCTGGGCACGATGGCCGTGGTGACGGATCCGGGCGAGGCCGTGATCGGGGTCTGGCAGCCCGGCGAGCACAAGGGTTTCGGCTTGGTCGGTGAAGCCGGCGCCCCCGTCTGGCACGAACTGCACACCAGCAATTACGCCGGGGTGGTGCCGTTCTACCAGCAGGCGTTCGGCTGGCAGACGTCGGTGATGAGCGACACCGACGAATTCCGTTACACCACCATGGTGGACGAGGGCCAGCAGTACGCCGGGGTGATGGATGCGGCGTCGCTCTTGGCGCCGGGGACCGGCTCCAGTTGGCAGGTGTACCTGGGGACCGAGGACGTCGACGCCGCCCTGACCAAAGTGCTGGAACTGGGCGGCAAGGTCACTCAGCCGGCCGAGGACACGCCGTGCGGCCGGCTGGCGCAGGCCTGCGACCCGACCGGCGCACTGTTCAAGTTCAGCTCGCTGCGGGTCCAAGACACGCTCTGAGCTCGAGGCGATCTCGGGCGGGTCTCGGCCGCCTTCGGGCGGGTCTCGGGTGCGTCTCAGGGCCGGACAATGACGCCCCGGGGCTCGGGGACGCCACCGGCACCGGGCGGCGGCACCGGGCGGCCCGAGCTCTGGGGCCGCCCCGAGAGCTCGGGCAGACCGGCCCAGTTCGCCCGCCAGCGGTCGAAGTCGACCGCCAGCAGCGGCCGGGACAGGAAGTAGCCCTGCGCGACATCGCAGTCGTAGGCGATCAGGCATTTCAGGGTCTCGACGTTCTCGATCCCTTCGGCGACCGCGGTCATTCCGAGATTGTGCCCGAGTTCGATCACACTCCGAACGATCGTGCTGTTGCCCGGGTCGTGCTCCATCCCCGAGACGAAGGATTTGTCGACCTTCAGCTCCGCGATCGGCAGATTACGCAACTGCCGGATGCTGGTGTAGCCGGCCCCGAAGTCGTCGATCGAGATCGCAATCCCCTGAGCGGAGAGTCGTTCCAGCACCTCCGCCGCCCGGGTCGGGTCGGTCATCACGGCGCTCTCGGTGATTTCCAGTTTCAGCAGGGCGGCGTCCACGCCGTACCAGGCCAGAAGCTCGGCGACGGTCTCGTCCAGTTCCTCGTCGAGCAGGTTGCGGGCCGAGAGGTTCACCGCGATCTGCAAGGCGGCGTTCTGATCGATCCAGCGTCGCGCCTGTTCCAACGCCAGGTTCAGCACATGCGTCGTGAGCGGCCCGACCAGGCCGGTGTTCTCGGCCAGCGGAATGAAGTCGTCCGGTGAGGTCAGGCCGCGCTCGGGATGCTGCCAGCGCAGTAGCGCCTCGGCCCCGCACACCTCGCCGGTCCGGAGGCTGACCTTCGGCTGATAGTGCAGGAACAATTCGTCGTGGTTCAGCGCCCGGCGGAGGTCTCCGAGCAGCGCCAGCCGTTCCGGGGTGTGCGAATCGGCGTCCGCCCGATAGATCGAAATGCCCAGACTGCGCTGTTTCGCGGCGTACATCGCGATGTCCGCCCGCTGCATCAGGGTGCTGGTGTCGTTGCCGTGCTCCCCGGCCACCACGATGCCGATGCTGGCTTCGACGTCCAGATCCACACCCTCGACCCGGAAGGGACGGCTGAGCGCAAGCTGTAGTTTGTTGGCCACCTCGACCGCGGCGACGACCCCGTTGACCACGGGGAGCAGGACGGCGAACTCGTCACCACCGAGCCGGGCGACGGTGTCCACCCCCCGCAGCGCTCCGGCCAGCCGGGGACCGACCAGGGTCAGCAGTTCGTCACCGTAATGGTGACCGAGGGTGTCGTTGATCTCCTTGAACCGGTCCAGGTCGATCAGCAGCAGCCCGGCCTTGGTGCCCTGCCGCTCCCCGGCCTGGAGGGCCTGATCGAGACGATCGGCGAGCAGGGCCCGGTTCGGCAGACCGGTGAGAGCGTCGTGCAGGGCCCGGTGCTCCAATTCCTGCTGCAAGGCATGCCGGTCGGTGATGTCATGCCCGGTGAGCACAAAGCCCCGGACGGCGGGGTCACCGCACAGGTCCTGGACCGCTACCTCGAAGATCCGCCAGATCAGGTCGTCGAGTTCCCCGACCTTGGCCAGGGCCGACGCCGGAACCGGGTGGCCGCTCACCCGGAGCTCGAACCGAGCCGTCACCGGTTCCGGGTCGGCCCCGGCCAGCGCCTCGGTCAGCAAGGATCGATCCTCCGGATGCACCTGGACCAGGAGGTCATTCGTCGTGGTCGCCAATTGCAGGTCATGGCCCAGCAGACGCTCGGCCTCGGGACTCAGGTACTGCACGATGCCGTCACGATCAGCAACCATGACGATATCGGCGGACTGGTCGACCAGGGTCCGGTATCTGCTCTCGCTCAAACGTTCCTGTTTCCGGCGCCGGTCGCCGCGACCGAGCCAGCGCCGCACCAGGAAGATCAGCGGCCCGGCCAGACCGATGATCAGCAGGTGACCCAGGTTGCTCAGCCGGTTGGCCCGGTCGGCCCGGGCCAACATATCGGCCTGATACTCGGACAGCGCCGTCTGGACTTGAGACAGGTCAGGGTCGACTCCGGGGAGGCCGGCCTTGGGAACCGATGTCGCGGGATCGGCGCCCAGCCCTCGCAGTTGCGCGGCGACGGCCTCCCCGTAGCTCTGCTGCAGAGCAAGCAGCCGGTCGACGGCCGGCCGGGGCAGACCCTCCCGCCCCGCCTTCTTGATCTCCCCCGTGCTGCGGGCCCGGGACTGGACGAGCTCGTTCCGGGCTTGTTCGGGCGAGGAGCGACCACTGATCGCCCGCCATTCCAGGGCATCTTGGGCATGAAGTTCGCTGCTCACGCCGATCAGGTCACGTTCGGCCTGAATGTCGACCTGGCCGGTCTGCATGAAATGCAATGTTCCGGCAATGGCCAGGGCGAACAGGATAAGGCCGGACAGCGTCGGCAATGCCTCTTTCCGCCCGGACCGCCGGGTACGCGCAGCCTCGCGGTCGGCAGTCGGCAGATAGGGCACAGCGCTTCTTCGGTTGCTCAAGTACCGCAATCAAGCAACCAGGCGGGTCGATTTTCCTCAGAACGAGAGCATGCCGCTGACCAGGGCTCGCCAGGTCACCGGGCCGACGATCCCGTCGACGTCAATTCCGAGGGCCTGCTGGAAATCGATCACGGCCGCTTCGGTCTGGGGGCCGAAGACGCCGTCGATCTGCACCCCTTGGGAGGGATCGCCCGACAGGTTACGGAACTGGAATTCCTCCTGCACACCGCGGACGGCGTCCCCGCTGGAGCCCCTCGAGAGCACGCTGATCAGAGCGTTCCAGGTGTTGGGACCGACTGCGCCGTCGGCCGCGAGATGTTTGGACGACTGGAAGGAGGTAACCGCGGACCTGGTCTTCGAGCCGAAGATCCCATCCACGGCGACGGTCTTGCCGTGTGAGCGAAGCAGGTACTGCAAGGTCTCGACCGGATGATTGCGGTCACCTTCGGTCAGGATCGGCCAGGGCCGGATGGGGTCGCTCACGGGGCTCTCTTCTCACTCGCTCGATACGACCGCTATCGGCCGCCTACGCAGAGATGAGGCCCCAGCACCGCCAGTGATACGTCTGGAAGGGAAACATCTAGAAGGGAAACACTGCCTCCCCATCGGGAGTGTGCTGTCGGAAGGCAAGCGCCCATTCGCCACCGCTCCAGGTGTAGAGCGCGGTGATCTGAGCCCGATAGTTCGGAAGCCATTCACCGTCGGCGGTGACTCGGTAGGTGATCAGAACGCTCTCGCCATCGACCATCACGAGTCGCGGCTCGGACAGCTCGTAGGAGGCCAACGGAGCGTGCTTGTCCCAGCGCATGATCAATTCGTGCCGGTCGAGGACTTGGCCGGGAATCACGACGAAGGCGTCAGCGGTCATGTGCCGGGCGTAGAAGGTGCTGACGGCACCGGAACTCGCCGCCTTCCACAGTTCCTGCTCGAGCCGCCAGGCCTCATCCATGGGGGTGGACACCCGGGGGAAAGATCTGTGGCGCGAGCACGCAGAAAGCATAGAACGGATCGCCCACCGACGCCTTTTGAACGGGGTTGACCGTGTTGATCCGATCTACCGGTGTGGCACTTCTCCGCTTCCGGCGAGCGTTTCGGCTACGTCGCGCAACTTGTGGCCGCTCTCCGAGCTGGCCTGAGTCAGGGCGGCGAACGCCTGGTCCGCGGTGAGCTTGAACCGCTCCATCAGAATGCCCTTGGCCTGACCGATGATGTCCCGGGTACTGATTGCCACACGTAGTTGCTGTTCACGCTGCGCCCCCGCCATCGCGATCGCGGCGTGGGTGGCAAATAGCAGGCCCACCTGCTCCGATTCGTCGTCGAAGGCATCCGGGTGACGCGAGTACATGTTCAATGCCCCCAGGTCATCGCCCTGGATGTAGAGCTGGATGCACAGCATGCTGCCCACCCCACAGTCCCGGGCCCGGGCGGCGAAGGCGGGCCACCGTTGCTCGGTAGCGAAGTCTTTCACCCGCACGGTGCGGTGCCGGTAGGCCGCGTCCATGCACGGGCCCTCCCCCAGGTCTTCCTGGGCGGCGTCCAGGTCCTTGACGAGCTGGTCGGTGGCGAACCGGACCTTAACCCGTCCGCCACGACGCTGTACCTCGGTGATGCCACCCGCATCCGCCCCCGGAATGGCCGCGACAGCGGCGGCGACCAGGGCATCCATGGTCTGCTCCAGCGTCGTCTCGGCCTGGAGATCGCGGGCGATCCGGCCCAGCAGGCCGGCCACATCCGCCAGGTTGCCGCTCGCACCGGAGTACCCGCTGGACGGCTGTCCACGACTCTCGTCTGTCTGCTCGCGTTCCATGCCTCACCCCTGCCCTGGATACCACCGCCGTGAGACCGGTCACATCCGACATTCCCCGTGCCCTCTTAGCTACACATTCTTGGTGCCCGTCCGATCAGGAACTTGAGTCGCCGGCCGTTCTGCCCTGATCGGACGGCGATCGCGTCGGTCAGACTCCGCCGACGGAAACGGCCAGGAGTTCCCCTGCCCACCGTCATAATGCTCGTCGATGATTCGCCGACCATCCTCATGAGCCTATCGGCCATTCTGATCAAGCACCGGTTCGTCGTCATGACCGCGACGAATGGGAAGGATGCCCTGGCCCAGGTCAGCGACACTTCACCCGATCTCATCATTTGCGATGTCCGGATGCCGCAGATGAATGGAATTGCCTTTCTAAAAGAAGCTCGCCTGATACATAAACTGCGGTTTACCCCAATTCTGATGCTTACCGCAGCGGACGATCCTGTGGAGAGGCAAGCGGCCCGGAAAGCTGGGGCCACCGGATGGCTGGTCAAGAAGATCAGCTCCGACGCGCTGCTGAGCGTGATTCACCACATCATTGCCCAAGGTCAGGGCGACGATTCGGCGGCGCTCGGCCGACCCGGGCCAGAACCTGCGTGGGCATTGGCGGCCGCGCGCTGATCACCGGCTAGGTCCCCGGCAAGAACCGTGTTCCTGCTGCTCAGAGCAAAACCGGGACACCGGGGACGACCCGCACGACCATTCCGGTTCTGGCCCTCACATCCGATAGTGCTTGATCAGAGCGTCAAGCTCGGTTGCGACATCGACTAGGGCGCTGGCGGCGGTTCCCGCTTCCTGGGCGCCGTCCGTGGTCTTGCCTGCTCCTGCCGCAACGGAGTGGATGCTCGAGGCAATCTGTTCGACGCCCTGGGCGGCTGCGCCTACGGTGCGAGTGACTTCGGCTGTCGTCGCCGACTGCTCCTCCACCGCTCCGGCGATCGCAACGGTGTAGTCATGGACCTCAGAGATGACGCTACTCACAGCGGCGATCGCATCGATCGCACCGGCGGTGCCGGTCTGGATGGCATCCACTTTCGCCTGTACCTCTTCGGTGGCGCGGGCGGTTTCCTGGGCCAACTGCTTCACCTCTTCCGCGACCACGGCGAAGCCTTTGCCGGCTTCACCGGCCCTCGCTGCTTCAATCGTTGCGTTCAGGGCAAGCAAGTTGGTCTGTTCTGCGATCGAGCGGATCAGCCGGATGACGTCACCGACCTGGGCGGAGGCCTCGCCGAGAGAGCCGACCGCCTTGGTGCTGCTGGCGGCCCGCTCGGAAGCCACTTGGGCCACGCTCGCCGCCTTACTCGCGCTCGTGGCGATCTCATTGATCGTGGCGGTCATTTGCTCACTCGCGCTGGCGACCGTATTGACGCTCGAGCTGACGTCCCCAGCGGCTGCGGACACCGATTCCGCCTGGACGCCGGTCTCGCGGGCCGTGTCCGTGAGACCGGCCGAGATCCCGGTCAAGAGGGAGGATGAACTGGAGACGCTCACCGAAGCCGCCCGTACGTTGCCGACCATCTGCGCCAGCGACTGGCTGGCACCGTCGATGGCCGCACCGAGCCGACCGACCTCGTCCTTCCGGTTCAAAGCGACGCGACTGGCTAGATCGCCCGATCGGACGGCATCCATAACTGTGACGCAGCGCGCCAGGGGCCGACGGATGGCGCGGGCGACCAGGATGCCAGCGATGGTTGCCGCGGCTAGGCCCAGAAGCAGCACGATGATGAGTATCAGCCGAGCCGAGGAGTTCGTGGATCTCAACGTCGCTGCCCCCTGTTTCGCCTGCTGAGACTGCAGGTTCTCCAGAGTGGTCAGTGCTGCGCTGACTGAGGTGAAGGCCGGCATCAGCTCGGCTGCGACGATCTGGCTGACCAGGGTCGTGTCATGGCTGGTCGAGGCCGGAAGCACCTTGCCGGTGACCACATTGAGAAAAGTGGCGTAGGCGGCCAGAAATGCCTGCCGATCCGCCTGCTCCCCGGCCGTCGGGGTGCTGGCCGCATACGCGTCCCAGGGAGCCTTTTCCGAGCCCTGAAGGGTAGCCAGGCGGTTTCGAAGCGTGGTGTCCTGGCCCGGGTCCGAGCTGAGCGACACGCGCAGCACGGTGCTCAGCTCATCATTCACAGTCCCGTCCACGGTAGCGATCGAGACCGACGGGAGCAGATTGTCGTGGTAAATGCTGACTCCGGCGTTGCTGACGGTGGACAACTTCACCAGGCCAGTAGCGCCCACGATGCCGGCAACTAGCCCCGCCACCGCGACCGCAGAAAGAATCTTGGTCGTGATCGGCAGATTTCCGACCACCGATCCGCCGCCGGCCCGTAGGCCCGCTTCCTGAGCATCGAGAACTGGGAGCGTCACGACTCATCTTCCTCCCTTGGGCCGACGTGCTTCGCCGTGACATCGGATCAGAAGTCGTTAAGGAACCATGCCTCTCGCCCAATTCACTCTTCCGGCGGAACCATTCCGACGATGACCACGGTGCGTGATCCAGATGGGCTGTGGTTCTCCGGAATCCGCTCGGCCAGGACACTCACAGACAGCGACCGACGCTTGCGCGGAATGGCCGACTGGACCGAAAGCGGCGGCAACACAAGGGATGAGACGCCGCACGGCTTTGCCTCGTCGAACGACAACGGCCCTTGACCGGCGTTTCTGCTGGTCAAGGGCCGTTGGTAGTGGTCCTGCGGAGGACGAGGGATTCGAACCCCCGAGCGAGGGGTCACCCCGCTAACGGTTTTCAAGACGGTCCGGGATGCGGCCCTTGACCTGCGGTGATGCCACATCTCAGGATAACTTCAGATCACATTCCGGAGGACACCCCTAGACAGGTAGTTCCGGCCCAGGTTGGGCGATCTTCGATGGTCGCCGCGCGATCTCTCGGTCAAGGTCAAGATCGGCTGAAACATGCGCATGTTTCAGCCGACCTTGACCTGTCCTGAGACGATTCGAGCCTGCCTGTCACATCCCAGCCATCGGCCGACCCCGCCCCGAAAGGGGACAGCTTGGCACGAGCTGTCCCCTTTCTGATCGGCATCGCTGCTGGTCAGAGCGAAACGGGGACAAGGGGACAGCGGGGACAGTCGGGGCACCCCGCCAGTTCACCTGCCATCGTCACATTTGCACTTGAACGCATCACCGCCCCGTAGCTGCGAGGAGGATGCATCGGCATCCCCTGCCGTCCGCCGCTCCAACGTTGACAGGAGCCGTCCCGATCCACAGAGTCCAGCAGGAGCGGCACTCAGACACCCTGGACATGAGCTGCGGACCGGGTGACCGAATGGATACGTTGCCTATGGAGAACATCCGCGCACCTATCGTGACTGAGTGCTTGCACCACACCACCAACAATAATATTCTGTGGCCAAGAAAAGTTGTCACACTATATGCTAGCAACATGAGATTCCGGAACATGATCATTGTCGAGGACGCCAACGCCATTCAGGAACTGTCCCTCGATATTGAGATAGAAATTAGTTCACGGCTGGTTCGCGTACAGGCAAGAAACGATGCCGAAGATTCTAGGAAAATCTCCTTGATTGCGAGCACCGAAGCCCGAGTCAACCACAGGAACTCTCAAATTATTGAGCAGATTCAAGATGCTCCACGAATCTTCTTTGAATCTAGCCCCCCCGATCAACCCCGTGAAGGCTTGGGACTGCCGCCCTCAT
>Ga0265340_10000385_pt1 | contig 23505 bp, 18 predicted proteins | sample 4CB225metaG_FD_202082 | JGI IMG/M metagenome (GOLD analysis project Ga0265340, IMG submission 202082) | Rhizosphere microbial communities from Carex aquatilis grown in University of Washington, Seatle, WA, United States - 4-CB2-25 metaG | ecosystem: Host-associated > Plants > Roots >...
TGCCGGTATTGGGACGCCGGATCGTGCGGCGCCAGTTTTTCCAGCCACACCTCGTAATCATGCAACAAACCGTCCTCGGCGTCGTTGATATATACGCTGGCAGTGATGTGCATGGCGTTGACGAGGCAAAGACCCTCCTGCACGCCGCTCTTATGAACAAGCTGTTCGACCGTTCCAGTGATATTGAGGTAGTCGCGCCGGTGCGGGGTTTCAAACCAGAGATGTTCGGTCAGACTTTTCATCCGCTGTCACCGTATTCAAACTGCCGCTGCCACCAGATCGCCGACCTCGCGTGTGCCGTGGCCCATCTTGCCGGCGGCGAGCGACTTGATCTTCGTGTTGATGATCTTCACGACGGCGTTTTCCACCGCCGCGCCCGCCTTGGCTTCGCCGAGGAAATCGAGCATCATGCCGGCGGCATTGATGGCTGCGATGGGGTTGATGACGTTCTGGCCGGTGTATTTGGGCGCGCTGCCGCCCATCGGCTCGAACATGCTGGTGCCCTCGGGATTGATGTTGCCTCCGGCGGCGACACCGAGGCCGCCCTGAATCATCGCGGCGAGGTCGGTGATGATGTCGCCGAACATGTTGTCGGTGACAATCACGTCGAACCACTCGGGGTTTTTGATGAACCACATGCAGGTGGCGTCCACGTGCGCGTAATCGCGTTTTACCGACGGGTATTTCACGCCAAGTTCATGGAACGCGCGTTCCCACAAATCGAAGGCGAACGTGAGCACGTTCGTCTTGCCGCACAGGGTCAGTTGCGCGGTTTTACGCGCCTTGACGTCCTCCGGCTTCAATCCCTTCCACGGTTTGCCGGCGCGCCGTTTCTTCGCCAGTTCAAAGGCATATTTCAAACAGCGGTCCACGCCGCGGCGCGTGTTCACCGACTCCTGGATTGCGACTTCGTGCGGCGTGCCCTTGAACACAAAACCGCCCGAGCCGGTGTAAAGGCCCTCGTTGTTCTCGCGGATGACGACAAAATCAATGTGCTCCGGTCCCTTGTCCTTGAGCGGGCAGTCAACGGCGCGATAAAGTTTCACGGGGCGAAGGTTGATGTATTGCTCCAGTTCGAAACGGAGGCGCAGCAGGATGCCCTTTTCCAGGATGCCCGGCTTGACCTGCGGATGGCCCACGGCGCCCAGAAAAATCACCTTGAACTTGCGGAGTTCGTCCGGTGCGCTGTCGGGCAGCACTTCGCCCGTTTTCAGATAACGGTCGCCGCCGAAATCGTAGTGGTGCCAGTTGAGTTTGAAGCCGAACTTTTTGGCGGCCGCCTCGGAGACCTTGAGCGCTTCGCGGGTCACTTCCGGTCCCGTTCCGTCGCCGCCAATTACAGCAATGTCGTATGTTTTCATGCGTTAATTTTGCCCGCCATCGAAAAACGGACGGCCATGCTAGCATTTTGGCGGGCGGTGACAATGAAGAATTTACGATTTGCGATTTATGATTTATGATTTGTCAGATTTGCCGGGAAACAATCGTAAATCTCAAATCATAAATGCCTGCGGCATTGCCTTACAAAATCGCCACGCTGCTGTATTGCTTCAGCGGGCGCGGCGAAGTGCTCCTGCTCGAGCGCGCGCGGGAGCCGAACCGCGGTTTTTGGAGCCCGTGCGGCGGCAAACTGAAGATGGACATCGGCGAATCGCCCTACGTTTGCGCCTGCCGCGAAGCTGCAGAGGAACTCGGCGTCAAAATCCGGCCGCCGGACCTGCATCTGGCCGGCATCGTCAGCGAACACGGTTATCAGGGCCGGACGCATTGGCTGATGTTTTTGTTCGAAGTGAAGACGAGGTTCAAGTCGTTGCCGCCGGCGCATCCCGAGGGAATCTTTCAATTTTTCCCGCGCGCAGCGCTGGCCGGCCTGAAAATTCCGCAAACCGACCGCGAACAGATCTGGCCGTGGTTCTGGCGGTTCCGCGGCGGGTTTTTCGCGGCACACTGCCATTGTCATCCCGGCGGGCGCAATGAGTGGGCGCTGGAAGAATTCAACAAAGGCGGGAGGAAGCGGAAGGCATGAAGAAACCATTTTGCCGGCAAAGCCGGGTTTGAAATTTGTTTCCGCATTCTGCATGCTTCCTTTTTCATTTTCCGATTATGGACGAACCGGTGATTGATTTGCACAGCGATGATTTTTTCATGGGTGACGCGCTGCGCCAGGCCGCCAGGGCCGTTGAGGCGGGTGAAGTGCCGGTCGGCGCGGTAATCGTGCGCAAAGGCAGAATCATTGCGCGGGCGTTCAATCAGGTGGAATTGCTCAAGGACGCCACGGCCCACGCCGAGATGCTCGCGCTCACGCAGGCGGAGGAAATCGTGGGCGACTGGCGGCTGACCGATTGCGTGCTTTACGCAACGAAGGAGCCGTGTCCGATGTGTGCCGGCGCCATCGTCCATACGCGGGTGTCACGGGTCGTGTTCGGCGCCAGTGATACGAAGAGCGGCGCGGCCGGCAGTGCGATGAATCTGCTCCAATGCCCGGCATTGAATCACCGTTGCGAAATCACGGGCGGCGTGCGTGAGGCGGAATGCCGCGCATTGCTGCAAAGTTTCTTTGCCCGGCAGCGGCTTTTGAAAAAGTGAGAAGCAAATGTCTGCGATGGCGCCGGCATTTCCGTTTGCAACCTCCAATCGGGTTCGTCCAGGCGGACCTTTCGGGCTAAAACAAACCAAGGCACCCTTGCGGATGCCTTGGTTCGGTCTTTTGATTGAAATTTCTGTCTCTGCCCCTAGTTCGGGAAGTTATACCACGGGTTCTGAACGGGGACGCTGTTTGTGGCGTTCAACATGGCAGCCCACAAGGAGGAAGGTGTTGACTGCACACAGCTTCCATCGGCCATGCCGAGGTTGCCGACCTTCAGGTGCAGGTCGTTTCCTGACCATGCCCAAGCCGTAATTGCATTAGGCCATTTCACGCCGCTAACAAGAGTTATCGCAGCGGCGTAAGTACCGACTGCAGTGGCGGATCCCAAATTGCGGTCGCCATCCAGAATCATTTGCGGATAAGTGTCTGCCGCATCACCACAGACGAAATAACTGATGCAGTTTGTGCCCCGAGTGGCTTGCGCGGGGGCGGGATCTCCCAATTGCGAAAAATTCGTGGCAGCCCCGCGGCCGGAGCCGGTGTCAGAGGTGCAATATAGAATTTTGGGTGTGCTCAATTCATTCGACATCACGCAAAAAACATTGGTGATGCCGCTGGGAGGATAAGCGCCAGACTGGTTGACGCTGTTGACCTGCTCCTGCGCTCCACCTTTGGCATCGAGCACCGACATGGGGTAGCGGTCACCATTGTCACCTTCCCAAGTTTTGAAGGCGAGACCAACCTGGTGCAGGTTGTTCACGCAGTTGATGCGTTGCGCCTTGCGCTTGGCGGCGGCGAGCGCCGGCAGCAACATGGCGGCCAGAATGGCGATGATGGCGATCACGACGAGCAGTTCGATAAGGGTGAAGGCCTTTTTGGGTTTGAAGATGCTTTTCATAAGTTGACGGATTTTTGTTGTTTTCGTTCAGGTGACAGTTGACAAGCTTTGCTGAAAGCAGACTCACTGTCAACACATGTTCGAGAAAGTCCTTAGCACCGCCGATGCCAACTGATTTTTCCAAAAAATCCCAATGAAACCGTCCCCCAAGATTTCTCCTCCGCGCGCCCGGCGTGAAATTTTCACGCATTGCGTGTGAAGCGCACGCATTTTGGGGCGCCGGCGCCTGCGCCAAAGGTTTTGATAATTTGCCTCATCGAGATTAAAAGGGGCGTCCGAACTCCTGGACGCCCCTCATATGCCTGTTCCATTGCTTTGAGAGAAGGTCAGGAAGGCGGGCAAATTTTCAAGTTCACGGCCGGGTTTCACAACAGAAAACGGCAAAATCTTATTCACGGTTTTTTCAATGCTTATTCACATTACCGCGCGGCATGGCGGGTTGGCTTGACCTGAGCGCGGAGCTTCAATTCGTGTAAACCAGGCTTTGCAGCTTGCGCCATGCTCCGCGCTCCAAAAACCGCAAATGACACCACTGCCCACCTTGACATGGCGGCGCGCATCGCAAAGACTATGCAACTGTGGCCGAGCCAAAAGACAATCCATTGATGGAAAAGATCGTGTCGCTGTGCAAGCGGCGCGGGTTTATCTACCAATCCTCCGAAATATACGGCGGCATCAACGGCTTTTGGGACTATGGCCCGCTCGGCGCGGAACTCAAGCGCAACGTCAAGGAACTGTGGTGGCAGGCCATGACCCGCCGGCGCGACGACGTGGTCGGCCTTGAAGCGACCATCATCATGTCGCCGCAAATCTGGAAGGCCAGCGGCCATGTGGACACGTTCAGCGATCCGATGATTGATTGCAAAACGTGCAAGGGCCGCTTTCGCGCCGATCAAACCAGCGAGATTCCCTGTCCGCAAAAGCCGAGCAAGGCGGTTTCGGAATGCCACGGGGAGAAGACCGCGCCCCGCGCGTTCAACTTGATGTTTCAAACCTACGTCGGTCCGGTGCAGGACGCATCCGCCATCGCCTACCTTCGCCCGGAAACCGCGCAGGCGATTTTTGCGCAGTTCAAGAATGTTTTGGAAACGTCGCGGCAGAAGGTGCCGTTCGGCATCGCGCAGGTCGGCAAGGCGTTTCGCAACGAGGTCACGCCGCGCAATTTCACCTTCCGCTCGCGCGAGTTCGAGCAGATGGAACTGGAATTTTTCATCAAGCCGGACGAAGCCGTCGAGACGATTTCAAGTTCAGTCGCCGTGCCGGCGTCGAAAGACCATCCCGGCGAGCCGCAAGCCAACTGGGGCTGGCAGCTGTGGCACCAATATTGGGTCGAGGAGCGCATCGGCTTTTACGAATCCATCGGCCTGCCGCGCACGACGCTGGAGGAATACTGGCAGAAACCGGAGGAACTGGCGCATTACGCCCGCGCCTGTGTGGACATTTTGTTCAAGTTCCCGTTCGGCACGCAGGAATTGGAAGGCATCGCCGCCCGCAGTGATTTCGATTTGAGCCAGCACGCGCGTTTTTCCGGCAAGCCCATGGGCGTGTTCGATGACGAACTCCGCACGGCCTGGGCAAAGTTGCCAAAGGAAAAACAGGACGAACTCTGGCGCCGCTATTACGAAAGCCGGAAAAAATATCTCGTCAAAATGGGCGTCGCGGAAGAACAGGCTTCAAAGGACGCCACGGAAGACGCAAACGGCCTCGCGAAAGGCCAATACCTCCCGCACGTGATTGAACCGTCGGCGGGGGTGGACCGTCTAATCCTCGCCTTGATTTGCAACGCCTACAGCGAAGCCACCGAAACCGACGACAAGGGCAAGACCGAGACGCGGGTGATTTTGAAATTTCATCCGCGCGTCGCGCCCATCAAGGTGGCCGTGCTGCCGCTGCTCAAGAACAAGCCCGACCTCGTGAAAAAGGCCCGGGAAGTCCGCGACCGGCTGCGTCCCTGGATGAATGTGTTTTATGACGACGGCGGTTCGATTGGCCGCCGCTACGCGCGCCAGGACGAGGCCGGCACGCCGTTCTGCGTGACGATTGATTTCGACACACTGGGCGAAAAGCCGGAATTGAAGGACACCGTGACGATTCGTTACCGCGATGACGGCAAGCAGGAGCGGCTGGCGATTGGCGAATTGTTGAATTGGCTGCTGCCGAAAATCCGCTAATGACCGCGAACGCACAAACGCCGACAACTCCGAAGAAGCGCGCGCCGGTGCTGTATTTCATCGTTGCGGTCAAGTTGATCAAGGGCGTCGCGCTCTTGCTGCTGGCGTTGGGCGTCTTTTCGCTGGCAAACAAGGATTTGTCGGACGTGTTTGACCAATTTCTGCGATGGGTGCATCTCGATCCGGAGCGGAGTTTTTTTCAAGGCATTGGCGACTGGCTGGACACTATCACGCCGGCCAATGTGCGGGTGGTGGCATCGGGCACGTTTCTCTGCGGATTGTTTCTGGTCGTACTGGGCCTGGGACTTGCATTTCGGGCAAAATGGGCGATCTGGCTGGCGATTGGTGAGTCGGGTTTTTTCATCCCGATTGAAATTTTTGAGTTGGTGCACCATCGCCAGCTCGAGGCGTCGGGACAACCCCGGCCGGAATTGTTTCCGCATCCGAAAATCGGCATCTTCATTGTGCTGGCGCTGAATGTTCTGATCGTCTGGTATTTGCTCAAAAACCGGAAACGGCTGTTCCGGCATCACCATTAAGTTTCCCGCGTGACCGGGGCTCATTCCTGTGGCATCGTCATTGCGTGACCATTGCTGAAGCCATCCGTCTCCTGGAAAAATTCCGCGCCGGCGGTGTGGGCCGCGACCGGGTTTTGCAGGCGTTCCAGTCCGCGCCGGTGGCCGACCTTGGTTTTGCGCAGGTGGACACGCACCGCGCGCTGCGCAAGGGTTTCCCGGAGGTGATATTCGGCGCGGGTAAAACGCCGGAGCAGGTCGCAAAAATCGCGGCAAAACTTTTGGAGCAGGAACAGTGTGTGCTCGTGACGCGCGTCAATGATGCCCATGCCCGCGCGTTGCGCAAAAAATTCAAGCGTGCCGTCCACCACCCGCTGGCCCGCTGTGTGACCATTGAGAAAAAAGGCCTGCCCCAACGTCCCGGCACCATCGGTGTCATTTGCGCCGGCACGAGTGATTTGCCCGTGGCGGAGGAGGCGGCGGTCACGGCGGAAATCATGGGCAACCGCGTCGAACGGATTTACGACGTCGGCGTGGCCGGGCTGCACCGGTTGCTGGCCAAATCGGAAAATCTCCGGCGCGCCAATGTGCTCGTCGTGGTGGCCGGGATGGAAGGCGCGCTGCCCAGCGTGGTGGCGGGACTGGTCTCGCGGCCCGTCATCGCCGTGCCAACGAGTGTGGGCTACGGTGCGAGCTTCGGCGGCGTCGCGGCGCTGCTGGCGATGTTGAACAGTTGCGCCAGCGGCCTCACGGTGGTGAACATTGACAACGGTTTCGGCGCCGGTTACGCCGCCAGCCAGATCAATATGCTCTGTAGCGGCGGTCTGTGACCGCCGCAAATTTTATGGAACGCCTGCATCGTTTGGAGCAGTTGCATGTTGAATATCCGGTTTATTTCATCACTTTTTGCACATACAAGCGAATGGGCACTCTCGCCAATCCGCAAATACATTCTGCTTGCATGGAGTTTTTCGCGGAGGCGCTAAAATGGAATATTTTCGTGGGCCGATATATCTTGATGCCCGACCATGTTCATTTGTTCGTTAAACTTCCACCACCAGCGGAAAATCTTTCCGATTGGGTAAAAAGTTTTAAAAATTTCCTGTCGAAGGAATTGAGGAAGAATGGAACACCCTCACCGCACTGGCAAAAGGGCTTCTTTGATCATGTTCTTCGTTCCAGTGAGTCCTACTCCCGGAAATGGCTTTATGTGGTCGAAAACTGTGTTCGAGCCGGTTTGGTAAAAGACTGGACGGCCTGGCCCTATCAGGGAGAAATTCATGCCTTGAGATTTGACGAAGAAATGCGGCGGTCACAGACCGCCGCTACAGGATGAACATATGAAAACACTTTACCTCGACCTCTCCAGCGGCATCAGCGGCGACATGTTTCTCGGCGCGTTGCTGGATCTGGGGGTGGATGCTGCCCGGCTGGAACGCGAGTTGAAAAAACTCAAGCTCGACGGCTACCACCTCCACGTCGCGCGCAGCAAAAAATCCGGCATTGAAGGCGTGAAGGTTGATGTGCATCAGGCGGATGCTCACGAACATGAGCATTCTGTTCAGAGTTCCGCCTTCAGGCGGCATGGGTCGGCCAAGGCCCGAATTCCAAACGGTCATGAACACGTCCATGAGCATCATCACGCCGAGCACCGGACGTTTGCAGAAATTAAAAAGCTCATCGCGCGCAGCAAACTTTCACCGTGGGTGAAGAGAAAATCCATTGCCGTCTTCCGGCGCATTGCGGAGGCCGAGGGCAAAATCCACGGCCAGCCGCCGGAACGCGTGCATTTTCACGAAGTCGGCGCGGTGGATTCGATCGTGGACATTGTCGGCGCATGCCTCGGGCTGGAAATGCTCGGCAAACCGCGCGTGCTGGCGTCGCCGGTCATCGAGGGCGTCGGCTGGATTGATTGCGCGCACGGGCGATTTCCCGTTCCGGCTCCGGCCACGCTGGCGATTCTCGGCGCCCGGGGCATCGGCGTGACCCAATGCGAGGAACCGCACGAGCTGGTCACGCCCACCGGCGCGGCCTTGCTGGCCGGGTTCGCCGAAGGCTTTGGCCCCATGCAAGGATTGGTCGCCGAAAAAACCGGTTTTGGCCTCGGCACGCGCGAAAACCAGACCCGGCCCAATGTCCTTCGGGCGGTGTTGGGCGTTGAGTCCACAGTCCACCGTCCACAGTCCAAAGGTTTGGATTGGGAAACCGACCGCATCGCGGTGCTCGAAACCAATCTCGACGACAGCAGCGGGGAAATTCTGGGTCATTTCCTTGAAACCGCATTGGCCGCGGGCGCCCTGGACGTGTTCTACGCACCGGTTCAGATGAAGAAAAACCGGCCCGGCGTGCTGTTGACGGTTTTGTGCGCCGAGGCGGATGCGGACAAATTCAGCGAATTGATTTTGCGCGAAACGAGCGCGTTGGGCGTCCGGTGCACGATTGCCGAACGGCGAAAATTGCGCCGCGAGTTCACAACCGTCAAAACCCGCTTTGGCCAGGTGACCGTAAAACTTGGCCGGCTCGGCGGGAAAGTGGTTCACGCCGCGCCGGAATTCGAGTCATGCAAAAAACTGGCGGCGCGGGCAAAGGTTCCGTTGGAGAAAATATACGAAGCCGCCGTCAAAAGCGCCAAAACCGGGCCGTAATGCCGCATGAATTTGCCGCCAATTATTTGCTTGCGCGCACGGTCGGAAAGGCTTATAAATAGGCCAGAATTTGAACTGGCCGTGCCAGTTTGATTGATGCGAAATCCTACAGTTATGCCACAACCGCCGAGGGTGTCTTGAGTCGCCCTTTCCCTTCACGTCATTCTCCGCCTGATTCGTTTTTCCGGATCAACGGTAAAATCCGTGCCCGCGAAGTCCGGGTCATTGGAGTGGACGGCAAACAGCTTGGCGTCATTACCCTCAACGAAGCTCTGACCCTGGCGCGCCAGCATGGCGTTGACCTGGTCGAAATTGCCTCCACCGCCACGCCTCCGGTCTGCCGGCTGGTGAACCTCGGCAAGTTCCGCTACGAAAAAGCCAAAAAGGAAAAGGAATCCAAAAAACATCAGCACGCCTCCATCGTCAAGGAGGTCCAGCTCAGCCCGCGCATTGACCCGCATGACCTCGGCATCAAGGTCCAGCACGCGATTGGTTTTCTGTGCGAGGACATGAAAGTGAAGGTCGTGCTTAAATTCCGCGGGCGCGAGATGGCGCATCAGGAATTTGGCTTTCAGGTGGTGAAGAAATTCATTGCCGAGATCGCGCCTTACGGCCATCCCGATTTCAACCCGAAGCTCATCGGACGCGGCATCAACGTGATGATCAGCCCATTGCCCCGGAACAAACGCGCGAAAAATCCGCACCAGCTTGAGGGCGTGCCCCCGTTACTGAACAACCACGCGCCGAAAATCGCCGGGCCGGAAAAACCCGGAGCGGCCGTGACCGGTGAACCGCCGGCAAGCGGCATTGCGAACAGCTCATTTGCAAATCTTCCGGTGTAGCCGCCGGCTTGAGCCTGGTCTGCCCGTCGCGATTCGAACGTAGCTCTACTATTCGAATCGCCAATCAACCAACAATTCCGGGAACCGGCAGCTCTCGCACACGGCGTTGGAATGTTCGCAGAAGTCGCGGACGATTTGCATCAATCCCTGCTGCGCCGCCGCGCTTCCCAATACGCGGCCGGGCGGGTTACCCAGCAGACGCTGCCGCGCCAGCTTCAGGACCGAATTGTCCCCCGCCGGCGGCCAGGCGAAGTAGCGGTGTTCGATCGCCTGCTGAAGTTTTTCATTTTTGCCGCCGCCGGCCCGAACCCAAAGCCAGGGCAGCACCACATTGACCGCCAAATCCGTAATCCGCGCCGTGCCCAGCAAGGGTTGCGGCTTTTTCAATTGTGCCGAGCGAAACGTCCAGTGCCATGACCAGAATTCGTCGCGCTCGACCTGCAGAATTTCATGCAACGAATCCACCAAGGCCCGGGAGGGACGGCGCGCCACCGTCCCCGTCATTTCAGGGTCGCCGGCATGGTGCTCATCCCCGATCGAAGACGCACACCAACGTTCGAGTTTTGCGATCAAATTGCCCGACGCCAGCCAGTGGGCCGCCAGCGCGAGCCGGCGTTGCGGATGATTGGCCGGACGCAGCCCGTGAAATTTCCAGACCGCGCGCGGCAAAACGCAGTCGCTGAATTCATCGCGCTCACGCCACCAGCCATCCCAAACGCGGCGCAAATAACCGTCCGTGCTCTTTTGGGCGCGTGTTAATTCCGCCGGCAGCAGGCCGCTGATGCCGAGCAGACGTGCTTGCAGAACAAACGCCGAACCCGCGTCCTGCGACCAGCGGAGCCGTGACTCGGCGAGGTTTTGCATTGGCCAGACGTTGTGTTTGTAGCCGAGCGCGCGAAACAGGCCCTCCCACAGCGACTGTTCCCAGCCGACGTGCCGCGCCCGGGCGTGGAACTGCGCCGCTTTGGCTTGAAAACGAACGCGCGCGGCGGCGTGCAGGAGTTCAGCCGCCTGCGGTCCGTTCAAGCCACGCAGCGTCGGGGCACAGCGGCCGCGCAAATTTTCGGGCAGCGCGCGCGGTGATTCGGTTTCGAGCCACAAACCAAGCTCGGCCAGCGGTGCATCCAGCGAATTTTTCAGGGCCAGGACCGTGGGCGCGCCTCCGGCCGCTCTCGGTTCGTCCCAGACGACGCGCAAAATGACGTTTTGAAAACCGGGATTGCGGTCATGGCCGTGCGCGTGCCAGCCGCTTGCCCGCAAATCCACCTCCACGTCGCCGGAAAGCGGCGCGTCATCACCGATTTGAATGACCGCGCCGCGAAAGTCCGGTCCGCCTTCGACGCTGACGAAGCCAGGATGAAGGACGCGGACGGCCCTGGCATCGGCGGTCATCAGCTGGTCGCGGCGCAGGCGCTGGTGCTGCCAGACGGCTTGCAGCAGCCGTTCGGGCGGCGTATCCTTTTCGTCGCGCAGGACGTTCGCCGCGCCGTAACGCAGGCGCCAGTCCGCGTAAAAGTTTTTGGCCAGCGGGAACACGCGCCATTGCTTTTGCGCCCGCCGTTCAGCAAAGTCAAGCGGTTGCATAACAATTTTGAACGCACCCAACGGCAGTTTTGCCTGTTCATATAATGAGGCGGCGGATTTTTTGTTGGCCGGACCTGGAATTTTCCGGTTAAACTCCCGGCTGAGGGCAATAAGCGGCAACACGATGATTGAAGTAAATAATCTGACGAAGCGCTATGCGGGACGCACGGCGGTGGCGGACATTTCGTTCACGGTGGCGCGCGGCGAAATTGTCGGCCTGCTCGGTCCGAACGGCGCGGGCAAAAGCACGACGATGCGGGTGCTGGCCTGCTTCCTGCCGGCGACGAGCGGCACGGTGCGGGTGGCGGGCTACGACGTCTTTCATGAATCGGGCGAGGTGCGCCGCCGCATTGGTTACATGCCGGAGAACAACCCGCTTTATCCTGAAATGCGCGTGCGGGAATACCTGAAATTTCGCGCGCGGCTCAAGGGCCTCGGCTGGCGGCTTTCGCGCCAGCGGGTCAGCACGGTGATGGAGCAATGCGGTCTGACGGACGTGGGCCGTCGCGTCATCGGCCAGCTTTCCAAGGGCTACCGGCAGCGCGTCGGCCTGGCGGATGCGCTCGTGCATGAACCGGAATTGATCATCCTGGACGAGCCGACGATCGGCCTCGACCCCCAACAGATCCGCGCCGTGCGGCTGTTGATCAAAAGCCTCGCGGAAAAACACACCGTGTTGATTTCGACGCACATTCTTCCCGAAGCGGAAATGATGTGCAGCCGCATGCTCATCATGTATGACGGCAAAATTCTGGCTGCCGACACGCCGGACAATTTACAGCGGCTCATGGCCGGCAGCAGCCAGATCGTCGCTGAAATTGCGGCAACCGCCGAGGAATTGCGCGAACACCTGGCGCAGTTGCCGCAAGTCGCGCATTTCGATGTCTCGGCGGCGGACGGCGCCTTTCTGCGCTGCGCGCTCACCCCGCGCGATGGACTGGATTTGCGCCCGTTGATCTGGCTGCTGGCACGCGAACGCGGCTGGCTCGTGCGCGAACTGACGCGCAGCCGCCATTCACTCGAAGACATCTACGTGCAAATCACCAAGCCGAACGAGGAGGAGGAGGGCTGATGCGAATTTTCGGGGTGCTGTTGCGGCGCGAATTGACCGCATTTTTCTTCTCCGTGGCGGGTTACACCATCATCGCGGCGGTGACGCTGTTGATCGGCCTGAGCTTCGTGGTGTTGATCACGACTCTGGGAACCGATGCGTCGCCGATGCCGGTGACGGAGATGTTTTACCGCACCTATTTTTTCTGGCTGATTGTGCTGCTGGCCACGCCGGTGATCACGATGCGGTTGTTTGCGCTGGAAAAATCCACCGGCACGTTTGAGACGTTGATGACGGCGCCGGTGGGCGATCTCCAGGTGGTGGCGGCAAAATTTGCGGCCGCGATCGTTTTTTACATCGTGATGTGGCTGCCGATGGTGGTGTGCCTGTTCATTGTGAGGCATTTCACGAGCCAGGCCAGGGCGCTGGACGCGGGCACCATCGGCGGAATGTATCTGGGCATCTTTCTGATCGGCTGCCTGTTCCTGTCGCTGGGCTGTTTTGCCTCCGCCATTTCGCGCAGCCAGATGGCGGCGGCCATGATCAGCCTTGTGCTGGGGGTGAGTCTGTTCGCGCTCGGCTTTCTGGCCGAGGCCATTCCCGTGGTGGCGCAGTGGCAGACGCAGGTCCTGTCGTATTTCGGCTTGTTTGAACAGATGCACGATTTCGCCCGCGGCGTGGTGGACACGCGCGCGGTGATTTTTTACGCCAGCCTCACGCTGTTTTTTTTGTTCCTGACCTTGCGCGCGGTGGAAAGCCGGCGCTGGAGATAAAATGCCGGCACCCGATTCCAAACCGCCCAGTTTCTCGCCGCGCCACCGGTGGAAGATCGCCTTTGACGTGGTGGTGCGCACGGCCCTGGTGCTCGCGGTCGTGGTGATGGTGAACTATCTTGGCGCAGAGTTCTCCCGCCGCTTTTACCTCAGTTCGCAGACGCGGGTGGAACTCTCCCCGCGCACCGTAAGCGTGCTCCAGTCGCTGACGAACCGCGTCGCGGTGACGCTTTACTACGACACGAGGGATGAGGATGATTTTTATTCGGACATCGTTGCGCTGCTGAACGAGTATCGCGCGGTCAACCCGAAAATTTCCATCCGCACGGTGGATTACGTGCGGGACGCCGGCGAGGCCGAAAAGGTCAAGGAACAATACAAGCTGGATGCGGCGACGGACAAGAACCTCGTGATTTTTGACGCCGGCGACAAGCGTATCAAAATCGCCAACGGCGATTCGCTCACGCGATTCGAACTCAAGGAGGTGCCACCCAAGGATTCGACCCAACGGCAGCTTGAATTTGAGCGCAAGCCGGTTGAGTTTCGCGGCGAGGAAATGTTTACCGGAATACTCCTTGCGCTCGGAAATCCCCACCCGTTCAAGGCGTATTTCCTACAGGGCCACTACGAACCGTCATTGGCTGATTCGGGCCAGGCAGGTTATCTGAAATTCGCCTCCGTTTTGCGGGAGAACTATGTTGACGTCCAGCCGTTGGAATTGCTCGGCGACAACGATGTGCCGGAGGATTGCAATTTGCTCATCATTGCCGGACCGACCGGGCCACTGTCCGGCTTGGAATTGCAGAAGATCAACAAATATCTCACGCAGGGTGGGCGGCTGCTGGTGCTCTTCAATTATGCCTCCATCAAACGACCGACCGGCCTCGAGCCGATTCTACAGGGCTGGGGCGTCAACGTTGGCATGGATATTGTGCAGGACATGAAGAACACGACTTCCTCCTCCGGAACGGACGTGGCCGTCCGCCGGTTCAGCCAGCATCCCGTCGCCAATCCGCTCACCCAATCCCAGTTGCAAATGATTTTGCCCCGCCCCGTTGGAGGGGTGGATTCGAAAAATCCGCCGCCCGACGCGCCGCGAGTGGATGAACTGGCCTTCTCCGGCGACAGCTCCACCTTGGTGAGCGACACGGCCGAATCACCGCATAGTTATCCGCTCATGGTGGCCGTCGAACAAAAGCCCGTGGCCGGTGTGGCCAGCCCCCGTGGCAACACCCGCATCGTGGTGACCGGCGATTCGATCTTTCTCGACAATGAGGTGATTGAAGGCGGCGCCAACCGTGATTTTCTCGGTTATGCCGTCAACTGGCTCCTGGATCGGCCCGCGCTTCTGCAAGGCATCGGCCCGCGGCCCGTGATGGAATTTCGGCTGGTGATGACGGAAATCCAGCGCCGTGAAGTGCGCTGGCTGCTGCTGGGGGCGTTGCCGGGCGCGGTGTTGCTGTTCGGCGGATTGGTCTGGCTGGTGCGAAGAAAATAATGAACTCGAAAACCACCGGAATCTGGTTTGTGATAGCTGCGCTGTTGTTTGCGTTCGCCTTTTTTTGGGAACGCCATGCACACGGGCCCGCGGCCAGCGCAAACATCCTTCCCGGGTTGGAGCCGTCCACCGTCACGGGTATCGAAATCTTTCCGGCGGGCGCGCTGGAAATCCGCGCCATCCGCACGAACGGCAACTGGCAATTGACCAGGCCCATCGCTTATCCCGCCCAGACGGCCGCCATCGAAATGTTGCTGGGTGCCCTCCAGAAGCTCACGCCCGCGTTCAAGATGAGCGCGGCGGAAGTGCGCGAACAGCGGACCACGGAAACCGAATTCGGTTTTGACAACCCGCAGTTTTCCATCGCCGTTGAGGCAGGCGATCATAGCTGGCAACTCAAGGTGGGCAACAAAACCGCTCCCGGCAACCAGGTCTATCTGCGCGTGGTGGGCGCCGACGGCGCTATTGTGACCGACACCGACTGGCTTGGATTTATTCCGCGCTCGGCCAATGACTGGCGCGACACCGCGCTCATGGACGCCGGCATAGCCTGCGATCACGTTGTGCTGACCAACGGCACGAAAGCCATCGAGCTTCAGTGTGATGCGACCAACCATCTTTGGCGCATGCTCCGGCCTTTGCAGGCGCGCGCCGACGGCGGGCACATCACCGAGGCGCTGCAAAAGGTCTGCACCGCGCAGGTCTCGCAATTTGTCACTGACGACACGAATGCGGATCTGGCCGCCTTCGGTTTGCAGCCCGCCGACCTTGATTTGTGTCTCGGTCACGGCTCGAATTTTGTTGCCGCCGTCCATATCGGAAAGACCCTGACGAATGATTCAACACAGGTGTTCGCCCGGCGCGAGGGCTGGAATGCGATTGTGACCACGGCGAAGGAGCCGTTGTCGTTCTGGCGCGGTACGGTGAACGATTTCCGCGATCCGCACCTGATCGAATTGACCGCGCCGGTCGCCGAAATCGAAGTGCGCGGCCAGCACAGTTTCACCCTGCAACAGAAGGGTTCAAATGATTGGGTGGTGGCCGGGGAAAAATTCCCGGGAGACGCGGAAAACGTGCAACAGTTCATCAAATTTCTGGCCGGCTTCCAGGTTGCTGAATTCGTCAAGGATGTTGTGACTCCGCCGGACTGGCAGGCTTACGGGTTCGCGACACCGACGAATCAGATTATTTTACGGTCGGCGGTCGGCGACACCAACGCCGTCATTGCGCAACTGCTGTTCGGCGCAATGCAGACCAACGAGATTTACGTGCGGCGCGCGGACGAGGACTTCATCTACGGCCTCGCGCTGACTGATTTCAACAACCTTGCCGCGCTTTACGGCGAGAGCTGGGAATTTCGCGACCGGCACATCTGGGATTTTGACGGGACCAACGTCGCCGCCATCACCCTGCATCAAAACGGCAAAACGCGGCAAATGATCCACACCGGGCCTGACAAATGGCGGCTCGCGGACGGCTCGCAGGGAATCATCAACGACGCCGCCATCGAGGAAACCGCATACCGGCTCGGCAAATTAACCGTCCTCTACTGGATGGGCCGCAACATCACCGAACCCGACAAATACGGCCTTAACACCAACAACTTGCAAATCACCGTCGAACTCAGGAACGGCGAAAAAAACACGGTGGACTTCGGCACCGAGTTGCCGCGCGCACAAACGGCGCTGGCGGCCGTCACGCTCGACGACGGGCGCTGGGCGTTTGTCTTTCCGCCGGTGCTCTACCAGTTCGTCTTGAGTTATCTCACCATTCCGGTCCCGCACGGCGGGATTCCCTAATGCGTATCAATTCCCGCTTCTGGCGGAAATGCCGCATTGGATTCCGCTGGCTGCGCATCGCCACGCTGCTGGCGGTGCTCGTGCTGATTTGCGCCTTCGTCTGGTTCAACCGCGTCGGCCTGCCGGAGTTCCTTAAAAGGCCGCTGGTGGAAAAGGTGCGTGCCCGCGGCGTCGAATTGGAATTCACCCGGCTGCGTCTGCGATTCGTGCGCGGACTCGTCGCCGAAAACGTGCGCCTCGGCCAGGCGGCAACCCCTGACAGCCCGATGCTGGCGCTGTCCGAAGTCCAACTGCGGCTGAACCATCGCGCCCTGCTGCACCGGCGGTTGCAAATTGACGGCCTGGTTTTGCGCGAGGGAAAACTCGTCTGGCCGCTCACACCCACCAACACGCTCACCCTCGACCACATTCAAACCGACCTGCGGTTTCAAACAAACGACACCTGGTCGCTCGACCATTTTCAAGCCAGCTTCGCCGGCGCAAAACTTTCGTTGGCCGCCGATATCGCCCATGCGTCCGAAATCCGCCGCTGGGAAATGTTTCAGGGCAAGAAAAACGGCGGATGGGCGACGCAGTCGCTGCAAAAACTTTCCGACACCCTCGGCCGGATTCATTTTGAGAGCGCGCCGCAACTAAGCCTCGTTGTGAGCGGCGACGCCCGCGATATTCATTCGTTTGCCGTTCGCCTCGATGTCAATGCGCCGGCGGTGCAGACGCCATGGGTCGGCGCGCGGGACGTCCGACTGGCCGCCAATCTCACGGCGCCGGCCGATGCGCCCACCAACTTCGATGCGGCGTGGGCGTGGTGGACGAACCTGCAGCCGTACCGGCTGGCCTGGACGCTGCAGCTCACGCATTTGCAATCTGAAAAGCTGAACGCGGACTCGGTCACCTGCGGAGGCCTCTGGCAGGCGCCGGAACTGGCCGTTGCCCATTTGTCCGCCGGACTCGGCGGCGGGCAACTGGATGCCGGGGCCCGGTTGAACGTCGCCACGCGCGAGTTCCGGTTCACCAACTCCTCGGGTTTTGACGTTCACGCGGTCGCGGCGTTGCTGACGGAGAAAACGCGCGAGCGGCTCGCGGAATTTTCCTGGACGCAGCCGCCCGGCTTGCGGGCGGGCGGTTCGCTGGTTTTGCCCCCGTGGACAAACCGTCAACCGGAATGGCGGGGAGAAGTGCAGCCAACGATCCGTTTGAACGGCGAACTGGCCTTCACCAACGGCACGGCGTTCGGCGCGAAAATTGATTCGGCTCGCACGCATTTTGCCTACTCGAATCTGGTGTGGCAGCTGTCCGATCTGGCGATCGCGCAGGGGAAAACCCGGCTGGAACTGGAAGGCGCGGAGGACGATGCGACCAAAGACTATCGCTGGCACATTCGCGGTGCCTTCGACCCGGAAACGCTCCGTCCATTTTTGACGGCGAGCAACGCCGGGCGCGGCTTGAGCCATTTCACATGCACGACACCGGCAACCCTGGATTTCGAGGTGCGCGGACGCTTGTATGATTACGACCGCATCGCTGCGGCCGGGCGCGCGGCGCTGACGAATTTTACAATTCACGGCCAGGCGGCGGACAGCGTCGTCAGCGAATTCCAATATTCCAATCGCGTCGTGGAATTTTTAAGCCCGCGTCTGCAGCGTGCCGGCGGAACACAAACATTGACCGCCGACAGGATCACGCTGGATTTCAATGCCCAGCGGATTTGGTTTGTGAATGGTTTTGGCAATGCCGACCCGGGGGCGGTGGCGCGCGCCATCGGCCCGAAAATAGGCCGCACGCTGCAGCCATATCACTATTTGGAGCCGCCGACGGTGCGCGTGAACGGGTGCGCGCCCCTGCGCGGCACGGACGGCGCGGATTTGAGCTTCGACATCATCAAAGGCGCGCCGTTTCAGTGGTTGAAGCTCAAGACGTCGTTCATCGCGGGCTCGATTCATTGGCAGGGGCAGACGCTGGTTTTGACAAACGTGGCGGCAGCGCTCTACGGCGGCAGTGGAAAAGGGTTTGCCAGTTTTGATTTTCGCGCGCCGCATGAGGGCGCGGATTATCAATTTGCCGTCAGCGTGACAAATGTGAGCCTGCATTTGCTGGCGGTGGATTTGTTGGCGTCCACAAATCATCTCGAAGGCACGTTGAACGGACAACTCATTGTCACTCGCGCCGATTCACGGGATTGGCGGACGTGGGATGGTTTCGGCCATGCGAACCTGCGCGACGGGCTGCTCTGGGACATTCCGGTTGTCGGCATCGTGTCGCCGGTGTTGAACACCGTCTCGCCCGGCCTGGGCAACAGCCGTGCGACGGAGGCGTCTGCAAGATTTACCATGACCAACGGCGTGATTGATTCCGACTCGCTGGAAATCCGCTCGACGATGATGCGGCTGCAATACGCCGGCACGGTGGATTTGAGGGAGAACCTGGACGCACGGGTCACGGCGCAATTGCTGCGCGACACGTGGGTGGTTGGGCCGCTGGTGAGCACGGCGCTGTGGCCGGTGAGCAAATTATTTGAATTTCACGTCACCGGCACGTTGAAAAATCCGAAAAGCGAACCGGTTTACGTCCCCAAATTTCTGCTGATGCCGCTGCACCCGCTCCGGAGCCTGGAGGAAATGTTCCCCAGCGACTCGTTTTCCAACCCGCTGCCGGAGAAATGAACCCGGCGGCCCGCAAAGGACATATTCAGAAATTCAGAACGGCCAGCTGATTCCGAAGGAGAAGTAGAGTTGTCCGCCCAGATTCAACCGGCTTTCCCGGCCTGCGCCGCTGAACGTGGCGCTGTCCATTGGCATATATTGGGCACTGACAAAAATATCAGCATTCCTCCCATAATCCTGAACATGATACATCAGCGTCCCGTTCACATAACCGCCGAATGTCATGTCGGTTCCTCCGAAACTGCCGGTATTGTGGGCGCTGGTGCCGTTGGCGGTGATGACTTCGTCGTATTTGCAATTGCCGGATACGATACCGATGGCGGGGCCGGCGCCGAGGGACATGCCGACATGGTCGCCTAAATCCCAGTAAAACGTCGGGCCGAATTTAAACGTGTAGAGCATCACATCCAGCGTTTGCGTGCCGGCGACGTTCCCGTCGATGGCCGGGCTGTTGGATGAAGTGTAGATTGGAGAAATTATCGGTTCGCCTTGCCCGCTGGGGCCGCCCTGGTAAGGCGCGGTGGGTATGACGATGCCACCGGTGTTGAAGGTGTAAGTGGTCTGGTTGACCGTCACGTTCAGGGATTGCTTGTCGCTGATGCTGACAGGCAGCAGGCTGAAACCGAATTCCCAACCGACACGTGCGTGCTTCCAGTACCAAAGATTGTCGCCGTAGGCCATGTCGAATCCAGGAAACAGCCCGCCGTTTTCACTTGCACCACTGCTGCCGGACGGGGTGAACGACGTTGCAGCGTGCATGGCAATCGTCCCGCCATTAGCCGGGTTGTATTGGCTGGCATTATTGTAACCCCAATAACCCGTGTAGCCTCCGGCATTTCCGGTCTGATCCGTCCGCACGTAGCCATCGTCGAAAATCCCGTGGCTCGGATCGTTGCCGGAGATGCCGAACGCGGATCCGTTCATGCTGAAGTTGGCGCTGATGTTCATCCCCACCATCGCGCCAATGCGAAAATGCCGCGTCCAGTCATCCGTGTTGGAGGGAATTCGGATAAAGGCGCTGGAAGCCGGATTTCCGTCAACGTCCGGTTGAGCCGGGGCCGCCAGCGCGACACCCAGGAAACAGCAGGCCAGAACCCATGCAGACAAAACCGGCCGGCGGCCGTTTCTCATAAAATGGAATCGCAATGTCGGCATGAGCATCAGGGGTTCAAAAACACGCGATAAAAGCGCACAGGGGTGTTGGGCGGCGCACTGACCGTTGCGGGCGGACCGTAATCAATCCATTGCACTTCATTCGCCGGCGCCACGATGGATGGCGGCGCCATCATGGCATTCGAAAACAAAACGTTGTCGCTGTAAACCACCGTGTAAGTCCGGTTGGTAATGGCGGGCCATTCAATCAGCATATTGCCATTGGTCAGCCCGACGATGAACGTGATGTTGAGGTTCGTGCTCACCGACGCTGCGACCGGCGGCGTCCAGTCTGGCAGGGGCACTGCGAAGGCGTGCAATTGCGCGTTCGTGAACGGGAACGAACCGCGTGGCGCATATTGCAGCAGCAGGGTCGCGCTCTGTCCCGCTGCGAGGCCGGCGCTGTAATACACGAACGGAGCGCCGTTGTTGGTGCCGACGGCGTTGAACAACAGACGATTGGTTGTTAAACCCGTCACCACGACCCGCGCGGCCGGAACGTCAATGGATCCGATGTTTGTGTTTGACAGTAAAATGGATTGTTCCTCCAGCCCGTTTTGCGGATTGACGGTCTGCGTGGAATTGGTGACGGCCATCAGCAGGCCGAGATAGCTGATGACGGATATGTTGGTGCTGGCCAGGTTGTTGGTGGGGTTGGGATCCAGCACGCCTGCGGCACCAAGGGACGCGAAGAGCGTCAGGACGCCCGCATTGGTGGGTTGAACGGTGAATTGCAGGTTCGCGTAGCCGCCGTTTGTCAATGTGCCCAGGTTGAAAATCAAGTTACTGGAGGCGACAGTGTAGCTTTGATTTGTCGGAGAAACGCCCAACAGCACCACGCCGGGCGGCAGGGTGTTGGTCAGAACCACATTCGGCGCGTCATCCGGTCCGGAATTTGTCGCGGTCACGCCGTAAGTCATCCAATCGTTGGTGATGACGGCCTGGACCGGCCCGGCAATGGCCACTCCCAAATCAGCTTGTATCACTATGTTGGTGACTTGAATGACGACATTGGTGGAAGCCGTGTTGGTCGCGTTGATGGAGGTGACGGTAACCGTATTGGTGATGAAGCCAATCGCGGTTGGTTGAACGGTCAAGGTCAACAGTGCCGGCTCACCATAAAAGAACGATTTCAGATCGAAGACCACGACACTGCCGAAATTCGTGTAAGAGCCCAGGGTGGCGGTCGCACTCACAAACTGGACTGAAGCCGGCAGCGAATTGGTCACTCGCGTGTCCGCCAGCAATAAACCAGTCAGGTTGGTCACGTTGATGGTGTAAGTCACGGAATTGCTCACGAGGATGGAACTTGCCGAATTGGAAACGGACAAGCCAAAGCCCTGACCCTGTGCGCCGGCCCGCGGACAGACGGCAAGCGCTCCAACCATGACGAGCAACAGCGTTCGGAGATGGAGAATGGCTTTCATGCCTTGAAGCGCGAACCCCCAGGTTTCATGTCAGCGGCGAGGCTGCGAAAAATCCCGCCGGGCTGCAAGTTTTCGATGTCAGTTCCATCCGGTTCATCCGGTTTTTCGTGTCATGGTTGCTGCCTTCCGTGCGCCGTGTCACGGATTCGCCGGCACGAGACTGTTGGTGTCGTGCATGGTCTCGGGTGGCGGCGTATTGAAAAAGCCGTCGTCCTGGCTCTGGGGCGCGAAGGAATTCGTCGCCGGAACGCTGTAGAAGCCACCGGACTGGCCCTGCGTCCTGGCCCGCCGCTGTTCGGCCCGGCGTTCGGCTTCGGTCAATTTTTGTTCGGAGGCGACATTATCCGCCTCGGCAGCCGAGACGCCGGGCAGCCGTTGTTCTTCCTTGATGGTATTTGCCGCGGCGATTTCCGGCGTCTTTAAGACGGTGGGCCGCATCATGACAATGAGTTCCTGCCGGTCTTTGCTGTCCTGGCGGCTGGAGAAGAGATTGCCGAGGATGGGGATGTCCTGCAAAAACGGAACCCCTGATTTGGTTTTGGTTTTGTCCGAACGGATGAACCCGCCCAGCATGACCGTATCTCCGTTCTTGACGGTGATTTCGGACGAAAGCCGGCGCGTGTCCGTGTTTGGCACCTGATTGCCGTCAATGGACGTGTAATTGGCAATGTCGTCAATTTCCTGGTTGATGTCCATCACCACCAGGCCGTCGGGGTTGATGAAGGGCGTGACGTCCAGTTCCACGCCCACCGACAATTGGTTGTATTGCGAGCTGTTGCCGCCGTTGTAACCGCCGCCGTAATACGTGCCGGTAACGTAGGGCACGGTGCTGCCCACAAAAAATTGCGCGGGCTTGGCTTGCGAAGTCTGGATGCGCGGACGTTGAATGACGGTGACGCTGCTGTCCGATTCCGCCGCCTGCACGGCCACGTCCCATGTCGGGCCGATGTTGCCGAAATAACTCAAGCCAGAGGGAAGACCGTTGCCAAAAACACTGCTGGCCGTATTGGAGCCAACGCCGCCGTTGAGAAAATTGTAGAAGGACTGGCCATTGTTCATGCCGCCGCCACCGAGGATATTTTGGAGGATGTTTGTATTATTACCCTGGAAGGACTTTGGATTTTGCGCGGCCGACACGCCGAAATTGAATTGGTGCCCCATCGTTATGTCCATGATGACCGCCTCGATGAGCACTTGGGAAAGCAGCACGTCCAGCTTGCCGATGATGGTCTTGATGGTGGCCATGTCCTCTCGCGTGGCAAAAACCAGCAGCGCATTGGCGCGCTGGTCGGCAATGATTTTGGTCTGGCCAAAAAGCTGGATTTGGTCCTGCTGGCCGCTGCCGCTGGTGCGGTTGATGATGGACTGCAACCGCTGTTGAAACGTGTTCCCCGCCGTCGGTGTGCCGCTGGAATTCGCCTGGGCGCCAAACCCCCGCGACTGGTTGGCGGTGCCGCCCGGATAGGAGCCTCCCAATCCGGAAGAGCCCGTGGTGCCGCCGGATCGCCCGCCTATCCCGCTGATGGGCGCGGCCGCGGACGAACCGCCAATGCTCACGCCGTTGCCGCCGCCGCCGCCGAGGCTGCTCAGGGCGTTGGCAATGTCATCCGCCATGGCGTATTTGATGGGAATGACTTCGGAGATGAATTCCGCCGGCACGCTCACGTCAATCTGTTCAATCATTTCCAGCATCCGCTTCACATTTTCAGCGTAGTCGCGGAGGACGAGGATGCCGTTGCTGTCGATGGCCAGAATCGATCCCTGCAGTTTGGCGAACGGCTGGATGATCGGTATCATTTCGGTGGGTTTGACGTATTTCAACTGCACAATGTGTGTCACATACGAACCCAAATCCGGCAATTGGCTCGCACTCAGATTGTTGAATTCCGCACCCGACCCTCCC